>Ga0187892_10000960_pt1 | contig 70930 bp, 68 predicted proteins | sample MA1701073metaG_FD_139345 | JGI IMG/M metagenome (GOLD analysis project Ga0187892, IMG submission 139345) | Bio-ooze microbial communities from a basaltic lava cave in the Kipuka Kanohina Cave System on the Island of Hawaii, USA - MA170107-3 metaG ...
AATCTCATCTTCCGAGTCTCCTGTAGCCACTCTGTCCGTCTCATGTCACACCTCCTCAGCGTCACATGAAAACCGGACAGATCACGTGCTACAAGTCCGGACAGTTTATCTATTCTCTACACACGCGTTTTTTGCTCTTGACAGCATCCCGGTTTACCGATGTACTAATAAGGACTCCTAATAAAATAATATCAATGGCGGCAACGATTTTCGATGGGATCAGCGACCCGATGCCCCAGCGTTTGATATCGGGCTTAGCGAAGATCGGGCTTGCTCTTAAAAGCCATGCGTGGAAGGACGCCGGGAGCCAGGGTCTGACGCCGACGCAGGGGGCGATCCTTGCGCTTCTGTACGCGAAGGGGAGGGGTGAGCGGAGACTGTTTTCTATTTCTAGAGCACTAGCGGTAAGCGCCCCGACGGCAAGCGAGGCGGTGACCGCGTTAGTTCGCAAGGGACTGGTTAGCAAGGGGCGAGCGGCGACTGACCAGCGGGCGCTGCTTGTTCAGTTAACGCCCAAGGGACGCGCTGAAGCGGAACGCACGGCCCATTGGCCGGATTTCTTGATCGGTGCTGTCGATGAACTGTCGCCGATGGAACAAGAGGTATTTTGTCGCGGGCTGATCAAGATGATCCACGCCTTGCAGGAGCGGGGCGAGGTCCCAATTTCTCGCATGTGTGTGACGTGCCGGCATTTCTGCCCAAGTGCGTACGACGATCCGGATACTCCGCATCATTGCGCCTTCGTAAATGCGGCGTTTGGCGAGCGCCACTTGCGGTTCGATTGCCCCGAACACGACGCGGCCCCCGTGGAACTGCGGCAAGAGAATTGGAACCGGTTTATTGAAACCCATGGTGTTTAGCAGCGAGATCGCAATCCGACCGCAACGCTCCGAGTGCTTGTGCGGTGCGCGAATGTTCCCTAGGCTTACGACGCCGATTCTTTTTACCGAAGCACTCAGATGACTCGTTGCGATTCTTCGTTTCGGCTGGTCGTGATCGTAGCTTTGCCGCTCCTACATCGCTTCAAGCAGGGATTCCGGCCAATTGAGTAGATGCCAGAATCAGGTGAAACTAAACGCCGATCAATTCAGGGCTTGGGAGAACAAGAGCGTTACGCTTCTAGGCATGTCCGGTGTCGGCAAGACGCGTCTCGCGAATATCCTTAGAAGCAGACATTGGTTTCACTATTCCGGTGATTATCGCATCGGCACCCGGTATTTGGGCGAAGCGATCCTCGACAATATCAAGCAGCAAGCCATGCAGATTCCGTTCTTGCGAGAGCTGTTGCGCGCTGACTCTATTTACATCTGTAACAACATCACGGTTGACAATCTAAAACCCGTCTCCACCTTCCTTGGGAAGCTCGGAAACCCTGAGGCAGGTGGCTTGGGGCTCACCGAGTTTAAGCGCCGTCAGGCTCTCCATCACGAAGCGGAAATTGCGGCAATGAAGGATGTGCCCGTATTCATTCGCAAGGCGAAGGAGATTTACGGCTACCGGCATTTCGTCAACGATGCGGGTGGAAGCGTGTGTGAGCTCGATGATCACGGGGTGCTGGACACCCTCGCCAAGCATACGGTGGTGCTGTATATCGAGGCAACCGAAGTTGACGAGCAGGCATTGATCCGGCGCGCTGATGAAAATCCAAAACCACTGTATTACCGGGGTGTTTTTTTGGATGAGCAGCTCGCTGTGTTCAAGCGGGAACGCAAACTCGCTTACGTCGCGCTCATCGATCCGGATGAATTCGTGCGCTGGATTTTCCCCAGGTTATTCTACGCGCGCATCCCTCGGTATCAGGCAATCGCCGAAAGGTACGGTTACACGGTCACAACGGCGGAGATCGCTCAGATCCAAAGCGAGGCCGATTTTCTCCACCTCGTCGAGACCGTGATCGCCCGCGAGTCCTAAGAGGTTCGGAGGGAAGACGGGTCATGCCTCTCGTTGCAAATTCGGACCTACCGGCGTTCGCGGATCTGCGGCACGAGGGCGAGACGGTGATCCCGAACGACATCGCCCTGCATCAAGACATCCGCGAGCTGCACATCGGGCTGCTCAATATGATGCCGGACAAAGCGCTAGAAGCTACCGAGCGGCAGTTTTTGCGGCTGGTTGGGGAAAGCAACCAGATCGCACAGTTTTACGTTCATCCGTTTACGATCGAGGAGCTAACGCGCGGGCCCGATGCCCGTGCTCACATTGCGCGGTATTACGAGACCTTTGATGATATCAAGGAAGCCGGGCTCGATGCGCTCATCATCACCGGCGCTAACGTGACGCAACCGGATCTCGCGCTCGAACCTTTTTGGCAGCCCTTGATCGCGATCATCGATTGGGCATATGAAAACGTGACCTCAACCCTTTGTTCCTGCCTTGCTACCCATGCCGTGCTGCAGTTCCGTCACGGCAAGAAGCGCCGGCGTTTGAAATCCAAGCGCTGGGGGGTGTATTCGCATTATATCACGGACGGCCGGCACCCGCTCATTGCTGGCGTCAATACGCGCTTCGACGTGCCGCACTCGCGCTTCAACGAGATCGGTCGTGACCAGTTTGAATCCGCAGGGCTCTTGGCGCTCGTCGAGAGCGATGAGGCGGGCGTGCATATCGCAGTGAGTGAGGACGGTTTCCGTATCGTGTTCTTTCAGGGCCATCCCGAATACGACACCGTCAGCTTGTTGAAAGAATACAAGCGCGAAGTGCTGCGTTTCGCGAGTGCTGATGTCGATGAATACCCGCCCTTCCCGGTGAACTATCTCACACCTTTGACCCAGGCGATCCTTGAGGAGTACGGCGAAGAGGTCAAAACGGCGCGGGCGCGAGCTGCTCCGATTCCCCCAATGCCGGAACACATTATCGTTCCTAATATCGACAATACCTGGCACGACACGGCGGAGGCCGTGATAAATAACTGGATCGGCAAGGTTTACCAAACGACCAACCTCAATCGGCGCAAACCGTTCATGGAAGGCGTCGATCCCAGCGATCCGCTGGGAGTACGCGCATCGATCGAGGCCGTACCATCGAAATTTCACCAAGAGGCGTGCGTTTGTCCCGCGAGAATAAGGTGTAGACAAGACGTTCTCCTCCAGTTCAAGTAATAGGCTTAGCATCCGATACACAGGGGTCAAGCTTACCTTTCACTTCGTCGGGATTTTAACGCTTATCTCGTCACGCACTGGGGCTGTGTCGCGATGGAATCGAAAATCAGCACTCAAAACCTGCAGCTCAACATGTTCGTCTCCCGGCTTGACCGTCCCTGGCTGGGAACGCCTTTCCCGATCGAAGGTGTGTGGATTCAAGATCAGGCGACAATAAGTCTTCTGCAACAACACTGTCAGTACGTATTCATCAGGACGGATAGGGTGCGCGAGGCGATCGCGAACGATCCCGAGCGAGCTAGGGTCAGACGCGAACAGAATGCTGTGCTCGATCGGCTGCTATCGCCTAGCGGGTCGCCGATAGCTTTCCCTATATCTACATCGGTGCCTGCGCCGGGCCGTATTCCGCCAACAGGAGGGACCTTCGGTAGCGTAGTGGAATTTCGGCCCGCGAAACCCACTTTTTACGAAGACCGGACGACGCTCGAAGAAGAATATAGCGGCGCACACTGTGTACGGCGCGAACTACGTGAATCGTTAAGCGAGCTCCTGGAGGACGTAAAATACGGAAAGGCGATCCACATCGTTGCCGTGAAAGCGGCGGTGCGCGGAATGATGGAAAGTATCCTGCGAAACCCGGACGGCGCGATGTGGCTTCGGCTCATGAAAGACAAGAATGGCTATACCCACTATCACCACGTTGACACCAGCGCGCTAGCGGTAGCCATGGGACGCCACTTGGGATTCTCGTCGGGTGAGATCTCCAACCTGGGCCTCGGTGCATTGCTGAGCAACGTAGGCACCGCAAATCTCCCATCGGATCTGCTAATGAGTTCGAACCAGCTGTCGGAGGAGGAGATTAGCCTGGTCAGGCGCCATGTGGAATCGGCCGTAGCGCTTTTGACCAAAACTCCCGGCGTCGCCAAGCAGGTGATCGACATCATTGCCTGCCGCCACGAGTGGTTTGATGGGGGTGGTTATCCAAACAGGTTACAGGGGCCGGCAATCCCGGTGTTTGCCCGAATGGTGGCAATCGCCGAGTGGTTTGATGCATGCACGAGCGACCGGCTACATACCCCGGCGATTTCCCCGCACGCAGCGCTCCAACAGCTTTACCGACAGCGCAATACGCGCTTTCAACCCGAACTTGTAGAGCAGTTTATTCAAACGCTCGGGGTTTACCCGACCGGGACCCTCGTCGAGCTCACCACGGGCGAGGTCGGGGTCGTGATCAGCCAAAATCGTGTACGCCAGCTTCGGCCCCGAATTATGCTCATGCTGGGATCGGACAAGTCACATTACAAATCGTATCCGATTGTCGACCTTTTCAAACAGGCGACGGATCAATCGGGGAATCCCTTGTCGATCGTGCGTGCGGTAGACCCCGTTCAGTACGGCATCGAGACGCAGCAATTCTTCCTCTCGTCCGTCTGTTCAAAGTTATTGGGTCATCCCCGAGGTAAGTGATCGAAGCGCTGAACCCTATAGCCGCGCGCAGGTTCCCAGACCGTTTATCGCACGCCGCAAACCACGATCGTCTTCCCTTTCACCTGAATAAGATCCTGTTGTGTGAAAATCTTTAATATCCGTCCGACAACCTCCCGTGAACAGCCGACGATACGGCCGAGTTCTTGGCGCGTAACGCTGATCTGCATGCCATCGGGATGCGTCATCGCATCGGGTTCTTTGCAAAGATCTAACAGGGTCCTAGCGATGCGGCCAGAAACATCCAGAAAAGCCAGATCTCGTACCTTGCGGTTAGTTTTCAAGAGCCGCGTGGCTATTTGCGTCGCCAGTAAGTGTACGATGTGAGGGTAGACCGCGGGAAGATTACGCAGGCGGTCGTAGCTGATATGTGCCACTTCGCACTTTGTTTTCGCCCGAACAAACGCGGTCCGCTGTATGTTCTCGACGAAAAGCCCGGTTTCCCCAAAGAATTGGCCGGAATTCAGGTAAGCAAGAACGATTTCGTGCCCACTATCATCCTCCAGTATCACGGTTACAGACCCCTTGATAACGTACAGTAGTTCGTCGGCCGGATCCCCGCGTGTTATGATGAGCGCTTTGGCGGAATACTGCGCGCGACGGCAGTGGCCTAGAAACTCTTCAAGCAGTGGATCACTAGTACGCTTAATGGGACCGAGGATCGACAAGGGTTACCTCACGGTATAGAACGATACGCTCGAAGATTGTTTAGCAAGGGGGCGTGTAAGGGTGTAACCGCGTAAAACGCTCGCAGGCACAGTTATCCTGGAAAGCACCATGCGTGCGGTTATCAGATGGGTGGAAGATGCCTTGTTCGTGGCCGAATCGGGCAGCGGCCACACCGTCGTGATGGACGGCCCGCCAGAGGCCGGCGGCCGAAATGTCGGCATTCGGCCAATGGAGATGCTGTTACTGGGCATGGGAGGCTGCACGGCCTACGATGTGGTGTCAATACTACGGAAGGCTCGGCAAGACGTTAGGTATTGTAGAGTCGAGATCGAAGCCAAGCGCACAGATAGCCCACCACAGGTATTTACTTCGATCCACGTGCATTTCCTAGTGCGTGGAAAAGGATTATCGCCACAGCAAGTTGAGCGAGCTATTCGGCTGTCAGCGGAGAAGTACTGCTCGGCCTCGATAATGCTCGGAAAGACAGCTGATATTACCCACGAATTCGACATTGTCGAAGCCGACTAAACCACACTGACTGTCGCGGCGCCGTGTGGGGGATCTCCGATTACTACGTTAGAGGCTCGGTTAGTTAGGCTGACGGCATCGTCACCTTTTCTCCACGCCGTGACGCCCAAATTTATCGCCAAGCTTTCGGCCGCGGGGCCACGAGCCCATTCTAGGAGGTCGGATTTATCCATCTCCGCGCGTAGTTTTCCAGCAAGTTGCATCGCCGATTCGAGATTAGTCTCCGGCAAAACCACGAGTATGCTGCTGCCCCCCCAGTGACCAATGATGTCTACCCAGCGTAGCCTTTCCTTAAGGAAACGGGCGGTCTGAATTAGGGCCGCCGCGCGGCCGGATTTGGCGCTTGAATTGGTAGGCACTGACTGGCCCAGATCAATCATGAAAACCGCTAAGGCGTTGTTATAGCGCCGGCTCCTCGATACCTCGGCGACCAATTGTGCCATCACCGACTGTTGCGTGAGCAACCCGGTGTCCGGATCAGATTCGTTCAGCGCCGCGGAGATTAAGGCTGCGTGCTTGCGTTTTCGTACGATCTCATAGTGGGTGACATCGACGACGCAAGCTACTTCGAACGTCTGACCGGGTTCCATCTGCACGTGGCGGGCAATGAAATTCAACCAACGTTCTGGGTGGCCGGGCGTGGCAGGTAGTTGATAGGTCTCAACCGTTTTGAATAAGGTGAGGATCCGGTTCACGGGCAGCTCGTCTCGGGATTTTCCGATGGCGGATTGGTGCGTGACGGCGAGCTGTGAACATAGAGCGTCGTTTGCCCAGATTATCGTTCCGCCGTCGTCGGCGACGAATATCCCGATTGGAAGAGATTCTAAGATTTGCAAAGCTGCCGCTGGGGAAATGGGAGTTTCTAGCTGGCTCATTGGGTTCCGTGTGGAGAAGATTGTTATGAAGCGGAGAGGTCGATTACTTGGCGGCAAGTTGTGCTATATCTTTAGTATAGATCCGCGAGTACTGGGCGCAAACGGAGGGGGCTTACGGCCTTGCGCCGACGCAGTTCAGATAGGCTTCTTCTATGCCGGTGGCGCCGAAGTGCTCGCAAAACGCCGCGGGTACGCCTTGGTAAAGGATCTGTCCCTGGTGTAATACCGCCATTCGGTCGCATAGCGCACCGATGTCAGTGAGCATGTGGCTGGTGAAAAACAACGTAAGCCCCGCTTGTTTGCGGGTCAGCAAATCGCGTTTAAATAACACGCGGGCTTTCGGATCGAGACCACTCATCGGTTCATCCAGCACGTATAGATCTTTGCCACTCAGTAAAGTTGCTGCAAGACCGAGTTTTTGTGCTGTCCCTTTCGACAGATGTCGCACCGGTTTTCGCAACACCATTGGGTCGAGGTCGAGCGTATGTAGAGTTGCCTCAACTTTGTTCAATTGCCATGGCTGGCGATGCATTGCGGTCATGAAGCGAAGAAATTCGTTGCCTGTGGCGAAATTCGGCGGGATAAACTGCTCCGGAAGAAATCCAAGGCGGGATCTTGATGCGGGTTGGGAGTGCGGGAGACCGAAGATGTCGATGGACCCGCCGCTGGGGGCACACAGATCCAAGAGGCATTTGATTAAGGTCGTCTTACCGGCGCCGTTGATCCCCACGAGGCCGAGGAACTCGCCTTCACGGAGATGGAGATCAACGTTCTCCAGGACGCTTGTCTTTCCGAACCGCTTCGATACGCCGTTAAAGTGTATTGCTGCGCGTTCCACCGTCTGTCCGAACGGACCCGTAAGCCGAAAAAACCCGCCCGTAGGCGGGTACAAGTATAAGTCTCGAATACGTTATTGGGTATCAATAAAGGAAGTACCCGTTACAGTCGGCGGAAGCACCATTAATATTCCAAATCGAGGGAGTAGTAGCAGTACCTACAGTGACACAAGCGGTCGTGGCGTCCGAACCACCCACGTTTCCAAACGATGTCGATGTATCGGTTAGCGGTGCCGACCGTAAAATCCCGCTATCGGGCGCGCTATCGTCCACCTTCACATCCATCTCTCGCATAACATTGACCGGCACGTTACGTCCGGTGATGAGGTGTAAACGAGGTGCCTGACCCGGGGCAGCGGGCCGGTAATCGTTGGTGCGCGCAAGAAGCAAAAACCCGTTCCAAGGATTTCTCGGTGCTGCAGGTGTTGCCGTGCTTACATAAGCGGTTTCAGCATTGGCAGTCCCTGGATAGTTACCCTGCAAGAATCCTGCGAACGTCATATGTGACCAGGCTGCCGCGGCTTCGCTCCAAACGGTAGCGTCTATTTGCCCATTGCCGCCCGGCGCGGTAGCAGCACCGCCCACACCGGTTGGACAGCTCCATGCCGGATTGTTACCAATGGCGCCGCAGACCTGGCTTGCCAGCATATCTCCCGGCACCGCGCGGTAGCGGTCGATGAACCCGTAGTAGGCGGCTTGCACGCTCGCGGCTTGGTCCGCGAGATTCCGCACGCGCGCCGCGGTTATCAATTCTTGACCCTTCAGGATACCGCCGAGCAACAGTCCGATGATGACCAACACGATGGCGATTTCCACCAAGGTGAAACCGTGTTGCTTGTTTACCATAATGATATTCTCCGTTAGGACGATAGTATTTAGCAGGCCCTATACCATGTTGTCATATCGTTGATAATGAAGCATATTATCGCTTCCTCTCTGGCCCGATGACCCCGCGGCTGTCGGTTCTTCAACACAATCGTCGAATGATCCACAACGTTTCGATTGTCCAGAATTAACCGGTATCGCTCACTTGTTCCTGGCCGGAGGATCACGTTGGGGCGGTTGCAGTTGATTTAAGCGCGAAGTAAGGAATTGGATCTCATCCGGATCGGTCACTGTGCCGCTTTCGAGCAAAGCCCCAAGTAATACCCTAGCGGTTTCGATTTCGCCCATGTCTTCGAGCAGGAAGATGTGCATCTGCTTCGCCCAGTGCGGCACGTCCTTGCCAGTGGCATGGCTCGCGATGGCTTGGGCATAACGCAGTGCCAGGGGTAAGTCGGCGAGGCGGTGCTTGGCTAGCACCGCGGCGTGTGCGAGCCAGGGCCAGCGCCGGTTGGGATCATCCAAAAACCGTTGGTACACGAATTCGAGCATTTGCCGCTGTTTGGCTGGCACCGGAACCTCCGCGTACAACCGGCTCGCCGCGAGCAACGGGTATTGAGAGCGTGGGGCAAGCGTTAAAATCGCATCGAGCCACCCGATGACATGGCCATAGTTCAAATTCCGGAAGGGGATACTAATGCCTGGCTGGTTATCAAACGCCTGTAGCCAGAGCATGAACACGCGTCCAAGCGGCTCCGGCTCCCCGAGGCCCGCAACTTTCAAAATGTCGATCCGCGGAGCCGACGGTAGTGCGCGGGCGATCGCTTGTGAGCGAGGCTGTTCAGTTTGCCAGAGGATCTGCAAGGCAAGGCCGCAACACAGTGATAACAATACCGGCACCGGCACCTCACGCAGTGGACGTTCTCTCGCCATGACACGCGACTCCTAGAAGTTCTTTCGGTACAAGTCGAATAGACCCACGCCAATGAGCAGCACGAGGTAAATCATTGTTTGTCCGATGATCGCGACGAGGTCCAGTCCAGCGGGGGCACCGTAGATGAGCCATTGGCTAGAGGTGTAGGGATCGAGATCGGGGAGCAGGAAGGCGAGGGTGTCGATCACGTTACCGATGAACCGCTGGGATGGGGCTGAGGGATCGGCCAGCGGACCGTGACCGATGAGCTGAATCGACCCGATGGTGCGGGCGAGGACATAAAAACCGACTACGCTGCTTAAGGCGATTGTGGCTTGCCGAAAGGTGAATAGGCAGACCATGCTGACACTCGCGACGATGAACAATTCACAGGCGAGAGATAGGACCCACGGCGCGACACGCTGGGCAGGCGAATACAGCAGTAGGCATAATCCGATCAACGCTGCGACTACTATCGCGGCGCCTGAAAAACCGAGAAGCCTGCCGAAGAAGTAGCTTGCTCGCGAGATCGGTAGGGACAGCAGGAGATCTAGACTCTTTTCGTGTTGTTCGCGGAGCATGCTCATCGTCACGAAAAAGCTGGTCAGGATCACGGCGAAGAAACGTAATGCGCTGCTCAGTATACTGACTTTGGTTTCCGCGCTTTCCGTGATTGCGACCTCCCCGATAAATTCGGCGAGGCCGAAAAGTGAAATCAGGGCCGCTAGCACGAGCGAAATGAGTCGATTCTGAATCGCTTCGCGAAGCGTAAACAAGGCGATGGTCAGGATTGCGAGCATATGCTTTCGGATATTGGAGCGCTAAGAGTTTGTGAAAAAACCGTCGCGAGCGAAGGGAGGTCGTGTTCCCCCGGAGCGCAGGAACCGGAGTGTATGTTGAAATACATGAGGATTCCGAGCACCGCCGGAACGGGAGATCCCGAGCGCAGTAGGTTCTTTCACAAACTCTAAGCTAATCAGCATCCTGATCGTGTGCGGAAAGCTGATGATTCAAACGGCCGTATAATTCTATTCTACCCTTGATACCGCGCGAATTTCACGTGGCTGCATTCCCAGGACATCTCTCTCGCAAGAACGAGTACCGTATCCTCTCGGCGATGCTGTTGCTACTCCATCTCGCCGTGTGGTGGGATTTCGGCAGCATGACATCGCGCTCGCTGCTATTGGCGCATGCCGGGGTATTTCTTATTTGGCAGCCGTTCTTGCGGCTAGAAAAGCGGTTTGGTTCGAAAGACACGGTGCTCTTTTCGCTGGTTTCGATCGGTCTAGCGTATTGGTTGGACCGCTGGTTATTTTTCTGTTGGTTCCTATTGCTGATCGGGCTAATGAGCGGACTTCCAGGCTATCGCCGTTCCGGCCGCCTGGTTTATATGCCTATCTTGTTTTTCCTCGTGTCCGATCTGCTCATTGGCTGCGTTCCGCATCTTTTTCGCGTCCACGCGCTGCCGCCGGCCGTGACCACGATGTTTCAATACGGCTTGCTCGCCGTACCCGCATGGGTGTTTATGGCGCGCCCCGATCCGGGAGGCGGTGCATCTTCGTATTCGGTCGATCTACTGAGAGCTATCACCGCCTCAATGATAACAGCCATGCTTGCGGTTGGAAGTATCGCGATTACCTACCATCTGGGGGTCGATTATCCTGTCGCCTTGTTCCAATCCTTGCTCGGATTGGCGCTTTTCCTTTTTATCATCAGCTGGCTCTTGTCTCCACGGATGGGGTTCATCGGTTTGGCCCAATTGTGGGAGCGCTCGCTGATGAATATCGGCACTCCTTTCGAGCAATGGCTAGCGGAACTGGCGGAGTTAGCGAATCAGCAGCAGTCCCCTGACCAATTCTTCGAGGTGTCAATCAACAAACTCATCCGCTTACCGTGGTTTGAAGGTGCCGCTTGGGTAACCAGGACGGCGAGCGCAGAGATCGGGCGCGTCTCGGACCATAGCACGACGTTTAGGGCCGGCGACGTGAGCGTCATTTTGTATGCGCGCCGGCCGATGGGGCCGGGCTTATTACTGCATTGCAACCTGTTGGTGCAGGTGCTGGTTCAGTTTTACCTTGCGAAACTGCGCGAGCTGGAGCTCGCGAATCGCACTCACCTCCAGGCCATTTATGAAACTGGGGCGCGCGTCGCGCACGACATGAAAAATTTACTGCAGTCGCTGCATACGCTGACGAGTGCCTTGAAGCTCGATGATAAGGACGATAAACAAGCCGTATCGACGCCGCCGCGGACAACACTCATTCTAAGAAAACAACTACCGCTAATCATTCAGCGCCTGCAGCGCGCGCTTGACAAGCTTCAAACGCCTGAGAAGGTGGGTGTGACGCCCGTCGATGTGGCGGATTGGTGGCACGAAGCAACCAGCCGCCATGGGCACAACGGCGTTCAGTTTCGAGCAACAATCAGCACGCATACGGCGATCCCGGCCGAATTATTCGATAGCGTGATCGACAACTTGCTGGAAAACGCCTATGCCAAACGACGTGCGGAAACTGGCATAGGGATCACCGTGACTCTTCAATCCGAGGTGGGGAGTCTTTGTCTGAGGGTATGCGATCAGGGTAGCGCCATTGCTACAGCCCGAGCCAATGAACTTTTTAAGCAGCCTGTATTATCATATAGTGGCCTGGGTATCGGACTTTACCAAGCCGGGAAGCAAGCGGCACTCTTTGGATACACGCTTGCGCTGAGTGAAAACAAGCCTGGTCGGGTATGTTTCTCTCTGTTCGCCAAGGCTACAGCCTGGAGCTAGAGCCAAGGCTCGAAAGCGATGAATCCACTTCGTCATGAGTTGAAACCTTTTTCCTCACCCGCCATGGTGAGCGCGGATCCTGTGGCATGAACGCCGAATGTAAGACTTGGTAATCCGATCAAGCGCGCGTCAAGCCTTATTGTGAGAATTGCATTGTGCAGTCCACGCGTGAGTTTACCGATCTCGATGAACAGATTGGCCTCGCGGTTAGCGGCGATCCTCTCCAAGATTCCATTCGCCTTGGTATCGTTGCCTGTTCGAGCGCGGTTACAAGGCTACGTGCTTTACTCAAGAGCGCCTTATTGTTCACGGCGTAGTTTTCTTTCCAGTACGCTGTCGAATTGGTTTTAGGTCTTAACGCGCTCCCATATCTTCTCAATCTTTTCTTTTAGCGTATTAGCCGTGAAGGGTTTTACGATATAGCCGTTGACGCCGACCAGCGCCGCCTCAACCACTTGATCGCGCTTGGATTCCGCGGTGACCATGAGCACCGGCAAAGTGCTTAGACGGATGTCTGACCGAATCGCTTTCAGTAGATGAAGGCCGCTCATGCCAGGCATGTTCCAATCGGTGATCACGAAGTCAAAACCGCCGCCTTGAAGCAACGGTAGCGCGCTATTACCGTCATTCGCCTCGTCGGTGTTCGAAAACCCTAGCTCTCGCAATAGCATCTTAATGATGCGCCTCATGGTAGAAAAGTCATCTACTATCAGAATTTTCATGTCTTTGTTCATGCATACTTCCTAACGCACCACGCCGACGATCGGGGCTACTAAGATCTATTCGTCGTTAAGGCACTCACTCATTCGAGCTCTCAACCTGATCAATGCCTGGGCGTGAATTTGACAGACGCGTGATTCACTTACGCCCAACACTTCCCCAACCTCTCTTAGATTGAGTTCATCGTCGTAATAGAGAGACATGACTAAGCGTTCTCTCTCGGGCAGGCCAGTGATCGCGTTCGCCAGTGCTTGCAGGAAATCTTGGTTCTCCGCGTATTCATGTGGGATCGGAAATTTCTGCGTCAAGCCCTCCGTCGTGCCCTCCACTCTCAATGGTACGTCCTCGAAGCTGAATACCTTGTGCGCTGTGGCATCATGGAGGATTTGATAGTATTCATCGAGCGTAATGCCTAGCCGCTCGGCCACCTCCGAGTCGCGCGCATCACGCCCCTGCTCTGCTTCAATCTCTTGCACGGCTTTGGCCACCTGTCGAGCCTTGCGGTGCAGCGAGCGGGGGGCCCAATCGCCCTTACGGATTTCGTCAAGCATTGAACCGCGGATACGGATCCCGGCATAGGTCTCGAAGCTTGCCCCTTGCGAAGGATCGTAATTGCGCGAGGCTTCCAGCAAGCCGATCATTCCCGCTTGAATCAGATCATCGATTTGCACGCTGGGCGGCAGCCGACTAATGAGGTGATGCGCAATCCGTTTAACGAGCGGGGCATACCGCGTTATTAGATCATCGGCATATGGCTGGCTGGCGCTTTCTTGAGCAGTTGTCCTGGATACTGCCAATTCGTTCACGTCTTAACTGCCCCCGCCGCCTGGCCAGACTGGATAAGTCGTTCTACAAAAAACTCGAGTTTGCCGCTTGCCGCTGTCGGCGTGGGCCATTTATCGGATTGGATGGCAATATTCTTGAATGCCGCCGCGGTGGTGCTCTCTGGATGCGCCTCATAGAGAGCGCGCCGGTATAGAGCCAGCTTGGCGATGCGATGGTCGTATGGGATCGAACCGATGAGGTAAAGAGCGACGTCGAGGAACTGCTCCGTGATCACTACAAGCTTTCGGAAAAGCACCTGTCCTTCTTGAGTGCTGTGCGCCATGTTCATGAGCACCCGAAACCGGGATAGCCCGTAATCCTTATGTAATATCTTGATCATCGCGTAGGCGTCCGCTACCGAGCTAGGATCATTGCAGACAACGATAATGACCTCTTGGGATGCCGTACAAAATCGTACGACGTTGTCGGATAACCCAGTAGCTGTATCAATAATCAGTATATCGGTTATGTGTGCGAGCGTGCTGAATGCATTGACGAGCCCGGCATGTTCGGTGGCGCTCAGGGCCGTCATACGTCTGATCCCGGAGGAAGCCGGAATGACGTTAATTCCGTAGGGGCCGCGTAGCACAATATCCTCAATGCCGCAGCTACCCTCGATGACATGCGATAGGTTTAGCACCGGTTTAAGATCCAGCAGTACATCGACGTTGGCCAATCCGAGGTCAGCGTCGAGCAGGGTCACGGCCTTCCCGAGGGCGGCAAGAGCGAGGCCCAGATTGATGGCGACGGTGGTTTTACCCACACCGCCCTTGCCACTGGTAATAGCCAGGACGCGGATCGGGGATCGACTTCCGGTCCGCGGCGTGTGGGATAGCACGGAACTAGGCTGCGTCGAAACCATCGCGCATCTCGCCGTGTGATTGCCGTTGATTACATATTTTGTTCAGCCCTTTGAGCATTTAATTTTATTAACAGGATTCGACAGGAATACCTCTCGGGCATTGACTCGGCGGAGAAAGCAAAGAGTGATCCAGTAAACTGTTGCCTGGCATGGCAGGCGTTTCTTCCTTAGAGACCAACAAGTTAGTAGTAAGGGCGCGCAGGCCCGAGTCAGGCGCGCTCGTGCACTTGACGCGGTCGCGCGGTTATCCCGTTTTATTCGCCAGAATCTCGACGAAGGTACGTAGGCCGCGGATCCCTACTCGCGGCGCGGTCGCCACACCGTCCGCGCAGGAATAGGTTGGGGACAGCGGCGAACCGCTTGGCCCACGGAGCACCGGCAAATCACTGGCAAGTGTTTGATGTCGTGGAACCGCACAAGAGCGCATAGAAGTAGACTGCTAAAGTAATTTTCCGTAATAACGATAATCGAGATGCCTAAAGGCGGGGTGCTCCGTATTAATCGCGTTATAGCGCGTGGAGAAAATCAGATGGCAACGGTGTTAACGATCTTGGCGGTCGATGACTCGCGTTCCGTGCGTGACATGGTGTCGTTCACCTTGAGAAACGCCGGCTTTAACGTCATCGAGGCCGTCGACGGTGTAGACGCATTGATTCGGGCGCAGAGCGGTAACGTCAATCTTGTCTTGACCGACATCAACATGCCCAACATGGACGGAATCGCGCTCATCAAGGAGCTGCGCAAGCTACCCGGATACCGATTCACCCCCATTCTGACGCTGACTACGGAATCGTCTCCAGAAAAGAAGGCGGAAGGTAAAGTGGCAGGCGCCACGGGCTGGATGGTGAAACCGTTTAATCCCGATCAACTCATCGCCATCATCAGACGGGTGATCGCCTAGCGCGTAAGCCTTCGGGCGCGCTCGCGGCAAATACGGCATACGGCACGGCGGGACCAGCAAGCTAATCAGCAGCGGGCCTCGAGCGTCAAAATAGCGGGGGCCTACGAGGGAACTCTTTATGCCGGTAGATTTATCCCAGTTTCACCAAACCTTTTTTGAAGAGAGCTTCGAGGGACTCGAAGTGATGGAGTCCGGGCTCCTCGTTTTGATCCCTGGGAATGCCCATCCTGAATCGATTAACACCCTTTTCCGGGTGGCACATTCGATTAAGGGCGGTAGCAGCATGTTTGGGTTCACCACAATAACCGAATTTACCCATGTCATGGAATCCCTGTTGGATAAGTTAAGGTCGGAGGAGTGTCCGGTCACGCAAGGCAGCGTCGATTTACTCCTACACTCCGTCGACTTCCTACGCAACATGCTTGCGGCGGTGAGGGACAACACAGGCCACAACACCGAACGCGGCGGGAGGCTCCGGGAGCAATTGGAAGAGATACTCGAGAACGGTAAGCGAGGAAGCGTCACGGTGAGCCCCGTTCCAAGAACAACCGAAGCTGCTGACGCCGGCGGTGCCGCGCGCGGGTGGCATATCAAATTTCGCCCCCATCGGCACCTATTGACGACCGGGAATGACCCGCTACCGATGCTCAGGGAGCTGTCCTTACTCGGGGATCTAGATGTGTCGATCGATGTCTCCGAGCTTCCGCGCTTCCAGGATCTTGACGCCGAAGCGTGTTTCCTCGGCTGGGGTCTTATGCTGCACGGGGCGATACCGCGTACGCAGATCGCGGAAATATTTGAGTGGGTCGAGAGCGACTGTGACCTCGAAATAACACCGATTGCTCGGAATACTTTGCAGGCGAGTACCCGACCCACCGGCGAGGTGGTTCCGATTCAATCCGCGGATCCTAATCCCGATGTTAATCGGTTCAACACCTCGGCGGTTGGGCCAGCGCCGGGTGCGGACGAAGGTAGTACCCTAGTGGAGCGTAGGAAAAACCCATCGGCGGGGGATGCATCTTCAATCCGTGTAAACATCGAAAAGATGGATGCACTTATCAACGTCGTGGGTGAGCTCGTCATCACGCAGTCGATGCTGAGTCAGATTGGTGAGGACTTCGCGGCCAGCAGGATCGATAAGCTCCGCGATGGTCTGATCCAGTTGGCCCGTAACACGCGCGAGCTCCAAGAGAGCGTGCTCAGAATTCGCATGCTGCCGATCAGCTTCTCGTTTAATCGTTTCCCGCGCCTCGTGCGTGATATGAGCCAGCAGCTTTGCAAGAAGATCGATCTCACGGTTTCGGGCGAGCAAACCGAGATCGACAAGACGGTTCTCGAAAAGCTCAGCGACCCGCTCGTGCATCTCGTCAGGAACTCACTCGATCATGGAATAGAGCTCCCCGAGGTACGCAAGGCGCACCGCAAAGACGAGACCGGTCACTTGCATCTCCACGCTTATCACGAAGGCGGAAACATCGTGATCGAGGTCACGGACGACGGCGCGGGTCTCAACAAAGCGAAGATCCTGCAACGCGCGCGTGAGCACGGGATTATCGGCGCGCACGAGGCTCTCGCGGAGGATAAAATCCACGAGCTTATCTTCCACCCTGGATTCTCGACCGCCGAGATGGTCACAGACATCTCGGGCCGCGGAGTCGGCATGGACGTCGTCAGACGCAATATCAAGGATCTCGGTGGGCGCATCGAAATCAAATACGAAGAAGGCCTGGGGTCGACCTTTGCGATCCGCTTGCCGCTTACGCTGGCGATCCTTGATGGTCAGCTGGTTCGGATCGGGCGGCACATTTATATCATCCCACTGGTCTCGATCGTGGAATCACTTCAAGTCGCTCCGAAGTGGGTCAGCCGGATCACCGGTAAGGGGGAGATCTACAAGCTGCGCGCGGAATACGTGCCGATTGTTAGGCTTTATGAGGTGTTCAAGGTGGTTCCCGACAGCGAGCGGATCGAGAGCGGGATCCTGGTGGTCGTCGAGGGCGATGGCCAACGCGCGGGAATCTATATCGATGAGCTGCTCGCGCAACAGCAGGTCGTTCTCAAGAGTGTGGAAACGAACTATACACGTGTGCAAGGTATTTCCGGGGCAACAATACTCGGCGATGGCACTGTCGCGTTGATCCTCGATGTCCCAGGGGTGCTGGAGTTGTCCAGGAGGGTTGTACCGGTCGGATTTAGAACCGATACCCATGAAGCGGTGGTAACTGCCGCATAGGAGCTAAGCATGAATCTAGAGCAACAGTTAGACAGGACGACTCAGCCTATGCCGACGGCAGCGGGTCAATATCTGACCTTTATCCTCGCCGGAACGGAATACGGCGTCGATATCCTCCGTGTGCAGGAGATCAAGGGCTGGGATACGGCTACGCCGATCCCCAACACGCCGGAGTACATTCGCGGCATCATCAATCTCCGTGGCACCATCGTGCCTATCGTCGATCTGCGGAAAAGGCTTCATATGGAAGCGGTGGTGTATGGCAATACCACCGTGGTGGTGGTGCTCAAGGTCAGGGGCGCGGGCGGGGAGCGTACCATGGGGTTCGTCGTGGACGCCGTGTCGGATGTCTACAATATAACGGTTGATCAGATTAAGGCGGCGCCCGATTTTGGCACCTCGGTGAGCACCGAATTCGTTAGAGGGCTCGCCGCGGTCGGGGACAAAATGGTTATTCTGCTCGAAATCGACCAGTTGGTCGATACCGGCGTCGCGATGGCCGAACATGCCGTTAGCCATTAAGGGTGAATTATGGGCTGCGAGGATTCTCCAGGCTAGTCCCTCGACCAGGTGTTAACGCTTGCAGGAAAGCGGTCGATAGCTGAAAACTTGGACATACTGTTCGATGACACCCGGAAATCGTGCCAACGATCACTACGCGGCCGATCTCAAGCCCCGCGGTGATACCTAGAAGTCGTATAAGCCGGTTCGATCCGGAGAGGACCTGACCATGAGACTGAAATTTTACGATGAATTATCCTTTGCGAAGAAGCTATTTATCCTGGTGGTGTTGTTCGCCCTGCCGTCGCTCTATTTTCTGTACGATCAAGCGTCGGTTCAGCACTATGCCGTCGCCGGCGGCATCGCTTTCTGCCTGGCCTTGGGCGCGTGGCTGTATTTCCACCTCATCGATATTTTCGTCAGGCCCTTCGAAGGTGCGATCCGGATCCTGGAGAAAGTCGCGAACGGCCAGCTTGACAACGAATTTGCCGTCGACACCCGTGACGAGGTCGGTTGGCTCCTGCATACCATCAAGACCACGCAGAAGGGCTTGGCGCAGTTGGCGGTGGAGGCGCGCTCGGTGGCCCATGCCGTCCAGAAGGGTTCCCAGGAGATCGCCCAGGGTAATACCGATCTGTCCCAGCGCATCGAAGAGCAGGCCGCCAGCCTCGAACAGACCGCATCCAGCACGGAAGAGCTCACCAGCACGGTGCGCCAGAATGCCGATAATGCCCAACAAGCGAACCAGCTCGCGGTCAGCGCGCGCGAGCACGCAGAGAAAGGCGGGGAGGTGGTCGGCAAGGCCGTGGCGGCGATGAGCGAAATCAATACCGCCGCGAAGCGGATCGCCGACATCATCGGGGTGATTGATGAGATTGCCTTCCAGACCAACCTGCTGGCCTTGAACGCGGCGGTGGAAGCGGCGCGCGCCGGGGAGCAGGGACGTGGTTTCGCGGTGGTGGCCGGCGAGGTACGTAACCTGGCGCAACGAAGCGCCGAGGCCGCCAAGGAAATCAAGGTCCTCATTCAGGACAGCGTCAGAAAGGTGGAGGAAGGCGCGCGGCTGGTGGACGCCTCTGGGTCGACGCTCGCGGAGATCGTGACCTGGGTGAAGAAGGTTTCGGCCATCATCGCCGATATCGCGGCGGCCAGCCAGGAACAGTCGGCGGGAATCGAGCAGGTGAACAAGGGCATCACGCAAATGGACCAAGTGACGCAACAGAATGCGGCATTCGTGGAGGAGATGGCGTCCGCGAGCCAGGCCATGGACGAGCAAGCGGTACACCTTATCCAGGCGATTCAGTCTTTCAAGCTCAAGGACGATCACGAGGCGCAAGCGGCGTCGATGCCGGCGCCCAAGGAAAGGAAGTCCTTAGCGCCCGTGGCCGAACGGCGTCAATCCAGCCGGCCGTGGCGTGCCGAGAAGAACGAAGCCATGCAAGGGCGGACCGCAGAGAGGACTGCGGTCAAGCGCGTCGCGGCAGCGCAAGGGAATGTCGAGGGCGGCTGGGAGGAATTTTAACCGTGGTTTTGCTAGCAGCTTGGATTAAACCGTGGTCGAAGACCTGGCTTCGGCCGCAACGATTCATTGCGCGGGGGGGACGACAGCGTGGCGAGAAAGCGAAAGCGTGAGGTTGCAGGATATGAAAGTGCCGTCAAGGAGACGCTTGCGGCGAAACAAACCGCGCCGTGCACAGAGGCCCTCGCGGCGGAGATTGCCGGGACTGATCGCCTAGCCGCGGGATGCGGATCTCCGGAAAACCCGCGAACGCGAATGCAGCAGCCGGACCGCTCGCGCAAGCCGAAGCGCGGCCCGCCGCCCGAAGAGAACCGCAACGAGGCGCCAGCCGCCGCCCCAGACGGGCCCGTGAATCCGATCCTCGATCTGGGCGAGAGACTCACGATCGCAAAGGCGGGCGAGATCAAGGAACGTCTGGCGGCGTTTCTGCAAGTTCCGGCGGCGTTTTTGGTCGTGGACGGCTCGCGCGTCGCTGCCGTGGATACCGCGGGCTTGCAGTTGCTGACGGTTTTTTGTCATGAGATGCACGAGCGGGGGATCGAGGTGCTGTGGCGAGAGGCAAGCGCGATCTTGCGGCATGGCGCCGCGACGCTAGGTTTAGTGAAACGCTTGCGGTTGCATGAGCTTTAGGAAACCTTCGCCTGCGAGGGGCGCTTGGTAGCGAGGATCTTAAATGCGACTTCGAACCGTGTCGGCCAACGATGAAACGATGCTCGACGGAGCGCAGCGCGAAGCGCCCGATCCCGCCTCTTGCTATGTGCGCGAGTCCGTCATGCTGCTCCATGTTGCCGTTGCTCAGATCGATGTGACGATGCACGAGGGTGATGCCTCGGTCGCGGTCTTGTCGGGAGCCTTGTCCTCGATCGCTGCCGGCCTCAACAGCATTGGGCAGTGTGTGCAGCAGAATCCTTCCGCCGGGGAGCCCGCCCAAAAGGGGAACATGTCGGCATCATGCTCAACACTGGCTAAAAAAATCGAAGCGGCGATCATGGCGATCCAGTTCTATGATGCCATGACCCAGAAGCTCACGCACATCTCGGAAAATCTCCGGGCTCTCGCCGATTCTATGACGGACCCAGGCCGGGTCAACCGGTCCGGCGCATGGCATGCTTTGAAGCAGCAGACCCGTGCGCGGTTCACGATGGAAAGCGAGCGGCGGGTGTTCGATGCGCTGATGCACGGGATGACGATGGAGGAAGCCGTACTCGCGGCCAAACCGCCAGGCGCTGAGCCACCGCCCGCGGGCGTCATCGATCTCTTTCGAGGGTCGGACCGAGATGAATGCACATACGGCAGCGGCTAAGCTGGAGCGGGAGTTCGCATTCAACGACAAGCATTTCGAGTTGTTACGCGTATGCGTGCGCGAGCACACCGGGATCGCGCTCTCCGATGGCAAGCGGGAGCTGGTCTACGGCCGCTTGTCGCGCAGGCTCCGCAACCTTGGGATCGATAATTTTGACGCCTACTGCTCGCTCATCACCGCCGGCGACAAGGAAGAGATCGCCCACTTCGTCAACGCCATCACCACCAACCTTACCGCCTTTTTTCGCGAGTCGCATCACTTCGAGCACTTGGCCGCGCTCCTGCCACGCTTAATCGAGAAGAACCAGAGCACCCGCCGGTTGCGGATCTGGTCGGCGGGCTGTTCGACCGGGGAGGAAGCGTATTCGATTGCCATCACGGTACGAGAAACGATTGGGGATCCACCTGGCTGGGATGCCAAGATCCTGGCGACGGATATCGATTCCAATGTCCTCGCGGCAGCCGCGAACGGGGTTTATCACCAGAAGGGGGCGGACGGGTTGTCCCGAGAGCGTTTGAGCCGTTGGTTTCTGCGCGGCAAGGGAAAAAACGCGGGGATGCTTCGGGTGGTCCCCGGCCTTCAGGACCTCATCACCTTCCGGCAGCTAAATCTCATGCAGTCATGGCCACTCCGCGGCCCTTTCGATGTTCTCTTTTGCCGCAACGTCGTCATCTACTTCGGCAAGGAGACCCAACGGATGTTGTTCAATCGCTTCGCCGATGTACTGGCGCCCGAAGGACATCTTTTCATCGGTCACTCGGAGTCTTTGTTCAAAGTCAGTGAGCGTTTCAAGCTCTTAGGCAAGACGGCTTACCAAAGGATCCAGTGATATGCAATCGCACGCGCTGAGCCATGCCCGCCAACCGCCATCCCCGCTGCCTGGCTTCGCACACATCAATCGCTATTGGGACAGCTTGCATCAGCGGTTCGCCGCTAAGATTCTGCCCGGCGAATATTACGTTACCCGTCGCGAGGAGATGATCGTCACCGTCCTCGGATCATGTATCTCGGCCTGCATCCGCTGCCGTGCGACCGCGATCGGGGGCATGAACCATTTCATGTTGCCCCAGGGCCGCGCGGATAGCGACGGCACGTGGGCCGGTACGGCGGTCAACGCGGCGACGCGATACGGCAATTATGCGATGGAGCACATCATTAACGACCTGTTGAAAAACGGGGCAAGCCGTAAATACCTCGAAGTCAAGATCGTCGGCGGCGGCCGCGTCTTGAAACAGATGAGCGATGTGGGGCAGCAGAACATCGAATTTGTCAAAGCCTATTTGCAGGCGGAGGGTCTCACCGTCAGCGCCGAGGACGTCGGCGATATCTATCCGCGCAAGGTGTACTACGATCCCCGCAGCGGAAAGGTGTCCGTGAAAAAACTACGCTCGCTGCCCAACGATACCATCTTCGAGCGCGAGAACCAGTATCGGCGTCATATTGAAATCGCTCCGGTGGGCGGTGACGTTGAGTTGTTTTACGGGGCGATTCGATGAGCAAGATACGAGTGGTAGTGGTCGATGACTCGGCGGTGGTGCGCAAAGTCTTAACCGCAATTCTAAACTCAGACACAAGCATCGAAGTCGTCGGCGTGGCCTCCGATCCCTATCTGGCGCGTGAGAAGATCAAAAAGCTCAATCCGGATGTCATCACGCTCGACGTGGAAATGCCGCGCATGGACGGGGTCACGTTTCTCAAAAATCTCATGCGCCTGCGGCCCATGCCCGTGGTGATGGTCTCCTCGCTCACTAAAGAGGGGGCGGAAATCACTCTTGAGGCAATGGAGGCCGGGGCGGTGGATTTTGTTGCTAAGCCATCGCTGGATCTCACTAATTCGCTCGCGAACTACGGGGAAGATTTGATCGAAAAGGTTAAGACCGCCGCGGCCGCCCGGGTCCGGCGTTACACCCGGGACATTGCCTTACCGGAGGTCGTGCCAAAGTACAGCGCCGACGCGGTATTGCTAAAAAAAAGGGCAAGCAGGCCCTTCAAGACCAGCGAGAAAGTCATCGCAATCGGGGCTTCGACCGGCGGCACCGAGGCCATCAAGGAGATCCTTGCAGCGATGCCGGCCGATGCTCCGGCCATCGTCGTCACGCAACATATTCCCGAGGCTTTCAGTGGGCCGTTTGCGCAGCGGATGAACAGGATCTCGGCGATGGCCGTGCGCGAAGCCGAGGACGGTCAGCGGATCGTGCCGGGCTATGCCTATATCGCCCCGGGTAGCCACCATCTCCTGGTGCGGCGGGACGGGATGCGCTATGTGTGCCGCTTGCACGACGGCCCGGCGGTCAACCGGCATCGGCCTTCGGTCGATGTGCTGTTCCGCTCGGTGGCACAGAATGTGGGCGCCAATGCAGTAGGTGTGATCTTAACGGGGATGGGAATGGACGGCGCGCTGGGGTTGAAGGAGCTGCGGGACAGCGGGGCGCCGACCCTCGCTCAAGATGAGAACACCTCCGTGGTCTGGGGCATGCCGGGCGAGGCGGTCAAACTCGGTGGTGTCGATCATATTTTGCCGTTACAGCATATTGGCGCCGAAATGTTAAAGCTGGTCAAGCAGCTTTGATGCATGGGGCACGCTGCGTTTCGTCCGTTCGAAAGGTAGAGAAGGAGCGGTCATTTTGGAGAAGCGGCCGCAGGACCCGCAACTTCTCCTATTGCTTCATCCCGCAAGGCTCAGCTCGCGCGGGTTAAGACACGGGGGCGAAAAAAAGAGCGCGGCGCGATGCCCGCACCCGACCAGTTGGAGCCTACTAAGGCCTCGGCCAAGGGGGCCGCCTCGCCAATGGCAAAGCCCTGCGCGTAGTCGATCCCGATGGCCCTTAGGGTTTCGAGTAGCGACTCGCTTTCGACACATTCTGCAATCGTCTTGATTCCCATCAGATGGGCGACACGATTGATAGCTTCCACCATTTCGCGATCCACCGGGTCGCGTTTCACATCGCGGATGAACCGACCATCGATCTTGACGTAGTCGACGGGCAGCGTTTTTAGGTAGGCGAAAGAGGATAAACCGCTCCCGAAATCGTCCAAGGCAAATCGACATCCCTTGGCCTTTAAAGTCGATATAAAGTTTAGGGCGCTGGTGAGGTTAGAGATCGCCGCTGTTTCGGTGATCTCAAAACAGATGCGTTCGGACGAGACCTGCGAGCATGCCAACTCATTGATTACGAAGTCTAAGAATCCTATGTTGCCGACCGACTGCCCCGACAGATTGATGGAAAAGGTGGACTGCGCGGGGCAACATTGGCCGAGTGCCGCCAGCGTCGCACGGACTACCCAGCGGTCTATCGCCAGCATCTGGTGGAAGCGTTCCGCGGCCGGGATGAATACCCCGGGAAGGTATTGTTCCCCCGTGTCGTCGCGTAATCGCAACAACACCTCGCCGTGTATCTGATCCCCTGCCGCGTTCAGAGGAATAATCGGTTGAACGTAGAGTTGAAATTGATCTTCGGCTAGGGCGCGATGCAACCGAGGGATCCATTGCATCTCGCTTTGCCGCCGCAAGAGGTCGATGTTTCCAGGCTCGAATACGTGCACTCGATCTCGGCCTTGTTCCTTGGCAGCGTAGCAAGCATTGTCAGCAGCGCTCAGCAGATAGGCCGGATCGTCGCAGGCTTCGGTGATCGGCACGACGCCGATACTTGCGCCAATTCTGAAAAGCTTGGTTCCCCACGAGTATCGGTAGTCTTGGATGTTTTCCCGGAGTTGGTTTGCGATACGTACCGCCTGGTCTAGAGGACATTCACCGAGGATCACCCCGAACTCATCGCCGCCCAATCTTGCCAGCGTATCGCGGTCACGCAACTGGCTCTTCAGTAGAGCCGAAAGTTGTCCTAGGAGCTCATCACCAGCGCTATGACCGCAGGTATCGTTCACGACCTTGAACTGATCGAGGTCTATGTAGCAAAGTGCGTGTTGCCGCCCTTGGTCTTTGGCGTGCTTTTGCATGAGACGTAAGCGGCGCTCGAACTCCCGCCGGTTCGGAAGCCCCGTTAAGGAATCATGCGCGGCTTGGTACGCCGTCTCTTGAGCGACGAGACTGGCCTCGGTGACGTCGCGCATTATGGCGACCCAATGATTGATTTCTCCGCTGGGGTCGAGCACGGGATCGATGCGCAAGTTCATGACGAACGTGGAGAGGTCCTTTCGATAGGCCGTGATTTCGCCAGCAAAGGGTTTGCCGACGCGCAGCTGATCTCGCATGTGCTTTAGGACGGAGCGGTCCGTTTGTGGCCCCGCGAGCATGAATATGCTGTTGCCTCCTGTTTCCTGCAGGGTATAGCCGGTGGTACGGGTAAAAGCGGGATTAACATAGACGATCCTGTCGCTCGAATCATCCGCCGCTACTTGAATGATTATCGTGCTGTCTTCGGTGTGCTCGATCGCCGCTTGCAGAAGGCGAAGCGTCCGCTCAGCGCGTTGTCGAACCTCGATATCGTTGCGGAGCTCGGCGTTCACGCGCGCCAGCTCCGCGCTATGTGTGCGTAAATCGCGTTCGCCTTGCCACTTGGCACTTAACGCCACCGCAAACTGATACACCTCTTGAGAGAAGAACGGTTTTTGGATGAACAAGAGTTTATCGGGGGGCTGCAGGCGCGCGCCTACCACTTGTACATCCACATCGCTATAACCCGTGACCAGCACGATGGAGATATACGGATCCAAGGCTCGCATCTGTTCTGCTGCCCAAATACCATCGAGGCCTGGAGGCATTCTTACATCCAGGAACGCTACTGAAAACGGTTGGTCGGCTATTAAAGCCTCGCGAACCGCGGCGACGGCTTGAGCGCTTTGGGAGCAAAAAGTAACGTCGAAAACGGGTTCAGCGACCGCAACCCTCTCACTCCCGAACAGATCGACTTCAAGCTTGCATAGCGTTGTCTCCCCAGGCATGCAAGCGCGCGTTGGAGAAAGGGCGTTTCGGTACGCGTCCAGGTTCGAGGTTTCATCGTCAGCGGCCAAGATACGCACGGGGCGGGGATCCGACTTCATCGTGGTGTTAAGGCACACCTCTCAATGTCTAGGAACATTTTAGCCATAAGGGTGCCGGACGTCGAGGGTCCTCTGCCGCTAGTGAGCCACTTTTGTGGTGCCTGGCATTGGCACACCGATGTCCTAAGGGAGCTGAGATTGGCCACATAGTTTGCTCGCCAAGCCGACGAACTCGACCGCTAAAAACGGTTTGTTGAAAAAAAACAGCTTGGTGGGTGGCGGCACCAGTCCGGCAACGGTATCGAAAGACTCATCGGAGTAGGCCGTTATGAACACAATCGTTACATTCCGGTCAAGGTCCCGAATACGCTGAGCGGTTCGTACACCATCCATCCCGGGTGGCATTCGGATATCGAGGAAGATGATCTTGAAAGGGCATTGACGCTGAAGGGCCTCTTGTACCGCCTCCAGCGCCTGTTGCCCTTGCGTGCAAGTGACGATGTCAAAGCTCATGGGAACTTGGCGCGCCGGGCTCAAAGTTCCGAAGAGCCCTTGCTCCAATTCCTCCAATAGCCTGTGCTCGGCGTCGTCCGGGTCCGGCAAAAAGGCGCGACGAAATGCCTCGAGCACCCCATCATCATCGTCAGCGACTAGGATCCGGCAACGTTGAGCGGCGGTTGCATTCATAAGCCGAACGTCGATTTAAGCGCTTCTATAATGGGATCAAGATGTGAAAAACCGTCCCTTGCATCGCATCGGCACTCTCCACAGAGATCTTGCCCCCCATACTGTTGAGTGTATTGGCACACCAGTGTAGTCCTAGCCCGCCCTTTCCATTGGCTTTTGTCGTATAACCCCTCTGGAAGATGGTCTGCTGATGCCCAGGCTCGATCCCGGCGCCATTATCGCCAATGGTAACGCGGAGCATCGACTCGGCCCCGGTTTTCTCATGTTCGGCCGTCACCTGGATTATCCCCGCGACTCTCCGCGCACGCCGGATGGCTTCGACTGCATTTAGAAGCACGTTGGTTATGACCTGCACTAAGGCAATGCGGCGCGTGGCAATGGTCCCGACAACCTCTACGCTCGGATCGATCTGTATCCAGGGTCGGATCGCCGCGTGGTCTGGCAGCAGGCTAATAGCTTCGTCGACTATCGCGGCCAGGGTTGTCGATTCGATGATCGGATCGCTACGGCTGAGGCGTTCCTGATCGGTGATGATCTGCTCGATATGTGCCAGGTGCTGTAGAGTTTGGTAGATCTCCTCGATAGCCTGCTGGCGTTGGTGGGCATGTTGTTTCAAGGCGAGCTGGGCGTACTCGATGAGCTTACGGCGACGATCCTCTGGGATTTCCATGCCTCCGAGCTCCTGGACCGCAGTCGGCAGCCGTAAGCCCGGCGGCTCTCGCAACTTGCTGATCAGTTGTCCAAGTTGGCTGGTAAGAGGGGTCAGGGCATTGCGAATATTATGCAGCACCCCCGCGGCACTGTCGGCGATCCCGGCCTTGTACGAATGCATGAGAATGGTTCGCTTCGCGATCGCCAACCTATCCTGCATCTGTTTGAACTCGCGCTCCAGCGTCCCCACCTCGTCATGGCGGGCGGTCATTAGGTGTTTTGTAAGGTCCCCGCTTTCGCCGACGTAGAGGACATGTCGCGTTAAGGTCAAGATGGGGGCCAGGATCATGTAGCGCAACAGCAACCATACTACTAGCACGACCAACGCACTGGCCATTAACAGCGAGAAGAGCGCTGCCCTGATGGTCTGCGCGCCAACGGCGGTGGCGCCTCGCGGTGTATCTACACGTAGCAATAACAGCGGCTTCCCGTGAATATCCCGCAACAGGCTAAAGGCGCGCACTACCTGGTCGGTCTCCACGTATTCCACCGCGGCTTTTCCGGCTTTCAATGACCTCGCCGTCGCTTTGTAGGGCTCGGGGAGCGCGGCTGCGATGGCGGAATATACGGCTACATTGACCTTGGACCGCTCCTCCAGGGCGGCGGTGTGTTTTCGATCCAGGAATCGGCCGAAGACGCATGTCCCGGCTACGGGGCCCTCGTGGTTGGTGGTCAATATGGGGAAGGACGATATCAGCATCGGGCCCCATTCGGTTCCGAGCAGCCCTTTGATTGAGCTATCGAGCGATGCATGCGACATCATTAGCGCATTCGGTGGCCTCCCCGCCGGGAATGCCGCCGCCATCGGTATTTCGCGATTCTCCTTCAGAGACGCGAGCCGCCCCCAAACTAATCGCTCAGATGGATCAAAGAACAGCATCATGTTGAGTTCATTGTCCCGCATCCACGAGCCCTCGAGGTTGGTCGCGACATAGGCTGGATTGGACCCGCTAAGGAACTGGTGGGTCTCGTCCCAGTGGCTCCAATTCAAGTTGATCTTCTCGACCGTCTTGAGGTCGTCAGCGATCAGCTCCTCAACGCGCGTCATGTTCTTGGCCGCGCTTTCTTGATCGAGCTGCTGGAATACGGGGAACATCACGTAGTTCATGGTGATCTGTGATAGGCCAAGATAGGTCATAAGTAGCGTCCCCAGCACCACGAGCACCTTGGTACGCAGCGAGACCGTGGTGCTCATAGCGGAGCCATCGCTCGATGGGCTATGACCCATCGCAGAGCGAACAGAGGGTTTGCGAAAAATGTGCGTAGCCATCATGCCTAAAACGAAAGGACGATCGCAATTTCGAACAAATGGTAGGTTTTATTATCCTGAAAGGCCTCCTCGGCGGCCGTTCCAGGAAAGGCCGCACCGTAAAGCGCGCTCACGGTGGCCCGCTCATTGATGGCCCAATCGAGATAGACGTTTAGCTCGTCAGCGAAATGGCTTGCACTCACCGGTGTCCCGAAATAGTTGTCCGCATCGAGGGAAAAACTGTAGAAGATCGCCCCGAATGTGAGATCCTCGCGGGGCAGGGTGCTCAGGTGGACCATGTGATTGACTTGATTGCTATTGAAAAGCAGCCATTCGCCGGTGATTTCCCCTTGATACCAGGTTCCCCAGCCACGGCTCCAGCCGTAGAACAGCGGATCAAAATCCTCCTCCCCGGTAGCGCCTAGATCGCCCCCGGAGAATTGAGCATAACGGTATCCCAGGGTCGGCGACCACGGCCAATCGGCCAACGCGTAATGGGCCTCCGCATACCAGGCCCGTGCATCGATGGCACCGTCGTCGCCGCTGCCCGTCTCCACCGCGTATTCCGCCCATAAGGATAGATTGGGTGCTTGTGGGAAGCTTAGCTCATTGACGCGCCCGCTTACGAGGTGCATGCCTTCGCGGACGCCAAAATTTAGCGGGGTGGCGTCGAAGACATGAAGATAGGTGAGCCCTAAGGTTCCGTATTCTTCTGAGACGCGCTCAATGTTGATCCCGATCAACTCCGTCAGTTCCTGGTCCGCGTCGGCCTCGAGGTAGAACACATCGCCGCGCACCGGCTGGGTGTTGATCCTGAGGAGGGCTGCGCGCTTATACGAATAGCGCGGTGACAGCCAGGCAGCGCCCTTGCCGAGCTGATCATTATCGCCGTCGTAGATTAGGAAACCGTCTCCTATCTTGAATTCCTGGCGACCGTACGAGATGTCCAGAACATCGCGGGTCTCCCCATCGCCGATCAGCTCTACGGAGCTCCATCCGATGTAGGCTTGCTCCAGGCCGATGTCGTCGTCGCTCCCGTCGGTGAAGCCGCCGGCGTCTCCATCGCCTATGGTTGCGGTCGCGACCTGGGCCACCCCCGCATACAAGCGACCAAGCCGATCGACCTCATAGCCGGCGCGAAGCACAGGCTTGAGGTAGGCCTCTTGCCACTCGGCGTCCCCGGTATTTGCACCGCTGCGAACGTCGATACGGCCGAGCCCGAAATTGGTATCTTGGGTGGTGAAGTATCCAAAAGCAGCCTGCAGGCCGGCTTGGAGCTCAAACCCGCCTTTTTGGAAGACGGTGATTTCGGCCTGCACCAAGGGCGAGAGTATCAACGGGATCGCGGCCCAGGCGAGCTGAGCGGCTTTTTTAGTAGTGTGGCAATGCTCCCGCATGTGCGCGCTAGTGGGCCGCGGCGGCGAGTCACTGGTGGTGGTGGCCGTTATCTGTCCTCGGCGTCGGGGAGGCAATCCGCCATCGAGGCCGCGTGGATCGCATGCTGTCGTTGATCCTCACGGAGCGTTTGGATACTGGCCGCGCGTGACCTTCCGCAAGGACAAGCCGGAATATCGGGCCTCGGCAACGCTTGCCGCCTCGGTTTGTGCATAATGCTCTTCAACGATGAACCGCTGCACGATGCCTCTGGCCAGATATCTCTGTTTAAGTGTTTCCGAAAGCAGGTGGAAGTCCTCGATCAGGCCGCGGCATTGGGCCGCGCCGCACCGGCAGTGCATGGTCCAGTCTTCCTCACTCATCGTCGTTGAGTAATCGAAACGGAGCTCTTCGTCCACGCTGATGTCGCGGAGGGCCACCAAGATGGTATCGTTCATCACACCCGTGTTGGGTTGGCAGGAGTGGTTAATGTACAATCCCGGTGGCTCTACATCGATATAATGCCTGGATCCGATCTGGACGGTGTTTCCTTGTTTTTCAGCCATAGCACGAACTTGATCGACTGTAATCACATAACCCCCGAGAACCAGAATCATCTCACCGGCACGAATCCGTTTCAACGCGAAAAGCCCTCGGCCGAGCTCACATTCCTTCACACACACCTTGGTGCTCATCGTCTAGCCCATAGGTAATCAAAGAAAGCGCCCGAGCAACATCAAGGAGGCAACAGCCATGGCGATCCCTGCGGCCTCTCGCACATCCAGGCTCTCGTTAAAAAACACGATCCCAAGCAAGGTCAAGAACAGCACGAACGAAACGGAGTACACCACACTGGCGATTGCCAACTTGATATGCAGAAAGACAAACACTGTGCCGAAGGCGGTAGAGGCGTAGATGACCAGCCCAACCGCGAACCACATAGTCTTAAAGGGGTCCGGAAGCTCCGCGGCGCGTTTTAAGAAATAATCCCCGACTACCGCGGTGAGGCTCAGCAAAATGGTGATGACTATGGCAAGGGCGGGTTTACTCATGGCTACGTCCTCATGTCGGGATAAAGCTCGGGGCCTCGCCCTCCGCCGCTAGCGCGCAATCTATTCCCCCTCCTACTGCTGCGGCCAACGCCAGGTAAGCCGCTGCTGTCCTGGAATCATTATTCGTTAGCGGTCGCAGGTGGAGCGGAGTTGATAGGGATAGACGCCCAGCACCTCATTCGTAAACCGGATGTGGTGCGCGTGCCGATCGGGCAAGACGAAAACCCGGACCGGCGTGCCGTCCGGCCACTTGGTCTGGCGCGCGAAGAAGGTCGCCCGCAACTGCTCGCGCTCGAGAGGCGGATTAGAATAATTCGAGCCGGTGTAGGGTCTTACGGTTGAATCAGCGCTGGCGGGGCCCCCCGGCCAGAGCAGGAGCCCACCCAAGAGACAGCGCGCGAGTGCAGCCCGCCGCCCACGCTTAGCGTAGAAGCACGCAACACACTCTGCTCGCAGATAGAAACCGGACATCTCTCCTCCCATGCCCACCGGCGAGAGCAATAGTGTAGCATAGGGTTCGGTACTTAACAGCCATATCCCGCAACGCTTCGCGGCCCAGATCACCATCTTCTGTGCCCAGCACCCCCCTATCTCAACTTCCACCGCCCTTGTCTGTTCGCCGAGGACACGGTACCATCCTCGCTCACGTCCGACGCCCACTCGATAGGGACGTACAGATGAAGTACTCAGGCGTTGCGTTTGTGTCGATCCTGACTGGCTCCGTCGCAGCGTGTGCTCTCGCCCCATCGGGGTACGAGTTCCAGCCCGAGCCGGGCGCTCTCGTCGAGGTCACGATGGACAGCACCGTCGGGGTTGTGCTCGACGAGATCCCCGAGAGCCTGCGCGCTCGCGCGGCCAATCATTACCTGCATAAGGGGGACGCGTTCTGGCGCGACCGGGCGCAGTTCCAGATCCGGCATTCGACCTATCGCCTCACCTACCGGAACTTTTATTACGAGGACAAGGGCATGCTCGCATTGCCGCCCCGGGCGCTCTGGAACATCGACCTCGATCCTATTGGGGCGCGGCATGTCACGATCCAAGGACACGACGCGGTGGTCATCGACTACCGGCTCGAGACGACCCTCCTTAGCGATCGCGACTCTCCCGGCGAAGCCGAGCGCAAGCTACGCCGGGTGGGCGGCGTGTGGAAGGAGCCGTTCAGTTTCCCGCTCGATCCCGAGTTCCTCTTCCAGCGCACCGGCTACGCCTGTATGAACGAGGAGGGGTATCCGCCGCGCATGGTCGAGTCGGAGAATGCCTGGCAGCTCTTCGATCAGGACTGTACCGTCGAAATGCCCGACGAGCCATCCTGCCACCTCACCGAATTTCCCGACCAATCGTGCAAGCCGGCCCTCAGGCGCCACGCGGGCCGCGTCAACACGCACCTGCGCTTCGAGCGCATCGCTTGGAACGCCGACAAGGCTGACGAGGTCCGCGTCGCCGAGGACACGAACAGCGACGGCCCCGACCTCGAGGTGATCGGTGACGGGCTCTTGAACAACCGGATCGTGTGGCGCTACATCGAGCCCGACTCCTGTGCCATCCAGGAGCAGTCCGTGGGCGGGCCGGGCTGGCGCCGGCTGCTGGAGTTCGACGCCAGCGTCCGCAACGTCGGCCGCCAGCCGCTCACCGTCGGGAAGGCCGCGCCCGGTGCGCCCTTCGTGAACCACAACAACTTCATCCTGAGCGCGTGCCACGGTCACTACCACTACAACCATTACGGCGACTTCAGCTACGACGGCCTGCCGGTTGACAAGCGCGCCTTCTGCATCGAGGCGACGGACCGCTACTTCAACAGCGAGGAGACCCCGCTCGTCCATCCCTACTCCTGTGACTTCCAGGGAATCGCCAGCGGCTGGGGAGACACGTACATAGCCGGTATCGAGGGCAACTGGATCGACATCACCAACATGGACATCCCGGCCGGCGGGACCTGGAAGAACCTGCGCTTCCGGCTGAACCCCGACAATTTCATCTGTGAGGGCACGTCCGTCCTCGACGAAAACGGCAACCAGATCTTCGACCCGACCGACATCATCGGCGAGAACGGGAAAACGGTCGATCGGCCGCGCTGCGAGTTCGTGGCCGACCACGACGAAAATAACTTCGAGAAGCGCCGGATCCACATCCCGCGCGACGGCGGTTTCATCACCTCGCCTTGTACCCGCAGCCAGGCGGGCCCGCTGCGCGACTGCGGCTGGACGGAGCAGGCGGAGAACCGGCCTTGCGAGCCGGGCAGCACCGTCACCCTGAGCTGCCACACCGGACCGCAGGCGGCGCTTCAGGCCCTGCGTATCTGCGAAAACAGCTCGGAGCGCGGCGGCGTCATTGCCTGCATGTTCAAGGAGGCGCTCGCCACAGCGATTGTCGGCCCGGTCGCCACCCCGGTGACCTTCGCCTGCCCCATGCCGCGCAGCTTGCCGAACGAGCCGGGCGGATCCTACGGGTATTTCGCCGCGGCGGTCCTGCCCACCGACCCGGCCCGCCAGGTCACGTGCCAGGTCGTTTCGTAGCGGCGCGGGAGGACTCCATCCGCGTCAGCTCGAAGTGACGTTTGCGGACGGCGCCGGGGCAGGATACAAGAAGCAGTGGGCGTGATGGGACTGCGTGAACTTCGTGGCAGGCGGATACTCACGCTGGCAAGGAGGAAAGACCTTGGGACAGCGCGGATGAAAGTAGCATCCCGCGGGCGGATCGGCGGGGGAGGGCAGTGTCCCGCCGAGGCGCACCGCTTCGCGTTGGGTGACTGTATCGATGTGCGGTACGGCCGCAAGCAGGGCTTGGGTATAGGGATGCTTCGGGTTCTGCAAGACCTCATCGGCGCGGCCTTGTTCCACGATGCGTCCAAGGTACATCACCGCGACGTAATGGGCGAGATACTCGACGACGGCGATATTATGGGTAATGAAAAGATAGGAGAGCTTAAGCCGGTCTTGCAGATCTTTCAGCAGGTTCAGGATCTGCGCTTGCACGGAGACGTCGAGCGCGCTCGTCGGTTCATCGCAGATGATGAGCCTGGGATCCACGGCGAGCGCCCGTGCGATGCAGATCCGCTGGCGCTGTCCGCCCGAGAACTCGTGCGGATAGCGATGCTTGGCGTCGGGGTGGAGTCCGACTTGTTGCAGTAGCTCATCGATACGCCGCTCCCGCACTCGGCCGCCGGTCTGCTGGGCGCGCATACCTTCTTCGATGATCTCGGCGACAGTCATGCGCGGGTTCAGGGAGGCGTACGGATCCTGGAAAATGGTCTGCATCTCCCGCCGCCGCCGGCGGAGCGCCTCTCCGCTGAGCGAGCGCAGGTCCTCGCCGTCGAACCGCAGGTCCCCCGAGGTAATGGGCGCCAGCCGCAGGATCCCTTTGCCCGCGGTGGTCTTCCCGCATCCGGATTCTCCGACCAAGGCGAGCGTCGTTCCCCGCCCGATGCTGAATGACACCCCGTCCACCGCGCGCACATAACCGACGGTGCGGCGCATGAACCCCCGCCGGATGGGGAAAAAGATCTTGAGATCGTTGACTGTAAGCATCGCCGGGCCGAGGTCCGACGGGCCCGGTAGATCCGTGGCCGGTGCCTTCCCGGTCGCCATCGACGGGCGTTGACTCGGCGCGGACGCGACCGTGTAAAGGAGGCAGCGAACCGTGCGCTCGCCGTCGATCGCCGCTAATGCTGGAACGGATTGACGGCACTCATCCCACGCGTATCCACAGCGCGGTGCGAACCGGCAGCCTGTGAAGCGTTGCGTTAACCGGGGCACGGCGCCGGCAATCACCGCCAGCTCCGTACCGCGCTTCGAGATTCCCGGAACGGAATTGAAGAGCTTTTGGGAATACGGGTGGGCGGGGGAATAAATAAACAACTCGCGATCGGCTTGCTCGACGATCTGCCCGGCATACATGACCGCGACCCGATCCGCGACCTGGGCGACGACGCCGAGATCGTGCGTGATGAGCATAATCGCCATGCCCCGGTCTTTTTGTAGCGCCTTCAATAGATCGAGGATCTGCGCTTGAATGGTGACATCAAGAGCGGTCGTCGGTTCGTCCGCGATCAAGAGATCTGGGGCCGCGCTGATCGCGATAGCGATCATGACCCGCTGTTTCATGCCGCCCGACAACTGATGGGGGTAATCGCCTAAGCGCCGCTGCGGGTCCGGGATCCCCACTGCATCGAGTAATTCGAGCGCGCGCGCCTCGACCGCCCGGCCGCGCAGTCCCCCGTGCCGCGCGAGTGTTTCGGTAATTTGCGCCCCCACGTTCATGACCGGATTGAGCGAGGTCTGGGGCTCTTGGAAAATCATGCTGATCCGCGCCCCGCGGATAGCGCTCATCCCCGCCTCGGTGAGTTGCAACAGATCCCGCCCGTGGAGCCGGATCCGGCCCGAGACGATGCGTCCGCCGGGAGGCAGCAATCTCAGGAGGGAGAGGGCCGTCATCGACTTACCGCATCCCGATTCACCGAGTAACACGAAGGTTTCGCCCTGATCGATGTGGAAATCGACGCCATCGACCGCGCGTACCGGACTCGGTCCGGCGCCGATCCAGGTGCGCAGGTCTGAAACTTCGAGCAGATGAGCGGTCATGGTGAGCGGATGTGTTCCCCCTCGGCGTTACGGCAACGCCATGGACTCAGAGCTTGCTCACTACGATTTCTTTACAAACTCTCAGCCGTTTTCCGGGGGCACGGCGCGTGGACAGCGGTGTTCATCCAGGGCCACGTAAGTGAGCACGGCTTGGGTCACTTTGATGCATTCGGCTCGGGCCGGGTGGCGTTCGGCGTAGACCTCGACCTGAACCGTAATCGAAGTACGCCCGACGCGCGTGACCTCGGCGTAACAGCTTACGAGATCGCCGACAAACACCGGCTCACGAAATTCCACGGAGTTGACGGCGACCGTGGTGACCGGTCCGCGCGCCCGCCGGATGGCGGCGATGCTGCCCGCGATGTCAACGTGCGAGAGGATCCAGCCGCCGAAGATGCTGCCGGCGTAATTGGTATCCGCCGGCATGGGTACGATCCTCAAGGTCGGTTCTTTCCCTACCGGAACGCTAACCGGAGTGGAAGAAGCTACGCTTCCCGGCATGTTTATTCTGAAATGCTGTTTACGACGGGCACTTTAGCATTGGGGTTTCCAAAGGGGAGCAGTGCACCTCTCCCCTTTGGTCAAGGGCGGGGTTCATACTCCGCCCACGAAGTAAAATTGATCCCGAGCATGGGCGTTCAATAGATGACAAATAAGTTTAAGACACTCGGTCTCAACTGTATCTCCTTGACCTTTAGCGTAGCCTCCGCCACACAGTTCGTATTTTCATTACCCGGCGTGCTTTCAGCCACCGCGGTGACCGCCAACGACGCTTTACATTGTTGCCCGGGCTGGAGCGAAATTAAGTGCTTCTTCGTAATTGAGGCGAATTGCCCGGAAGCCGGGTTAAGCTTGTTGCCTGCGGAATCTTGCGTCGCTTGAGCGATCGTTTTCGCTTTACTATTAATGCGTAACTCAACCATGATTTTCGCCTCACCGCCGGTTGGAGCCACGTTAAGACGGCTGCGGTAATCGTAGACGCCCACGACATAGTAACGCCCCGGTTTCTTTGCCTTGGGCTCGAATTCATGACCGAGCAGGGAGGTCGCTTGCGCTCGCCCGGCCCCGGTGACGCTTGCCGAGACCTTGAGCTGCCCGCTGGTCGGGTCTTCCTCGTGGGTGGCGCTGTTGGCGGGGGAGCTGCTGTCCGCGCTGCCCTCGGCAACGGTAAGCTTCGGGGGCCGAATGATCAAGGTTCTGGCATCCAATATCATAAGGATCATGAACCCAATAAACGATGCGGAAAAGAAAGCGAAAAGCAAGAGGAGTTCCATGCGCAATCTCCGGTTAGTTATTTTGCGGCGGCGCTCTCAGAGCTTGTGAAAAAATCTACTGCGCTCGGGGTCTCGCGTTCCGGCGGTGCTCGGAATCCTCATGTATTTCAATATACACTCCGGTTCCTGTGCTCCGGCGGAACGCGACTCCCCTTCGCTCGCGACGATTTTTTCACAAGCTCTCAGCGCTTTATCTTGTTATTCCGATCCGCTGACGAACTCGGTAAAGGTCACAGTATCATACGCGCATGGCTGTTCCAACGCATGGCGTTGACGCGATTCGCGGACGCGCAAATTCTCTAAAGCTCATGGGTTTCGAGATTCAGGCTCGCGCACGCGCCCAATGACGCGGAGCTGGTGACGATCGCCGTGCTCGCCCGCTCCTTGACGAGATAGGTTTGCGCCACCCTTTGTAAATCCGCGACCGTGACTCGGAGGACCCGTTGCCGCAGGCGCCGCCGATACTCGGGGGAGCGTCCGAAAAGCCCGGCGGCAAAGGTTCGAATCGCTTCGCCAGCCGGCGAGCTCGGGCGATCGAGCGCAGCGATGACCCCCAGGATCGCTTCTTCGAGCTTCTCGTAGCCGTGGCCGTCCCCGTGCAGCCATTCTAACGCTGCATCGAAAGCTTCCAAGGTTTCCATGACCCGCGGGTCACGATAGGAGAAAAACTTGAAGGCCCCGGTATCGCCGTCGTAGGCGGCGCCGGAACCGTAGGCCCCGCCTTGCTCGCGGATCGCCCGGTGCAAATAACCGTTGTGCAGGAAGCGGCCGAGCACGATCAACGCCGCGGCGTCCTCGTGGTCGGAGGGAACGGTGGGATAGGCGCGCGCGCAGAAGTTTACCTCGGTGTTCGTGATCCAGGCTTCATTCACGCGGAACGGCTCGATGTTTAACGAAAATGGTTTCGCATCGTGAACCTGCGGTTGAAAGGCGGCCCACTGGGATGCGAGGTTTGCACGTACGCCGGCGAGGTGCTGGTCCTCGCCCACAACGAGTAGTTGCGGGGCGGCGCGGATAAGGCGCTCATGGATGCGCTTGAGGTTGGCTGCGAATTCTTCCAGTTGTTTCTGGTTCTCGATCGCCCGCTCCAAGGCTTTGAGATCGCGCAGCCCCACGAGGCCATCCCAGCGGTGGGAAAGCGCCGCCGCCGGCCCGAATCCTGCGCAGGCCGCGGTCATCGCGAGCACGTGACCCTGGTCGGTCACCGCCGATTCACGCGCGGCCCGGATTTGCGCCATGAGCTCCCGCAGCCGCGCCAGCTCGTCGAATCGGGCCTTATAAAAGGCATCGTGCAACAGTTGCGCGAGCGCTCCGTGGTTGCGGTAGAGACAGTTCGATGAGAGCTGAAAGTAGGCGAGGGTCCGCTGCACGTTCTGGATCTCGGCGCGCAGCGCGCAACGCGCGGCGATTCCCCCGCTTATCGCGGCTTGATGGGTCTGCGCCGCGAGGTAATCCTTATCACCGTAACCGAGCTCAGTCACACAGTTGCAATAGAGGCTCAATAATCCAAGCTCGCCGGGATCGAGCATCGGGAGCTCCACCGTGATCTCTTCATACACGAGGCCGTTGGTGCCTTGGTGAAACCAGGTGACCGGAACCTTGCCGAGGAGCGTGCGTTCGCTCGCGGGGACCTTAAAATCGGCGGGGATATCTTCGACACCGACTTTCGGCAGCAGGGCGGCGTCGGGCGCCTGCTGCTGGCGGTCCTTTAATGCCGCCGTACGCTCGATGATCTGGGTTTTCTCGGCAACGCTGAGCGACTGCTTGGTGGCCGCCAACCGGCTTTTGAGCTGCGCTGCATGACGCGCATTGAAGCCGGTATCCGGGATCATCGCCACCCGCACTCGATGCGGATTGTCTCTCAGCCACTCACGGGCCCGGCCCGGAATGAAGCCGGGCCGTTCGATACCTACCCGCAGGTGTTCTAAGATGGGATCGATGGCGAGGGCGGCGATCGCGTCCCCCCCATGCAAGGCCACCCCAAGGGACGCCGCCAGCAACTGTAGCCCGTACGGATAGCGGCCGCCGCGGATCTCGCGCTGCGAAAGCTCCATTTGATGGAGGACGGAGGCCGCGAGCTCGCGCTCGACACCTTTATCGGCGACCTCTCGGATCACCTTCATGACCGTCTCCTCGACGGCCTCGGCGTGCTCGGGATCCGAACCCTCGACCCCGCATACGAACGTCGCCTCGCGATTGCCTGCGTCGAGCCCGCAAAGCTCCGAGGGCGCCGTGGCCAGCGGGCACCTCTCCAGGGCGTGCCGTAAGGGTGAAGCGCTATGATCCAGCAATACGCCCGCCAGCAGCTGCGTCTCCATTGTTTTTTGCAGGTCCGTGGTGTTGTTGAGCAGCCAGCCGAGCACGATATGCGTCTTGCTGCGTGTGGATTCCTCGCCATTGACCGGGTAGGGGATCGTGAGTGCGCGCGGCGCGCCGTAGCGCTGCTCGTCGTGGATCCCATTCGCCACGGTGCGGGCGGTAAAATGCTTTAAGGCCCACTCGTGGAAATGTGCCTGATGCTCGCGGACGTCAAAATCACCGTAGGTGCAGAAGTAAGCGTTCGAGGGGTGATAAAAACGCGCGTGGAAATCCCGCAACTGCGGCCACGTCAACTCCGGGATCGCTTCGGGATCGCCCCCGCTATTGTAATGATAAGTAGTTGTCGGGAAGATCGCCGCGCTGAGCGCATACCAGAGGCGAGTCGTAGGCGCGCTCAGGGCGCCCTTCATTTCGTTGTAAACGACGCCCTTATAAACTAAGTCGCTCCCCGGATCATCGGCAACCTCGAATTCCAAGCGGTGGCCCTCCTGGGCGAAGTCGAGCTCATCGAGGTTGGGAAAAAATACCGCGTCCAAATAGACCTGCAGCAGGTTGTCGAAGTCCTTCTTGTTCTGGGTGGCGAAGGGATACGCCGTCCAATCACTGCTGGTGAAGGCGTTCATGAAGGTGTTGAGCGAACGCCGCGTCATCATGAAAAAAGGGTCCCGTACCGGGAAGCGCCGGCTGCCGCAGAGCGCGGTGTGCTCGAGGATGTGAGCCACGCCGGTGGAATCGCGGGGGAGGGTACGAAATCCGACGATAAAGGCGTTGTTGTTGTCGTTCGCGCTCAAATGCAAGTGCCGGGCGCCGGTGATTCCGTGCCGGTACTCCTGGGCCTCGATGTTCAAGGACTCGATGCGTTGGCTTCGTAGTGATTCAAAGGATGACATAGTGCCTCTAGCGTGAGTGGTGTTCCAGAAACTTCTCGGCGTCCAAGGCCGCCATGCAGCCCGAGCCGGCCGAGGTTACCGCCTGACGATAGACCGGATCGCTTACATCCCCGGCGGCGAAGACACCGGGAACACTGGTCGCCGTGGCCGCCCCAAGGCTGCCGCCGTTGACGACAATATACCCGTTTTCCATCTGCAATTGTCCCTCGAAGATAGTCGTATTGGGCAGATGCCCGATCGCAATGAAGACGCCGCGCAGCGCCAATTGTTTCGTGCTTGCGTCGAGCGTGCTCTTGATCCTGAGCCCGTTAACGCCGGTCTCATCCCCGAGGATCTCCTCCACCGTATGGTTCCACAACACGCTGACGTTGCCGCTCTCGGTCTTTCCCATGAGGCGCTTGCTCAGAATTTTCTCGGCGCGAAACCTGTCCCGGCGATGGATCACGGTGACCTGGGAAGCCAGGTTAGATAGGTATAGCGCTTCTTCGACGGCGGTGTTACCGCCGCCGACGACAGCCACCGCTTGGCCCTTGAAGAAGAATCCGTCGCAGGTCGCGCAGGCCGACACCCCGCGGCCTCGGAAGGCTTGCTCAGAAGGCAAGCCGAGGTACTTGGCGGAGGCGCCGGTGGCGATAATGAGCGCATCGCAGGTGTAGGTCGCGCCATCGCCCACTAACTTAAAGGGCCGCTGGCCCAGATCGGCCGTGACGATATGGTCGAGGATGATCTCGGTACCGAAGCGTTCCGCATGCCTGCGCATGCGCTCCATGAGATCCGGCCCCTGGAGGCCCTGCTCATCGCCGGGCCAGTTGTCCACGTCGGTGGTGGCCGTCAACTGCCCTCCCGGCTCGAGGCCGGCGACGATCACCGGGTCGAGCGCGGCGCGCGCCGCATAGATCGCGGCGGAATAACCGGCCGGCCCGGAGCCCAGGATCAATAGACGGCAGTGTCTGGTCGTTAACATTTATTCCCCGCGGTCTTGCCGCGGGACCTTAGCAATGGGGTTTGTTTACGCATCCGAACCCTTTGGCGATCGCGGCTCGCCGGTCACCTCGCCGCGCTTGAACAAGGGCAGCAGAACCAGGCCGAGCTCATAGAGTAACCATAGCGGTATTGCCAGCAACGTCTGCGAGATGACATCCGGAGGCGTCAACACCATCCCCACCACGAAGGCGCCGACGATGATGTAGGGGCGCTTTGCCCTCAGATCTTCCTTGGTTGCAAAGCCTGTATGCACTAAGAGCACCGTGGCCAGCGGGACTTGAAACGCGGCCCCGAACGCAAAGAACAGGGTCAAGACGAAGTCCAGATAGCGCCCGATGTCGGTCATGATCAAGACCCCCTCCGGGGCCGAGCCGGAGAAAAAGGCGAACATCACCGGGAAGACTACAAAATAGGCGAACGCGATGCCGCAATAAAACAGCACCGAGCTCGACATCAAAAGCGGTAGGACCAGCCGCCGTTCATGGCGATAGAGACCCGGCGCCACGAACGCCCAGACCTGGTGCAAGACAAAGGGCATCCCCACGAAAGCGGAGACCACGAGGGTAAGCTTAAACGGCGCGAAGAAGGGAGAGGCCACCTCGGTCGCGATCATTGTCGAACCTTGCGGCATTTGCCGAATCAGCGGAAGCGCCAGCAAGTGATAGAGATCATTGGCGAAATAGCATAGCGAGAGGAAAATCAACAACACCGCGGCGAGCGCGCGCAGTAGTCGCGATCGCAATTCAACCAGATGCGATAGGAAGGGCTGTTCCTCCGCTTCCTCCGGAGCGTCAGGGGGCGTTGTCGGCATTTTCCTGGCGCCCTGGCTCCGCGGGCACGCGCGGCGCCGATGCCGGACCCGATGGTGCAGCGAGATCCTGGGACGTATTTGCGGCGCGGCCGGTCTTGGATGGGTAGCTGGCGCCGAGTTGTTTGAGGTCTTCCAGCTCCAGCTCTCTGTTTACCTCTTCCTTGACTGTCGCCAGGGTCCGTCTCGCCTTCGCGAGCCACAGTCCGGCCGTGCGCGCGGCGCGCGGAAGCTTCTCGGGTCCGAGCACGATTAGCGCCACGACCCCGACCAGGCATAGCTCCCAAAACCCGATGTCGAACATAAGGCTAGGGCCGGTCGTTGCGTTTCTCGGCCGGGCCGGGGTCCGGATCGGCGCCGCTCGGGGGCGCGTCGGTGGCCTCCTCGCTCTCGGCGGTGGCTTTCCTGAAGCTCTTGATAGCGGCCCCGAGATCCGTACCGACGCTGCGTAGTTTTTTGGTGCCGAACAGCAGTGCCACGATTGCTAATACGATCAGTAGTTCTGAGACGCCTATGCCCATGGGGCGGTTCTCCTCTAAGATGAACGATTAAGACCTCCGAGGCCGGGCGCGCATGCGCGCCCTTCACTCCTTCGTCCGGTTTTCCTTTTCGTCGATGCCCGACTGTCCGAAACGCCGCTCAAGCTCGGACAGCACCTCGCCCGGCCCGCTGCCGGCCGCGGCCAACATGACCAGGCTATGAAACCAGAGGTCCGCAGTCTCATGAATAAGCTGACGGCGATCACCGCTTTTAGCCGCGAGTATGGTTTCGATGGTTTCCTCACCGAGCTTTTTCAAGATCGCGTCGAGGCCCTGTGCGTAGAGGCTCGCGACGTAGGACGCGCTTTGCGGGGCGCCCTTGCGCGCCTCGATGACAGTGGCGAGCCGGTCCAGGACGGTGCTCATGATTCATGCCGCATCTTATCGCCGATCAAGTGCCCGCCGCACGCTGTTATCCCGAGCCGTAAATCCATGCCGGGTCCTTGAGGATCGCGGCATCGGCAATCCACTGATCACGCTCAAGGCGCTCGAAGAAACAACTGTGCCTACCGGTGTGACAGGCGATGCCGCCCGCTTGTTCCACGATCAGGAGCACGGCGTCGCGGTCACAGTCCAGACGGATCTCGACCACATGCTGGGTATGGCCGGATTGCTCGCCCTTGCGCCAGAGCGCTTGCCGTGAGCGCGACCAGTAGAAGGCCTGCTTCGTCTCGGCGGTTAGACGCAGCGCCTCGCGATTCATCCATGCCAGCATAAGAACCTTGCCCGAGCCCGATTCCTGCGTCACCACGGGAGCCAGTCCGTCTTCACTCCAGGCGACTCTATCCAGCCACTCTGTCGACTGCGACCTAATCTCGCTTTGCATGGTGCTCACACTAGCTTAAAGGCGGACTTCGATGCCAGCCTCGCGCATCCGTTCCTTCGCGGCGCGCACCGTGTACAGACCGAAATGAAAAATACTCGCGGCGAGCAGCGCATCAGCCTTGCCGATACAGACGCCGTCCACCAGGTGGTCGAGGTTGCCCACGCCCCCAGAAGCGATGACCGGGACCCGCACTGCATCGGCAATCTCTCGGGTCAGAGCGAGATCGAATCCGTCACGGGTGCCGTCGCGGTCCATGCTGGTCAGCAAGAGCTCTCCGGCGCCGAGTTGTTCCATCTTGGCGGCCCACTCTAGGGCGTCGATCCCGGTGCCATTTCTTCCACCGTGGGTGTAAACCTCCCACCGGGGCGAGCCTTCGTTCGCGGCAGGCGCGGCCCGGGCGTCGATGGCCACCACGATGCACTGGGAACCGAAGCGGTCCGACGCTAGGCGGACCAACTCCGGATCGCGCACCGCCGCGGTATTGATGCTGACCTTGTCGGCGCCCGCGTTCAGGAGCCGGCGTATATCTTCGACGCTTCGGACCCCGCCGCCGACGGTCAGTGGAATAAATACTTGCCCCGCGACGGCTTCAACCACATGCGCAAGCGTGTCGCGCGCGTCGCGGCTGGCCGTGATATCCAGGAACGCCAATTCGTCGGCGCCTTGCTCATCATAGCGGCGCGCAATCTCGACCGGATCGCCGGCGTCGCGGATGTCGACGAATTTAACTCCCTTGACCACCCGACCGGCGTCCACGTCCAGGCAGGGAATAATGCGTTTAGCGAGCCCCATCATCCGCAATCCGCGCGCCGTCGGCGAGCCGCTGGGCCTTCTTAAAATCCAGACTGCCCTCGTAGATCGCCCGGCCTGTGATGGCCCCCTCGATGCCTTCGTGCGCGACTTCGCATAGGCCGCGTATGTCATCGAGATTGCGGATCCCGCCTGCGGCGATGACGGGCACGGTGATTTCGCGCGCCAATGCCACGGTGGCCTGGACATTGACGCCGTTCATCATCCCATCGCGGCTGATGTCGGTGTAGACGATGGCGGTAACGCCTTCTTGCTCGAAACGCTGGGCGAGATCGGCCGCGGTGTGATGAGAAAGCTTCGACCAACCCTCGAGCGCGAGCTTGCCGTCGCGGACATCCAGCCCGACCATGACGTGCCCCGGGAATTCGATGCACATGTCCGAGACGAAATGCGGTGTCGTCACGGCCTTGGTGCCGATGATGACGTATCGCACCCCGGCGTCGAGATAGGATTGAATCGTGTCTTCGTCGCGGATCCCGCCTCCCACTTGGACCGGCACGTCCGGGAGACTTTGGCAAATGCCGCGAATGACAGTGGCGTTGACAGGTTTACCGACCATCGCCCCATTCAGGTCGACGACATGGAGCCGGCGCGCTCCCGCCGCGACCCAATACCTGGCCATGGCCAGCGGGTCTTCCGAATACAGGGTGTCTTGGTCCATACGGCCTTGCCGCAAGCGCACGCACTTACCGTCCTTGAGGTCAATCGCGGGAATCAGCAACATCGGGATGGGCCGACGAGAGGTCCGTTTCGAGGCTAGTCGCGAGTCAAAGAGGGGAGAACGATGGTTTCCAATAATAGTAGCACAAGCCGTTCGATATGCGAGTCCCGCGTTTATCGAGGCGCACGGCTTAATTCGGTGTGCGTATAATGGATCCCTTGCAAGTGCTGCTTTCGGGATTTTGGAATGATACTGGAAATCCACGCTCGGTCTACTCGGACCGGCCGCCATTTTTTGCGCGCGATCATTGTCCTCTGGGTCTTTGCTGCCCCGGGTTACGCAGAGGTAGAGGTGAAAGACATCCCCGGCCCGGAGTTGCAGGCCATCCAGGAGTCCTACCAAAAGGGCGACTATGCGAGGGTGGTGCGGGATCTGACGCCGCTTGCCGAACGCGGGGATATGGAGGCGCAGTACCAGCTCGCTCGCATGTACGCGAATGGGCGCGGGGTCCCTCGCGATCAGAGGCAGGCGGCGAAGTGGTTTGAAAAAGCCACCGCGGTGCTCGATCCGGGCGCACAGTTTAACCTCGGAATCATGTATTTCGAGGGCCAGGGCGTACCCAGGGATTACGGGCAAGCCGCGCATTGGTTCAAGAGGGCCGGTGAGCGAGGTGATTCCGAGGCCCTCTTTAATCTTGGCCTGATGTACGACGATGGCAAGGGAGTGCGCCGAGACGTGACGGAAGCGGTCCTATGGTATAAGCGGGCCGCGGAACTTGGCCTCAAGCAAGCCCAACTCATGTTGGCCGGGATGTACCGCGATGGGGCGGGCGTATCCAAGGACGAAACCCTCGCCTATTTATGGTATGCCATGGCCGCCGAACAGGACGATAAGGATGCCGCGGCTGAGCGCGATCGGCTTGCCAAGCGATTGACCCCCCCCCAGTATAAAGAAGCCATCCGCAGGCTGCACGAGTTGCAGGTTCAGGGTCATGCGCGTGGCGGATAAGCGACGGTTCACCGCATTGTGAAGACATGCAAGAATTCATTATCAGCCACGAAGCCGCGATCCGCCTGGCGTTTTTCGCCGGCGTGTTCGCGATCATGTGCCTGTGGGAATTCAAGGCGCCTAAGCGTGCGCTCGCGCTAGCGCGAGCGGGGCGTTGGAGCGCCAATCTCGCCCTCACCGCCCTGAATACCGTCTTGCTGCGATTGGTTTTCCCGGGGGCGGCCGTCGGCATGGCGCTTTTCGCGCAGCGGCAAGGCTGGGGAGCACTCAATTACATCGAGTGCCCGGAAGCGCTCGCGTTCGTAGTCTCCGTGATCGTGCTCGATTTCGCTATCTATCTCCAACATGTCATGTTTCATGCGTTGCCCCTATTGTGGCGGTTGCATCGCGTCCATCACGCGGACCTCGACTTCGACGTGAGCACCGGGACGCGCTTTCATCCCCTCGAGATCCTATTATCGATGGTGATCAAATTCGCGGTGATCGTGGTACTCGGGCCGTCGGCCGCGGCGGTTCTCGCCTTCGAGGTCCTACTCAATGCCACCTCGATGTTTAATCACAGCAATGCACGCATGCCGGAACGTATCGATCACTACTTACGATGGCTGGTGGTGACGCCCGATATGCACCGGGTGCATCATTCGATTGAAGAGGACGAGACCAATTCCAACTTCGGTTTCAACCTCCCCTGGTGGGATCGCCTGTTCGGGACTTACCGCCCTGCGCCGAGGAAGGATCATATCGAGATGATCCTCGGTATCCAGGCATTTCGCGATCCCCTGAAGGTGAATCGGCTCGGGGGCATGCTGACCCTGCCGTTCATCGGGAAGGTAAGCGGCTAGGCGATAAAACACGGACTCTAAGCGTCGAAAACAATCTTCCGCGCGCGAGCCTCTCATAGTAGGTCAGTCCCTAAGCGTTGGAGCACGTTTTACAACGCCTACGAGCCAACTCACTGCTATAGTTAAGCAATACACCTCGAAGCTGCATACGCCTATGACCGCCGATCGAAGCCATGTCCCGCAATTAGAGCCGGGGATCCATGTTGATTTACAGGGACGCCGAACCTATGCGAATTATCTTTGCTTGGATCGGCTCCTGGATGCACAGCACCCTTTGAGCGATCCACCGCATCACGATGAATTGCTGTTTATCATCCAACACCAGATCTCGGAGCTCTGGTTCAAGTTGACCTTGCATGAGCTTACAGCGGCTTGCGCTCACATACGCAGGAATATGCTCGATCCGTGCTTCAAGATTCTCGCGCGGGTCAAGATGATCCAGCGGCAACTGTTCGAGCAATGGGGCGTGTTGGAGACGTTGACACCCAGCGAATATGCGAAATTCCGGCATGTCCTAGGGCCGGCCTCCGGGCTGCAGTCGGCGCAATACCGCGCCATCGAATACATACTCGGCAATAAAAACGCGGGTATGCTGGAAATCTTCAAGCATGACGCAAGGGCTTACCAAGCGCTTAAATCTGTTCTCGAAAGTCCGAGCATTTATGATGAGTTTCTCATGCACTTACGGCGCCGCGGGCATGCCGTTCCCGATGCTTGCATCGCGCGCGATTGGTCACAACCCTATCAGCGCAATTCAGCGCTCATCCCCGTGTTCAAGGCGATCTACGATGCGCCACATGCGCATTGGGACGCCTACAACATGTGCGAGAAACTGGTCGATGTCGAAGAGAACTTCCTGCTCTGGCGATTCCGTCATGTTAAAACCGTGGAGCGCATCATCGGCTACAAACGCGGCACCGGGGGGTCTTCAGGCGTCGCGTTCCTGAAACAGGCCCTAGATCTAACGTTTTTCCCTGAGCTTTTCGATGTCCGTACCGAGATTGGGACCCCTTAATCGGCGGTGTCAGGCCGCGGCGCAACCGCTCCAATCACTTCCCCGCCCCGACCGCTGCATCCTTGTCAGAACGGCAGATCCGAGAGATCTTCCGGTCCGTCTGCGACGATTTCGGGCTGTTGCCTAAACATTTGCAGCTTGCCACGCACATAGCCGTAACCTCGGCACGGCTCGGTGACGGTCCTACCGCCCTCGGTGCCGCCGGCAATGTAGCGTGCTGTGAGTAGTTCTACTAGCCTTTGTCCTTTTTTTGTTTCTATGTCGGGAATCAAGATCGCGAAAGGCTGCCCTCAGACTTGCCGTTGATGATGATGCGTACAGTATCGCCGTCGACCGGACGGTCGATCGGCACATCGAGCCTTTGATTGATCATGTGAGGGTCCTCCCCGACTAGGATGGTCGACACTAACATGGAACGTCTATCCGAATATGACATTTCTCACCAAACCAGCGTTCTTGCGGCACAGGAAAGATCTTGGAACCGTAACTTAACCTTCATCAGGGTTACATTTTGTGGCCCTAGGATCACCGCGTGCATTCGACAGGTGCTCGGTCCAATTTAGCTCGACGGGGAGAAAAACCATGCGCAGTAGCTCAGGCAGATTAGCATTGACGGCCTTGTTTGCCGCGCTGTCAGCGCTTGCTTCGCTGGCATATGCTGATGGTGACAGCCGGTTTCATCACAACGGGTTCGAAGACGACGACGGACAGGGTTATAACCATAACAACGGCAAGAAGAAGAGTGACGACAGCGTGCAGCTTGGCCTCCGCCCTTACTATCTCGTCGGCCAGATGAGCGCCAGCCGGCTCAAGGAGAAGCTCGAGCAGTGCACCCAGGGGCCGTTCTATCAAACCGACTTCTCCATCGGCCACCGTGGCGGCGCGCCGCTCCAGTTTCCGGAACACACCAAGGAGAGCCACGAAGCGGGCGCGCGCATGGGCGCCGGTATCGTTGAGTGCGATGTAACCTTCACCAATGACGGGGAGTTGGTGTGCCGCCACGACCAGTGCGACCTCCACACCACGACCAACATTCTCATCACCGAGCATGCCGGTAAGTGCTCCAAGCCGTTTTCGCCAGCCGTGTTCGACGGCGCCGGCAATCGCACCATGGACGCGTCGGCGCTGTGCTGCACCAGCGATCTCACGCTCGCCGAGTTCAAGTCGCTCAAGGGTAAGATGGACGCCTCCAACCCCAATGCTAAAACCGAGCAGGAGTTCCAGGGGGGCACTGCGAATTGGCGGACGGATCTGTATTCGACGGGTGGGACGCTCCTGAGTCATAAAGAGAGTATCCGGCTCATCAAGTCCCTGGGGGCCAAGTTCACACCCGAACTCAAGGGCCCCAACCGCAACGCCGAACTCCAGGTCGAGACCGTGTTCGGCAGCCAGGAAGACTACGCCCAAGCGATGATCGACGACTACAAGGAAGCCAGCATTTCGCCCCGTCACGTTTGGGCGCAGTCGTTCAATCGTAACGATGTGCTCTACTGGATTAAGCACGCACCGCGTTTCGGTAAGCAGGCAGTCTATCTCGACGATCGCTACGAGACGATTACGCCACCGCTCAACCCAAACGACCCTAGCACCTGGAAGCCAAGTATGCAGGAGTTGGCCGCCCTGGGTATCCAGATCATTGCCCCACCGATGTGGGTGCTCTTGACGGTCGAGAATGGCGAGATCGTACCCTCGTTGTACGCTAAGGAAGCAAAGAAGGCCGGTCTCGATATCATCACCTGGACCCTAGAGCGCTCGGGTCGTATCAAAGAGGAAGTGCTGCCGACCAAAGGCACCCTGAGCCCATCGTTCTACTACCAGTCGACGCTCGACGCCCTAAAAAATGATGGTGACCTCATGGTCACGCTCGACGTGCTGGCCAAGCAGGTAGGCATTCTGGGCATCTTCTCCGACTGGTCGGCGACAGTGACCTACTACGCTAACTGCATGGGCTTGAAATAGCTCCCTCTTGGGCAGCCATGATCTCCGGGCTGCCCCTCTTTTCGTGCACGCCGCATCCTCGGCATCTCGCCGTACTAGGGGCCCTCGAAGTACGCCCCGACTGAGCCGTCACACTACCGTAACCTCCCTGCAACCTTTTTGACACGCGTATCGAGTAGCATCGCGCCGTTCGCGGAGTCTTTGAGACAAGCCGCCTATGCTTCGGCCGGAGTCCGTAACCAGCGCCAGGCACTGCTACCTACTGCACAACAACGACTTGAGGAGGGAAAAAGGAAGTGAAAAACATCACTACAGGATTATTGTTGGCTGGGCTCGTCGCTGGCGCGACCTCGAACGCGACGCAGGCAACAGGCAGCCTTTTCTTCGCGAACGAGCGCCCGACACACCTCCGCTTCCCGTCGCGCGAGATGAGTTTCCAGCGCCTCGGCACGTTCGCCAACTATCTCAACAACGGAGACGACGCTGCCGATGAGACCGTCTCGGAGATCGTCGCCGCGACGGCTAACGGCAATACGCTCGTCTACACGGACGGTGTCCGGGGCACCATCGGCTTCATCGATATCACCAACCCCGGTAATCCGCAGCCGCTCGGTCTCACCATCCTCGACCCCGATCCAGACGACGACACCGACTACAGTCCGACCTCGGTTGACGTGCTCGGGAATCAGTACGCGCTGGTTGCTGCGAACACCAGCGAATCGCTGACAAACACGAGCGGCAAACTCGTCGTCGTCGGCATCGCGACCCGCCGCATCGTCACCGAAATCGATCTCGGCGGCCAGCCCGACTCGGTCAAGATCAGCCCCGACCACAAGTACGTCGCGATCGTGATCGAGAACGAACGCAACGAGGACCTGTGCGTCGGCGGCACTCTGGATGGCACCGAGGCGGACGAGGACGACTGCGCGAACGGCGGGGGTGTTCTCGGCGGTCTGCCGCAGACCCCGTTCGGCAATCCTGCCGGGTACCTCGCGGTCATCCAGCTCAACGGCCCTCCGCTCGCCTGGGGACCACCCAGCGTCGTCAGCCTAGCCGGGCTGTCCGCCTATGCGTCGGGGGATCCGGAGCCCGAGTTCGTCGACATCAACCATCGTAATGAGGCGGTCGTGACATTGCAGGAGAACAACCACGTCGCGATCGTCAATCTCGTGACCGGCACGGTCATTGATGACTTCCCAATGGGCAACGTGACCCTCAACGGTGTCGACGCGACCGAGGATGGAGTCATCTCGTTGACCGAGACCCTGGAGGACGTGCCCCGCGAGCCCGATGCTGTCGCCTGGGTGCCGGGACGCTTTGGCAAGCTCAACATTGCGACGGTCAACGAAGGCGACCTCTTCGGCGGCAGCCGCGGGTTCTCGATCTTCCGCCGCAATGGCACCGTCGCGTTCGACAGCGGCACATCGCTCGAAGAGCTCGCCGTCCAGCACGGCCACTATCCGGAAGGTCGCTCCGATGCCAAGGGCACCGAGCCGGAGGCGATCGAATACGGGCGCTTCGGGCGGGACGACTATGTCTTCGTCGGCACCGAGCGCAGCAGCTTCGTCGCGGTCTACAAGCTCGACCACTTCGGGCGGCCGACTTTTGAGCAGCTGCTGCCCGCGCCGCTGGGGCCGGAAGGGCTGCTGGCCATCCCGCAGCGCAATCTGCTGGTGGCCTCGGGCGAAACGGACGACCCGGATTTCGGTGTGCGCTCGACGGTGATGATCTACGAGCTCAAGCGCGGCAAGCCCGCTTACCCGCAAATCCTCTCGGATGCTAGCGAGGGCTCGCCGATCCCCTGGTCCGCGCTCTCCGGCATGACCTCGATCCCAGGGCAGCATGATTCGCTGCTTGCAGTCTGGGACGGGTTCTATAGTCAGAGCAACATATTCCGCATCGACGTCTCGGAACGGCCGGCGGTGATCACCGACGTGCTGACGATCCAGGGCGGCAGCGGCAATTACGATCCAGAGGGCATTGCCATCGCACCCGATAAAGCCCTGTGGATCGCTAGCGAAGGCAACGACGACGACAGCCGCCCCAATCTCCTGCTGAAGACCGACTTCAACGGCAACGTACTTGCCGAGATCGGCCTGCCGCAGGAGGTTCTCGACTGCCGCAAGGCCTCCACCAAGCGAGGTACGCTCGGCTCGGGCTTCGAGGGCGTCGCCGTGCTACGCCATCCTGCCTCCCACCCCGGCTACCGGCTGGTGGTGGCACAGCAGCGCGGCTGGGACTACACCACACCCGAGTGCGAGGATCTGGACGACGATGCCGGCGGCCTGAACGCCAACGGCGAGCCGAACCGGACGCGCCTCTGGATCTACGATCCAAAGACCAACGCCTGGGATCACATCGCCTGGGAGCTTGCGCCGAAGCCGGCAAACGCGAGCTGGGTCGGCCTCTCGGAAATCACGGAAGTACCGGGTGGCGATTACATCCTGATCGAGCGGGACAACCGCACGGGGGATTTCGCCGTCCTCAAGACACTCGTGAAGATCGACCGGCACGCAGCCGCCGACAAGCTCATCAGTAACAGTGACAAAGCCGTCTACGACCTGCTCCCCCGTCTCATCGTCACCAACGGCTGGATCACTGACAAGCCCGAAGGAGTCGCGGTCACCTCGACCGGCCGCACGTACGTGGTGACCGACAACGACGGCGTCGACGACTGGTCCGGCGAGTCCTGGTTCTTCGATCTCGGCCGTTTCTGGCGACTGTTCCCCTGACGCGGAAACACCCGCTACCCGATCGACCGGAGCACGGTACAGCGCGGCAAAAGACGGTGAGCCTTGCGCTTCAGGGTGGCGGCGCCCACGGCGCTTTCACCTGGGGGGTGCTCGATCGCTTGTTGGAGGATGAGCGCCTGGTGATAGACGGCATCAGCGGCACCAGCGCGGGTGCCATGAACGGTACCATGCTGGTCTATGGCATGCTCATCGGCGGTAGAGAGGGTGCGCGGGAGATGTTGCGGACGTTCTGGCGTCGGATCGCTGAGACTTAGGAATTCGCGGCACACATTTCTGATGACGGCGCGGTTAACTTAACATGACCGGGCGGGGAATGTTGTCATAAAACGGTCATACTCCTTTGCTACAAATCGCCTGTCATCCCTCGGCGGCGCAGCGGGCACCGAGGTACCCGTGCAAGGGCAACGAGACGGGTTGGCATCGCTCACCAGAACAGATGTCCCACAAAGCCCCATAGTGGTGCGGCGCAGCGGCGACGCTGGGGCAAACTAAATGGCCATAAACGCTAGCAGGCCGCGGAGGGTGAGGGAAATGTCCGACAGGATATACAATGTCCTATTCCTAGGCACCGGCAACTCGGCCCGCAGCATTTTCGCGGAGTCGATAATGAATCGCCTCGGGCGCGGGAAGTTCCATGCATTCAGCGCCGGCAGCCATCCAAAAGGGAAACTGCATCCGCTTGCGCTGAACCTGCTTCAGCGCCTCAACTTCTCGCTTGAAGGGCTCCGCAGCAAGGGCTGGGAGGAGTTCTCGGGTCCGTCTGCACCGGCTATGGATTTCGTCTTCACGGTCTGTGACCGGGCGGCCGCCGAGGTATGCCCAGTGTGGCCCGGACAGCCCATGATTGCCCATTGGGGTGTCGCGGATCCCGCCGAAGCCCAAGGCACCGATTTGGAGCGCCTGCAGGCGTTCCGCACCGCTCTCAAGGAGCTGGAGAATCGCATTGCGATTTTCACCAATTTGCCGATCGCGTCCCTGGATCACCTCAAGCTCCAAGAACGGCTCCACGACATTGGGCGCGCGCGTGCTGCGGTCGAGGTCGAACCTTCCAGCCCCTCGGCTTAGCATCACGCGCATCGTCGCGGCCTCGCGTAGCGTCCTCGTCGAACGGATAAAGGCCTGCGGCCCGCGCCGTTCCTTCCCTTGTCCCCTATGACCTCGGCAACTGCTGCCGCTACTGCCGAGGGTCGCAACCTCGAGCTCGAGCGCGCCCGAGTCCACGGCTTTATCTACGGCGTCCTTTGGGAACCTGATCGACCGGGCCGAGAGCTCACCTGGGAGGATCTGGACGGTGCGTTGCTGGACCCCGATGCCGTGCTCTGGCTGCACTTCAATGCCGCCAACGCACACGCGCGGGAATGGCTCAGCCAGTGCCCGCGTCTGCCCGAGGCGCTGCGGCGTTTCCTGCTCGATCGCGATGATCGCAAGCGCTTGGACCTCGTCGCAGAGGGAATCATCGGTGTGATCAGCGACGTGCACTATGGTTTCGACTTCGATCCCGATCAGATCGCCCTACTGCGCTTTTATCTCGATGCCCGCTGCCTGATCAGCACCCGCCACCAGCCGCTCAGCGCGACCGATGAGCTGCGCAGGGTAATCCGCGGGGGCCTTCGTGTGGAGAACACCGCGAGCCTGCTGGCGAACCTCTTCGAGCTACAGGCTGCAATGCTAGGGAACGTCGCGGCGCGCCTCAACCGCGAGGTCGGGGACATCGAGGACCAGGTCCTTGCCGAACGCATCCACGACCAACGCGGAAAGCTCGGGGCGATCCGCCGTCTAGCGGTGCGTCTGCATCGGCATTTTGCGCCGGAGCTGCGCTCGCTGCAACACCTATGCGCGCGCCACCCGGCTTGGTTTCGAGACACCGATGTACGGGGGCTGCGACAGCGGACGGAGGAATTGAACGAGGTGGTCGACGATCTGGACACCATCCAGGAGCGCGCCAAACTCCTCCAAGAAGAGCTCGCGGGACGCGTTGCGGAAATGACCAGCCGCAACCTCGTCATATTGTCAATCGTGACCACCGTGTTTCTACCGATCACTCTGATCACCGGCATTTTCGGAATGAATGTCGCTGGCCTCCCCGGATTGGAGGATCGGTCGGCGTTCTGGTGGGTGATGATGGGGATGGCCGGCGTAGTGCTCATAGTGCTCATACTCCTGCATTGGAAGCGGCTCTTCTAGCCGCTCACCGGCCCCAAGGAGGGGACTAGCTATCCTTCACATGGGTCTCCCGGTGCGCGGCAGGTGGTCGCACATCCTCACCCGTAACCTGATAGATCACGTTTTCACGCAGGTTGACGGTATATTCGCCGATGCGCTCGAGCGCGTTCAGCGCCAGCACCGCGGCGATCACTTGGCCTATCATGCGCGCGTCCTCCAGCACGAAGGTGGTCAGACGCCGTAGATCGGAGGAGAGCCAAGAAAGAAGCTCTTTGCGCGCTCCCAGGCCTTCCTCCGCCGACGCCACATCCCCGCGGTCGAAGATCTCAAGCGCTTGCCGCAGGTGTCCAGAAACCGCGCGTCCCATCCCGATCACGTCTTTCAAGAGCGTTTCCGGCGGGCTATTGGTTTCCTCGTCGAAGGCATTGACTACATACTCCGCTACCCGTATCACCTTCTCCTCGACCCGGCCTAGATCGACCAACACCTTGGACATACCGATCACCGCGCGCAGATCCTTGGCAACTGGGGTACGCTTGGCGATCACTTGGACGATCTCGGCATCGATCATCTTCTCGAGGTCGCGCACCGTTTCGTCGCGCTCGATGACCTGGCGCGCTCGGGAGGGATCCCACTGGTCCAAGGCCTTGAGCGTCACGTTGAGCTGCTCGAGCACGATTCCGCCCATCTCCAGCACCCGGATATGAGCATTGGTGAGCTCGGCGTCGTAGCGGCGCATGGTATGCCCTTCGAGTTGAGCGTTCATAAGGGATATGCCTCCATCAGCCGAAACGGCCCGTGATGTAATCCTCGGTTAAGGGGTGCAAGGGATTGGTAAACACCTGGTCCGTTTCGCCGACCTCGATCAGATCACCAAGGTGAAAATAGGCGGTGCGCTGGGAGACGCGCGCGGCCTGCTGCATCGAGTGGGTGACGATGGCGATGGTGAACTTCTGGCGCAGCTCGTCCATCAGATCCTCAATCTTCGCGGTGGCAATGGGATCGAGCGCCGAGCAAGGTTCATCCATCAAGATCACTTCGGGGTTCACGGCGATGGTGCGTGCTATACAAAGGCGCTGCTGCTGACCGCCCGAGAGGCCGGTCCCGGGTTGCGGCAATCGGTCTTTCACTTCAGTCCAGAGACCGGCACGCTCGAGACTATGCTGAACTATCTCCTCCAGGTCCGTCTTGTCGTTGGCGAGGCCGTGAATCCGCACGCCATAGGCGATGTTCTCGAATATGGACTTCGGAAAGGGGTTGGGCTTCTGGAATACCATGCCGACCTGGGCGCGCAGCGGCACCACGTCCATCCTCTTATCGTAGATGTCCGTTTCGTCGAGCCTGATCTCGCCGGTCACGCGACAGCCCTCGACCGTGTCGTTCATTCGGTTCAGACAGCGTATGAACGTCGACTTGCCGCAACCCGAGGGGCCGATCATCGCTATGACCTCGTTGGCACCGATATCGAGCGAGACATCACGAATCGCTTGCTTGTCGCCGTAGTAGACATCGACCTTGCGGCAGGTCATGCGCGGATTCTTTACAAAGAGATCACCGACCGTCCTACGATCTTCGCGGTCTATCGCCACCTTGGGTTTCAGCGATTCGATCGTCGTCTCAGGAACGCTGCGTTGCAAAACCTGTTGCTTCTCGATTACGGTTTCCATTAGCTTTCTCTACCAGACGTTGTGGTTACCAGCGGCGCTCAAAACGCTTGCGCAACACGATCGCGACCGAATTCATCAAGACCATGAACACCAGGAGCACCATGATCGCCGCCGATGTGCGTTCCATGAAGGCCCGCTCCGGGCTGTCGGCCCAGAGATAGATCTGCACCGGCAAGCCCGTGGCGGGATCCATAACCCCCCCAGGGGTGTCGGCGATGAAGGCCACCATGCCGATCATGAGGAGCGGTGCGGTCTCACCGAGGGCGCGCGCCATGCCGATGATGGTGCCGGTGAGCATTCCGGGCATCGCCAAGGGCACCACGTGGTGGAACACCGTCTGCACCTTGGAGGCACCGATTCCCAAGGCGCCGTCGCGTATGGACGGCGGCACGGCCTTCAGCGCCGCTCGGCTTGCGACGATGATGACGGGCAGGGTCATGAGCGCCAGGACGATGCCGCCGACCAAGGGCGCCGAGCGCGGCAAGCCGATAAAATTGATGAATACCGCCAGGCCGAGCAAGCCGAAGACGATGGACGGGACGGCCGCGAGATTGTTGATGTTGACCTCGATGAGGTCTGTCCAGCGGCTCTTGCGCGCGAACTCCTCGAGATAGATCGCCGCGGAGACGCCGATCGGGAAGGACAGGAACAAGGTGACGAGCAGCGTGTAGAAAGAGCCCACCGTGGCGCCCCAGATCCCTGAAAGCTCGGGTTCGCGCGAATCACCGCCCGTGAAGAATGTGGAATTGAAACGCTTCTCGATCTGCCCCCGCTGGATGAGCCGGTCGATCCAGGCGACTTGCTTGGCTTGCAGTCCCGCGGCGGCGCCCGTCGCATCACGCTCGGCGTAGCCCTTCATCAGCATATCGACGTTGTCGCTCGCGGTTACCCAGAGCGTCTGCTTGGTGCCCACCACCCCCGGATCCTCGAGCACCTTCTTGCGTAGCTCGAAGGCTGCGCCGCTGCTCAGCAGATCCGAAAGCGCCCGCTTGTCGGCCCGCGCCGTGACCTCCGGGAACACGCTCGCGAGCGCGCGTTTGACCAGTCCGCCGTAATCCGCTGCGGATAGGACCGCCGGATCGCGTTTACCCTCGGGATCGATGACTTGAGGGTCGAAATCGACCTCCAGCCCGATGCGGGTCTGCCAGATCGCTTGATGACCGCTGGCGATGATGCTTGCGAACAGCGCCGCCACGAAGACGAAGCTCACGACCACCGCCAGCCAGCCGAAGAAGCGGAACCGCCGCTCGCGGGCGTAACGGCGGGCCAGCCCCGCACGGACGGTATCGATGGCCCTGGGGCGCTCGGGGGTCTTTGCTTTTGTACCTAGGCCGTCGGTCGCGCTATTCATACTGCTCCCGGTACTTGCGCACGATGTGTAGCGCGATGATGTTGAGAACCAAGGTCACTGCGAACAGCACCAATCCGAGCGCGAAGGCCGCCAGGGTCTTGGGGCTGTCGAACTCCTGATCGCCCACCAGCAAGGTCACGATCTGCACGGTCACGGTCGTGACCGCCTCGAACGGATTTGCGGTGAGGTTTGCCGCGAGCCCCGCGGCCATCACGACGATCATGGTCTCGCCGATGGCCCGGGAGACGGCGAGCAAGACGCCCCCGACGATCCCCGGCAAGGCCGCCGGGATCACCACCTGACGGATGGTCTCGGATTGGGTCGCCCCGATGGCGTAAGCGCCATCGCGCAGCGCCTGCGGCACGGCGTTGATCACGTCGTCCGCGAGCGAAGACACGAAGGGGATGATCATGATCCCCATCACCAGCCCCGCGGCGAGCGCGCTCTCCGAGGAGATGCTCAATCCGACGGCGGCGCCGGTGTCGCGGATCACGGGGGCAACGATCAGGGCGGCGAAGAAGCCGTAGACCACCGTCGGGATCCCCGCGAGCACCTCCAGCACCGGTTTCGCGACGGTGCGAAATCGGCGGTCGGCATACTCGGAGAGATAGATCGCCGTCATCAATCCGATGGGAACCGCCACCGCCATCGCGATCCCGGAGATGAGCAAGGTCCCGGTAAAGAGCGGCACGGCGCCGAAGGCACCCGAGCCACCGACCTGGTCGGCGCGGATGGCGACCTGAGGGCTCCACTTGAGACCGAAAAGGAATTCGCTGACCGGCACCTGCTGGAAGAAGCGAATGGACTCGAACAGCACCGACAACACGATGCCCAGGGTGGTAAAGATCGCGATCGTTGAGCTAGCGATGAGAAAGGCGCGGATCACCGCCTCGACGCGGTTGCGAGCGCGCAGATCGGCACGAATAGCCCGTAGCGCATAGGCCCCACCCGCGATCGCGAGCGATAGCACGAGTACCGCGAGGGCCGCCGAGCTCAATCCCTCCAAGTGGCGGTAACGCTCCGCCGCCGCCGCCACCGCCGGTTCGACTTGGCGGGCCGGGATGCTACCCCTGACGACGTTCTTGATGTCGTTGACCAGCAGATCGATCCGGGCCTCGGGCTGCTCGCGCATCTCTTGCGGAAGCTCGGCGACCACGAGCTTGGTCACGATGGTCGGCTCGAAGGAGAGCCATGCCGCGAATAGGAGGAAGGCGGGGACACCACACCAGAGCGCGGTGTAGAACCCGTGGTAGCTCGGCAGCGAGTGCAGGGTGCGCACGCTTCCGTTCGCGACCCGCAGCGAGCGCCCGCGGCCGAGATAGAACGCCACGCTCGTCAGGGCGAGCAGGACAAAGACCAGAGGTGCAGCCTGCATGGGTCAGACGCTCAGGTCCTTGGCCGCATGGTGTAGGTGCCGAGCAGCTCGTTCCCGGAGCCTGTGCGCTCTAGGGAAGCTCTGCAAAAGTTACTGTGCAGCCCATCTGCTTTGTCGCCTGCTCGCTCGTCGCTCGCCTATCTACCTGATATGTCTCGCGACTCGCTCCGCGGCTTCGCGCATCTGGGCTTGCTCGCGACACTTTTGTAGAGCTTCCCTAGTTCTCCGATAAGGATAGGGTCTTCATGTTCTTGACGTCGGCGGCCACCTGCGCGCGCTCTTCCGTTGGCATCGGGATTAGCCCCTTGTCCGCCAGATAGCCTTCATCGCCCCATGCCTTGTCGCTCGTGAACTCGGCCAGGAACTCCTTCATCCCCGGAATCACCTCCATATGCGCTAACTTCACATAGATGTAGAGTGGTCTCGAGATCTCGTAGGATCCATCGGCGATCGACTCGAAGGTCGGCTCTACACCATCCATGACTGCCCCTTGGACCTTGTCGGTGTTCTGCTCGAGGAAGCTGTAACCGAAGATGCCCAAGGCATTCGGATTGGCCTGGATCTTCTGCAGGATCAGGTTGTCGTTCTCGCCCGCCTCGACGTAGGCGCCGTCCTCGCGCACCGTATGACAGATGGCTTTGTACTGCTCCTCGTCCTTGTCCTTGAGCGCCTTTATCCAATCGAAGCTCTTACAGCCACCCTCCATCGCAAGCTCGGCGAAGGCGTCGCGCGTCCCGGAGGTCGGGGGAGGGCCTAGGACTTCGATCTTCTTGTCCGGCAACGCAGGATTGACATCCTTCCATGTCTTATAAGGGTTCGCTATCACGGCTTCCCCGCCCTTGGGATCGGGGATGTCCTTGGCGAGCGCGAGATAGAGGTCCTTGACGCTGAGCTTATACGGCGGCGACACCTTTGAATTGGCGATGGCGATCCCGTCGTAGCCGATCTTGACCTCCAGGATGTCCTTGACACCGTTCTGCTCGCAACCCTTAACCTCGGAATCCTTGATGCGCCGCGAGGCGTTGGCGATATCGGGGTGGTCCACCCCAACCCCGGCACAAAAGAGCTTCATCCCCCCTCCCGTGCCCGTCGACTCGATCTTAGGCGTCTTGAAACTGCCGGCCTTACCGAACTGCTCAGCGACGGTGGTTGCAAAGGGGTAAACCGTGGATGAGCCGACGATGGTGATATAATCTCTGGCGGCCAGGGCGGCCGGATTGTATGCCAGCCCGAGGATCGCGGCGCCGGCGACGAGGGTCTTCTTGATCATCACTGCATTCTCCTCCTGTAATGAGATCCGTAAATACGGGCGACCGCTCCCATGGGGGTCGCGCACCGCTCAAGGTGTCTCCATTGCGTGCCGTAGCCTGTTATACCTAAGGAATGCGACGAAGTCGTGACAACCCCGGCTAAAGTTCGGAAACCCACCGCGGTCAGATACCGTACAGACGCCGGCCAGAAACTTTCATGCTATAGGTCCTTTATGACAGTTCGATGACAGTCCCCACCGGCGCCCGGGAATGGTCGCGCCACTGTTCACATCGCGCCACAGTGTGCCGCGCAACTAGTTTCCGGGCTCATGCGGTGACAGTTCCCCACCAAGCGGTGGCGGATCCGATGTACCATCTGGAGATCCTGCTGGACTCCGACTCACAGGCCGCCATCGGTCAAGCGCACGTCACAAAATTTTGCTTGATTTCCTTCTATATTTCTATTATTTTGGAAATATGAAGTCACAGCAAGTGGTGAACGCGCTGGCGGCCCTGGCACAGGAAACCCGTCTGTCTATCTTCCGCCGATTAGTCCAGGCGGGTGTGCCTGGGTTATCGGCGGGTGACATCGCGAAGACATTGGGCGTGCCCAACGCCACCTTGTCCTTCCATCTAAAGGAACTCACGAACGCGGGTCTAATCACGGCGCGGCAGGAAAGCCGCTTCGTTTTCTACGCGGCGGATTTCGCCGCCATGAATAGGCTCCTGGCATTCCTGACGGAGAATTGCTGCGCTGGCGAACCGTGCGGCTCGTTGCGAGTCTGCTGCCCACCGGGTGCTGAGGCCAAGAAACCCAAACGCTTATCAATACGAAAAGTGAAAACGGCATGAAACAATTCCATGTACATATCGCGGTGGAATCTGCCGAGTCACGGATCGGTCCCTTCGAACGTTATTTGACCCTTTGGGTGTTCGTTTGTATCGGTACGGGGATCGCGCTCGGTCGATACTGGCCTGAGGTATTTCAAGCGATAGGTCAACTAAAACTCGCCGAAGTCAATTTGCCGGTGGCGGTTTTAGTTTGGCTCATGATTGTGCCGATGTTGCTCAAGGTGGATTTCGGTGCCTTACATGAGGTGAAGCAACATGCGCGCGGGATCGGGGTGACGCTCTTCATCAACTGGGCGGTCAAGCCGTTCTCCATGACCCTCCTGGGCTGGATCTTTGTTCGACACCTCTTTGCCTCCTGGCTACCGCAAGACCAGGTGGATGCCTATATTGCGGGCCTCATCTTGCTTGCCGCTGCCCCGTGCACGGCGATGGTCTTTGTGTGGAGTAATCTCTGCGACGGCGAGCCGCACTTTACGCTCTCCCAAGTGGCACTCAATGACACGATCATGCTGTTTGCCTTCGCGCCCCTTGTCGGACTGTTGCTCGGCCTCTCCAGTATCGCGGTGCCCTGGGCCACTTTAGCGCTGTCAGTGGTGCTCTACATTCTTGTACCCGTGCTTATCAGCCAGTTGTGGCGGAAAGCATTATTGCGTCACGGCGATCGCAGTCGTCTTGTCATGGTTCTGAAGCGATTACACCCCATTTCGTTATCGGCGCTGCTAATCACTCTTGTCTTATTGTTTGCCTTTCAGGGTGAACAGATCCTGCGTCAACCGCTCGTCATCGCGCTCTTAGCGGTTCCGATTGGGATTCAAGTCTATTTTAATGCGGGGCTCGCCTATTGGATGAATCGCCAATTCAACGTAGCCCATTGCGTTGCTGGCCCTTCGGCGCTGATTGGGGCAAGCAATTTCTTCGAATTGGCGGTGGCAACCGCTATCAGTTTATCGGTTTTGAATCTGGTGCCGCGCTAGCCACCGTCGTCGGTGTATTAATCGAAGTGCCCGTGATGCTATCGGTGGTGAAGATCGTCAATCGAAGTCAAGCGTGGTATGCGCGACGCAGCACAACGGGTAATCAAGGCGCGCTTACCTTAGACAGATAAGTCGCTCGATATGAGTTATTAGCACGAGATCGGGCAGTTCTAATTGTCACCGGCGGAAGATCTGGATCACTTCAAAACAAACGCGTTTTGCATCGCCTGGCAAAGCATCCCACTCCGTAACGCCACAATCCCGAATCTTGAATCATAACGACTGTGCTTGGCGCCAATATCGATCCCTCAGGTCCAGACTCCGATTTCGCCACCGTCGTTCTTGGTGATGACGATGGTCGCCGTGCGCGGACGTGAGAGACCGCCATCCGGCCAATGGCTGCCGAACGCGCCGGTGGCAAAATCCGGCGTGGTGCTTTCGCCCGGGTGTTGGATGTTGACGAATATGGTTCTGCCGTCCGGGGTTTCCGCGATGCCGGTGATCTCGCACTCCTTCGGGCCCACCAGGAAGCGGCGCAGGCGCTTTTCGCCCAACTCCTTGCCGACGGGGGTCTCGACGGATTGGGTCACGGCTCCGTCTACATTGGTCACGGTCCTTCGGGCGCCGTCTCCCACTTCGCCCGGGACGGCGGCCAGCAGCATGCAGTTGGTAACGTCGGTATACGCGCCGTCGTCGGTATGGAACCACAACAACCCGGGATTCGCACGACTGAACCACACGCTGTCGGGGCTGGAGAAGTCGTTCGCGTCGGTCAGACCGGAGATATTGACGTTGGTCGCGTCTGCGGTGGCACGCGCGCCGAACAGAAACACGTCCCACCTGAACGCGGTCGCGTCGACTTTGCCCTGCGCCTCGGCCAAGCGAATGATATGGCCGTTGGGGTTGCCTACCTGATCCTCGCCGGTGGTCTTCCGGTCGTTATAGAAGCGTGGATTGGCGGCGTCGACACTGGTGATCGGACGGCTCGAGGCGTTGGTATTGGTCAAGGTGACATACACCTCGCCGTTCTTCGGATGGACGGCGGCCCACTCCGGGCGATCCATCTTGGTGGCGCCCGCCGCGTCGGCGGCCAGACGCGTGTTGATCACCACGTCGGCCTGATCGGCGAAGGCATAGGCCGGGTTGGTAGGGGTGATATTGTTGATCCCGAAGCTCAGCTCTCTCCATTCACCGGTACCATCGGCATTGAACGTGGCCACGTAGAGCTTGCCGTCGTCCAGATACTTGTCGCCCGCAGCCATCGCCGCGTTGGCGTCGCGGGGATCCCAGCGCCGGTTCGACACGTACTTATAGATGTATTCGTTGCGCGCATCGCAGCCCATGTAGGACACGAGCGGCTCGCCCTTCTTTGCCGGCCCGAGCCACGCGCCTTCGTGCGCGAAACGGCCAAGCGCGGTGCGCTTCTTGGGGATTGAAGTTCTATTGAACGGATCGACTTCCACCACCCAACCGTAAGTGTTCGCGACATTACGATAATCGTCGCTGCCGTCGGCGGAGGCGCCGAGCTTCATCGCGTTCCAACGACCATAGAAGTCGTCCGCCGTATCGGGGGTCACCGTCGCCCACAGCTCACGGCCGTTACCCGCCACGCCGTAGCGCGCGAACGAGGCCAGCTCCTTCGCCGTGCGATTGGGGTCATCGGTCGCGACGATACGCCGGAAATACCCGGCCCAGTTTTCCTCACAGGTCAGATAGGTGCCCCACGGCGTGGCGCCGTTCGCGCAGTTGTTGACGGTGCCGCGCGTTTTCGAGCCGTCGGGCGAGAATGTGGTGATCATGTACGGAGTCTTCGCCGCCGGTCCGGACAGCTCCATGGGCGTCAACGTGTGAATGCGACGGTTGAAGCGGGAGTCTTGCTTGTAACTCCACTCCCCTTTCTTCCCTCGCTTCTTAACCACCTTAATGACACTGACGCCATGCAGGTAGAATTCGCGCAGCACTTCGTCCGCTACGGTTCGCGCCCCGTCGACGACGGTTTGGCCGGTCGGGTGAAGGAAGGCCGGTGTGATCGCTTCATGGTTGACGCACAGTAGACCGCGGTGCGAGGAGTTCTCGTCGCGCTTACCATTGCGGCTTAGGCCGAAGTAACTCATGCCGTCGTGGTGATCGCCCGCACGATACGCGAAGCTGGCAGGATCGTCCGTGCCATCGTTCCGGTAGTCGGCGACGCTAGCGGCGATCGGATCGCCCAGACGGTATAACACCGTATGGCGGTATCCCGACGGCAACGTAACGACGTCCGCTAGACTTTTGGGGACAGCGTCAAAGTCAAGCTCTAAGCGGCGCGGCCGGACATCCTGGCCTCCGTGCCGTTGACCGGCAGCCCAGGCAGAGCCTAAACCAACGCTGCCGAAGACCGCCACGGCAGCGGCGCTGGCGGTGCCGCGCAGTAATTGGCGGCGCGAAAGGCGTATTTGCAGAATTCTGTCGAAAGAAGGGTTATCCGATGTGTTGGTTATCGCGTCTTCGTCATGATGAGAGGAAAACGTCACCTGCTTGTCGGCCATTGTTGCCTCCTTAGATGGAATCGGGGAGCAACACGAATCGTTGCCCTTTTGTCAGAGGGGGCTCACCGTAACGGAGTTTTGTTAAATTATTATGACGGACGGAGTGACAGCGTTTTCCGAAGGAAGAAGGCAGGACGAAATGCCTCGACGACAAGGATCTGAACGACTTCGATGCGGCTGTCGGTAGCGTCAAGGTTGGTCGATATCCTATGGGATAGACCTCGATCCGGCCGCCTGCGGGTCTGCGCGGCAAAATCGGAGCCTATTGCCGGGTGTTTACACCGCGACCCACACCGACGGACGTCGCGCTTGCGAGTTGAACCCCCCGCCGACTATACGCAGCGCGAGGCTTTGCGAGGACCCCTGTCAGCAGCATTTCGAATTGTTGGACCACGCACTGCCAGCCGAGGGTGGCCACGTATTCCCGCGCTTGGCACCGCATCCTGGGCAGCGCCTGCGGCTCGCGCGCGAGATCCGTCGCGGTGGTCACGAAGGCTTCTGGGTCGCCATAGGGAACCAGAACGCCAGTCTCGCCATGCGTGATGTGCATGTGTGCGGCGGCATAGTCATAGGCAACCACTACCAAGCCGCTGGCCATGGCTTCCAGCGTCACATTGCCGAAGGTTTCCGTGTCGCTAGGAAAGAGAAATACGTCCGCCGAGGCATAATGTCTCGCCAACTGCGCACCTCGATGCACCCCGCAGAAGAGCAGGTCGGGATAGTCCTTTTGCAGCATGGCCCGCTGCGGCCCGTCCCCGACAACTACAAATTTGATTGACTTGCTGTTCGCTTGTATAGCGCGGTAGGCGGCGATGGCGAGCCCGAGATTTTTTTTCGGTGCCACCCGCCCCACATAGAGAACGACCAGATCGTGCTCCGAGACGCCCCAGGTCTCCCGCAGCGCCTGACAGCGGCGTGCCGGGGTAAACAGCTCACTATCGACACCGCGGCCGAGGACACTGACATTCTTGAAGCCACCGGCGTGCAGCCGGTCCCGGAGTTCGATGCTGGGTACCAGTCTTACTTTGACCCCTAAATCACCACGCAGCGTGTAGGTGTCCATGCTGAAGCGCAGCGGTTGTAGCGGGCCCGCCGCAAGAGGTCGAGCGCGTCGGCTACCAGATCGCGATCGCGAAGAGCCCGAGCAGCAGGAGGAACAGGGCCGGCAGGCCGAGCCCGGCGAGCCGGTCGAGGCGGCGCGCCGCCCGCTCTCCCTGACCCGCGAGCAGCGTCGCCTGCAGCGTGCTGATGAGGACGCCCAGCGCGATGCAGCAGTAGGTCACGACGAACACCCGGTCGATCATCGTGAGGTAGGAGATCTGCGGCAGGTTGAAGCTGATGGCGAACTGCGTGGCGATGCAGGCGAGGAGCGTCGTGAGGCTGATGCCGATCCGCTCCGAGAAGTGCTCGATGGGGACGACGAAGCTCGTGCACGAGATCAGGAAGATCAGGATCACCGGCGTGAACACCGTCCAGATGTAGAACGCCGCACGCCGTCGCACCTCGATCCGGGCCACGAACTCGGAGAACGACTCGGCCGCCGGCCAGCCCATCAGGTCCGTCTGGCGGATCTCCGTGCTCACCCGGTCGACCGCGAGGCCTTCGAAGGTGCTCTCGCGGTTGAACCCGATGCGATTGGCATCAGGGACGAAGACCATCTGGGAGCGGGTCCAGGTGAAGGACTGCAGGCGCACCGCGAGCGTCTGGCGATCGAAGGGAAAGCGGCGCAGGTCGAGGTCCGCCCGATACGCGGCCGTCACCCCCACCTGGTAGCTAACCGATCCGTCGGGCGAGATGGCGAGCGCGCGGTTCGTTACGTCGGGCTCGGCCGTGTTGACGAACTCGAGCTGGGGCCACCACATCCCCTTCAAGCGAAGGACCGCCGCGTCGTCCAGGAAGAGCCTCGGCTCGGTGCCCTCGAAAGCGAGTCGCGCGTCGCGCCAGCGAAGGCTGAGATACAGGTCGGCCTCGAAGGTCTCGCTCCGTTCGGCGACCCCGGAGAGGTTGAGTAGGAAGAACCCGACGGCCACTTCGACCGGCCGTGCGTCGGGCAGGGAGGTGTCGTCCGCGGCCGCCGGGGCTGGGAGCCACAGGAGCGCGGCGAGGCAGAGCAGGAGCACGGCTCCTGCGTGTAGCGCTCGGCGGGGCACCGCTCCGATCTCCGGCGCAGCTATTCGACCGACTCCATATAGCCTGATCCGAATCCGATATTCCCCTCCGTCTGGTTCATCTCCCCGAGCCGACAATCCCCCTTGCACCTCGCTCGCCCGAGACGCCAAAACGGCCGAAAACTTTCCTTCCGTTCAGCGAGTTTTGCAAGAGGCTCATTTGTATAGACATTTGCGAGACACTACACTAGCAGCTCACTCAACGGACTGCAACGTCGTCACGATCGTCTCTATCATCGTCGTCGTCCCTATCTCGTTGTTTGGGACACTGGACTTTGATCGCGCCCGATTTCTCGGTTTGCTGGAACGCCGTTCCCTTGCCGGCGACGACGAAGATTCGTCCCACACGCTCGAGCGGAAAGGCACGCGCACATCGTGGGTGTCGCCGGCTCGGAGGTGCACCACCGCTCCAACTCGAACGCCTTGCCGCCCTGCGCCGGGTCACCGTCGTAGAAGAGGACGGTCAGCCCGCCTTTCACGTCCTGACCGCCGGTCGGCTATCCGACCCTGTGACAGTTGGGAGCTTGTCAGGTTGCTTCGCAGAACACAGGTACTGGTTGTCATGGTTCTTTCATAAAAGGATTGTATTAAAGCACCTTCGGTTCTCTTAACATGCAGATAGGAGAGTTATGAACAGCTTTCTTCGGGCTCTCGAAACGCAGCGGTGGGACGATCACCGCTATTACCACCACAGCCGCATCAACCAGTCGCTGCATTTACTGAGCGCAGTCAGCTTTCTATACACCTACGTGTTGCTGTTCACCGATCCGGCCGCTGCCGCGCTGGTCGGTTGGCTGGTGGCTATGGTCAGCCGGCAGGTCGGGCACTTTTTTTTCGAGCCCAAGGGCTACGATGAAGTCAATCAGGCAACGCATGACCACAAGGAAAAAATCAAGGTAGGCTACAACCTCAAGCGCAAGGTTGTACTGCTGGGGATCTGGGCAGTTTCACCGCTAGCACTTTACCTTGATCCGACGCTTCTCGGGATCTTCGAGCCCCAGGCGGGTCCCGCCGACTTCGTGCACCACATGGCGGTGCTCTGGATCGCGATAGGCATCGGCGGACTGCTGTTCCGGACGGTGCACCTGTTTTTTCTGCAGGGCGTGCAGACCGGACTGGTGTGGCTGACGAAGATCCTCACGGATCCATTTCATGATATCAAGCTCTACCACACAGCCCCGCTGTACCTGTTGCGCGGCGAGCTGATCGATCCGGGCCCGGCGAAGCGGCACGCTTGAGGATGCGGGTCGCGGTTGCCCCTATGCAGTGCGGCCGGACGGAAATGGGCGGCGAGACCGTCAGAATCGGTGCGCGATGATCTCTCGCAGAACTCGGCGCTTGATCGATCTGTTCGTCAACGCAGGCCCCGACCACCACCAGCCTTCTTGCTGCATGGCCCGGGCGGCTGCCACGAACCGATCCGCGACGGCTTCGAAATCGGCGTCCGTATAGTCGAGGCTGAAGATGAGGCGGCCGGTACCCACCCAACTCAGGGCCAGTCCTTCAGCGCGCAGGTAGTACTGGAGCATCCAGTTGTAGCGCGACGGCTGCGTGTAGCAGACCGTCCAGATGGACGACAGGCTCGCTACCTGCACCGGCAGGCCTTCCTCCCGCAGGCGTCGATTGAGCCGTTCGACCCGGCCGTTCCAGATCTCATCGAGGTTGCGGTACAGCGCTCGAACCTGCTGGGTGTCGAGGCGCTGCAGGAACTCGTGCATGGCTCCCATGACGTAGGGATGCGAGTTGAAGGTGCCGCGAGCGAAGCAAATGTCCGTCGGGCGATCCTCGCGAAAGCGCTTCATCAAGTCCCGGCGACCGCAAACGGCGCCAATCGGCAAGCCACCGCCGAGGGTCTTACCGTAGGTGACCATGTCGGCCCGCACACCGAAGTACTCCTGGGCCCCGCCCGGCGCAAGTCGAAAGCCGGTAAAGACCTCGTCGAAGATGAGCGCGATCTTGCGCTCGGTGCAGATGGCGCGCAGCCGCATCAGCCATTCGGTGTAGGCCGCCCGATCGAAGAATGCGCTGCGCGCGCTGTCGACCAGTGCGGCGTCACCCGGCGCGTTCGCGTTCGGATGCAGCGCCTGCAGCGGATTCACAATAACGCAAGCGATATCGCGGCGTTTGCTCAACACCCGAAGCGTATCATCGTCCATGTCTTTCAAGGTATAGGTTTCGCGCGCCGGCACGGGGTTGCCGACGCCCGGCTGGACATCTCCCCACCATCCGTGGTAAGCCCCGCAGAAACGCACCAAGTGCGACCGCCGCGTGTGGTAGCGCGCAAGCCTTACCGCCTGCATGACCGCCTCCGTGCCGGACATGTGGAACGACACCTCCTCGAGCCCGGCGATCTCCGTCAGCCGTTGCACGTTGTAAGCGACGACGGGATGATAGGCGCCGAGCACGGGTCCGAGCTCGCGCACGCGTTCAATGCCGCGCGCCATGCACTCCTTGTAGAAGTCGTAGCCGAAGACATTTACGCCGTAGGAGCCGGTCAGATCGTAGAAGCGGTTGCCGTCGAGATCGGTGAGGCTGACTCCGGAGGACGAGCAAACGAACGCCCCTGCCTTGAGGTGTCGGCGTACGAAGCGGCTGTATTGGAAGGGCACGCGGTAGGCGCCGGTAAACTGCAGATCGGAGATGCTGTCCTCGACCTCGGCGGTGAGTCTGAGCGTTTCTTGGAAGCGCTCCCGATAGAGATTCGCAAGCCGCATGAAACCGGCGCGGCGACGCGCGGCGATATCTTCCGGCGCATCGTCGGATCGGAAGAACCGCACCTCGTCGTACTCGTAGAACGGTACGAGCGCTGCGATCCGTCGCGCGATACGGGAATCGCCGGACAAGGACCGGTGCTTCGCCTTGGAAAGCGCGAGGCGCATCTTCAATTGCTGAAGCGACGCGACCAATACGGCGCCGCTGAGCGCGTACAAAACCAATGTTGCGTCCACGAATCTCGGAACCCTACGTGAGCGACTTTACAATTCGATGACCGTGCGATCCGTGATTTCCCGGGTCTTCCAGCAGGAAGACCTCAATTTTCTCCTGACGAACCGCATTCCGCGGCGTCTGCTCACCCAGCTCATGGGCTGGTTCAGCCAGATCGAGCACCCGCTCGTGCGCGATCTGTCGATCGGCGTTTGGCGAATTTTCGCCGACCTAACCCTGGAGGAAGCCAAGAAGACCCAGTTCCGGAGCATGCACGATTGCTTTACAAGGGAGCTCAAAGACGGGGCGCGGCCGATCGATCCGGAACCCGCCGTGCTCGTCTCCCCATGTGACGCTATTGTCGGCGCCGCGGGCCGCATCGAGGGCAGCACGCTAATCCAAGCCAAAGGCTTCCCGTACACACTGCACGATCTGCTCGGCGATTCGGAGCTGGTGCGTGTCTACCGCGACGGCTGCTACGTCACGCTTCGGATCACCTCGAGTATGTACCACCGTTTCCACGCCCCGCATGACTGTCGAGTCAAGCGGGTCGCCTACCTGTCCGGAGACACGTGGAACGTAAACCCGATCGCGCTCAAGCGTGTTGAAAAGCTCTTCTGCAAAAACGAGCGCGCTATACTTGAAACCCGGCTGGCGGCGCCGGGGCATACGGTCACCTTAGTGGCGGTCGCGGCGGTGCTCGTCGCTAGCATCCGCCTGCACTTCCTCGATGTCCTGCTGCATCTCAAGCATCGCGGGCCGAATGTCATCCCCTGCGATGCGTCGTTCCGCAAGGGCGAGGAAATGGGTTGGTTTCAGCACGGATCGACCATCATCGTCTTCGCGCCCGACGGCTTCAAGCCGTGCGAGCACGTGAAAGAAGGAACCGTCATCCTTACCGGACAGCCCCTACTGCGGTTGCCGGAGCGCGATCAGCGCGCCTCCCCGTGAGCTAAGGGCCGCGGGGAGCTATGGCCGTAGCAGAGCGAGGTGAGTGTGATGCGAGCCGCCTCTCGATCTCGCGCTTGCCCGTGAGGTCGGTCACCTTACTTCTCTAGCAATGGCTACTCAAGGTCGCCGCCGGGGATAAACGGACCGCCGTTGACGCGACGGATCCCGATCGTTGCCGGTTTGGGCGCCCCGAGCGCGTTGCCGCCGAGGTTGCTCGGCCAGTTACTGCCGCGCGGTAGCGTGCGGTTCTGCATGAACGTGTTGCCGTCCAAACCGAGCAGCTCGAGGTCACGGTTGAGCGTGCTCGCCGGGGTGCCGTCGTTCGGGATCAAATCCTCACTCGGATGCTGCACCGAGAGGAATGCGTATTCCAGCGATTGCGATCGCTGATTCCGGGCATTGTGATCACCTACTCCGAATTGCTTGATCACTCATCGGAACGAAGTGACGATGTTTTTTGTTTTCCTGTATAGTCCTCTGGCAGCTGACAACAAGTATATTATCGATTAGGTGTCCTGGTCACTGGCATTGCCGAAACCTTCCGAAGGTAGCCGATTGAGCGGGTCGGTGCTAAAAGTGACCGCCTGTAATCGCTCAGGAGCTTC
>Ga0187892_10000961_pt1 | contig 70890 bp, 72 predicted proteins | sample MA1701073metaG_FD_139345 | JGI IMG/M metagenome (GOLD analysis project Ga0187892, IMG submission 139345) | Bio-ooze microbial communities from a basaltic lava cave in the Kipuka Kanohina Cave System on the Island of Hawaii, USA - MA170107-3 metaG ...
ACGCTCAAGCAGCAAGGCCGCAACGTCGTCGACTACATGACGGCCGCGTGTGACGCCTCCCTGCATGGGCAGTCCGCCCCCTCCCTTCTGCCGGCTGCCTCGGCTCCAGCCTGAACGCTTACAGTTAAGTTAGTAGACCGCAAAGACTGACGACGCCCTTCATAGCCTGGCCCCCCGTCAGGTTTAGACCGTGACTGTGGTTGGAAGGCACCCCAAGGGACATACGTTGTCACGATTCCTGGTCTCGGCGCCGCTGCGGGTCGCCTACCCGAGGACCCCAGCCCCACCGATCCCGTGGCCGAGCCGATGCCCCTGCTGGCTGGATCGGTGCACCCGCTGCGGTGGCCGGCGGCGCATCGTGGCCGTCTACCCCGGTGGGCAGCGGCTGCGCGATCTCCTCGAGCGGCTCGGCCTCGGCGAGCCTCCAGCCACAGGAGCCCGTGATCTCAGCCCACCGTTAACAGCCCCGCTGACCTCCAGTCCCGGCATTGGGTCTCCGCACCGCGGCGGCCCTCCCACGCCCGCCGCGCCCGGAGGCATCCGCACTGGACCGAGTCCTATTCGCCGGCGAGAGAGGGCCAAGGTTCTCGATGGCTCTACCCCGCTCTCTGGGCTCCCCTGGCGCTTCATGGCCAATCACCCTCTTGACTCTGCCGTGCAAACGCGCCCTCCTGCCCCGGCCGCAGGGGGAGGGAAGCGGCTGGCGGCTTCAGCGCGGCGCGAAGGCCGTTTGAAAGGACTATCCGCTCGAGAGCCGGCTCTTGCCGGCGACCTACCAGGCTCACGTCGGGCGCCTCATCGCGGTCGTGTCGCCCTTCTCAGAGTAATATCGGGCTCGTGACGATCTGGTGGTCGAGAAGAATGACTCCGCGAGAGTCCCCGTCCCCGAGGGCTACTCAGTCCATCCGCTGTGACGCCCTGGAGCAAACACGAGGAGGCCGGTGATGGCCAAGAGGAAGTCCGCACGAAAGCCCTCGACGCGACAGACGGCGACCGCGGCCACGCGACGAAGGGCGGCGCGTAGCTCGCCGGGAAGACGGCGCGTGGCTCGGACCCCCGGCGGCGCCGCAGCGGACGCGATACAAGGCTGGCCGACCGATCCGATGGGCGGTGTCCCTCCGCTGCAACTCGCGGCACCAACCCTTCCCGGATCGCCGCTTTCCACGCGCATCATCGCTCCACCCAAAACGCCCCCCGCCCAGATCCACACGGTGGGGTCCGACGAATTTCGCTACTGGACGGCTGCCGAGGCGCTCCGTCGGTCCGCAGCTTTCTGGGCCGCCGCGGGTGCCCGAGGCTGGCATCCGAATGTCGGAGAGTCGATTCCGGTTCGCCTCGACGACGGCGTCGATCTGAACGCGTACTATGCCCGGAATGACTTCCCCCCGGAGAACATCAAACAGGGCCTCTCGTTCTTTCACGACACGGTGCGCGATGTGAGCAACGGCCGGCAGGTCACGGTGTTTTCCGGCGAGAGCCCGGACGTCGTGGCGCACGAGCTCGGTCACGGCGTGCTCGACTCGCTGAAGCCCGTCCTGTTCGATCTGGCATCGATCGAAGGGGCGGCGTTTCACGAGTCGTTCGGCGACATGAGCGCGATTCTCACGGCGTTGCAGCTGCCGTCGGTGCGGCAAGCGGTCCTCGAAGAGACCGACGGGAGCCTGCGACGCAATTCCTCGGTGTCGCGCGTGGCGGAGCAACTCGGCTTCGCGATTCGGCAGCGCAACCCGGCGGCGGTGGACCACGACAGTCTTCGCAACGCGGCGAACTCGTTCGTCTATGTGGATCCGTTGACGTTGTCTTCGAGTGGCCCAGCCACGACGCTGACGCGCGCATCTCACAACTTTTCGCGGGTGTTCACGGGGGCGTTTCTCGAGGCGCTCGGCGGCATGGTGACTCGAATCGCCGATCGCCCGCGCGTCGACGATCTCGAGAATGCCAGCCTTGACATGGGGCGACTCCTCGCCAAGGCGGTGGCGGACGCCCGCGTCAGCACGAAGTTCTTCCAATCCGTCGCGGAGCAAATGGTGCTCGCCGACAGCTCGCTCTTCGAGGGAACCTACGCCGAAGCGTTGACCACCGCGTTCGTCAGACGGGGCTTGATGTCGGTGCGATCGTTGGCGGCGCCCGAGGCCGTGGGCGCGCCCACGCTCGCGCGGGCCGCGGCCGCCGCGGTGCGGTTCGCTGCGGCCGCCGCGGGACGCGCACCAAGCCGGGCGGCGACCCCCTCGGACGTCCCCATCAAGGTCGCCATCGACGGGGCGACGTTCGGCCTTGCCGCCAAGACCCTGTACGTCGAGGCGCCGCCGGTGGACGATGCCGGCAGCCCGCCGCCGTCGATGATGGCGGGAATGGCCGCACGCGAAATCACTGGCATGCAGCGCATGGCTGACGTGCAGGCGTTCGTCGAAGCGCTGATCGTTCGCGGTCGGGTCAGCATCGAACCCAAGGCAGGCGGTCGCCGCGCGCTCGCGGCAAGCCTCTCGCAGGCCCGCAAGCATGCAACGCACTATCTCAACAAGCGAGCGGACGCCGCGCTCGAGCTGAAGCGGATCGCGTTCGAGTGTTGCTGAGGAGGGAGCGCGGTACAATCGCTGAAGAGGTCGACGGTGGCTAAACCCAGCGAAAGGCGGCGAGCCGTCTCGAAGCGCAAAGCCGTCAAGGGCGAAGCGACGAAGAAGAAAGCGGCGAAGACGACGGCGGCGACGAAGAAGGTCACGCCAGCGCCGCGGCCCTCGACAACGGTCGAACAGCCGTCGCCCGAAGAGGAGGCGGCCTTCACGCGGGCGTTGATCGAGTCCGGCGAGGCCGCGCGACTCGACGAAGAGGGCAAGCTGCCCGCAGGGGCGACGCACAAGCTGGTCGAGGACGAGGCGGGACATCTGAGAGCCGTGCGCCGGCGCTTCTCTATTTCAGGCTAGGAATCCGGCGGGCCAAAACCCCGCCGGCCCTCCACGCTCCGGCCCGAGAGCAGCTCGAGCATCTCTGCCGCTCCCTCCTGCCGCCCCCGCTGGCCCTGGACCGCCTCACCGAGAGCCCTAACGAGCAGCTCCTTGACGAGCTTCCCCATCCGCGTCGAGATGGCGCCACCCATCTTCTCCTAGATCCCATCGAGCTCATCGACAAACTTTGCATCCTGATTGCTCCACCCCGCTACCATTTGTTCCGGTTCGATGGCGTCCCGCCCCCGCATGCCCGGCTGCGCTCCGAAGTTGTGCCTGTCGCGGCGCTTGAACCCCCTTTCCTCGCGCTTGACGGGCTCATGCTCGATTCGTATCCTCGCGGCGTACTGTCGCCGGTAGCCGAGCACGAAGGAGCCGCAGAGGGTGGGCGGACTCCACGTTCGTCACGGGTGGCCTGGGCGGGGCCGGGTCGGCGTCACCGGCGAAACGGGGACGCCAGTCCTGCGGGTTCGATCAAGGGAGGACGAATGACGCCAGAGCTTGTCGTGGCGCTCGCGCAGTACTCGAGCGTGATCGGGAACGCCCCCGAGACGGTGACGAAAGCCTGCCGTCTGGTCGCCGAAGCGGCCACGCAGGGCGCGGATCTCGTCCTGCTCCCCGAGTACTTCAACACCGAGTACTTCGCCCAGCATCGTGACTACCGGTACCTCGACTATGCGGAGCGGGACGAGGGGCCGTCCCTGGCGCGCGTGCGCGCGGCGGCGCGGGAGCATCAGGTGTGCGTCGCCGCCAACTTCTACGAGGATGCGGGCGGCGGCCACCTCTACAATACGACCGCCCTCATCGACCGGGCGGGCGCGATCGTGGGGAAGTACCGCAAGACCCATCCCGCGGCCATCAAGAGCCTGGAGAAGATCTACTTCAGGTATGGCAGTCAGTTCCCGGTCTTCCCCGCGGAGGGATGGCAGGTGGGCATCATCACCTCCGATGACAACTTCTATCCCGAAGCCACCCGGTGCGTGGCGGCGGCCGGAGCCGACGTGATCCTGATGCCCCACGCGGTGATTCGGGGAATCCTCTGGGAGCCGCTGTTCCAGACCCGGGCCTTCGAGAACTCGACCTACGTGTGCGTGGCGAACAAGGTCGGGGTGGAGGAGGCCTTCGACTTCTCCGGTCGAAGCCTCGCTGTCGACCCGGTCGGCACCGTGCTGCTGGTCGCCGACGACGTGAGGGAGGGCGTCCACGCGGTGAGGCTGGAGATCGAGCGCGTCCATGCCGCCCGGAAGCGCTTCCATTTCTACCGCGACCGGCGGCCGGACCTCTACAAGCGTCTCGTGCAGGAAACGGATCTCGCTCGCCCGTGAAGGGACTCCAGCGCGAGACGGGGGTCGCCTACCTGCTCATCTCCCATGACCTGACCGCCGTCAAGAAGGTGAGTCGCCGGGTGGCCGTGATGTATCTCGGCCGGATCGTGGAGACCGCTCCCACCGCGACCCTCTTCGACCACCAGGTGCACCCGTATACGCGGGCCTTGCTTTCGTCGGTCCTTCTTCCGGATCCGAACCAGCCGCGCTCCACCTTCCGCCTGTCCGGCGAGATCCCGAGCCCGATCCGCCTCCCGGCCGGCTGCTTCCTGGCGCCGCGGTGTCCAATCCGGGTGGCCGAGTGCGGCCAGCACCGGCCCGAGCTGAGGCCGGTAGAACCCGGGCGGACGGCGGCGTGCTTCCGGGCGCCCGCGATCGAGAGCAGCGGAGGGGTCGAGGAGCTCGCCCGCGTGGACCGGGCGGAATGGGAAGGACGAGATGCCGCCGGAGGTTGAGATCACCCGCGATCTTCGCGTCCGGATGCGCGACGGCGTGGTGCTGGCCACCGACGTGTAACCGGCCGGGATCGCCCGGCCCCCACCCGGCCCTGCTGCTCCGCATTCCCTACGACAAGACGCTGGCCCAGTCCTACGTCTACGCGCACCCGATCTGGTACGCCCGGCAGGGCTTCGCGGTAGTGGTCCAGGACACCAGAGGGCGCTACCGATCGGAGGGCGCCTTCTATCCGCTCCGACACGAGCGGGACGACGCCGTCGACACCCTGCCCTGGCTCGCCGCTCAACCGTACGTGGATCCGCGCCGGATCGGATGTATGGCTTCTCTTATCCCGGGATGGCGCAGCTGTTGCTCGCCAGCCGCCCGGGAACGCCGGTGCGCGCGCTCGCCCCAGGTTTCTGCGGCTCTGGAATGTACGCGACCGCGTTCACGAACGGGGCCTTCAACCTGGCGATGATGGTGTCGTGGTCGATGCAGCTCGCGCTGGACGAGGCCCGCTGGAAGGGGCAGCGTCCGGCGCGCGACACGCTCGACGCGGCACTGCGATCCCTCCCCGCCCACTACGCGACCTTGCCGCTGGCGGAGCTCGCCCCCCTGCGCACGACCGGGTTGTCGGCGTTCTTCTTCGATCTGCTCGCGCATCCGTCGCGCGATGCGTTCTGGGACGACCTGGAGGTGGGTGACCAGGGCTTCGACGCGATCGACGTCCCCGCCCTGCACTTCGGGGGGTGGTACGACAGCTTCGTGACCGAGACCATCCGCAACTTCGAAAGACTCAGTGGCCGCGCGAATCAGTTCCTGCTGATCGGGCCCTGGCTGCATCTTCCGTGGTCGCAGTCCCTCGGCCAGATCGACTTCGGGGACGCCGCCCGCTGCCAGATCGACGACATCCAGCTCCGCTGGTTCCGGCACTGGCTGGTCGGCGACGGTCGGGACACCCTCGACCTGCCGCGAGTGCGCCTCTTCGTCATGGGGAAGAATGAGTGGCGGGACGAGCAGGAGTGGCCGCTGGCCCGGGCCCGCGACACTCGCTGGTTCCTGCACAGTGGCGGCCGGGGCAATTCCCTGAATGGCGACGGGTGGCTATCGCCGGAGCCCGCCGCGGACGAGCCGGCCGATATCTTCGTCTACAATCCGCTCGATCCGGTGCCGAGCGTGGGCGGCCACTCCCGCTGCTTCGCCGACCAGGCCCCGATGGGGCCGCACGACCAGCGGGGGGTCGAGGCCCGGAACGACGTCTTGGTCTACACCAGTGAGGCACTGGACGCTCCCCTAGAAGTCACCGGGCATGTCAGGGCACGCCTGTTCGCCGCCTCCTCCGCGTCGACCACGGACTTCACCGTAAAGCTGGTCGACGTTCATCCCGACGGCCGGGCCATCAACCTCTGCGAGAGCATCTATCGGATCAACGAGCGCACGCGCCCCGGCCACCCACTCGGACGGGGAGAGGTCTGCGAGCTATCGTTCGAGGTGGGCGTCACCGCGAACGTCTTCAGGCCCGGGCATCGGGTGAGGGTCGAGGTGTCGAGCAGCAACTTTCCGATGTACGACCGCAACCTGAACGCGCCGACGGCCACCGACGACTCATCCGCCGCGGTCGCCCTCCAGCGCATACTTCACACCCCCGCGTTCCCCTCCGCGATGATGCTTCCCGTGATCCCGTAAGAGCCGGGGGCTGCAGTGGGCCGTGGACGGCCGATAAGGGGATCTTATGCAAGGTCCCGGTCCGGTCCCGGGGAGCGCTCGGGCCTGGAGGGAAGCCGCTGGCGGCTTCAGCGCCCGGCGCGAAAGGCCGTTTGAAAAGACTATCCGCCCTCTAGAAAACGGGGCAGGCTTCAGGCCAGCAGCGAGCGACAGAGACAGCGGTCTGATGATCTTCAGACCGCTGGCACGGTGCCGCCATCGATCACATATTCGCTCCCGTGAATCGAGGCGGCCCGGTCGGAAACGAGGGATGTCCACGCCGCCGAGACGGTGCAGTACTTCCCCGACCATAAGCGCGCTCGGAGAGGCGATATGTTCCTGGAGGTTGGGTTTCCCGCCAGCCGTTTCTTGTCACACGGACACGACACGGACACCCAGGGCCGCCGGGACGGAGACCAGGCGTTCGGTTCCTTACGCGCCAGACCTGGGAGGCCGAATCGCTATGACCAAGGTTGCATCTTCGGACCGAAGCCGCCGATCCGATCGACGCTGATGCGTACGATCAGTCGCTTCTCCCCGGGCCGACGGAACGGATACTTGTCGGCGTTCAGAAATCGCTTGGCGAGCTTGTCGATGTGATCGTCGGCGCCCGTCTCCGTGACCCGGGCCTTGCCGTGGAACACCGCGTAGGCCTGGGGGTCGTTGCGGTCCTGCACGGAGACGATGATGCGGGGATCGCGGCCCAGGTTCTGCGGCTTATTTCGACCCTCCGCAGTGTTGAAGGTGACCTCGTCGCCGTCCACGTCCATCCACACCATCGTGAGCTGCGGCGTGCCCTGGGCGTTGAACGTCACCACGTGCCCGTAGGCCTTGTCCTGCAGGAGCTTCTTCACGGACTGCGGCAGTGTGACCGGCATGATAAGGCTCCTTTCCGCGTGCCCGATGATGGACACCGTGAATCAAACCGTGAATCATCCCACAAAGGAATTGGTGCGACTCGACATTAACGCCTCTCTCGGACGCGCGCCACGTGGGGGATCGATCCGAATAGCGATCAGCCGACGGCACAGTCCGGACAATCTCCTCCTCGCGGGCCGAGAGAGGACCCGCCGCGACTGAATGCGATGCTACCCAGCGGTAACGGCTTGGTCAAGGAGCACGTGCACCGGCATCGCGTCGGTCGAGCGGGGGCACGAATCCAACAACGGCACGAAGGCTGCTGGCTCCCCCCTCGGATCTGCGAGCGCTCAGGGCGTGGCGATGGCCGCAGGTGGGGCGGGGCCGGGGGCGCTGCCCCAACCGCGAGCGGGCGGCTGGCGGACGCCACCCGGATCGCCCAGGAAGGGCTGGCGGCGGCTCGGCAGCGGGGGCAACGGGGGGTGGAGGGCCAGCTCCTGCGATTGCTCGGCGACATCGCGGCCCATCTCGACCGCTTCGAGGTCGATACGGCGGAGGCGCACTATCGCCAGGCCCTGGCCGAGGACCTGGGCCTGCGCCCGCTCATGGCGCACTGCCACCTCGAGCTGGCCGCGCTCTACCGGCGTGCGGGCACGCGGCAGGAGGCGCGGGAGCACCTCACGACGGCGGGGACGCGGTTCGGCGAGATGGACATGCGCTACTGGCTGGAGCAGGCGGAGGCGGAGCTGAAAGAGCTGACGTGAAGCCGGTTGGTCCCAGGGCGCTTCAATCTGCGCGTGGATCAGGTAGTATCGGCGGTACAAACTCAGAGGAGGCCTTCACAATGAACGATGCGAGCACGCCGATCGGACAGCCGACAGCCGTGAGCCCTCCGGGCAAGCTGGCGTACGCCACGCCGACCACCGCCCCCGTCATGGCGGGCCGGCGCTCCTTCTTCAAGTACCGCGACCTCGGTGTCACGGCCGCGAGCAGCGGGAAGATCCGCGCCCAGGTGACGATCGGGGCCGATGGGATGACGCAGCCGACGGGGTGGCACTACCACGTCTGCGAGGGCCAGTTCGTCTACATGCTCAGTGGATGGGTTGACCTAGAGTTCGAGGACGGCCAGAAACTGCGCATCCAGTCGGGCGAGTCGCTCTACATCCCGGGCGGCCTGCGGCACAACGAGACGGGGGCGTCCAAAGACCTGGAGCTCCTGGAAATCTCCGTGCCCGCGGACATGGGCACCGTGGCCTGCGATCCGCCCGAGGGGTGGTCCCAGCGCGCGTGACGCCGCGCTGACGGCGATCCCGCCCACGTGAGGAGGTACCTCGCGCGGGGGATCTGGCGGAGATCGTGCTCGGCGCGCAGGCGTCGCAGAACGATCTCGCGCGGCTGCGCGCCGCCCCGTGCGCACGAGCCACGCCCTCCATTAAAGCTCCAGAAGTTAGGATTAAACCTGACAGGTGTCAGACGGTGTCCGTCGAGAAGGGCCCGCGCCGCGGGTGCCGGACCATCGCCCGCATATCGCGCGGGTGGCCGAGGCCCTCCGCGAGTGGGTGGCCGGCCCGGACACGCCCGTGAAGGTCGTCTACCCGCTGGCGCACCGGTACAGACCGGCGGAGCTGAGCTTCGCGGCGCTCAAGACGAGGACGCGGCGGTGGCCGCCGTCCTGGAGCACGCGGCGACCCAGAGCGACTGCGTGTTGCGGCTCGCGATGGTGTCGATCGAGGAGTCGGGAAGCGCCGAGCCCATCTGGACAGGGCGGCGGGGCGGTTGGCGGCACGCGGAGCCGGAGCACTATTTGACTTTGCCGTCGCGGAAGCGCCCTCCTGCCCCGGCCGCAGGGGAGGGAAGCGGCGGCGTCTTCAGCGCCCGGCGCGAAGGCCGTTTGAAAGGACTATCCGCACCTGCCGCTGGTCTACGAAGCACTCAGCAGCGTCCATCTCTTCAAGAGGCAGCACGACGAGGCCATCGCCGCCGCGAAACAGTGGGTGGAGATCGAGCCCGGCAACGCCGAGGCCTACGCCACCTCGCCGGCATCCTCCATTTCGCCGGTGAGCCCGAGCGGGTCGGCGGATTGATCGACAAGGCGAGGCGCCTCAACCCGTTTCATCCCTTCTACTACACGCTCTATGCCGGCCAGGCCTGTTTCACGATGCGTCGCTTCGAGGACGCGGCTCGGCTCATCAAGCGGAGCATCGCCCACAATCCCGAATCGCTGCCGTCCCACTTCTATCTCGCCGCCTGCTACGGCCAGCTGGGCGAGGACGCCCTTGCGCGCGATGCCCTGGCAGAGGTTCGGCGCCTCAGTCCCGGTTGTTCGATCGCCTGGGTTCGGACCATCGCAGCCTATCGACGCGCGGCTGACCTGGACTTGCTGACCGAAGGCCTGCGCAAGGCAGGTCTGTCGGAATGACCGCCGAGGTTCGCAAGGAGGAGCGCGTGACACAAGACTCGCGAGTGTGCCCGTCGATACCCGCCGGCTTGGCGCAGCGCTGCCGAGCTCCGATGTAGCATCCGGGATCACCTGATGGACGAACACGCCTCGATCAGGCGCCGGCTCGCCGCCATCCTCGCCGCCGACATCGCCGGCTACAGCCGGCTCATGGGCTGTGCCTTCGGCTCCAGCGTGCGGGCGGGGACTGACGGCATGGGGACGGGGTCACGCAGCGGGGGAGCGAGGGCGGAGGGCGTTCGTGTTGGCTATCCTCCCTCTGAAGGGGCAGGCCGGCCCGATCGGACACGCGGCAGTCGCGTGACAGCCGAGCCCTGGCTTTTCAGCTACCCGCCCGGTGCTTGACATCTGAACGCCCGCTGCCGTAGTGTTTGCTGCAAGCGGGAGGCCACGAGTGCCGGACCACGTCTGGGAGAGTCCCCTGCGCGCCGAAGCCGCGCAGCGGCGCTTGGCCACGATCATGTTCACCGACATGGTCGGCTACAGCGCCCTGGTCCAGCGGGATGAGACCATTGCGCTGGCCCTCCTTGACGAGCAGCGGGCCATCCTGAGGGCCGCGTTCGCCGAGCACGGCGGCCGGGAGATCGAGGCCGTCGGGGACGGGTTCTTCGTCGAGTTCCCGAGCGCGCTGAGTGCGGCCCGGTGCGCGGTGGTCATCCAACAACGACTCGCCGAGCGCAATTCCGCGGCCACCTCCAGCCCGTTGATTCAGGTGCGCGTCGGGCTCCACGTCGGGGATGTGGTCGCCCGGGGCGACCGGGTCCACGGGGATGCCGTCAACATCGCGGCCCGGATCGAGCCGCTCGCCCCACCCGGTGGGATCTGCGTCTCCGAGGACGTAGCCCGGCAGATCCAGAACAAGATCGACCTGCCCCTGCAGAAGCTCGGTAAGGGCGAACTCAAGAACATCCAGCTCCCCGTAGGAATCTTTCGGATCGCCTTGCCGTGGGAGCGGCGGCACCTGCCGTTCTCGGAGCGGGTGGCGTTCAGCTTCCGCCGCCGACGTACCCGCCGCCTGGCAGCGACGATCGCTCTGGCCATTACCGTCGTCGCTGGTGGGGGAGCGTGGCTCTGGCACACCACCAAAGCGCATCAAGCCGGGCCCGTTTCTGGGAGGAGTCGCGTCGCTGTACTGCCCCTGGCCAACATCAGTCAGAATCCAGAAGACGAGTACTTCGCAGATGGTATGACCGAGGAGCTCATCTCGCGCCTGTCCAAGATCCGTGATCTCGACGTCATCGCCCGCACGTCCGTCATGACGTACAAGGGCAAGGCGAAGAGCATCACGGAGATCGGCCGCGAGCTGAACGTCGGCACAGTCCTGGAGGGTAGCGTACGCAAGGCCGGGAACAAAGCGCGCGTAACCGTCCAGCTCATCGACGTCAGCGGCCAGAACCACCTCTGGTCAGATGACTACGACCGAGAGCTGAAGGATATCTTCAGCACCCAGAGCGACATCGCCGAGCGGGTCGCCGCGGCCTTGAAGGTACGACTCGTGGCCGCCGAGAAGCAGCAGATCGGGAAGAAAGGGACAGAGAACCTCGAGGCGTACAACCTCTACCTGAAGGGCCGCTACTTTCGAACGCGGCAGTCACGAGAGACCTATCAAAAGAGCAAGGCATTCTTCGAACAGGCGATAGAGAAAGACCCGAACTATGCGCTGGCGTACGCCGGGCTGGCCGACGTCTATCTTAATATGCCATGGTTCAGCGACGTGCCGGCCAAGGAAGCCTATCCCAAGGCGATTGCCGCGGCAGAGAAAGCTCTTCAACTTGATAGCACCTTGGCCGAGGCGTACACCTCATTAGCCGAAGCCAAGTTTATGTACGAGTGGGACTGGTCGGCTGGCGAGAGGGCGATCAAGCGCGCCGTCGAGCTCAACCCCAGTTATGTATTGGCGCATTTGGGATACAGTATGCATTATCTTACTCCGATGGGGCGGTATCAGCATGCCATCGACGAGATGAAACGCGCGTTGGAACTTGACCCGCTTTCCATAACCGTGAACGATCACCTTGGGTGGGTCTTGGCGGCGGCAGGGAAATACGAGGAGGCCATAGAACAGTTTCAGAAAGCGCTAGAGATGGCTCCGGACATCCCCTGGTCGTATATAGGCCTTGGGTACGCTCATCTCTTTAAAGGGACACCGAGTAAGGCGATCCCATGGTTTCAGAAGGCAGTCGAGGTCACGAAGGGATGGTCATACCCGGTTGCGAGTCTTGGATGGGCCTACGGGATAATTGGGAACAGTGAGGAAGCACAGAAGGTGCTCGACGGGTTGAAGGAACGAGCGAGGCACGAGGCGGTGCAGCCCATTGGTTTCGCAATGATTTATGCGAGCCTGCACAATAACGATCAGGCGTTCGAGTGGTTAGAGAGGGCCTATCAAAACCATTCTCCAGAGCTGATTCACCTCCGTTGGTCTGGATGGCAAGTGTTGCTGGGCGCGGACCCCAGGTACAGTGGATTGTTGAGGAAGCTAGGCTTACCTGACGTAGGAGGAAGGGTATAGCCTGAAAGTCGAGCCGCAGCTGCGCCCCTGGGCGGCCTTCATGGCCGCAACAACCAATCCGTCAGATTAAAATGCCCGCGATCTCGGTATGTCCCGGGAAACAAGGGGAATCTGGCACCCACCGACTCGAGGCACCCCTCCGCCGATCAGGGTGGCCGGCGATCCACCCGGCCTCAAGCGTGACCTCTGCGCCTCGCGTGCCCGCGCTCGTCTTTGCTCAACGGCGGCCAGACCTTGAGCCCGGCGGCCGCGGCCAGTGAACGCTGACGCGTGTTTCGGTCGAACGAGAGAAACCATGTTGCCCCCATGGTCACGGCGGTCGCGACGAGTACCAAGTCGTGCCCGCCCGGGCGCAGCCGCGCGGAGAACCGACGCGCCAGGCTCTCCGCCTGGCGGAACGCCATGGGCCAGGCTACCGCCTCCACCCGAAGCCGGAGGCCTTCAGCAAGATCTTGCTCGAACTTCATCGCCGTTCCCCACTCAGGCCGGCGCAAGAGCACGTTCAGCACCTCGACGCGAGCGAGATCAGACAGGGTCAGGACCTTCTCGTCCTCCTCGAGGAAGCGGCGCAGTTCCTCGACTTCGCCCGCGAGCGCCTGGGGGTCGTAAAGACGAACGATGGCGCTCGAGTCCGCGGTGAACCTCACCGGAGATTCCCGGAGGCTTCCTCACGGGCCCGAAGCCGGCGACGTTCGTCGTCGAGCGCTTTCACGAAGCCGCCCCGGTTCCTGGGTTGCCTGCGCAGCCACTCGAAGTGCGCCTTCCAGTTGGGTATGTTCGCGGGCGGCGGGGGGGCGGGGCTCAAATAGCCCACTGTCTTGCCGTTCCGGCGTAGCTCGAAGGTCTCGCCATGTTCGACGGCCTCCAGGATGCTGGCCGTCTGTCGGTTCAGGTCTCGGATGGTGACGGTCTTCATGTCAGGCATCATATGTCAGACAAAGACGCCTATCAAGCCCGAGCTCACCGGGCCGAGGGGGGCTTCGTCTTGCTCGGCTGGGCCTTGCTACCCCACCGGACAGCCCCTGTACGAGCTTCCCCATCCGCGTCGAAATGGCGCCACCCCTCTCCTCCTGGATCCCATCGAGCTCATCGAGAACGAGCGGATAGGACTTTCGGTCCGGCGCGGATGCCGCCGGGCGCGGCGGGCGTGGGAGGGCGGCCCGCGGTGCGGAGAATCCGATGCCGGGACTGGAGGTCAGCGGGGCCGTGGGCGGAGATCAGGGGACCCCTGGCGTCTTCAGCGCCCGCCGCGAAAAGCCGTTTGAAAGGAAGGACTATACGCTGTCGATGCCGTCCACCCTTGCGATCGGCTGTCCAACGACTCGGAGTTGTCATAGCAGTTCTGTGCCACCCGTCCGAGGATGGCATGTGACGTCTCGTCGACGTGGTCAACCTGCCCGCAGCCGGCCGAGAATGACGGTATCGATCGCCTGCGCGATGGGGGTGACCGGCTCGGGCTGAGCTAGGCTGCGCGCTGGGTGATGGCGTCGCGCTGCACCAGCGGCTGTAGGCGCGGCAACGTCACGGCCAAGACCAGGGGGCGATGGCGGCCAGCCCCAGCCAGGCCAGGCGGTACGAGTCGCCGACGTCGAGCAGGAGGTCGAAGAGCGGCGGGCCGATGAGAATGCCGCCCCACGAAAAGATCACCGCGAGTCGGAGTCGGCGCTCGAACAGCGCGATGCTGCTGATCCTGTCGCTACCGCAGCGAGTCGCCGGGGAGCGCGGCCAGGATCGAGGTGATCCCGGACAGCGCGCCGGTCATCCAGTCCGCTCCCGACGTTGCGCCGATCGTGAGCACCGCACGCACGGATCCCGCGAGGGCCGGGCGGTCCACCGCCGCCGGACCGAGGCGCTCGTCGCTGAGCGTGGAAAAGAACCGTCCCAGGGGCTCGGCAACCTCGCCGCGGGCCGCGTGAGTGAGCCAGGCCCGGCCCAGGTCGGACACGCCAGGCTCCGCCCCCGCACAGAGCGCGTCCAGGATCCGATCCGAGACGCGCTGCTCTCGAATACGTCCACCGTGTCGAGGCGGCGCCCCTTCGCAGGGCGCCGGGTGCGTGGCGCGTCGGGCCCGTTCATCGGGACCGGCCCGCGGACCGGTCAGGAGAGGCCAGCCGCTGTCTGGACGAGATCCCCGAATCCGGATGCTGGGTCGACCCAGAGAAGCTGGGCGCCCACCTCGCGACAGAATCGGCCCGCGATAGACGCTCTCGCCACTCCGCGCCGTGTGGCCGAGCGCCGTGGGAACGAGGGCCCACGCGGCGGCGAAGCCGGCGAGGAAGTCGTCGCCGGACGGCGTGAGACCAGGGCCGAGGCCGGCGAGCCCACGCGCTCCGGCGGTAACTCCCGCCGGATCACCCCAGGCCGCAGCGCGGCCGAGTGCCGCCGCAGAGCCCGCGGCCGAGCGGGCGGGCTCGCCGCACGGCATATCCCGGTCGCGGGTCCAGAGGAGCGGGATCAACGAGCCGGCCGGGGCCTCCGCGATCGCGATGGTCCGCGCCTCGGATATCCGCTGCCCGAGATCCGCGGGAGATACACGCCCGATGCGCGGCCGCGGGTCCCAGCGAACCGCCCGGGCCAGGTGCACGCTGAGACTGGCATCCGTCACTTGCAGCGTGCCCCGGTCGAGCCACGCGCGCTGGCCGACGCGAAGCCCGAGGTCCCGGAAGCGAGCGGCCCGGTCAAGCTCGACGGCCACGCCATTCGGCGAGAGCGGAAGCTCGGTGGTGCAGGCGCACAGGAGATCTCCCGAATCCAGCCGAAGGTTCACGGCCCGCCCATGAACGGACGCGACGCTGCCCGTAACCGCGGGCCCCGTGCGATCGGGCACCGAGGCCGGACTCTCCCTCGCCGGACTCCCGGCGCGCTCGGAGTCTGAGACACGGACAGTCCGAACGGCGTTGCTCGCGAAGCCCCCCGTCACCGGATCCCCAGCGCGCTCGGAGTCTGACACCGCGCGTTCCGCGACCCCGCTCCGCGTGGGCTCGGAGATGCCCACCGCGCACTCCGCAACCGGCCGCCCGGTGCGCTCCACGACCCACGTGCTGATGCGCGTGGCGACCAGCACCTGCTCGGCCGACGGCACTGCTACGCCTCCCGCAACGCTTCGCGGCCCTCGCGGACCTTCTCGAAGAACGCCATCTCCTCCTTGACGGCCAGCTGCCGCGGGCGAGGCAGGTCGACCTTGACGACGCGCACGACGCTGGAGCCGCTCTGCGCGGATCGCCCCCGACTCATCACGATCACGCGGTCCGAGAGGAACACCGCCTCCTCGATCGAGTGCGTCACGAAGATCACGGTGAGGCCTCGAGCCGCCCACAGCCTGAGCAGCTCGCGGTTCATGCGCTCGCGCGTCAGCTCGTCGAGCGCGCCGAAGGGCTCGTCCAGCAGCAGGACTCGCGGATCGAGCGTCAAGGCCCGGGCCAGAGCGACCCGTTGCTGCATGCCGCCCGAGAGGGCGTCAGGGTAATACGTGGCCACGTCGTCCAGCTCGACCGTCCGGAGCGCCTGCTCGACCTGCCCCGTGTACCCTCGGCGGCGCAGGGGCCAGAGCCACCAGCGCCGATCGCGCATGCGGAGCGGCAGCAGGACGTTGTCCGCCACTGTCAGCCACTCGAAGAGGACCGGCTGCTGGAAGATGACGGTCGCCAGCCCGGCGCGCACGGCATCCGCGGGTGCGCGGCCGCAGACCTCGATCCGGCCCGAGCTGGGGGCCCGGAGCCCGGCAAGCATGAACAGGACCGTCGTCTTGCCGCATCCCGATGGCCCGATGATCGAGACGAACTCGCCGGGCTCGACGTCAAAGGAGAAGTCGGCGACGGCCTCTCGGGCCGGGGCGTCGTCGTCACGGCCGGCGTAGCTCTTCGACACCCGCTCGAGGCGGATGATCAGCGCCATCGCCGGTCAGGGCGTGACGCCGCTCCGGAACTCCGCCGTGTAGGCGGCCTTCACGTTGGGCGCCGCCGGATAGAAGCCGGCCTTTGTCAGGTCGCGGCCTACCCGCTCCCAGCCGGTGGGGTCGATATGGCCGAGCCCGTTCTTCTTCGACTCGGGCGTGACCATTACGGCGGCGATCGCCTCCATGCCCTCCAGCTCGTGCGCTTCCTGCCCCTTGAGGTTGCTGTTGTACTTGAGCAAGGTCTGCACCGCTTCCGGCCGGTTGCCGAGGGCGTGCGCGTACCCCTTGTAGCGGCCGGTGACGAAGGCCTGCACGACCTTCGGGTGCTTCTTGACGATCTCCTCGGTGGTGAACACGACGTTCTCCGGCCAGTCGATGCCGAAGTCCGTGAAGGCGTACTGCCAGTACTTCTCCTTGGCGTTTCGCTTGGCGACGAGCACCTCGTTGTAGAGCATCGCGTGCGCGAACGGATAGTCCTTCTTGAGCCACGAGCCGATGGTGGCGGGGTCGCCCTGCTGGTTCACGACCTTGATTCGCGACCCCCAGTCCGGCCCGATGGCCGCTTTCACCTGCTTGTCGTAGCCGATCCAGGTTGCGACGGTGCCCTCGATGTCGCGCGGGCTCTTGAGCTCCTTCCACGAGATCAGCCGGACCGCCGACTTCTGGAAATCGTGCGCCACGACGACCAGCGGCAGCTTCTGCTTTTCGCGCGCCTCGAGGACGTTGTAGGGGTAGTCGACCCCGAAGGCGATCCCGCCCCCGTTCGTCTCGGCCATCACCCGGTCGATCGGCGAGAGTCCCGGCCCGCCCCCGACTGCCTTGACGTCGAGGTCGCCGAAGAACCCCTTCTCGACGGCGGTCGGCGAGCCCATCGACTCGTTGTGGATGAACCACGCCTCGAACACCGTGACCTTCTGCTTGGACTGGGCGTGGGTGATCGGACTGCTGGCCAGCGCAAGCGCCAGCCCGAATGCGAGAAGTCGGACACATGTGAACATGGTCATGGTCCTCCTGGTGAGATGTCGAACGGGAACGCCACACATTCGTGGAGTCTGATCTCCCGACGCCGGCGCGCGAGCCGGCGGGTGACACCAGACCCGGAGACCCTGGTGTGGCGGGCACAATCGCGGTGGGTCCCCCTCATCGCGGGCTCCGGCCGGCCATGCTGACGTGCCAGGGCAGCAGGGCGCGTTCGGCGATCGCCAGCGCGCCGAGCAGGACCCAGCCGATCGCCGTGCAGAACAGCGCGGCCAGGAACACCCGGACCGTGTTGCCGACGTAGCGGGAGTCCAGGATCATGTAGCCGAGCCCCTCGAAGGCGCCGAACAGCTCGCCGACGATGGCCCCGTTGACCGCCGCCATGACCCCGCCCTTCAGGCTGACGAAGATGATCGGGAGCGCCGACGGAATCTTCAGCAGCAGGATCCGTTGCCACCAGGTGGCGTTGTAGACATCCATCAACTGCTCGCGGATGGGCTCGACCGAGACGAACTCCTTGTGGGTCGTGTAGAGCACCGCGAAGAACGTGTACATGGCGGCGATCAGGATTTTGCTGGTGATCCCGAGCCCGAACCAGACGACGGCGAGCGAGGCGAGGGCGACGAACGGGGTGCTGTTGAGCGTGACCACCACACGGTACAGGAAGTCCTCGATCGGCCGCGGCAGCCACAGGAACAGCATCGCGCCCAAGAGCGCCGCGACCCCGCCGAGCCCGAAGCCGATCACCACCTCTTGCGTCGTGATGAAGGTGTAGTCGAGGATGAGCCGCCACTGCTCGACCAGCTCGCGCGCCATCTGCGAGGGCGCCGGCAGGAGGTAGGGCTGACCGTAGAGGCGGGCGCCCAGCTCCCAGGCCAGGAGTGCCACCACGGCGAACACGGTCCACGAGCGCAGCTCGCCGCCCGGCCGCCTCCGGGTCCGCCGTTCGGTCATCGGCTCCTCGCCAGCCGGAGCGACATCATCGCCGAAATGCTACGGCCTCCTCGCGCCCGTTCCGGGTCACGGTGGCCCGCGCCGGCGTCGTGCGCGCCACGATCTTCCCACGGGAGATGACGGCCGTCCGCGCCGCCAGCGTCCGCACCGCGTCGACGGGCGTGGGGGCGTCCCACACGACCAGGTCGGCCTGCAGTCCCTCGGCGAGGCCGTAGGCCGGGAGCCCGAGGCAGCGGGCCGCGCGCGTCGTCACGAAGTCGAGCATGCTCTCGAGCTCGTCGTGACCCGACATCTGGCCGTAGTGGACCATCACGAAGCACGCCTGCACCGGATCGCCGACGCCGAGCGGATACCACGGGTCCATGATCGAGTCGTGGCCGATGGCGACGGTGATCCCCGCCCGCAGGAGCTCCTTGACGCGGGTGAAGCCCCGGCGGATCGGATACGAATCGAAGCGACCCTGGAGCACGGAGTTGTCGAGCGGGTTCGTCACGAAGTGGATGCCGGCGGTGCGGCAGACGCGGATCAGCCGGTCGGCGTAGGCGTTGCTGTACGAGTGCATCGCCGTCGTGTGGCTCGCCGTCACGCGGCCTTGGAGCCCGAGGCGAATCGTCTCCGCCGCCAGCACCTCCAGGAACCGGCTCTGGTCGTCGTCGGTCTCGTCGCAGTGCAGGTCGGCCGGCCGCCCGTACCGGGCCGCCAGCGCGAGCGCGGTCTTGACGTCGCGCTCGCCGTACTCGCGCGTCCACTCGTAGTGCGGGATGCCGCCCACGACGTCCACCCCCAGGTCGAGCGCTTCCACCATCAAGGCCTCGCCGTCGGGGAACGAGTAGATCCCCTGCTGCGGGAACGCGACGAGCTGGATCGTCATCACGTCGCGCCACGCATCACGCAGCTCCAGCAGCGCCCGGACCGCGGTGAGCGCCGGGTCGCACACATCGACGTGGGCCCGCAGGTGGGTCACACCGTGGGCGAGCAACCACGTCAGCGCGGTGTCGGCACGGCCCTTGACGTCTTCGGACGTGAGACGCTGGACGCGCTCGCTCCAGATCTCGATCCCCTCGAAGAGGGACCCGCTCCGGTTGGGCCGGGGCTGGCCTTCGGTGAGCACGGCGTCCAGGTGCAGGTGCGGCTCGACCAGGCCCGGGGTGACAAGGCTACCCGCGGCGTCGATCTCGACGGCGCCCCGGTCGGAGAGCGCCGGCCCGATCCGCGCAATCCGATCGCCGCGCGTGGCGATGTCGACGGGCTGTCCGGCCCCGGCGATCATCGCGTTCCGCACGACGAGGTCCATGGATCTCCCGTCTCGACCGGCGTCAGCCCCGCGTGGTGTCGAAGTCGGCCCCGCTCGCGAAACGCGTCCCCGAGGGATCGAACAACCCGCCAGGACGGGCCAGACACTCCGGCGGTGAGGCGTCTCGATGCTTGCCGAGGCATTGCCCGCGCCCGCGGTACGGCGAGAGCGTACGGTGGCCCTCCGGTGCTGTCAAGAAGCGCGCCAGCGGGAATGCGCTCCTCCGCAGGCTGCTCGGGGAAGGCGGCGCCCAATGGCAATGCGGCGCGAACTCTCTCCACGACGAGCGTGAGGCCCAGGGCGCCAACCCCCAAACTGGGCCGTTTCAGCAGCCTGCCTAGGCGTCGCGCCGCCACTCGCGGATCTGCCCTGCATGCTCCCGGTAGTGCTGCGCGCTGTTGCCGTCGAAGATGTCCCTGGCGGGCGCTCCCGAGGTGAAGTGCGCGTCGTCGAGGGCGGCCGCCGCGGTCACGAAATCTCGGTGCGATGACTCGAGCTCGCTGAGGATGTCGGCCAGCTTGGCGGTCGACCTGGCCGCCACGAAGCGAGCGTTCCAGGCATCGGCATCGTCGTAGGAGACGCCGGCCGGGTAGGGCGGCTCCCCCCGTGCGATTCGCCCGAGGGCCGGAGCCATCTCCCGGTCCCACGCGGCAATGTGGATCAGGATCTCCCGCACACCCCAGGTGCCGAACCACACCCGGCGTGCCGCGCTCTCGTCGAGACCGCTGATCGTCTCCCGCAGCTCACCATACGCCTCGTCCGCGTCCTTCAGGAGCTTCTCCTTGTCACCCATGGGATCCTCCTCCGCCGTGATCGAATGTGTGCCTTCCGCTGCGATATGAGAACCCGATGGGGGCCGTCTGTGAAATCAGCCAGGGCAATCCACCAGGTCCGCGATCCTCACGTCCCCGTTACGTCCCCGTCGCGCCAAGGAAGGTTGCGTCAGGGAGATCGTCCTCCACCTCGTGCCGACCATGACCAGGCGACATGGTTCCCTGGCGACAGTGGCTCACCGGATGCGGTATTTCGCCGGATTCCGAACAGCGCAGGGCTACTTCAGGCCAACACTGCTGACGGCCACACGCCAGCGGGAGGATGAAGGAGTGGTCGAACCGCTCCTGACCCGGGATCGGTTACGCCAAGACCCTCCGGACTCACCAAGGTCCCGGCATCAGTTGAATCGGGCGAGGGCCTCGTGGAGTGCTCGGCGAGCGGCGCGGTCGCCGGGTGCGACGCGGACGGCGCCCGCGAGCTCGCGCAAGGCCGCCTGCCAGCGCCCCTGCCTCAGGTAGACCCGGCCGAGGTTCATGAACGGGAACTGGCGCGGCTCGTAGCGCCTGGCGCTCTTGGCCTTCTCGAGCCAGGGGATGGCCTCGTCGAGCTTGTCCTGCTGCATCAGGTAGACGCCGATGTCGTTGTAGGGGTTGCCGAAGTCGGGATCGATCTCGATGGCGCGCAAGCACTCGTGCGTCGCGTCGTCGATCCGCCCCTGGAAGCTGAAGGTCCAGCCGAGGAAGGTATGCGCCTCCGCCGTCGGATGTACGGCGATCGACTCCCGGTACAGCGCGATCGCCTGCTCGAGGTCGCCTTTCATCTGATGGACATAGGCGCGCTGCCAGAGCTCCGTCGCCCGTTGCACGGACTCGGGATCACTCATCGTTCGCGACGGTCAACCGGCCATGTGTTGACGCCGTGGCCCATCTCCCAGAACATGCGCGAACCTGGCCGCTGTGACGGTGACGCGCTGATCAGGCAGTACCTGGCGGCGAGGCGATCACGCCCGCGGCCGGAGGAAGGATCGCGCTCCACCGCGGCAGAGTCAAGCCATGATGAGGGACAGGTCGCCGGCGATGCGGATCGTTGCATGGAACATCCGAGCCGGCGGCGGCCGGCGAGTAGCTGGCATCGCGCGCCAGCTCACGGGCTTCCTCGAGACTGCTCTCGAGACGCGGCGGGTGCCGCACGGGTCCCCGGCCCGCCTTGGTCCGGGTGTGATCGAGGTCCTCCACCGCGAGGGAGCTGGGCCGCCTTGACAGGGCTTGGCGGTCGGTGCTAGTTTCGCCGGCCACACCACGCCGGTCATCCAAGCCGTGTGCAACGGTGTGCACTGATCTGCCGGCCGAGCGGAGAAGAGCCATGAGCGGTGCACGGGTGGGCGCGGTCGGTGTGGTGGTCCTGCTGGGACTGGCACCCGGGACACCGGGGTTGCTGCGACTCGAGGCTCAGGCGCCGAGGAGCGTCTGTACGGACGCTGCCGGGGGGCTCGGCGCGTCGCCCGGGACCCGGCTCACCGTCTACGCCGCGGTGCGGGGGCACCCTTGGCTCAACCTTCAAGACGGGGTCGCCTCCACCCCCACCTACGTGGCAGCGGGACCAGCGCACCTCGTCCGGACGAACGGAAAGGACCATCGAGGCGCTCTCCAATCCACTCGCGCCGCGTGATGTCGCGGCTGACCGTCGAGGCGGCCCCCTACGAGTTCGTCTGCGATCCGGCCCAGACGGCGCTGATGATCATCGATATGCAGCGCGACTTCGTGGAGCCCGGCGGCTTCGGAGCGCTGCTGGGCAACGACGTCACCCCGCTCCGGCGCGCGGTAGGGCCGACGCGCCGCGTGCTGGAGGCGTTCCGCCGCCACGGCCTTCGCGTGATTCACACGCGCGAGGGGCACCGGCCCGACCTGAGCGACTGCCCGCCGTCGAAGCGGGCGCGCGGCCGGCTGCGCACCGGCATCGGCGACGCCGGCCCCATGGGCCGCGTCCTCGTGCGGGGCGAGGCGGGCCACGACATCGTCGACGAGCTGCGGCCCCTTCCGGGCGAGTCCGTCATCGACAAGCCCGGGAAGGGCTCCTTCTACGCGACCGATCTCGAGCTGGTGCTCCGCCGTCACGAGATCCGGAGCCTCGTGGTCACCGGCGTCACGACCGAGGTCTGCGTGCACACGACGGTGCGTGAGGCCAACGATCGCGGCTACGAGTGCCTCGTGCTCGAGGACTGCGCCGCCTCCTACTTCGACGAGTTTCACCGCGTGGCGATCGCGATGATCGCAGCGCAGGGTGGGATCTTCGGCTGGGTCTCGACGTCGGAGCGGCTGCTGTCGGCGCTCGCCAAGAGCGCCTGACGGCGAGTGCGAGGAGTATGCGACCCTCGCACGTGATCGTGGTCCGGGACCGGGTGACGCTACGCCAGCTCGATCAACTACCGATCGCCTCCAGGTAGGCGCGCCATCCCCCGAACTCGGTAATCTCGCGCATCCCCTCGCAGAGCGCTGGCTCGGCGACCACACCCAGAACCTCCGTCCCGTCCGAGAGCGTCACCTTTCCGATGCAGAGGCCCGGCGGCTCATGCAGCAGGATGGTTGCGAGCCCCTCGACCGGCACGCTCCACTCCTCGACGACGACCGCCGCGCCACCTGAGCTGACGCGAACCATTCCGGGATGCCGGTCGTCGATCGACCATAATCGGTAGCCCCGCGCCGTGCTGGTCTCCCGGACGAACTCCGCGCCGACTGCGAGCAGATTGCCGTTCAGCTCGAGCCCACGCATGAGCGTTCCGTTCACCGCCAGGCGGACAGCCGGCCGTCCGCCGATCGTCTCGTCTCTCACGGGTCAGCCCTCCTTGACCACCCCTTACCACCACCACCCTATTGATATGCAGCTGACTGATTTCGTGGGTCTTTCCAGCGGCTAGGATCTTGCATACTCTCGTGACGTAGCCAAACACCGAAATGAAGGAGGGAAGCCATGCGACGCATGACAACCACGGCTGGGGAAGTGAGGACCCTGTTCCGCGACGGTCGCAGTCCGCCGCCCAGGCTTCCGCGAGTCCGCGCGGGGCCTCACGGCCATCGGCGAGACGAGCGTCATGACCGGGGGCTCAGGCTGGACCTGCTCATCGTCCTCGCCGCGCTGGCGTCGCTGGCCGCGCTGTGCGGCTCGCTGATCCTCGCCGCCGAGCACTGGGTCGACCGCCCGCAGACGGTCTCGAGCGGTCCGCCGCTCCGGACCCATGGCCCGTGCGGGACCGGAAGCGCGGGCGTACCCGAGACCGCAGACGGGAGCCCGACGCCCAGCCCGCGGGGTCCCGCGTTCTCCTGCTGAGCCGCGCCCCCAGCTGGATCGGCCCCGCTACTCGCATGGGCCTGTGTAGAGCTCGACCGCGGTCGGCTTCGCCAGCTCCTTCGCCCGGCTTCGGTACTCAGGCAGTGCGCGCGGCGCCTCATCGTGCGGCTCTAGTGTCCAGCTCGAGGCTCGCCCCGACCAGGTCGTGGGTGGCCGCCGCCGAGCGGTGCTGCTCGTAGAAGGGGACCGTCGACCGCCGTTTCGTTTGCGCTGTTCGCTCAGTGGCAGCTCCTGGGGTGAGACCGACGGCTGGTTGATGGGAGCCGTATGAGCCGCGAGGTTCACGCCGATCGATGAGGCCGATACCCCGAGGCACTCGGGCTCGGTGGCCTTGAACTGCCATCGGAGGTCTCCGGTCGAGGACGCGGGGGTTCAGCGCTTCGGAACAACGTAGTAGCCGCCACCCGGGCCTGGCCTGGTTCGGGAGGGTCCGGGTGGAACGACGGAGTAGTCGCTGCGGTCTTCGGTCAACGGGGCGAGGAAGCGCCCGCCCCAGCCCGGATCGAATCGAGTCCCGGGACCCCAGGGCGCGGGTTGGATCCCGGGCTCACCAGGCGCACCTGGGATCCCAGGCTCACCGGGTGCGGCTGGGATCCCTGGCTCACGGGGCGCGGCTGGTCCCACCGGTAGCTCCATGGGACCAGCCGCGTCTGGAAGCGGCAGCCCGAATCCGTATGGCAGCAGGATGTAGGGGCCCTCCGCTCCAGGCCTGGGCCGGACCGGTCGGTGCGATCGGTCTGCCGCCCAGCCCACCTCGATCGCGCCCGATAGGAGGACGACGCACAGGACACCGCCCGGGCTCCACCGCGCCATCACGTTCCTTCTTATCATTCCTTCTTAGCATTCTTTGCCGCCAGCCGGCGACCGCCCGGGAGAGCGGCGCGATCTCCGGACCGCGCAGAATCTGGCCGCTCCACTCGAAGCGGCGGCCAGGAGCCGACCACACGCTCCGGGGCGTCGGCGCTATCTGGTTGATTCCTCAGCGAGCCCGCGAGACAGCCCCGCTGGCACTCGCCTTGCGCCTGCACCCGCCGGGACAGATGGTCCGGCGACCATCACCACAACCAAAAGGAGGCGCACATGCTTGCACGAACCCTAGTCCCGTCGGACTCGCACGCTCCATCGACCGGGGTCAAGCTCGGCAATCCGGTGACGCTCTTGACCGTCGTCGGACAGGCCGCGCGGATCGAGGGAAAGTTTGACATCGCGGATTCGCTTCAGATTGAATGCGAGATAGGTGGCGAGCTGGCGGTGGGCGGCCAGCTGGTGGTCGGGGAGAAGGGTATCGTCCGCGCCAACGTTCGCACGGTGGACGCCATCATTCACGGCGTCTACGAAGGCAACATGGTGGCGTCCGGGAACATCGAGATCACGTCGACCGGTCGCGTCATCGGCAACATCGAGACCGACTCGTTCGTGATCAACAAGGGTGGGTTCTTCAACGGGAACGTGACCCGCCAGACCGCCGAGGGCAAGCCGAAGGACTCGGCGGACCGGCTCGAGGAGGAGTACGCGGTGGTCGCGAACGCGTAAGCGTTGCCCTCGATCGTCACCTTTAAGTGGGCTGAGCCCGTGCCCAGGAGATAGGTATGAGTAACCACCTCGACGCTGAGAAGTCGACCCTGCCCTCCTCGCCGGATGGACGGCGCCTCCTCGCCGTGATCGGATCTTCCGCCACTTTGACCGGAAAGTTCGAGATCTCGGACTCGATCGAGATCGAGTGCATGATCGCCGGAGAGTTGAAGGTCGGCGGCAAGCTGGTCATCGGTCAGAACGGCGTCGTGAACGCCGATGTCCAGACGAAGGACGCCGTCATCAAAGGCCGGTACTCGGGCAACCTGATCGTCCGCGGCGACTGCGAGATCACCGCCACCGGCCACGTCGACGGGAACATCGAGACGGACTCGCTGGTGGTCGCCAAGGGCGGGTTCTTCAATGGGAACGTGATCAAGAGCCCGGCCGGACAGGAGACCGAGGTCCCGGGCGCCGTCTACCTGCTCAACGAGCGTCGCCAGACTGCGCGCAAGTAAGCCCCATCAGCCCCGGTTCCGCGTGGGAACCGGGGCTCCGCTCGCCTCGCACGATTTCGGATTCGGGGGCTCGGCTCGATTCACTCGCCTCGCCTCGCCCCGCGCTCGCCTCGGGCGGCCGGCGCTCAGCTCGAACGTCGGGGTCGGAGGGGCCGGCGAGACCGCCTCCGACACCCTAGTCCCGGCACCCTGAACGGCTCGGCTCAGTGGCCGGCCTGGCAATCTTCCCGGAAGGGAACTGGGGGGCCGGCTCCGTTCGTCGGAATCGGGCGGGCCGTCAGGCTCGGCTGACCACCGGCGTCGAGGAAGGTCAGCGACGGAGTGCCATCGATGCCCAGCTGGATCTGAGCCCTGAGCTGGCCGTGCACGTCGGACAGGGCGACGACCGGTGGTCCTTCCCGGGCCAGGCTCAGCGCAACCCGCACCTCTCCGCCCTGGTCCGAGAGCGTGAGCCCCGTTGTCCCGTCGGGACGCACAGTGACCGTGGCGCGAACGTTGCCGTCTTGGTCGCCCAGGAGAAGCGCCGGGGACCCGTCGGCCTCGAGTCCGAACATCGCGCGGAACTTGCCGTTGCCGTCGAGAAACGCGAGCATGGTCGTGCCGTCGGGCTCGACCACCAAGCCGGCGCGCGTCTTGCCGCTCTGGTCGACCAGCTCGATGCTCTCCGTCCGGAAGACCTTCTGCGGCGCCGCTCTCCCCCCACCCCTGGACCTCATCGCCATGGCCTTCCCCGGTGCCCGGATTGCGCCCCGCGCGGATCCACCGCTGCCGACGCTACAAGCCAATCTGCCACGGAACGCGTCCTGGACGAAATGCCGGCCGAGGACGCCGCCGGGTCGCAGGGCCGCGGCGATCGATCTTACGGCTCGACGATGATCTTCCCGACCATCGGTGGATGGGGACCGCAGGTGTATGGGACCTCGCCGGGCGTCTCGAACCGGATCGTATTCGCGCTGCCGGGCATGAGCTGGCCGGTGTGGAACGAGCGATCCACCGCGACGGCGCTGTGCTCGATACCGGTCAGGTTAGTCCATCGGACGCAGTCGCCAGCCTTGATCGACAGCTCCCGTGGCTTGAAGCCGCGCGCGCCCTTGAAGGTCATCTCCACCTGGTGGACTGCCTTGCATTCTTGCGCCCAGGCGCCGCCGGCGCCAAGCACCGCGACCAGGACGCCCCCGACGACGCCGCTCAGCAACCCCGCGCCGAGTCGGCTTCGCCGGCGCTCCGTCCTGGAAACGCCTCGGCATCGAAGCAGTCGATCCGACCGTCGGCGTCCACCGGTGTCTGGGCACAGAAAGTCTCGGCTCACCGGCGTCTCACCGGGCAGGCCCGGGCATTCGAGCGCCGGCTCCGCCGCCGCATCCTTCTTGGGGAGCTTCGGATCGGGGGCGACGCCCCTTCCGAGTCACTCCTCCCAGGGGTTGTGCTTGACCGGGGGCGGCAGCCAGATCTTCTGGTACTCGCGCTGCAGCTCACGTTCCCGGTTCACCTCGTCCCGCGTGCTGACCTTCGCGTACTTCGCCTCGGTCGGGCTGGAGAAGTTGTACCGGTTCAGGTTGGGAGCGGAGATGACACGGCTCACCGTCCCCTTGCACTGCGGGCAGGCCGCGAGCGGCGGGTCATTCATGCTCTGCCGCACCTCGTAGATGGTGAGGCACGGAGTGCATTCGTACTCGTACACGGGCATGGGCATCTCCCCGAGAACCGGACGGGTGGCCAGTCCGCGACCGGCCACCCGTGAAAACGATCAACACGCACCAGTGGCGCGGAAAACCCAGGCTGCTCAAAAAGGCCCAGATGCGAGGCGGCGCCCGAGGGCCGCACGCGAGGCGTACTCCTCGTACGTTGAGCGTGCGGCCCAGGGCGCCAACGATGTAGGTGGGCCTCGTTCAGCAGCCGGCTAGGCCATCGCGATCCGAGGCGTGTCCTCGGGCAGCGTCTGCGCCGTCTTGATGTTCCAGAGACGGGCCGCATTCAGACCGAACACCTTGGCCTTGATCTCGTCCGTGAGCTGCGGGTAGCCGTGGCCCTCGACGAGCTGATCCGGGATCCGGAACTTCCGGAAGGCGTCGATCTGCCACTGCGGGTTGCCCCACAGCGCCGAGTCGGTGCCCCACAGAACGTAGTCGGTCCCGAGGTCCCGAAGGAGCGTCCCCAGCACATGGGCACACTCCATCGGACGGTTGGTCACGGTCGCCGCGAAGGTCGACCCGACCTCCGAGTAGAGGTTCTTCCGCTGCGGCTTGAACCCCTTGAGGGCCGCGATCTCGCCTTGATACGGCCACGCCGAATGGAAGGCGATGAAGTTCATGTCCAGGAAGTCGTCGCACACCGCGTCCATATCCTCGGCGTGGGCGTAGCGCGCCATGAACTGCCCGAAGGGGATGCCCTTGTGGACACCGACGTTGTGGATCCCAAGCTTGCGGCATTTCTCCCAGATCGGGTAGGCGAGCTTCTGGTCGTCCATCCACCACCCGCGCTGCGGCGTCGAGTCGAAGGTGTAGAGCTTGAGCCCGGAGATCTTGTAGTCCTTGACGAACATCTCCAGCCGGTCGAGCGTGTAGGGAACGCCCTGGTTGGGGGTCAGCCCGCCGCCCAGCATGATCGTCCGATCCGGCCAGCGCTTCTTCACCTCGGCCTGCTCTTCGATCGGGACCATGTCCTTCCCGCCGTAGTCCTCCTTGAACCCGAAGGGGTTGAAGATGGCGACGCTGGTGTCGCTGCCCTCGAGGATCAGCTTGCCGAAGTTCTCGACGGTCATGTCCTTGGTGCCGTTCTCGAGCCCCATGGCCTTGCCGAGGTCGTCAAGGAGCTGGACGAACCACATCCCCTTCTCGCTGGTATTCACGCCGGGAATGTACCCGTCCTTGCGGATGCAGATGTGGGTGTGCTGGTCGACGATGAAGTTGGTCCCCGATTTCGCGGCCACCTTGATCTCGGCGGCCGCCTTGGTGTCCATGGCCTCGGCCTCGGACACCTCGAAGAACTTCATGCCGGTGACCTGGTTGACGGCCAGCATGGCCGCGGCGAAACCGGACGCGCTGCCGATGAAGTTCCGGCGCGACATCCGGGCCTTGGCGGCGTATTCGTCGATGTGCGGACTGATCCGCTCGCCCATGTGGCCGCCGAGGAAGAGCGTGGTCCCTTGTTCATCCGATGTCATCGGGCCGCGCGTGGTGCGCTTGTATCCCTTGAAATATTCGAAGACGTTGAACTCCATGCTCGCCTCCCTGTGGGGTCAACTTCGCTGTAGACCTTCACGACCGCTGGTCGCAACACCTCCCTTCGCGCCGGTGGTGGCGCCCCTTAACTAGTCCTGTTCGCGCCCGAAGTCAAGAGCGGGATGCATCAGGTGCGGGCGCCCCCAGCTCACGCCCCGCCCACACCAGCCGACTCCCCCTGGGGGAGGCATCGGAGGGGGCCGTCGAGGCCCTCTCCCAAAGCGTCATTCGCAAAGCAGGCGCAGGGCCGCATCGTGGACATGGCCGTTGGTGGCCAGGGCGGTGCCCGTATAGATCGTGCTCCGCCCCTCCAGATCGGTGAACCGGCCTCCGGCCTCCTCCACGATGATCTTCGCCGGCGCGAGATCCCAGGGCTTCAGGTCGACCTCCGCGTAGATCTCCGCCTGGCCGGCCGCGACGAGCGCGTAGCCGTAGTAGTCGCCGAAGCCCCGCTGGCGGTCAGTGGCATCGATCAGCCTCACGAACCTCTCCCAGTGGCCGGTCTGGCGCACGATGCCGAGCGCCGCGTGGATGAAAAACGCCTGGCTCAGCCCGGCGACGGCCGACACCCGGACCCGGCTGCCGTTCAGGCTGGCGCCCGCCCCCTTGGCCGCGGCAAAGAGCTCGTCGGTGATGGGATTGAACATCACGCCGGCCGTCACCGAGCCATGCTCCTCGAACCCGATCAGCACGGCCCAGATCGGGATGTGCCGGACGAAGTTCCTGGTCCCGTCGATCGGATCGATGATCCACCGGACCTCGGAGGACCCCTCGGCGCCGTACTCCTCGCCGAGAAAGCCGTGGTCGGGGAACGCTCGCGTGATGACCTCGCGGATGACCTGCTCGCCTTCCCGGTCGGCCTGCGTCACCGGCGTCTGGTCGGGCTTCAGCGTCACATCGAACCCCTCCCGGTAGTATCGCAGCGCGCCGGCGCCGGCGGCCCGCGCCGCCGCAATCGCCACCTCGAGCACACGGCCATCCGGGGGTCGCCCGCTCATTCCTCGGCCGGATACGGCTCGCCGCGCTCGTCGAGCACGCGGGCATAGACGCGGAGCGCCTCGACCACGACTGGCATCCCGCCGTAGGTCACTTGCTGGAGGATGACCTCGGCCACCTCGCGCCGGGTCGCGCCCACGTTGAGGGCCGCGTGAATGTGCGCGCGCAGCTCCTCGGAGCGGGCGAGGACGGTGAGCGACGCCACCGCGCACAGCTCGCGCTGCCGGTGCGAGATGACCTCCCGGCTGTAGAGCTTGCCGGCGAAGAACATCGACAGCTCGCGGGCCAGCTCCTTGTCGAACCGCTTCCACAGGTCGTAGCCGATCCCGGAGCCAAGCGTGTGAAACAGCATCGCGGAGGTCTTGCGCGTCTGCTCGCGGAGCGCTGCATCGTCCATTCGGCGTCCTCCGGAGCCCGTCATGCGTCGGGCGGTTCGTGGTAGTGTAGGCGCCACCATATCCCAGAATCGCGCTCCGGCACAACGCAGTTCGGCGTCGAGCACGGTCAGATCCGCAGGAGGGCCAGATGGCGAAGGTCGAGCGGTACTGTGCGAGCGGCGTCTTCGATCCGGCCGCCTACAGTCAGGCGGTCAAGGTCACTGACGCCCAGGCGATCCTGTTCCTCTCGGGTCAGGTCGCCTACGAGAAGGACGGAAGCCCCGCTCACCGCGGGGACTTCAAGGCGCAGGCGCGCGAGGCCCTCCGATGCATCAAGGCCCTGGTCGAGGCCGGGGGCGGGACCATGGACAACATCGTGAAGATCAACACCTACGTGACAGATATGCGCTACCGCGCCGACTGGGTGGCGGCGCGCGAGGAATTCCTTGGCAAGAAGATGCCCGCCTCGACGCTGATCGCGACGCCCTCGCTGGCGCATCCCGACTGGCTCATCGAGATCGAGGCGATCGCCATCGTCTGACGTGATCCGGGGGAGGAGTGGACCGGCTCGGGACATCTCCGGCACGGCAGTCCCGAGACTCGGCGGTGCCGTCGGGAGGCGTCGGGTTTGCCGTCCTCGCTTCCCCGTCCCCGGTCGGGCCCCTGCGCCGCCCCGGGCGCCGGGCCAGCCCCGCGCCGCCCGCGAATCTCCTGGGCTCAGCCGGTCTCGCCCTGCTGAACCCACCCGTCGCTCGCCGTAGGAGGGCGCGCGGCGGGATGGATGCGGGGATATCCGTCCGTGGTCAAGCGGTATCACGTTGATGCCGATCTCCTGTTCGTGCACGAACGCTTCACGGCCGTGGACCGCCATCTCGGCAGTCGCGCGATCGGCGAGCTGGACCACCTCGACATCATGGTCGCGACGCGAGCCAGCGCGCAGCTTCCGGTGGAAGCTGTGACCCTGCGGACACCGCCATGCAGCTGAACCCGCACATGTTCAGGGCCTACGACGTCCGCGGTCGGGTCGGCACCGACATCACTCCGGACGCGTTTCGCCTGATCGGCCGCGCGTGGGGATCGCTCATCCGGCGGAACCACGGCCAGCAGGTGGCGGTCGGTCAGGACAACCGCGACTCCTCGGCATCGCTCAAGGCCGCCTTCATCGACGGGGTCCGCGCGGCCGGCGTATCGGTGCTCGACATCACCGTGACGCCGACCCCGGTCCTCTACTTCGCAACCGCGTACTGGAAACTCGACGGCGGCGCCAACATCACGGGCAGCCACAACCCCGTGGAGTACAACGGCGTCAAGATGGTGCACGCCGGCGCCGCCCCCCTGACCGAGGACGAGATCCAGCAACTGCGCTCGATGATCGAGCAGGGCGACCTCGAGACCGGGTGGGGCGACCTCGAGATCCGCTCCCCGCGCGAGGACTACTCCGCGGCGCTCGAGGCCCGCGTGCACCTGGCCCGGCGCCTCACCGTCGTCGTCGACGCCGGCAACAGCATCGCGGGGCAGTACGCGCCCGGTCTCCTGCGCCGGCTCGGCTGCGACGTCGTCGAGCTTCACTGCGAGTCGGACGGGAGCTTTCCCAATCACCTGCCCGACCCCGAAGATCCGAAGAACATGGTCGAGCTGCAGGCGAAGGTGCTCGAGGTTGGCGCGGATATCGGCATCGCCTACGACGGCGACGCCGACCGCGTCGGAGTCGTCGACGAGCGCGGCCACCGCCACGAGGCCGATCTGATCCTGGTCTTGCTGGCCCGCGACCTCCTGGCGCGGCATCCCGGCGCCCGGATCGTCTTCGACGTGAAATCGTCCCAGTCGCTGGTCGACGACATCCGGCGGCACGGCGGCGTGCCCATCATGTGGAAGACCGGACATTCGCACCTGAAGCGAAAGATGCGGACCGACCAGATCCTGCTCGGAGGCGAGGTCAGCGGCCACATGTTCTTCGGCGAGGACTACTACGGCGTCGACGACGGGATCCTGGCCTCCTGCAAGATCATCGAGCTGGCGGCGCGCTCGCGCGAGCCGCTCTCGACTCTCTTCGACTCGGTGCCCCACCTTCATGCCACCCCCGAGCTGAAGGCGATGTGCCCGGACGGAGAGAAGTTCCGGGTGATCGCGGAGCTGACCGAGGAGTTTCGGCGCCGCTACGAGATCATCGACATCGACGGCGCCCGCGTCCTGTTCCCCGGAGGCGGCTGGGGCCTCGTGCGGGCCTCCAACACCAATCCCTACCTCACCCTGCGGTTCGAGGCGGCCACCCCGGAGCAGATCGCTGCCATGCAGCGCGAGATCTACCAGGCGCTGTCGCGTTACCCCTTTATCACGCTCCCCACCGAGTAAGCCTGGGCGGCTGCTCGCGGGTCCCCGGGGGCCTCGAGCCTCCAATCCTTTCGTCACACTCCTCACCGAGCCGTCGAGCGGCCTTCGCGGAGTGCCTTTCAGAGTCACGATCTCGTGCGACTCCCCATGGAGGCTGGACGCGCCGCAAGGCGAGTCACGTGGCGTTCTCCGCCCTCATCATGCTCCGCCACCCGACGAGCGCCTGAGAGGCGTGCTGCCGCAAGTCGCGGCGCGGCGGGTGGTATAGTTGGCGCCATCTTGCGACCGCCAGCGGCCGGCTGCGGCCCATCGGGCGCCGGCAGTTCACCGAACGGACCACGGGCGCGCGCGTCCCGAGGACGGCGAGAACAGGGAGACGACGATGATGAAGGACGCGGCAATCGCGCTCGCGACACGGGTGGGGCTCGGATGCGCGTTGCTGATCGGCCTCCCTTTCCACGCCTCCGCTCATGCCCCGTCCTGCGTGGCCAACTCACTCGAAGTCGCGGACCGCGTGGATGGCGACCTCGCCGTGGAGAAGGGTGGGGAGGTGGCCGCCAGGGCGCAGGTGACGAACTGCGGCGAGCGTCAGGACGCCGTACGCTCCGACCTCTTCGTACTGGATGCTCACAACCGCCAGATCGCGCAGCTCACCCATACCGCCGTCCTGGCTCCCGGTCAGACGCTCAGGATCGAGCGAGTGCTCCAGGTCCCGTCGGAGGCGCCCGCGGCCATCGTCTGTTACCTGCTGATGTCGCAGGCCATGAACGCGCCCATCGCGACCAAGCTGGCGCATCCGGGGTGCATCAAGGTCATCGAGCCGTGAGGACGACCGGGCCGCGGCGCCCTCAGCGACCGCGTCCGCCCGCCGCTGCCGCCGATCGCCCGCTGGTGACCGGTGCGGGGCGCGCCCTCGGGGAGGCGCAATCGTTCCTGGGCAGGCCAACCTGACGGACAGACTCCCACTTCTCAAGCGTCACCGAGGTCGCGCCGATGAGCAGGAAGCGATCCCATGCACCACACGGCGCGGGCGAGGCTTCGATGGCTTGAGCTCACCATGGTCCTGGTCACGCTCGGGCTGGTCCTGTGGGCAGGGCACTGACCGAGGCTCGGACGTGGTGACCGGGCTCGCCGAGTTCGAGGACGAGATGGCGCACCGAATCCCGGCGATGCGGGCGGCAGCGGCTCGCGGCGATGCCTCGACGCTCGAGCACCTGGCCTCGCTGCTCCAGTCGCGGGCGCGGGCCCTCGGCGCCGATCGCTGCGTCGAGGCGTGCGATGAGCTGGAAACGGTGGGCAGACAAGGCACGCTGGGCGAAGCGCCCGTCTTCCTCGCCCAGCTCGAGGACGAACTCGACCGGCTCCGCGTGACCGCTGGCCCCTTCTCCTGGCCTGCGGAATAGCCCTCGTAAGCCCCGGGGCCTCGCAGCCACTCGAGAGGTCCAGATCCGCCGGTGCGCGGCGAGCGACGCGGTTCGAGCTGAGCGGCGCCGGCGAGCAGGGCGCGACCGGCGCGGATCGGCCTGCGGCGGCGGCGTGGTAGCATTCGAACGGGAAGGAGCGGCCCGTATGCGACCACTCGCGCTCGTGGTGTCAGTCGGTCTCCTCGTCACCGCCGTCGCCGCCCTCGGCGGGTCCCGCTCGGTCCGCGTCACCTCCGAGGATCTCCATCGGGGGGGCGGCGTCCCACCTGGCTGGAAATTCACAGTGCCGCCCGGCGACCCGGCCAAGGGCAAGGACGCGTTCGCGGCGCTGGAATGCTACAGCTGTCACAAGGTGACCGGCGCCGGCTTCCCGGAAAAGGCCACCGATAAGAGCGGACCGAATCTCACGCGGATGGGTGCCCATCACCCCGCCGAGTATTTCGCCGAGTCCATCCTCGATCCCAACGCCGTCATCATCGATGCGCCCGGCTTCTCCGACGAGACCGGCCGCTCAACGATGCCGAGCTATAACGACATCCTCACCCTGGAGCAGTGGGTGAACGTCGTGGCGTATCTCAAGAGCCTGACCGGAACTGCAGGCGACCATGATCATGCGCGACCAGCCGCGCCGGCGGTGGGTACCGCGCGCGAGCACGAGGCGAAGGCGCCCGATGGACGCGACCAACACGCCGGCCATCGTGGCGATCAGGAACACGGAGCCCACCACGCTGTCGCACCCACTGGCGAGCACGGCGGCCACCAGATGCCTGCGGCGGAGGCGCCCGAGCGCGAGAAGGTTGCCGGCGAGTATCGAGTCCGGCTCGACTACGCGGCGCCCGGCGATGGACGGCGCACCGGGCACTTGACGGTGTGGGTCGCCGACGCCGAGACCGGCCATCCGATCCCGTACCTGCCCGTCGAGGCGCGAATCGGGAAGGCCGCCCGACCCATCAAGCTCGCGCCGGCGCTTGGCCCTGACGGCCCCTACTACGGCGCGGCGATCACGATCCCCGACCGAACCGAGCGCGTCAGCGTGAGCCTCGGCCCGTCGACGGCGCGCGTGGCGGGCCGCGCCGGAAGCAAGTATCGGTCGCCGCGGCGGGTGTCCTTCGACTGGTGACCCGGCGGCGACGCCCGATCCGCTGGCTGCTGATCCTCGCGCTGCTCGTGCTCGCACCGAAAGCCGCGGGGCACGCCATGCTGGTGCGGTCCGCGCCGCCAGCTCGCTCGACGCTCCGGGTGCCACCCGCGCGCGCCCAGCTCTGGTTCAGCGAGCGGCTCGAGCCCGCCTATTCGACGGTGTCGGTCTGGACGAACGACACCCAGGTTGACGGCCGCGACGTCGCGGTGGGGACCGAGGATGGGCGGTCCCTCACGGTCGCGCTCCCTCCTCTCAGTCGCGGCGTTTACCAGGTGAAGTACCGGGTGCTGTCCGTTGACGGTCACGTCGTCGCGGGCTCCTATTCGTTCTCCGTCGCCGACAAGGCACCGAGTCGGTGACCGTCTTCGGCGTTCTCGCGAGATGGGTCCATCTCGCGAGCGCGACCCTCCTCCTGGGCGCGGCCGTTCTCTCGGTGCTCGCCGGGCGACCCACGAAGCCCACCGCGCTTGGCTGGCAGCGGCAGCTCGCGAGCTCCATCACATGGTGGGCCTGCGCGACCCTCATTGCCGGCGCGGGCGTCCTACTGGCGCACGTCGTTGCGATCGAGGGCCGACCGACCGCATGGGTCGAGCCGGCAGCGCTCACCCGGGTCCTCGGCTCGACCGTCTTCGGGCAGATCTGGCTGGCACGCCAGGGCCTGGTGCTCCTCCTCGGCGTCCTGGCATGGACTCGCGTCGCCGACGTGACGTCCGCCGACTGGGCCGTGTCGTGCGCGAACACCGTGTTGCTGGCGAGCCTCGTGGTCGGCCTCGCCGCCTGGGCCGGCCACTCGGCGCACGTCGAGCCCTGGCCGATCACCTCCGCGCTGATCGACAGCGTCCACGTCGTGCTCGCCGCCGCCTGGCTCGGCGGACTGCTGCCGCTCGCGTACTTGCTCCGGGCCGCGGCGAGGCCGGCGGGCGCGGACTCGCGTCCCTTCGCGGTCGTGACGGCGCGACGCTTCTCGGCGCTGGCGCTGGCCGCCATGGCCGCTCTCGTCGTGACCGGGGCCTGGAACGGCTGGAATCAGGTGGGCGGCATCCCAGCCTTGCTTGGCACGCCGTACGGCCACGCGCTGCTCCTGAAACTCGGCCTCGTCGCGGCGATCATCGGTATCGCAGCGGCGAGTCGCCAGTGGGTCCTGCCTGCCCTCGCGGGCGAGGCCGAGGTCGTCGGCCGGCCGGCCCTCCGCCGGCTCTCGGTTCACGTGCTGGCGGAGCTGACGCTCGGGCTCGCGCTCCTGGGCGTGGTCGCGTGGATGACGCTGACGCCGCCGGGCCGACACGTCGCACCGACCTGGCCGTTTCCGTTCCGGCTCTCCTACGGGGCAACCCGCGAGCTCCCGGGAGTCACTCCGCGGCTCCTCGCGGGCGGAGCGGTGGCGCTCCTGGGGGTGGCCGGTTTGGGCGCGGCGCGCTGGCTCCCGCGCCGGCGCATCGTCTACGCAGGTGCGACCGCGGCGATCGCCCTGGGCGGGGTGGTCGCCGTCCCCCCGCTCGTCGTCGACGCCCACCCGACGACCTACCAGACGCCGCCGCTCTTCTACTCGGTCGAGTCGATCAGCGCGGGCGGCCGGCTCTACGGCGACGCGTGCACCGGCTGTCATGCCGCCGATGCGAGCGACGTCCTCGGGCCACGAGCCGCCCGTCACACGGCCGGCGACCTCTACTGGTGGCTGAGCGCGGGGATTCCGGGGACCGGGATGCCGGGCTTCGCTCAGCGCCTCACGGAAGAGAACCGCTGGGACATGGTGAACTTCCTCCGCGCCCGCGCGATGGCCCGGACCGCCAGCCGCCTTACCGCGTCGATCGACGACCGCGCGGGCATCGTCAGCGCGCCCGACTTCGCGTACGCGGTCGGGCCGACGCCGCCGCACTCCCTGCGCGAGCTCCGCGGGCGCAAGATCGTGCTGCTCGTCCTGTTCACGCTGCCGGAGTCCCGCGACCGTCTGGCCCAGCTCGCCCAGGGATACGAGACGCTCGTTCGCATGGGCGCCGAGGTAATCGCGGTCCCCACCGACGGCGATCCGACCATACTCAAGCGGCTCGGGCCCGAGTCGCGAATCTTCTATCCCGTTGTGACCGACGGGGGGCCGGACATCGTCAGCAGCTACCGCCTGTTCGGACCGCCGGGCCAGACGCCCAAGCACGTCGAGCTCTTGATCGACCGGCCGGGGTACCTGCGCGCCCGGATGGCGGCCTTCCCGGGGACGCTGCCCGGCCTGAGCGCACTCTTGACCCAGATCGAAGGGCTCAACCTCGAGCCTCAGACCCTCGCCCCGGCCCTCGACCATGTCCACTAGGCGATCGGAGGGGGCCTCGACGGCCCCCTCCGAAGCCTCCCCCAAGATCGGTGGCGCCGGCGGAGCCGGCGCTCGATACGGCAAGAGCGGTTCTTCGAATGGGTCACTCCGACAGGCTCCTACGGCCCTCGGCAGGACGCTTCGCTGGTCTGCCGAACCTCCCCGCACGGCAGGGCGGCGCCGGTGGATCCCGCGCTCGAACTGGCAGACACCGCCCTTGGATGGGCTATTCCAACAGCCGCCTAGAGCAACGAAGGGGGCCCGGTCCTTCTTCCCCGGAATTTCCTGTGACCGTCTTCTGGCTTCGAGGCCGGGGAGGAGCCGGGAATGAGGGCGTGGAAGGTTGTGCTGGCGGTCGACCTGGCCCTCGTGCTCGGCGTGGGGTTTGGCTATCTCTGGTGGGGACGCGAGGTCGCGCGGGTCCGGGCCGAGCTGCGGGCCGAGCAGGCCAGGCCCAAGGCGACGGCCGGCGAATGGACGGCCCGCGGCGTCGTGCGCGGTGTCCTCCCCGAGATGGGGCTGATCGTGGTCACCCATGAGGACATCGCCGATTTCATGCCCGCGATGACCATGGGATTTCGTGTGGCGTCACCCCGGATCTCCGAGACGCTCGCCGTCGGCGACGAAATCCAATTCACACTGAAGGGCATCCCGCCCAACGTCGCCATTACGGCCGTCGAGAAACGCCCTTAGCCCGACACCGAACCGCTCCTGAGGGTGCGCACGCGGCCGGCCGACCTGGGGGGAAGCGCCACACGAGCCGCTCTGGGAGCACGCCGGTCGTGACAAGGCATGCCGCCGCCGCGACGCCCCCCGCGTGTTGACTTGGGGCAATGCCGTCGGCACAGTGAGGCGATGGCTTTCGCCGCTGGAGTGCCGCGAGACGTCTCGAGCTCGCGAGCGTGAGCGTCCACGCCCGTTCTGGCGGCCGGACCCTGGCCCGAGCCCGCGTGGTCTGCGCCGTCGTCGCAATCTGCACCGTCATGATAGATCTCGTCCGTCTCACGCAGGCCGCGGCCGGGCCCGTCGACGTCGTCGTGCGGGACAGCAACCGGAAACCCATCGCCGAGACCGTCGTGTATGCCAGCTCGGGCTCGGCCGCCGGGGCGCCGGCACCGGGACTCAAGGCTGTCGTCGATCAGCAGGACAAGGAGTTCGTTCCGCGGGTGAAGCCGATCCAGACCGGAACGGCGGTCATGTTCCCCAACCGGGACGACATCCGGCATCACGTCTACTCGTTCTCGCCGGCCAAGAAGTTCGAGCTGCCCCTGTACAAGGGAACGCCGGCGGCGCCGGTGAAGTTCGACCGGCCCGGTGTCGTGGTCCTGGGCTGCAATATCCACGACTGGATGATCGGGTACGTGTTCGTCCTGGACACACCCTACTTCGGGACGACTGGCGCCGACGGCAGAGTCCAGCTCACCCTTCCCCCCGGGACCTACGACGTCCGCGTCTGGCACCCGAGCCTTCGGGACGAGCGCGACGCGCCGAGTCAGCGGGTGTCGGTCGGAGCAGCGACCTCGGAACCCCTCGAGTTCACGCTCGCGCTCAAGCCGGAGTGGCGTCCCCGCCGCGCCCCGAGCGCCCGGGGTGACAGGTACCGATAGAGTGGTGCGCTTCCAGAGCTTCCAGACCCGCGTCGTTGCCCTGTTCGTCGGTCTGGTGACGGTAGTCCAGCTGGTCGGCTTCGTGGTGGTCAGCCTGGCGATCACGTGCAACGCGCGGGCGCAGATTCGCGAAGAGCTGGCAGTGGGCGCGAAGGTCTTCGGTCGGCTCATCACCGCCAGAGGACCCGGCACCTGGCCGAGGCGGCCCGGCTCCTGTCCGGAGACTTCGCGTTCAAGACGGCCGTATCGGCCGAGGACCGCGCCACCATTCTTTCGGCGCTGGAGAATCACCAGACGCGGATCGGCGCCGATGCGATGATGCTGACGTCCCTCGACGGGGCGCCGGTCGCCGACACGCTTCACCGGTCTTCCCCGACCGGCTACGGCGCCGTTCGCGCGCTCATCGCCCGCGCCGCCGAGACTGACCAGGCGGCAACCATCATGGTCATCGACGGACGTCCGTATCAGATGGTCGTGGTCCCAGTGCTGGCACCGCTCCCCGTCGCGTGGATCGGCGTCGGGTTCCTCATCGACGACTCGGTGGCGAGGGACCTGCAGGCCTTGACCAACCTGCAGGTGTCCTTTCTCACGGAAGGCGCCGTTCAAGGCTTCAGCTTACTCGGCTCGACCTTGCCCCCGGCGATGCGACAGGCGCTCCTCGACGCCCTTCCGTCGCTGCCGACGGGCGAGCGGACCCGGGACTCGGTACTCACGCCGGACGGCGAGCTCGTGACCCTCGTGACGCCGCTGGGCGGCACCGATAGCGCTCCAGTGGTAGCCGTCCTTCAACGCTCGCTGGCTGAGGCCCTGCGACCAGCGCGAGCGCACGAGCGATCTCGTCGGCCGCTGGCACAAGCGCGGTCACGCGCTCGGCTTCGGCGTGGGCATCGCCATGGGCTACGCCACCCTGGGCCGGATCGGGTTCGAGGGGCGCCACGACTACGCAGCGATCGGCACCGTCTCGAATCTCAGCTCGCGGCTCTGTGACGCCGCGCGGGACGGCCAGATCCTGGTCAGTCAGCGCGTTCACACCGACGTCCAGGACCTCGTCGACACGGTGGCGCTGGCTCCCCTCACGCTCAAGGGCTTTGCGCGGCCGGTCCCGGTCTTCAACATCATCGGGCCGAGGGCCGCCGCCCCGCTCGGCGCCAGTTGACCGCGCCTCGACCGACGACGGATTCCACCGGCGACCCACAGTGGGGCGCCCGCCGCCCATGCCCGGCGGGCATTCGACCGAGATCCGCGCGGATCTGGACTACGCGGAGGACGAGATCGAGGGCTATGCCGGAACGGGGTGATCTGAGGAGCGGTGGAGGAGTCAGCTGGTGGCGGTGGGAGGAATCGAACCTCCGACACGGGGCTTATGAGACCCCTGCTCTGCCGCTGAGCTACACCGCCGGAAATGGGAATAGACTCCCGAGTGGGGTTTGCTATAATCCCGCGGGAATTGGGCCACGATACGCGATTCTCACAGCGCAAGTCAAGCCGAGTGCCGACAGACGAGTGCCGACAGAACGGTCGGGACCCGGAGGATTTCAGCGTGGACGAAGACATAACTCGCCTGAGTGACCGCGAACACGAGGAGGAGGAGCTCGACGACGAGCTCGACGCCGAGGAGGACGACGCCGAGGACGAGGAAGACGATTTCGACGAGGAGGACGATTTCGAGGAGGACGACGACCTCGACGACGAGGACCTCGACGACGACGAGGAGGACGAAGAAGACGACGCTGGCAGCGATGGCGATAAGGAGTCGTGAAACCCGCCGCACCGGGAGGACGATGAAATGAGCCTGTTCAGCGGAGAGGGGTGGTTGTTCCTCCTTAGGTGGTTCCACTTCCTTGCCGGCATCACCTGGATCGGCATTCTCTATTACTTCAACTTCGTCCAGACACCGTTCTTCGCGGCGGCGGATCCGCCGGTCCGCACCGGGATGATCGCGGGGGGCCTCGTCGGGCGCGCCCTCTGGTGGTTCCGCTGGGGGGCGATGTTCACGTTCATCACGGGGTGGCTCATCCTCCTGCACAAGATGGGCCAGCTCGGTCTGGGCGGATTCTTCGACACGTCGTACGGCTGGGCCGTTTTCACCGGCGGCATCATCGGCTCGATCATGTGGGCGAACGTGTGGTTCGTGATCTGGCCGGCCCAGCAGGTCGTGATCGCCTCGGCGACTCAGGTCTCCAAGGGCGGTCAGGCCATCCCCGAAGCGGCGGCCCGGGGACAGCGCGCCGGGTTCACCTCGCGGACCAACACATTGTTCTCCATCCCCATGCTGTTCTTCATGGGCGCGGCGAGCCACTTCACGCTCTTCGCCAGCACGACACCGGGCGCGAAGACAGCCATGCTGGTGATCGGCGGCCTGATCCTTCTTCTCGTCGAGCTCAACGCGCTCTTCGGGACCGCCGGGCCGACCAAGAAGCCCCTGTCGACCTTGACAGGCACCTTCTGGGGCGGCTTCATCCTGACGGCGATCTTCTACCTGCTGTACGTCATCCTGTTCCCCCAGATGTAGCCCTTCGCTGTCGACGCCCCGCACTCGTTCGAGCGCCGGCTCCGCCGGCGCAATCCGTTTGGGGGGAGGCTTCGGAGGGGGCCGTCGAGGCCCCCTCCGAACATTAGCGCAGGAAGGCAGCCAGATCGTCGATCGACGCCGCCAGCTGCGGCAGCGGGACCATGAGTGCCGTCTGCCGCCTCGGGGTGTACCCGGGCGGGTACGCACCGCGCACCACCTTGGCCTCCAGGAGCGCTCTGGATGCCCCCCGGAGCGGCGGGCCCACGGGCCCGGGCAGCGCCGGGTCGCTGGCGTGACACGCGGTGCACTGGGCCAGATACACGGTCCGGCCGCGAGCGACCGCGTCGTCGGGGGCCGGGTCGCGGCCGCACGCGGCCAGGAGCAGGCCACCAAGCCCGATCGTTAGGGCTCGACCCACAGGTCCCGGGCCAGGCTCACCTTCATCTCCTCGGTGAGCCGAGTCCGCGCCTGCTCGTTCGGATGGCCGACGATCAGCCATACGTCGGCGGAACCGAAGCGGCGCCGGGCGGCCGGTGAGAGGCGGAAGCGAACGAAGTGGACGGCACTGAGCTTCCCGCGCTCCTCATCGGAGTGCCCGGTCTCGAACACGCCGGAGACGACCTCGTCGTCGATCCGCATGCGGACATAGTCGCCGGTGTCGATGCCGAGGAGCTTGTCCAGGACTGGCTGGATCTGGACCCGCTCGGTGATCTCGATCATCATGGTGGCGGCCAGCTCGCCCGGACCGGGCAAGAGATCGTTGTAGACCGCCACCTCCTGGGCGAGCCTCTCCTCGTCCACGATGCGCTCGGCCCGGCACATCTCCTGGATTTGGAACAGCACGGTCTCGCGGTTCTCGAACACGAACGACAGATAGCGCCCGACGGGAACTCGCCGGTCGCGCTTGACCTCGATCACCCGCTCTCGGACGCGCGGGCGGACCTTCTCGTACTCGTACAGGTCGAGGACTTCCGACACCTCAATCAGGCGCAAGGCCGTAGGCCTCCGCGAGAATCTGGATCGGATGGCGCGGCGCTCTCCCTGTTCCCTGGGCGATCTGGAGCGCGGCCAGCGGGCAGTCGGTCGCCACCTGGGCGGCGCCGGTCCCTCGGACCGCGTCGAAGAGGGGCTTCGCCACCTTCAGCGACAGCTCGTAGTACTCCTTCTTGAAGCCCCAGGTGCCGTCCACTGCCGAGCATTGCTCGATGACCGTCACGACCGATCCGGGGATCGCCCGCAGTACGTCGGCGGACTTCGTGCCGATGTTCTGGGCCCTGAGGTGACACGGCACGTGATAGGTGATCGGTCCTCCCGGTGTCGAGAAGACGGTGTCGAGCCGCCCCTGGGCGTGGAGGCGGGCGAGGAACTCGAAGATGTCGCGCGTGTTCGCCGCGACGAGCTTGGCGTCGTCCGAGGCGTCCAGCCAGGGGAACTCCTGCTTGAGCATGTAGCCGCAGGTCGGCCCGAGCGCGATGATCTCGCGCCCCTCGCGGACGGCGGCCGCCAGGCTCCGAACGTTGTCGCGAATCAGCGACCGCGCCTGCTCGACGGCGCCCCCGTCCAGGTAGGGCATGCCACAGCAGCGCTGGGGCGGCACGGCGAGGTCGATCCCGTTTCGCTCCAGCACCAGAACGGCCGCCCGACCGATGGCCGGATCGTTGTACTCGACGGTGCACGTGTAGAAGAGGGCGATTCTATCGGCAGCGGGCACCCGGGCTTGCCGTCGGGATCGGTGGCGAGCGAACCATTTGGTGAAGGTCTCGCGGTGAAACCGCGGGAGGTTCCGCTCCTTGTGGATGCCGACCACGGCCTGCAGGAGCGCTCGATGCACGGCCAGCTCGTTGGCCCAGTTCGCCAGGGGCGCGGTCAGGCTACCGAGCTTGCCCACCAGCTCGGTGCTGCCGAGCAGACGATCCTGCAGGGTCACCCCGTCACGCCGCGCGCGGGCGGCCCGCGCGCGCAGCATGAGCCGCGGGAAGTCGATCTGCCAGCGGTGCGGTGGCGTGTACGGGCAGTGGTTGTAGCACAGCTTGCACTGATAGCAGAGGTCGACCACCTCGGCGACGTCCGCCGCCGGCAGCTTCTCTACCTCGCCGTCGACGGCATCGGTGTCGATGCGCTCGAACATCACCTTGAACGAGGGACAGAGGCCGACGCACCGACGGCAGCCCGCGCAGATGTCGTAGACGCGGCGGAGCTCCCTGTCGACCTTCGCGAGGTCCCAGAACTCCGCCGCGCGCACGTCCAGGGTCATGCCCTAGATCGCCTCCGCCGGCTCCTTGCCGGCGATCTGTCCCAGCCCCTTGCCGAACCGGCCGGCGTGCGACTTCTCCGCCTTGGCCAGCGTCTCGAACCACTCGGCCAGCTCTTGGAATCCCTCCTCGCGGGCCGTCTTCGCCATCCCCGGATACATCTGGGTGTACTCGTACGTCTCGCCCTCGACGGCCGACTTGAGATTGGCCTCGCTCTTTCCGAATGGCACGCCGGTGACGGGATCGCCGACTTCCTTGAGGAAGTCGAGGTGGCCGAAGGCATGGCCGGTCTCCGCATCGGCCGTGTCCTTGAACAGGCCCGCGATGTCCGGGAATCCCTCGATGTCCGCCACCCGCGCGAAGTAGAGGTACCGGCGGTTCGCCTGCGACTCGCTGGCGAACGCCTCCTTGAGGTTCTCGTGGCTCTTCGTCCCCTTCAGACTCTTTCCGGCCATGCATTCCTCCCAGGTGGTGATGCACTGCAGTGTGGGCATCGGCCGAAGAACTCGATGCGGTGGCCGAGCACCTCGAAGCCGGTACCGGACGCGACGTAACGGTCGAGCGACTGGTCGACCGGCTCCATCAGGTCGAAGACTCGACGGCACCGGACGCACGTGAAGTGATGATGCTCCGACAGGTTCCCGTCGAAGCGACTCCCGCCCGGGCCGGCCCGCTCGACCACGAGCCCCGCCTGGACGAGAAGACGAAGGTTCCGGTAGACGGTACCCAGGCTCACGCGAGGCATCCGCCGCCGCACCTTCCGGAAGACCCACTCGGCCGTCGGGTGCAGCTCGGTCGAGCGGACGCACTCCAGGATGAGGTGTCTGGCCGGCGTGCTCCGGAGACCCTGACCCAGCGGCGCCCGTGGGTCCTTGCGGGCCGACGCCTTCCTGGCAGGCCGCTCCAAAAGGCGCATCGACTCGGGCCACGCATCTGGGCCTTTTTGAGCAGCCTGCGCGCTTTTCCGCGCCCGACTAGGAATGATTCTCATTTCCGAGGAGGGTAAGGGGTCCGGCGCGCGTTGTCAACCCGAACGGGCCTGAACGTCGCGCGGAGCGGGCGCTCCTCCAACGGGGAACGGCTCGGTGGAGCGCCCGGAGGGCGGGCGAGTCGGAGTGTTCCCGCGCGAGATGACGCGGGGTTCAGGTCTCGCCCCAGACGAGGCAGCGACGCACGACACGACACGTGGAACCCGTGACGGTGGCCGCCGGGCGGGAGCTTCGGTAGACTACCCATCTCAGGAGGATCGATCCGATGCCCGGGCCCGGGTGGCTCCGCATCGAAGGAGCCCGGCAGAACAACCTCAAGAGCGTCTCGCTCGCCATCCCGCACGATCGCGTCACCGTCATCACCGGCGTCTCGGGATCCGGGAAGTCGTCGCTGGCCTTCGACACGATCTTCGCCGAGGGCCAGTGGCGGTACATCGAGTCGCTCTCGTCGTACGCGCGGATGTTCCTGGAGCGGGTCGACCGCCCCGACGTCGATCGGATCGAGCATATTCGCCCGTCGATCGCGCTCGAGCAGAAGAACGCGGTCCGCACCGCCCGGTCGACCGTCGGCACCGCCACCGAGATCCACGACTACCTGCGGCTCTTGTACGCGACGATCGGCCGGGTCCACTGCCCACGCTGCGGCCGGGCCGTCGAGTGGCACTCGGCCGACAGTGTGGTCGACCAGCTCCTGGGCGAGCATGCGGGGCGCCGCGCGCACGTCGGCTTCGCGATCCCGGTCCCGCGCGGCGCCGACGCCGGGCCGCTGTGGGCCGATCTTGTCCGGCGCGGATTCGCGCGCGTGCGAGTCGACGGCGCGGTGCTCGACCTGTCGCCGCCGCCTGCCGTGTCCCTCGCCAGCGTGAACCACATCCAGGTCGTTGTCGATCGGCTCATTCTGGACGAGCGCAGCCGGCGCCGCCTGGCCGAGTCCGTGGAGACTGCGTTTCGCGAGGGCCGCGGCGAGCTGTGGGTGGAGATCGTCGGCAGCGGCGAGCGGGTGTGGAGCCGCGGCTTGCGCTGTGCCGCGTGCGACCTGCGGGTCGAGCGCCCGCGGCCCCTCCTCTTCTCTTTCAACCACCCGCTCGGCGCCTGCCCCGAGTGCAAGGGCTTCGGCAACATCCTGCGCTACGACGCGCAGCTCGTCATCCCGGATGCGACCCGGAGCCTCGCCGACGGCGCGGTGGAGCCGTGGACGTCACCCTCCGGCCGGTGGTACCAGCGAGAGCTGCTCAAGGCGGCCAAGCGTCACGGCATCGACATCACCGTGCCCTACGCCGAGCTGCCATCTCCGGCCTGCGCCGTCGTTCACGAAGGCGACGGGGCATTCCCGGGCATTCGGGGCTTCTTCGAGGAAGTCGAGGGCTACCGCTACAAGCTGCACGTCCGCGTGTTCCTCGCGCGCTACCGGAGCCAGTTCCCCTGCCCGGCCTGCCGCGGCGCCCGGCTGACGGCTCCTGCCCTCGCGGTCACAGTCGGCGGGCTCAGCATCGCCGAGCTGACCGACCTCACCATCGAGGACGCCGCCCACTTCCTCACCGGGCTGCGGCTGAGCCCGTTCGAGGAGGCGCTCGCGACCGAGATCCTGAAACCGCTCCAAGCGAAGCTCGGCTTCCTCGTCCGGGTGGGGCTCGGCTACATCTCGCTGGCACGACAGACGCGCACGCTGTCGGGCGGCGAGGCCCAGCGCGTCAATCTCGCCAACCAGCTCGGCTCGCAGCTGGTCGGCACGCTCTACGTACTCGACGAGCCCTCGATCGGCCTGCACCCCCGTGACACGGCGCGGCTGGCCGAACTGTGCGGGGAGCTGGCCCACGCCGGCAATACCGTGGTGATCGTCGAGCACGACCGCGGGTTCATCGAGTCAGCCGACTACATCGTGGAGGTCGGTCCGAGCTCGGGCGAGCGCGGCGGCGAGATCCTGTTCGCGGGACCGCCGGGCGAGTTCGTCCGCGAGCCGCGGTCGGTCACCGCGAGGTACCTGACCGGGCGCGAGTCGATCCCGATCCCGCCCCTGCGGCGGACCGGCCGCCACCACCTCGTCCTCACCGGCGCCCGCGCGCACAACCTCAAGGATGTGACCCTCCGGATCCCGCTCCAGACGCTGACTATCGTCACCGGCGTCTCCGGGTCCGGCAAGTCCACGCTGGTGCACGACACCCTGTATCGGGCGGTGGCGCGCGCGTTCAGGACCGAGTTCGTGCAGCCCGGGGCCTACGAGGCGCTCCTCGGGCTGGAGTACCTCAAGGGTGTGCGGGTCATCGACCAGCAGCCGATCGGGCGCAGCCCGCGGTCGAACCCCGTGACCTACATCAAGGCCTTCGACGAGATCCGGAAGCTCTTCGCGGCCCAGCCGCGGGCGAAGGCCCTGGGGCTCTCAGCCGGCGCCTTCTCCTTCAACGTCCCCGGCGGCCGGTGCGAGGTCTGCGAGGGCGACGGATTCCAGAAGCTCGAGATGTACTTCTTCGAGGACATCTACGTCTCGTGCGAGGAGTGCGAGGGGCGCCGCTATCGAAGCGCCGTCCTCCAGGTCACCTACCGGGGACGCAACATCGGTCACGTGCTCAAGATGACCGTCGACGACGCGATCGAGTTCTTCGCCGCGCACCCGCTGATCGAGCGCCGCCTGCGCGCGCTGCAGGCAGTCGGCCTCGGATACCTGAGGCTCGGGCAGCCGGCGACGACGCTGTCGGGCGGCGAGGCCCAGCGCCTCAAGATCGCCGCCGAGCTGGGCGCCCGGCTCGCGACGGATCAGCTCTACATCCTGGACGAGCCGACGACCGGTCTCCACCTCGACGACATCCGGAAGCTGCTCGGCGTGCTGATGCAGCTCCGCAACTCCGGCAATACGGTGCTGGTGATCGAGCACCACCTCGATGTCATCAAGTCGGCGGACTGGGTGATCGACCTCGGCCCGGAGGGAGGGGACGCCGGTGGGCAGATCGTGGCCGAGGGCACCCCGGAGACGATCGCGCAGACCCCCGGCTCGTACACAGGCAAGTTCCTGGCCGACATCCTCAAGCGCCGAGCCTAGCTGGCTGCTGAAAGGCCGATCTGCTTCGCAGTGCCCTCGCGCAGCGCGCCAGGGCGACGCCACACGATGCCGGCGATCGCGTATACTCACGCGGCATGAGTGGGCTCCGGGACCGGTACTGCATCGTGGGGGTGGGAGAGACCGAGTACTCACGCAGCTCCGGGCGTTCAACGCGGGCGATGGCGGTCGAGGCCATCCGGAGCGCGATCCTCGATGCGGGCCTGGGCGCCGGCGACGTCGATGGCATGATGAGCTACCAGAGCGGGGACTCGACGCCGTCGAACTGGGTCGGGCCGGACCTGGGTCTGCGCCCCGACTTCTTCATGGACGTGTTCGGCGGTGGCTCCTCGACCGAGGCGCTGATCGGGCTGGCCATGGGCGCGATCGAGGCTAGCCTGTGCCGGACCGTTGCCATCTTCCGGTCGATGAACGGCTACAGCGATGTGAGGATCGGCGGCACCGGCGCCCGCGCGGCCGCGCCCGTGCGCGGTCAGGACCTGGCCCAGCGGCCGTTCGGGATGACCAGCGCTGGCCAGAGCTTCGCGCCGACCTTCATGCGACACATGTACGAGTACGGCACCACGTCGGAACAGGTCGCTCACGTCCGGGTCGCCCACAGCACGCACGCCTCGCAGAACCCGAAAGCCTTTCTGAAGGAGCGGGTCTCGGTCCAGGACGTCTTGAACTCGCGCTGGATCGTCAAGCCCTTGCACCTCCTCGACTGCTGCCTCGAGACCGACAACGCCACCTGCCTCATCGTCACGTCAGCGGAGCGCGCCCGAGACCTGCGCCAGCGTCCCGTGTACATCATGGGGGTGGCGGGCCGCGTTACGAAGCCGCGAACCGACTTCCACTGGGCTCACGGCCCGATCACGCGGGTCGCGGGGTACTACGCCAAGGACCTCGTGTTCGGTCAGGCGGGCATCACGCCGGAGGACGTGGATGTCACCGGGTCCTACGATGCCTTCACCTTCACGACGCTGCTGCAGCTCGAGGAGTACGGCTTCTGCAAGAAGGGCGAGGGTGGGGCGTACGTCTCGAGCGGGATCATCGAGCTGGGCGGCAAGCGCCCGAACAACACCTCGGGCGGCCATCTGTGCGAGGGATACACCCACGGCATGTCGATGGTGATCGAGAACGTCCGCCAGCTCCGCGGGACGGTGGACGACTACTGCCCGGGCGCCGCCGAAGGGCGACATTCCTACGACTACGCGCCGGGCCGGTGCCGGCAGGTCAACGACGCCCGGATCACCATGAACCTCGGCTGGGCGATGCCACCCATCGGAAGCGCGCTGATCCTCCGGCGGTAGAGTCCACATCGGCGCTCGAAACGGAGGGAGCCGCTCCTCCAAGGGGTCACTCCAACAGGCTCCTCGAGGCAAAGCGCCCGCCGAGAGTGCGTCCGCGTCGAACCCGGCCACGATCCCCGTCGCGGCCCGGCGGGGCGGCGACTGGCGCGGGGACGGGAAGGAAGGTGGTTGATGGCAGCCATCGAGTACCGGGGCATGATGCTCGTCGTCCCCGACAATGATTCGGAGTGGAAGGACTACCTCAGCGCAGCCCGCCAGCACCGGCTCGTGCTCCGGGCGTGCACGGCCTGCGGGCTCATGCGGTATCCCCCGACGCACGCGTGCCCGTGGTGCATGGAACTGGGATGGCACTGGCACGAGGTGTCGGGGCGCGGAACGACCTACTCCTACGAGATCGTCGTCCACGCGATCCAGCCCGGCTTCCGGGAGTGGGCGCCCTACCCGGTGGTGCTGGTCGAGCTGGACGAGCAACGAGGTCAGCCGACTCCCGACGAGGCCCTCCGGATCATCGCGAACCTCGTCACTCCGGACTTCAGACCGGAAGCCGAGGAGCAGGTGGCCATCGGCAAACGGGTGCGAGTGATCTTCCAGGACCTCTCAGCCGACGTCGCCCTGCCCCAGTTCACCCTGACCGACGAGCCCCCCGCCGGCCGCGTCTGGCGCCTCGGCGGCGGGTGACTCCAGATCTCGTTGACTCTCGAGGAGGTCGCCATGCTGGGGATATGGGTGAAGGTGCGCATCAAGCCGCAGCTGCGATCGCGCTTTCTCGAGGCGATCGAGAAGGACGCGCTCGGCTCCGAACGGGACGAGCCGGGCTGCCGGCGTTTCAACGTCCTCCAAGACGAGCGCGACGAGAACGTCTATTATTTCTACGAGATCTACGAGAACCAGGCGGCGCTGGAAGCGCATCGCACCATGCCGCACTACGCCGGCTGGCTCGCGGTTGCCGATACGCTGGACGGGCCGGCCGAGGTGACCCGCTGTACAACCGTCTTCCCGGATGGCCGCGCGTACTGGGCGCGCACAGGGCCGCGGCGATGAAGGCGATCCGCATCTCGGAATACGGTGGCGGTCGTGGGCCAGCCCCCCAGGCGGACTCGGCGCGGCGCTGATCAGTAGGGCAGACTCTCCCGCCCCATCAGTTCCCGCGCGCCGATCACCTTCCCGGGCGGAGCCCTTGGACCTTCCATAGTCTCCCAACTCGGACGTACAGCGATGGCGTAGGACTGGTCGCTCCGGGAGCGACGTGCGGTACCCGTGCGTAGGCGAGTGCCGGTGGGCAAGCGAGGGGTGGCGATGCTAGAGTGACGCCTCGAGAGGAGCCTTTCGTGATAACAACCGATCCCGGGTCGCCTGCCACCATCGTCATCACGCGCCTAGCCTCCGGTCCGACGCCGCCGCACGCGGCGAATATCACCGGGCCGAACGTCCTCCACACTCGCGTCGCGGACGTGGTCCGACAGATGGGGTCGCCGCCCTGGTCCAAGCGCATCATCGCCGACGAGCGGCAACTCGTGACGCTGATCGCGACGCCGCCGGGTGGCGGCAACCGGCCGCACTGGCACCGTGAGTTCGACGAGTGGTGGGTGGTGCTCGCCGGCCGCCTCGAGTGGGAGCTGACCGGCGACGTCATCGTGCAAGCGGCCAAGGACGACCTCGTGTGGGTGCCGCGGGGCACCGTGCATCACATCCGCAACGTGGGCGACGACCTCTCGTTGCGCCTGGCCGTAGCCATGCCGCCGGCCATGCACTACTTCAGCCCGTGCGAGCAGTGCGGCTATACCGACGACGGCCCGCGCGAGTGGCACGCGTGACTGATCGCGAGGATCTGGAGGCGCTGCGCGGGGACGACCCGGTGCGGGCAGCGCGCGCGGCGGCCGCGCTCTGGCACCGCTGGCATCAGGGCGGGGATCCGAAGCTCGACGCGCTGCTACGCCAGGGCATCGAGGCGATCGAGCGGCAGGATCTGGCGGAGGCCGATGCCGCCTTCACCCGCTTGATCGCGGCCGCTCCAGATTTCGCCGAGGGCTGGAACAAGCGCGCCACGGTGCGATACCTGGCGCGGGACTACCCGGGCTCGATCGCCGACTGCCGCGAGACGCTCGCCCGCAACCCGAACCACTTCGGCGCGCTGTCTGGGCAGGGCCTCTGCCACCTGGCGCTGGGCCAGCACCGCGAGGCTGCCGATCTCTTCCGGCAGACGCTGGCGGTGCACCCGCATCTCGACAGCGCGCGCGAGAACCTCCGGGCGGCGCTGACCGAATTGGTCAGGGGGAACTGAGGTCTCCCGCGGAGACCCAGGACTTCGTCGACTGCTGCGCGACTGACCGGCGCCCGCAGTCCGGTCCCCTGACCGCGCACGACACCGTCGTCACGCTCGACGCGGGCTACGTGTCGACAGAGCGCCAGGGGCAGGAGGTGCCGGTGCCCCTCGCGCCGATCGCCGAGCTCGAGTGACAGCCCTCCTCAGCGTCCTGGACCAGTCGCCTATCCGGAGCGGCGGCACTGCCGCGGATGCGCTCCATGAGACGCTCGAGCTCGCCCAGCTCGCCGACCGGCTCGGCTATCATCGCTACTGGCTGGCCGAGCACCACTCCACGAGCGGACTCGCCGGCTCCAGCCCGGAGATCCTCATCGGCCAGGTGGCGGCGCGAACCTCGGGAATCCGCGTGGGCTCGGGCGGCGTCATGCTCTCCCACTACAGCGCGCTGAAGGTCGCCGAGAGCTTCCGGGTGCTCGAGACCCTCTTCCCGGGGCGGATCGATCTCGGCATCGGCCGCGCGCCCGGGAGTGATCAGCTCACCGCTCGGGCCCTCGGGGCTGGCGCGAGCCGGGAGAACCTGGACAGCTTCCCGGTCCGGATCGCCGATCTCATCGGGTTCCTCCACAACCGGCTGGAGCCGGGCCATCCATTCGCCGGAGTGGTGGCGATGCCGATGGGACCTACCGCGCCGGAGCTCTGGCTGCTCGGGTCCAGCGACGCCAGCGCGGCGTATGCCGCTCACTTCGGTACCGCGTTTTCCTACGCCCACTTCATCAACAGCGACTCTGGGGCCGAGATCACCCGCGCCTACACGGCGCAGTTCCGGCCCTCCGCGGTCCTGGCTGCGCCCCGGGCGAGCGTCGCGGTCTTCGTCATCTGCGCCGACACGGAGGCCGAGGCCCTCCGGCTGGCGCAGAGCCGTGATCTCTTCATCCTCCGGCTCTACACGGGACAGATGGGGCGGTACCCGTCGGTAGAGGAGGCCGAGGCTTATCCGTATTCGGAGCGAGAGCGCGCCCTCGTCCACCAGATCCGCCGTCGCACCGTGGCGGGCGCGCCCGAGCAGGTCCGGGCGCGTTTGGCCGCCCTCGGCGCGGAGTACGGGGTCGACGAGCTCGTCATCGTCACCATCACGCACGACTTCAAGGCCCGGCTCCGATCGTACGAGCTGCTCGCCGAGATGTTCGCCCTCCGGCCACGCGAAGCCCCCGCGCCGGACGCCGCGAAACCGCCGGCCGGGCCACACGGTCCCTGATGCGCGCCGGCCGTCGCGTGTCGTCGAGACATCATCGTGTAAAAGCTCACGCGGCAGAAAAGTGGGAAGATCCAGCGGCCGGTCTCGGAGATGACAGCACCTCGTCATCGGGCCCGACCCCCCCCCATCGTCCTCCCTCCGGCAGTTAGTCACGGGCTGGTGCTCGCCTCCGGCAGGAGTCACGGCCTGGTGCTCGTGCGCCCAGCCGTTGGCGTACCGCTCGTCAGGGAGGTGTCGCCAGCGCCGCGGTCGACCCGTCATCATCAGTCGCCGCTGGCTCCGCATGCTCCTCCGCGAACATCTCCCACACGATGAGGAAGAAGGCCGCGATGACCGGCCCGATGACGAAGCCCGAGACCCCGAACACGGCGAGGCCGCCCAGGGTCGCCAGCAGCACGAGGTAGTCGGGCATCTGGGTGTCGCGCCCGACCAGGATCGGGCGCAGCAGGTTGTCTACCAGACCGATGATGAGGACGCCCGCAGCGATCAGGACGATCCCCTTCACGATCTCGCCCATCCCGAGGAGGATGATCGCCGCGGGGCCCCACACGAGGCCAGCGCCCACCGCGGGCAGCACGGAGAACACCGTCATGACCGCTCCCCAGAAGACCGGCGCCGGGATCCCCAGAACCCAGAACAAGGCGCCACCGATGGCACCTTGGACGATGCCGACCACGAGCGTGCCCTTCAGCGTGGCGCGGGCGACCTCCGCGAACTTGGCCAGGAGCTGGCGCTCTCGCGCATCGCCCAGCGGGAGGACACGAATGAGGGTGGCGACGAGCCGGCTGCCGTCTCGGAGGAAGAAGAACAGGACGTAGAGCATCAGGAAAAATAGAACCGTGAATCGCAGCAGATCCTGCCCGATGGCGAGGGCCCTGGACGCGATGAACTGAGTGACGGCCACGGCAGCGTTCGAGAGCCGTTGCATGATCGCACCGAGGTCGACGCCGAACCGGCCAAGGTAGTCGCTGGCGAGAGGCGTGAGCCGCCGGAGGAAGCGGAGCGGGGCCTGCAGGTCGATGGCGCCGCTCGTGACCTGCTCCTGGAGCTGGATCGCTTCCTGTGACAGCGCGACGCCCACGAGGACGAGTGGCAGCACGACGAGGCCGATGATCGTCAGGATCGTGGCCAGGGCCGCCAGGGCCGTTCGACCACCCAGCGCCGTGACGTAACGCCGCTGGAGCGGGTAGAAGACGGTGGCCAGCACGGCCGCCCAGAACACGGGCATGAGGAAGTTGCGGATCAGGGCGAAGAATGCCAGCGTCGTCAGGGCGACGAGAAGGAAGAACGAGACGTCTTGGATCGAGGTGCCCCGAGCGGTCACATCGGACCGCTCAGGAGCTCCAGCACGGCGTCCGGTCGACCGCGCGTGGCGTCCGGCCATGGAGCAATCCTACACTGTCACCTGCGCGGCAAGGGGACCCAGAGCCCGCCCTGCTCGCGCATTCGGCCGGCCAGCTCGCCGGCGTCGGCACCGAAGCCCCGGAAGACATCGGCTTGTTGGGCCGGCGTGAGCCCTCCGGTCTGAAGCGAACGGGCGAGATCCTTCTCGGCCTGCTCCCGGGTGTGGCCGTATCGCTGTGCAGCTTGCCGATCAGCATCTCCGAGTTGCCATGGAGCTGATCGACATCGTTCTCGGTCAACCTTTCCCACTGTTGACGAATCTTCCCTTTGAGTTGGGGACTATTGACCACTCAGAATGTCGCGATTCATGCACGCATTTCCTTCCTTCCCCGTTCTAGGGTCACCTACCGCGCTACCTTCCGCCGGCGCCTCGGTTGCGCCGAGCACGATGGGAGCGCTGCCACGTACCCGTTTAACCGGTTCAATTCGCGCCAGGTTCTTGGCGACAGCACCTTTAGGCGCACCAGGCGCAGGCGCATCAGGCTTGGCACACGGGTTGCGTTGTGCGGGCGTGATCAACCCCACCTGTTTTACCGGTCAACGGGTCCGAGGAGGGCATGTATGAAAGGGGGGAGAAGTCCCCCTCAGAGTGCCCTGGGAGGTGAGCCGCGCGCGACGCAGTAGCAGACTCAAGCGCTCGACCGTAAGTTTTGGTCCTGATAGCCGGGTCCCAAGAAGGTTCAGCGGTCCTTCAGGGTTCAGGCTCCGGACTGACTACTCCTGTTTCGAGGACGAGCACTTCCGTCGCCTCAACGACAATATGACGCCCTTTAGACCGACGACGCCTCTTAGACCGTCTGGGCCCAGCTCCCGGGCGATGCGTCTGATGGTCCGCCACTGTCGCGGGAACAGGAGAGGACAATGATTCGTCGCTTGTTCTGGACGCAGCTTACCGGTCTTGCCGTGGTGGTATCGACCCTCGGGGCGAGCTTCCCGGCCCACGCCGCGGTGCTTCCCGCTGGCTTCGCCGAGACGCTGGTGGCGGGAGGCATCTCCAGCCCAACGGCGATGGACGTCGCTCCCGACGGCCGCATCTTCGTCGCCGAGCAGGGTGGTCGCCTCGTCGTCATCAAGAACGGCGTTCTCCTCACCCGGTCGTTCCTCAACCTCACCAGCGTCGTCGACTCGGCCGGGGAGCGGGGGCTGCTTGGGGTCGCCTTTGACCCGGACTTCGCCACCAACAACCGCATGTACGTCTATTACACCCTTAAGGCCTCTCCAAGCCGGAACCGCGTCAGCCGGTTCACCGCCAGTGGGGACGAGGCGGTGGCCGGCAGCGAGACCGTCCTCCTCGAGCTCGACTCCCTGAGCAGCGCCATCAACCACAATGGCGGCGCCATCCACTTCGGGCCCGACGGCAAGCTCTACGTGGCGACGGGGGACGATTACGGCGGCGCGAACGCGAGGAGCCTCAGCACCCTCCTCGGCAAGATCCCCTGGAAGCGTGGGTGTATCCCACCCGCACCACGGGCTGGCAGAGCCTCATCGTCAAGGAGCACGCGGGCCAGGTCTCGGCGTACGGCCTGTTCGCCACCACCGGGCCCGACCCGAGCCCGTCGGCCAAGGTGTCCGTGCCGAGCGGCAACCAGCGGGTGTACGGCGGAAATACATTGCCCGCCAATACCTGGACGCATCTGGCCACCACCTACGATGGCGCGACGCTCACCCTCTACGTCAACGGCAGCCGGGCGGGGGCCCTGGCCGTCACGGGCGCCATCCTCACCACCGGCGATCCGCTCCGGTTGGGCGGCAACTCCGTGTATGGCGAGTTCTTCCAGGCTGCGGTGGCCGTCTTGACCGTGATGACCGCACCTCTTCGAGCATTCGCGAAGGCGCTTGCGGCCCTCCTACAGGCGCGAGCACGGTGGGGAGCGACGCGTGTCCATCCCGGTTCTGGCCGAAGCATTGGGGATATGAAGACGAGCAGTGGGTTCACAACGAGGTTGCGACATTCAGTAGGGCAGACTCTCCCGCCCCATCAGTTCCCGCGCGACGATCACCTTCATGACCTCGGCCGTCCCATCCCCGATCTCGAGCCCGATGACGTCGCGCATGCGCTGCTCGAAGGGCAGCTCGTCGGTGTAGCGGTAGTGGCCGTGCAGCAGCAGGCACTGGTGGATGGTGTCCACCGCGAGGCGCGGCGCCCACCACTTGGTCATCGCCGACTCCTTCGTGTAGCGCTGGCCGTGGTCGGCAAGCCAGAGCGCGCGGTAGCAGAGCAGGCGGCAGGCCTCGATGTGGGTCGCCGCCTCGGCGATCGGGAAAGACACGCCTTCGAACGCGGCCAGGGACTTCCCGAAAGCCTGCCGCTCCCGCACGTAGACCATGGTCTCCTCCAGGGAAATCTGCGCGACACCGAGGCAGGCGAGCGCGATGACGACCCGGTTGTAGTCGAATCCCTCCATCACCTGGTGGAAGCCGGTGCCCTCCACGCCGAGCCGGTGGGAGGCCGGCACCCGCACGTGGTCGAAGGTGAGCACCGCGCGGCCGACCACGCGCGTCCCCATGTCGCGCAGCGGGCTCCGTGACACCCCGGGCAGGTCAAGCGGCACCAGGAATGCGGTCACGCCGCGGGCGCGGCCTTTGGGATCGGTACGCGCGAAGACGATGGCCGCGTTGGCGACCATCCCCAGGCTGATCCCCGACTTCTCGCCGGTGATCACGTAGTCGTCCTCAGCCCGCTCGGCACGACAGGCGAGATTGGCGGCGTCGGAGCCCACGCCAGGCTCGGTCAGGGCGAGGGAGATGACCGCCTCACCAGCGGCGGTTGGCGGAAGCCAGCGCGCCTTGACGTCCTCGGAGGCGCTCCGGCCGAGAATCACTCCGGCGAGCCCCGCGAGCTGGATCCCGTAGGTGCAGGCGAAGTCGCCGCGCGCGACCTCTTCGCTCGCGATACCGAAGGTGACGAGGTCGGCCTCCGCTCCGCCGTAGGCGACGGGCACGAGCAAGCCGAGCAGGCCGAGCTCTCCCATCTTCCGCCACGCCTCCCAGGGGAACTCGCCGGTCTTGTCCCACCGGGCGGAGTGTGGCTGGAGCTCCTTCTTCGCGAAGGCGCGGAGCGTGCGGATCAGCTCATCCTGGTCGGGTGTGAACGCGAAATCCATGAGCCCCTCGCTTCGCCGCTCAGACCTGCGGCGCGTGGTACACGGGGGTGCGGTGCCAGCGCCGCCTAAAGCCGTTCCACTGCCCCGCCTCGGGGAAGGCCCCCGCGCCTCTTCTTATGGGGACTGGGGAGGACCGGCATGAGCCGAGTTCCACTGCCCGCCTCGGGGGATAGCTCCCGTGCCGGCTCACATCATGGTATAGCCGCCGCTCACCGAGAGCGTCTGGCCAGTGATGAAGCTGGCCGCGTCGGAGGCGAGGAACACGACGGCTGGCGCCACATCCTCGGGCTTGCCGATTCGCCGCAGGGGATAGGCCTTGGCGATGCGCGCCTGCATCTCCGGGGTGCTGAAGGCGCGGTTCGTGTCCGCCTGCCACATGCTGCGCTCGCCGATGTCCTCGTCCGACGCCGGCACGGTCATGCCGGGGCAGACGACGTTGAGGCGGATGCCGTGGCGCCCCACCTCGCGGACGAGGCTCTTACTGAGCGCGATCACGCCGGCCTTGCACGCCCCGTACACGCCTTCGCGGAACTCACCCATGCGGCCCGCGTCGGAGCCAATGCTCACGATGGCACCCGACTTCCTGGCGATCATGCCGTCGAGCACAGCGCGTGTGCAGTTGATCATGCTCCACAGGTTGAGCTGGATCTCCTTCTCCCACTCCGCCCGCTCCTTCTCGACGAAGAGCCGGTCGTACGTCCAGCCCACATTGTTCACGAGCACGTCCACGCGGCCCACGCGGCCCTCTACCTCTCTGACCATGGCCTGGACGGATTCCCGGCTGGTCACGTCGGTCCGGACCAGCGTCGCCGAGGCAGCGCCGTGCGTCCGCGCCTCCGTTTCCACTTTCTGTCCCTGGCTCTCGTCGATCTCCGCCAGCGTCAGGTGCACGCCCTCCCGGGCGAAGGCGAGGCTGATGGCGCGGCCGATGTTCGAGCCACCGCCGGTGACGATGACGCTCTTGCCCACCAGGTTCAAGTCCATCGAGTGGCCTCCTCGAGTCCGCTCTGCTCCGAGCTCTACGGCCGCCGATCCGATGCGCGCCGGGTGTCGCGCCCGATGTCGGCCCGGGTATCGCTACGGCTCGCCGGCCTCCTCGGCGACGGAGAGGCCAAGGGGCTCGATCACCTGGCGGCGGATCAGGCCGCCGGGGCGTGGAGGGTTCTTCATGGGGTCAGCGCTGCGCGGCTCGATCTCTGTCCGGCTGGGTATCGCTGGACGCGAGCATCCCGAGCATGCGGTCCATCTTCTGGTGCAGCATCATGACCTCGAGATGTGCCTTGAGATTCACCTGGTAGTCGAGGTCGGCGCCGATGTGGTCCTTCTCGCTCTGGCGGTTCTGGCTGATGAGCACGAAGATCGACAGGAAGATCGCCTCCAGCGACACCACGAGCGTGAGCAGGCCGAACGGAAACGGATCGAACCCGCGCGCACCGAGAACGACGTTGACGGCGACCCAGATCGCGAACCAGAGCACATGCGAGAGAAAGAAGAACTGGCTGGCGCTGAGGCTGGCGATGCCGTCGGCGATGCGGTGCCAGAGCGTGGCCCGTTCCTCGATGACCTGGTTGACGTTCTTGATCCCGCGCAAGCGCCCGACCATCTCGCGCTGCCGCTGACCGATGACCGTGATCACGTGGATCGAGGCGGCCGGGTGGCGCCGGAGGAACTCATGAAACTGCTCGCGGCCGAGGGACAGCAGCTCGACGTCCGTCCGGGCGCGCGCGGTGGCGGTGCGAGGGCCACCGTCCAGGAGCGAGATCTCCCCAAAGAATTCGCCCGGGCCAAGCACCCCCAGGGTCGCCTCCCGACCCACTTCGTCCTGATAGAGCAGGACCACCTCGCCCCTCTGGACGATGAAGAAGTCCGATCCAGGGTCTCCGATCCAGAAGATCGGCTGGTGAGCCTGCACTGTCCGGGCGGTTAGGAGTCCCGAGAGAGCCGCAGCCTCGCCGGGAGCGAGCCTGGCGAACAGCGGGATGCTCGTGAAATCGATCATGCTCGGGGGGCTCGCGGATCGAAACGGCGCGGGCGGTTCCGCCGAAGCGCGCGCACCAGCGGGAGCAGGCTGGCAAGGATGCCGAGAAGGACCGCGGTGGTCACCAGCAGCGGCCCGGGCGTGCCCGTCCCCTTGAAGAGACTCACGGTGATCATCAGCAGGGCCAGCGGCGTCACGATCACCACGCCGACCAGGATGGCGGCCCAGCTCACCCACAACGCCAGCGGCATCCCGGAGAGGAAGACCGTGGTCGGATTCGCCGCCACGCGCTGGATGAGCGCGTCCACGAAGGGGCCGAAGGTCGCCGAGCGGTCCTCGAACTTGCCAATGCCCACGAAGTGATTGCTCGACAGGACGCGCGCGCGCCCGCGCCGCGGCTGGATCACACAGCGCTGAAAGGCCGGGGCGACGCTGCCGCCGCCGAGCAGGCCGATGCCTGGAGAGCTGTAGATCCTGATCTGGCGGACCTCCGAGAAGGCCAGCGAGCCCTCGTCCCGACCGTCACTCCACTCCAGGGCATGATCGCCCAGCCGGTACGACAGTTCGGTGCGCAGCAGCGACGGCCGAAACCGGTATGTCGGGTTGTCCATGGGCTCCCGGTCCTCACGTCCACCTCCGGCGCGTCCCCGATCGGCGGCGGCAACCGGAAGGCGTCCCCGCAGAACGGGGCAATACGACACGGCGCCTCAATCGGTTCTTCACGCTCATGAGGCGCAGCCGGCCTGGCTTCCCGTCCTTTCCCGTTCAGGACGGAATATCTCCGAGCCCAGTGTGGATCCCGTTCACGGCGAAGGTGACGTCTTCTTCTGCGCTGGCGCGGCTTTCGCGCACGGCACGGGATACTTCGTGAGCCCGGCCTTGATCGCCTTCAGCCACTCAGTCTGCTTCGCGCGGATACGTGAGTGCTTCGTCTGGTCGTCGTAGTCCTTCTGTACGGTCTCGGTCAGCGCCGTTCCCTGCTTCCAGGCCGACTCCATCGCATCGATCTGGTCGCGCTTCTGGAAGGCCGCGATGGCCGCATCCTCCGCCTGCTTCGCGCCGCACTCTGTGGCCGTCCCCTCACTGGCGCGAGTGAGATCAGCCAGGCAGGACTTGATCTTGCCGGCCATGACGTGAACCACGTCAAAATGCCCCTGCTCGTGAGCCAGGAGCGAGCCGGTCCGGGCTTTCTCTCGCACCCATGAGGACTGCGAGTTCGCTTCAGGCGCAGATACACGCTTTATCTTCCCACGACCAGCGGCGAATTCTGGTCCTGTTCGGTCTGCGCCGATAGGAGCCTGGCCGACCACGATTCCCAGCGGTCTGATCGGCTGAATTCAATTCCGGGCTCATGCTCCCAGCGCTGAGGTGAGCATCATGACACGGAGGGTCCCAGGCCGTCCAACCAGTTCTTGGCGGACGGCACTCGGGCTGGCCGGCCGGGATCGCCGCGGTCAACGTCCGCGAGTCTGGTAGCAGCGGGCAATGTCGAACTGGAGCTGGTTGACCTCGTTGCGCATGTGCGGAGGGAATCGCGCTTGGGTGCCGCGCTGGATGGCCTGGGCGGCGGCGGCGCAGTCGCGCCTCGCCAGCGCCGTCTTGACCGTCTCGAGGAACGCTTCCGCGGCCACGCCCCCACCGGCGTCGCCGCCAAAGTTCGTATCTCCGGGGCGGCTGCTGCCAACCCCAGGAATGCCCGGTTTGGCGGTAAGGTCGATCGCGAGCTGGAATTGCTGCAGGGCGTCCTGCGTCCGTCCGAGGGCCTTCAGGGCCCGGCCGGCCCCGTTGTGCGCCTCGGCCATCAATTGCACGGCATGGGGGGGAGCAGGTACCGGCACGGCCGGCGCGTCCGGGTCCGGCAGCATTGCCCCGAACATCTCCGCCGCCCGGCCGGCGCGGGTGATGCGGCGTGCCAGCACCGTGTTGGGCCCGTAGTAGTCGAGCGCGGCTTGGGGCTCTTGGTCCAGCCGTGAGGCCGCCAGGAGATTGCGCATCTTCATCAACAGTGCCAGCTCTTCCGGGTCGCGGGGCAGGGCCGCGCCCTCCTTCCAGTCGTCCAGCCGAAGACGCGCCTCCTCCAGGGCGAGGGCCATGCGGGAGGCGGCGGCGGCTTCGGCGGCGTTGCCCTGCTGCCCCAGCAGGACGCCCATGTAGGCGGCGAGACGGGCGTCCTCAGGATCCAGACGGCGCCCGGCCTCGAGCGCGGCTCGGGCACCGGCCAGATCCCGCCCCGTGATCTTGCGCCACGCCAGGTGCAGCATCCACCCGGCGTTGGTGTGCACCAGGTTTGTGGTGACCGACATCTGTCGGTCGGCGTCATCCTGCCGGCCGAGCCGACGGTAGAACTCCGCCAGCGTCTGATTGGCTTCCAGCGATTTGGGCTGCCGCTTCAGCGCGTTCTGCAGGTGCGCGAAGGCTCCATCGTGGCGGCCGAGGGCAAAATCGATCTCCGCGGCCAGCAGGTCGCCTTCGAACGTTCCGCGCAAGATGGCGAGGGCCGCGGAAAGGGCGGCGTTGGATTCACGCACCAGCGCGGACGCCTGAGCCTCCAGTTGGGCCGCGGTGTTCAGCTCGTCTTGGGTCGGAGCGTAGTATCGCGTCACCGTCACCCGGTAGACTCCATCGGAGCGCGTCTCCGTATGCGAGCTGCTCTCGACGCGCGGCGCGCGAAGCGCGGCCGCGCGGGCAAACAGTCCACTGGCACGCTCCATGAGGAACTTCGCCCGCATGCGCAGGGCGTCCGGGTTGTCGGGGGCGGCGGCCAGCACGCGATTCACGATGGCTTCGGCACTGGCGTCGTCGCCCAGCCGCACGAGGGCGATGGCCTTGACGGTCTGCGCGGGAATGTGTCCGGGCTGCGCGCGCAAGCCCTCGTCGCACACCGCGACCGCCCGCCGCAACTCTGACTCCCGCGATAGCTGCCAGCGGAATGGCACGAAGCCGTGGCGCGGCTCGACGGTCTCGCCGCGGTAACGGAGGTCGGCCTCGTCGATCAGGAACCGGCCCAGGTCGACGTACGGGGCCGCCGATCTGGGCGCCGCGCCAACGGCCTCCTCGAGCTCGCGCAGGCGCTCCTGATACCATTCGTCGTAGCGCAGCCGTCGAGGCGCCATCGCCCTGTGGAGCACGGTGGCCTGAACGATCAGGCTCTCGAGGGGCGCGCCGGACCGGGCGCTCGACTCGAGCGCGGCCAGCAGCTGTTCCGGCTGCCCGTCGGCGCGGTTCGAGGCGATGTCCTGCTCCACCGACGTCTTGTACTTTGCCTCGACCCCCGCCTCATACGTCGAGGCCCGGGCCAGATCCGAGCGCGCCCGCACCGCATCGCCCAGCCGGGCCGCCGCATACGCCCGGCCGAGATAGCCGCCCGTCGCGCGGGTGGCGGACGTCAGAGCGATCGTGAGCTCGCGACGCGCGGTCGCGGGACGGCCCAGCGCAAGCCACGAATTGCCGGTGTAGTAGTGGACATCGGCACTGGTCGGGTCCAGCGGACGCACATAGGTGAGCGTCTGCAACACCGCGTGGTAGTCGCGCTGGTCATAGAGGCTTCTGGCCCGGGCCAGATGAGCGGGCGCCAGGTCGGCGCGGGTGGCGGCGCGGTTGGCGAACCAGGCGCCGGCCTGGCGCATGGCTTCTCGCACCGCCGGCGTGACGCCCTTCGCGTACGGGGTGGCCATCTCGTAGTAGATGAAGGACGCGTAGTCGGTCGGGTAGTCGTCGCGCCCCTGGATGATGTGGCCCGGCGCACCGCCGAACCACGCCTGGCCTCCCGGACCCCGGTTGTCCAGGTTGCTCCGTTCTTGACGGGTGCCGCTGCTCATCATCTGGGCCACGTAGGTCCAGAGGTCCCCTTCGCGGCCGCGGAGCCCCGAGCGCTTGGCCTGCGTGAAATCAGCGATCCCCTCACGCACCTTCTCGTTGAGGCAGTTCGCCACACCCCGCGCCAGCCAGAACGAGGGATCGGTGCTGCCTTGCATCGCGCGCGTCAACGCATCGGTCGCCTCGGAGTACTTCCCCTGCCGAAGGGCGTCGAGGCCGAGCAGATAGTCCTGCAGCGCGGGATTGACCGGCGGTTGGGCGGCCACGGCCCAACCAGACTGGACCAGGAGGCACAGGGCCAGGATTCCCAGCTTCAACCGGCGGGGCCATCTGCGCTCGCGGGTGGTCATGATGGGCCTCCTCCCCTGCGGATCCAAATCCTCGCTTCGCCTCGGCCCGTCTTCCCGCAGGGCCGCGCACACTGGGCGGGAACGGGGCCTGGGCGATGAAGCCGATCCGCATCGGCCTCCTCCGCGGACACCCGGCGGGAGTCCTCGAGGTCGGTCGGCACGCTTACCGGCCGCGCCGCCACCAGGAGTGGACGAGGTTGTCCACGACGTCCACGAGCTGAGCGATCGTCCGGCATTCGCGCACGACGTCACAGTGAGGCCGGTAGAGCGGCATCACGCTGTCGCCGACGCCCCACCCCCACTGGCCCTCCGGGTTCAGCCAGATGATGCCCTTGACGCGCTCGCGGATCAGGCGGAGGGTCCAGGCCTGAGGGTCGTTATAGTTGTTCCGGGCGTCGCCCAGGATCAGGACCGTCGTCCGGTGATCGAGCGAGTCCAGCTCGGTGCGACAGAAGCGGTTGAACCCGTAGCCGAAGTCCGACCGGCAGTGATAGTCGACGGGCGCCGAGCGCAGCGCCCACTCGATTGCGGGCTCGACCGGGGCGGTCGCAAACGCCTGGGTGACTTCCGCGATCTCCGACACGAGGACGTACGAGCGGACCCGCGCGAAGCACTCCTGCAGGCTCCACACAAGCTGGAGCATGAACCGCGACGCGTTCCGGACCGAATCCGAGACATCGCAGATCGTGACGAGCTTGGGCCGCTCCCGCCGGCGCCGGCGCAGCCGGATCTCCATCGGGATGCCGCCGTACTGGAGGCTCTGCCGGATCGTCCGGCGGGAGTCGAGCCGTCCTCGCTCCTCCTGGCGCTGCCGTAGGGCGAGCGCGTCCTTGATCCGCCGCGCCAGCCGCGCCACCACGGCCTTCATCTGCGCCACCTCGTCGGCCGAGAGCGCGAACAGCGGCTTCTCGGTCAAGAGCTCGCGCGTCAGCCGCTCGCCCGCGCGATGCGCCCGCCGATCCAGCTCCCGCTCGACGTGCTGGCGGATCATTCGGCGAAACGCCTCCAGCCGCAGGTCCAGGTAGCTCCGGATGCGGGCGAGGCGCCCGGGATCGAGGCCGCGCGCCTCGAGTAACGCCATCAGCCCCTCGAGGTCGCGTTCGACCGCATCCCAGTCGAGCCGATCCTGGATCTGCCGTGAGAAGAAGCCCACCTGGAGGAGGTATCGGAGTCGATCGAGGCGTGCGTCTTGCCCGCTCGATCGGATCGCCATCTCCAGCTCCGAGCCGCTTCCCCGAAGGAGCAGCTCGGTCAGCTCGTCGAGGTCCAGGTCGTCGTCGGCCAGGAGCTGGTCTAGAAGATCCTGGATCTGCGGGTCCGCCGGTCCGAGCGCCTTCGCCAAGCCCTGCCCGAGCGCCTGCAAGTCGAGGAAGTACAGGCTGAACAGCCGCTCGAACGTCGGCAGGTCGCGCGACTCCTTGACGAGGGTGCTGGCCAGGGCGGACTTGAACAGGTCCCGGTCCTCGAGGCCAACCTCGGCCGCCGCCGCCAGCGCGTCGAGCGCCTCCGACGGCGACACGCGGATCTCGGCCCGCCGCAGATCGCCGATGAACTCGAGCAGCCGCTGGTCCAATATTAGGTTGGCGTCGGGGCGCCTACGCGCCCGACGCTCGGCCAAGAGAGGGCGTCCCCGAGCTGGTCGGGCGTCGGGGCGCCTACGCGCCCGACGCTCGGCCAAGAGAGGGCGTCCCCGAGCTGGTCGGGCGTCGGGGCGCCTACGCGCCCGACGCTCGGCCAAGATATCGCGCCCGACGATCGGCCGAGAGAGGTTGCCTCCGACTTGCCTATCGCGTGAACGTGACCCACGAGGCCTTGAACACGTCTTCCCCGCCGTCGCGGGTGACCGGATGCAGCCGGCCGTCCTCGAGGCGCACCAGACCGTGAAATGATCCCTTGCTCACGACGTGCGTCGTGGCCAGCTTCCACCCGAGCGATCCCGTCGGGATCTCCTCGTGCATCTCGCCGCAGTGGGTGACATCCGCGACATCGCCCACGAGATGGAGGACGCGAACCGGCCCCTCGGACGCGCGGAGCCCCAGGACCACCTTGTAGGAATGTCCCTGCCGGAAGGTCTCCACGGTCATCTCGCCAGGGTGCAGGAGATGCGGAATGGCGTCCGGCATCGTGGCGAGGAAGAAGTCCCGGGGCATCGGGTGGACGTAGTAGAAATGCCACCGTCCGGACGCCAGGAGCCAGATCTTCGTGTACTCGCCCAGCAAGCCCGAGATGCAGCGGCCGCCCTCGATGAAGACCGGTCCCGCCGAGCCCAGCTCCGGTAGGCGCAGGCGCGGGGACGGGAACCACAGTTCACGGAACTCGGTGAGGCGCTTCCAGTCCATGGTTATTCAGGATCGCACGTCGGGGCGCTTCCGCGCCCGACGGTCGGGCGGACGACCGTCGCCGTCACTTTACCTCCGCCAGGACTTATTCGGGATCGCACGTCGGGGCGCTTCCGCGCCCGACGGTCGGGCGGACGACCGTCGCCGTCACTTTACCTCCGCCAGGACCTTGTCCAGGTCGCCCTTGACGCGGTCGAGGTCCTTCTCATACTTGACCAGCATCGTGAGCGTCGACTCGACGAGCGCAGGGTCCAGCTCCGTGGCGTTCAGGATCACCAGCGAACGCGCCCAGTCGATCGACTCCGAAACGGAGGGGGGCTTGCGGAGCTCGAGCGCACGGATGCGCTGCACGGCGGTGACGACCGCCCGCGCGAGCCGCTCCGAGATCTCGGGGACCTTCAGACGGATGATCTCGAGCTCCTCGGCGGGAAGCGGGAAGTCGATGAACAGGTGCAGGCAGCGGCGCTTCAGCCCATCGGACAGCTCCCGGGCGTTGTTCGACGTCAGGACCACGAGGGGAATCCGCTTCGCGCGGATGGTTCCGAGCTCCGGCACGGACACCTGGAAGTCGGACAGCACCTCGAGCAGGAAGGCTTCGAACTCGGGCTCGGCCTTGTCGATCTCGTCGACCAGCAGGACGACCGGCTCCTCGGACTCGATCGCCTGCAGCAGCGGCCGGGGCGAGAGGAATCGGTGCGAGAAGAACGCGTCGTCCTGGCTCGCGATTCGGGCCACTGCTTCCGTCAGCGTCGGGGCGTCCTGGATCAGCTCGCCGATCCGCTCGCGCAGGAGCTGGGTGTAGAGAAGCTGCTTGGCGTATCGCCACTCGTAGAGCGCCTTGCCTTCGTCCAGTCCCTCGTAGCACTGCAGCCGGATCAGGCGTGCCGAGACGACGTCCGCGAGCGTTTTGGCCAGCTCGGTCTTCCCGACACCGGCCGGTCCCTCCACCAGCACGGGCCGGCCCATGCGGGTCGCGAGGTACACGACCGTGGAGATCCGCCGGCTGGCGATGTACCGGCCCTCGCGAAAGCGCTCCTGAACCTCGTCGACGGATTGGAACATGTCACTCCTCATGGGCAAAATATGCGAATTCTATCATGCAGCGTGACGACGCCCGTCGCGTGACGGATGATTCGACCGGGGGCCAGCGTGGCGGCCGCGAGACGAGTCGGCGGTTCGAACCGAGTAGGGGCCGCGAAGGGGCGCGCGCGCCCGAGGCATGAAGCCAAGCCAATCAGCTGGAACGCTGGCGTGGGTGACCGGCACGCTGACGGGATGATCGACGACGGTGCGGACGGGTAGAGGCAACCCGCGTGCGCACCCCACACGATAAGCGCGACGACGGTGCGGGCGTGGCGCGAGCCCGGTGCCTGCACTCAAGAGGCTACGATGACCCCAAGGAAGCGGTTACGTCAGCTGGTCCAGCAGAAGCTCGGTCTGGTCGTCCCCGGCGCGTTCGACGGCGTCTCGGTCAAGCTCGTCGAGCGGGCGGGCTTCCCGGTGGTGTACATGACAGGCTACGGCACCTCGGCCTCTCGTCTCGGGCTTCCCGACCTGGGTTTCGCGGGGCTCAGCGACATGGCGGACCATGCGCGCAACCTCGCCGCGGCGGTCTCCATCCCCCTCATCGCGGACGCTGACACGGGTTACGGCAATGCGCTGGCCGTCCGGCGCACGGTCGCCCTGTACGAGGCGGCGGGAGTCGCGGCCCTCCACATCGAGGACCAGGTGGCGCCCAAGCGCTGCGGTCACGTGGCAGGGCACCAGGTGGTGCCCCGGGACGAGTTCGCGGGAAAGATCCAGGCGGCCGCCGACGCGCGCTCGGATCCCGACCTGTTGATCATTGCGCGGACGGACGCGATCTCCGCGGTCGGCCTCGAGGAGGCGCTGCGCCGCGGTGAGGCTGCCGCCAGAGCCGGCGCCGATGTCCTGTTCATCGAGGCGCCCCGAACCGAGGGGCAGATCGAGCAGATCGCGCGCGCGTTCGACACCCCCCTGCTATTCAATTACGTCACGGGCGGACGCTCGCCGCTCCCCTCGTTCGCGCAGCTCCGCGAGCTGCGGTACGCGGTTATCCTGCTGCCGGTCGACACGCTCTTCGTCGCCGCCCACGCGGTGGCCGGGTACCTCCGGGAGCTTCGCGCCGCGGACGAGCTCGTCCCCCAGACCGGGCGCGCGCTGAGCTTCGGCGAGTTCAGCGACCTGATCGGCCTTGGTGTCCAGCTCCAGCTCGCCGACCGCTACGCGGCGAAGGACGACCATCCGCACGCCCGGTGACTGGGTTCTCGGCGGTCTCCAACGGCCTCACTGGCCCTGCTCGTCTCGGAGGTCACGGCTCTATCGATCAGGGCGTGTCGCACCAGAAGGAGGAAGGAGTTCGGGATTGTGCCTCGCCCTCCCAGAGGCGCGGGCAGCGAGCGAACGAGTATCCGGGACGATACGTCTTGACAGGGTCCGGGACCCCGTCGATAGAATCGAACGCATGGCAGTCGAGCTGATCACGCGCCGACGATTCACGGTGGACGAGTACCACCGGATGGTGGAGGCGGGCATCCTCCAGGCGGACGATCGCGTCGAGCTGATCCGAGGCGAAATCGTTCACATGAGCCCGATCGGTCCGCCTCATGCCGGCTGTGTCGCGGCTCTCATCGCGCTTTTCGTGAGACGGCTCGGCGAACGCGCCGTCGTCTGGCCCCAGAACCCGGTCGCCATCTTCCCCGACTCGGAGCCGCAGCCCGATGTCGTGCTGCTGCGATACCGACCCGACTACTACCGGAACGCGCACCCCGAACCTGGCGCGGTGCTTCTGCTCGTGGAGGTCGCGGACAGCTCGCTCCCGTACGATCGGCGGGTCAAGCTGCCTCTCTATGCCGACTCGGGCATCCCGGAGGTATGGATCGTCGACGTCGAGGGCAGCGCCATCGAGGTGTTCCGGGGGCCAGAGGCCGGCGGCTATCGCGATTTCCGGAGGATCGGTCGCGGCCAGCGCATCGCGCCTCACGCCTTCCCCGACGTCACGCTGACCATCGCCGACATCTTGGGCTGACGCGCCGCCCATCGAGTAGAAGCGAGGCGTGTCGATTTCGCCGGGTCCGGGAAGCGCGGTCCAAGCTCCGGCGCCTGGTCTTTCGGCGCACCGGCCTCGTCACCCAGGTCCATCGACCTCGTGATCGCGGCGCTCGCCAGTGCTGGTCATGTTGGCTTTGACCGAGCCGGCCGGACTGTCCGCTGTGATAGTCTCTACCCGCCGAGCCCGGACACCGGTACTCGTGAGGCCTGCGACCAACGCCCCCCAGTCCCGATCGCTGAGGAGATACCACGATGCGTGCCGAGAAAACCGCGATCGCCGACGCGGTCGAGCGCCTGGGCGACGACCTCGAGCGTCTCTCCCGCACGATCCACGACCATCCCGAGCTGGGGTACGAGGAGTTCAAGGCGTGTGGATGGATCTCGGAGTTCCTGGACCGCCAGGGCTTCCGCGTCGAGAAGGGCATCGCGGGCGTCGATACCGCCTTCCGCGCGACGCTCGACGCGGGTGACGGCCCCACGATTGCGATCCTCTGCGAGTACGACGCGCTCCCCGGCATCGGCCATGCCTGCGGCCACAACGTGATCGCCACCGCCGGCGCCGGCGCCGGTGCCGCGCTGGCGGCGATCCGGTCGGCGCTCCCCGGGGGCCGCGTGCTGGTCATCGGCACGCCGGCCGAGGAAGGCGGGGGCGGCAAGATCAAGCTGATCCGGGGCGGCGTCTTCGCCGGGGTCGACGCCGCCATGATGATCCACGGCTTCGACCGGACGCTCCTACACCAGGACCTGCTGGGGATCGTCCGCGCGGGGTTCGAGTTCAAGGGCAAGGCGTCTCACGCATCGGCCGACCCGTGGGAAGGTGTCAACGCGCTCGATGCCTGCATCCAGATGTTCAACAACGTTGCGATGCTTCGCCAGCAGACGCGCCCCGGCTGCCGGATCCACGGCATCATCACCCATGGGGGCGCGGCCGCCAACATCATCCCCGAGCACGCGGCGGCGATGTTCTATGTGCGGGCGCCGCGGATCGACCAGATGCGGGACCTGTACCGGCGCGTGCTCGCATGCGCCGAGGGCGCCGCGCTGGCCACCGGCGCGACGCTCTCGGTGACGGAGCACGACAACGTGTACGAGCCGCTCACGAGCAACCCGGTCCTGCTCGATCTGTTCGCCGCGAACATGGCCACGGTCGGCCTCAAGGAAGGCGACGCGATCCCCGACCGTCTGGGGTCGTCGGACATCGGCAACGTGAGCCGGGTCGTGCCGGCCATCCAGCCGATGATCGAGATCGCGCCCCCCGGAACGGCGATCCACACGCGGGAGTTCGCCGCCGCGGCGGTCGCGCCGCTCGCCCGGGCCGGCATGCTCGCCGCCGCCAAGACCATGGCGATGACGACGTTCGACCTCCTGGCGGACCCGGCGAAAGTCCAGGCCGCGAGGGACGCCTTCACCCGGCGCGACTAGCTCGTCTCGGGCCGAGATCGCCAGCACCGGCGAGCCGGTTATTCTCCAAGCACCGGTCAGGTGGCAGGTCGGGCACCAGGAGAAGGAAAACGGGCCGCCGCCATGGCACGCGCTCTCGAGGCTTCAACCTCGCGGTCGCGCGATGGGGCCTTGCTGACGAGCGAGTCGAGCAGGTCTCGCATCACGCGGGTGACCTGGTCCACGGCACGAGCGAACGCGAGCTCGTTGGCCTTGGATGGCCGCGTGAAGCCGCTCAGCTTTCGGACGAATTGCAACGACGCTGCCCGGATCTCGTCGTCCGTGGCCGGTGGGGTGAAGTTATAGAGCGTCTTGATGCTACGACACATGAGGACCTCCTCGCCGCCTACCGATGACTAGGCGTTGATGCGCAGCGCCTCCTGGCGGACCCGGCCAAGGTCCGGGCCGCGAGGGACGCCTTCGCCAGGCGGTAGCCGATCGGCCCCTACCGAATCGACGCGTCGTAGCAGACGAGCTCCAGAATGTTTCCTTCTGGGTCTCTGGCGTAGAGGGACCGCCAACGACACCATCCATGCTCGAACGTGGTGACCTCGACCCCCAGGGCCTGCAGGCGGTTCAGCTCGGCGTCGAAATCACCGCGCTCAATCTCGAGTGCGAAGTGGTGGAGCGATGTCTGCTCGAGGCGAACCGGCTCCCGCGGGTCCTTCGGGAACGGGGCTGGCAGGGATTCGTGGAATAGCCCGATGATCTGCGTGTGCCCGCCATATCCCTCAGCGACCTTCAGAAAGGGGGTCATCGGGGATTCGTGTGGGTAAAAGAGTAGGGCTGGGGGTGCGAAAACCGGCTCTGGGAGCGGCTTGCGGCGAGGTTGGAGCGAGGCGGAAACGCGGCATGATTGCAACCGACGAGGC
>Ga0187892_10000962_pt1 | contig 70887 bp, 66 predicted proteins | sample MA1701073metaG_FD_139345 | JGI IMG/M metagenome (GOLD analysis project Ga0187892, IMG submission 139345) | Bio-ooze microbial communities from a basaltic lava cave in the Kipuka Kanohina Cave System on the Island of Hawaii, USA - MA170107-3 metaG ...
CATTCAAGTGTGTCCTGACGTGGACAGGCCTGGAGATTTTTGCCTGACCCCCCACCCTGCGAGGCGGCAATGGCCGGCCACGCCGAGCGCGGCCAGGTGTAGTCTGTCAGCCATGCCATCCGAGACCCGTACGGTCCGTACGCCCGTTCTCGAAATCGCCTACGAAGCGCATGGCGATCCGCAGGGCTTCCCCATCATCGGGCTGCACGGCTTCCCCGACGATGCGCGCGCCTGGGACGATGTCGCCCTCGCATTGACCACCGCCGGCCACCGGGTGCTGGCGCCCTACCTGCGCGGCTACGGGCCGACCCGCTTCCTCGATTCTGCGGCACCGCGCATGGCGCAGCAGGCGGCGATCGGCCAGGACCTGCTCGACTTCATCGACGCGCTTGCCCTGCCGCGCGTCGCTCTGGCTGGATACGACTGGGGCGGCCGCGCCGCCTGCATCGCGGCGATTGTGGCGCCTGAGCGCGTCCGCGCCCTCGTCACCATCGGCGGTTACAACGTGCAGAACACGCTGGCGCCGCCGCGCCCCACAAGCCCAGTCGAGGAGCGAGCGTACTGGTATCAGTGGTATTTCAATACCGAACGCGGCCGTAGGGGGCTCGAGCAGAACAGGCGCGAGCTGTGTCGCCTTCTGTGGCAGGAGTGGTCGCCAACCTGGCGGTTCGACGACGCCGCCTTCGACCGCACCCTGCCATCGTTCGACAACCCCGACTTCGTCGACGTGGTGATCCACTCCTATCGCCACCGGTACGGCAATGCCCCCGGCGAGCCGCGGTTCGATTCACTGGAGCGCCGCCTCGCGGAACGGCCGCCCATCATCGTCCCGACGTTGGTTCTCTGGGGCGGCGAGGACGGGGTCGATCCGTCGCGCCGTTCGGAGCGGTACATGGCGCTGTTTCCCACTGGCACGGAGCGTCGCATCGTGGCCGGTGTCGGCCACTTCATGCCGCGTGAGAAACCGGCGGCAGTCGCGGAGGGCATGCTGGAACTGCTGGCTCGGTCCAAGTAGGTACTGGGAGTTTCCAGTCCCGTCGCGCGGGTGTTCTCGGCTCGCGCGGAGTCGCACGTCGGCGTTGACCTGCCGGATGCCCCCACCTATAGTTGCTGCACTCGCACCAAGCAGTTCGACGTCTTGAGTAGGAGGGCTTTATGGAGTGGTAGTAGGGTCAAGAGCGGGCCCTCTGGTCCGATGAGAAGCACCGGATGGTGATGGTGGCGCCCGGAGCCGCCACGACCTCCATCTTCAGGAAGGGGCGGAAGTTCCTCTTCATGCTGCCCTCGCGGGCCGAGGTCTATCTCGAGGGGCTGATCGACATGGCCGCGAGGCGGGGCCTGAAGACGGTGGCCCTCATCCACGAGGACACGCTCTTCCCCAAGGCGACCGCTCAGGGGGCGCTCGAGCTGGCGAAGAAGCGCGGACTGTCGGTCGTTGTTGTCGAGGCCTATCCCAAAGGCACGACCGACTTCTCGGCCATCCTCACGAAGGTCCGGGCAGCGAATCCCGATGTACTGGCGGCGGCAACCTACTTCGACGACGCCGTGACCGTGACCCGTCAACTGAAAGACTCGAACGTGAACCCCAGGATGTTCGGCGTGACGGTGGGCGGGGACCTACCCAAGTTCTTTACGAGGTGCTCGGGCGGAGCGCAGAGTTCGTCTACGGCGCGGCGGCGTGGGAACTGGAGCTGATGGCCTTGTTGCGTGCCGGTGAGCTGGTCCCCCTCGCGCGGCGGTATCCGGGGGCCCGGGAGTTTGTCGAGTCCCACCGGAAGGAATTTCCCGGGGTTGATCTTTCCTATCACTCGGCCGGTGGCTACGGCGGGTGCCAGGTGCTGGTGGAAGCGATCAGGCGCGCGGGCTCCCTGGACGGTGAACAGGTCAGGGCGGCCATCCTCAACATGAGCCTCAACACGGTCTACGGCGGGTTCAAGGTGGACCGGGATGGCCTCCAGATCGCGCACACGATGCTGACGTTCCAGTGGCAGGACGGCAAGAAGGTGATCGTCTGGCCCGACGAGCTGGCGCCGGGCAAGCCGCGCTTCCCGACACCGCCGTGGAGTCAACGACCATGAAGAGGCTCGAGGGCCGGCACCACAGCGCGCTCACGACGGCCTGCGCTGCGGCAGCGTCAGAGCCTCAACCACTGGTTCGCGAGCGACGGCGCCGAGGTGCAGCTATTTTCGGGGCGCCGCGCCGGTGGCGCAGGTGCTCGAGCTCGCGACGCAACGGTGACCAGTACTGCCGATCTCTCTGCCGTTCCGCGGCTTCCTCTTTTCTCAGCGCTCGGTCGACGGCCGCGACTCGTCCGGCGGCCGCGTCTTTGAGGAGCGGTCGTTGTCGGGCGAGGCGAAGGCACCGAGCACGGTGGTCACGGGCGACTTCGACAAGCAACTCGGGCGTGCGGAACTCTCGGAGCCAGAATCGGACGCGAGGCGGCGTCGGGTGCTCGCGATGCTGGAAGTAGTGGGCCTCCACGAGTCGCCGGATCATAGGCCAGTCCTTGTCGTGTTGCGTCTTCTTGGCTCGGACGAGGTCGGGCAAGGACACGAGATCGCACGAGAACCCGTCGGGCAGGGTGATCGTCGTGCGACGAGCCCACAGGGCCGGGAACGGCGCCACGCCACGCATCCGGGACATGACGTCGACGCGCATGTGAAAGGCGTCAGGGTGCCGGCAGCGGAAATGTACGGCGTGGCCCCGCCGCAAATGCTCGAGCCGGAGGGGCGGGACGGCAATGACTCCTGCCTCCAGATCCGTCATGGCGCGGCGGAGGCGGGAGAGATTGCGAGGGTCGGCGAGGATGACGAGGTCAGTGTCGCGGCTAAACTCCGCCGCGCCGTAGAACACGCACGCCTGCCCTCCCATGAGGAGGGCGCGCACCCGGTGCGCTTGCATCGAAGAAAGGACTTTGCGTATCGGGTTCCGGATCAAGCGATCTCTCCCACGACAAATAGATCTGCCACAGCTTCTCGCTCTCCAGCCAGCGCTCGGCCGGCGTGAGACGATACCACTCCGCCCATTCATGACCGACAAGCTCTTCCGGAGAGACCCTGGCGAGCGGAGATGGGCGGCGGTCGCGCGAGACCGACGGCGCCGGGGGCACGATTTGCCGGGACGCCCGCGTTCTCCTGGCCGGCGTCAGCATGACCCTAGCATAGCGCGAAAATCGGCGACGCCGGGGCGCCGGCGTTGACGATCCTCGGCGCCCTCAGTAGACTCCGACCGCCAGGACGGCAACTTCCGGGGCCGCGATCCGCGCGACAACCTGGTTGGCAGGCGTGCCGGGTTGCGCAGTGTCGACCCTCACGCCGACGGGATGCAGGTCGCGCACAAGATGGTGCTGTTTCAGTGGCAGGACGGCAAGAAGGTCATCGTCTGGCCTGACGAGCTGGCGCCCGGCAGGCCGCGCTTCCCGACACCACCGTGGAGTCAACGCCCGTGAGCAACGCCGGGAAAGTCTTCGCTGTCGCCGTCCTCGCGGCGTTGACGTGGGCGGTCGCGCCGGTCACGGAGGCGCAGCCGCCGATCCGGATCGGCGCGTCGCTCGCCCAGACCGGCGTATATGCGGCGCTCGGCCAGAACCTGCTCCGTGGCTACCAGTTGTGCGTCAAGCACACGAACGAAAAGGGCGGCGTGCTGGGACGGAAGCTGGAGCTGGTTCTCTACGACGACGGGTCGGACCCCGCCACGGCCCTCCGTCTCTACGAAAAGCTCATCACACAGGACAAGGTGGATCTGGTTCTTGGTCCGTTCAGCTCGCCCATCGTCGAAGCCATGGCCGAGGTGATCGTATCGAGCAGGACCCTCACCGCCGCCGACCTTCGAAGGCGGCGATCACCTCGTCCGGCAGCGGCTCGTTGAAGTCGTCGGGGATCCTGAACTTGCCGTCGAGCAGGCCCAGCCGGCGCTTCTTTCCCTGCCGCGCGAGCGGCCCGAGCCGAGCCACCGGCCTGCCGGCCTTTGCAATCACGAACTCCTGGCCCTCCTGCGCCCGGTCCAGGAGCCGCGAGAAATGTGTCTTCGCCTCGAGGAGATAGGGGAGTCCCCTCCGGACCAATCAGTTGGACAGCCTTTGGCTGGAGATGGGTACCGGCCCTTTCACTCTCCTGGAATACAGCAAGGGCTCCCACTGAGTCGGCAGGAAAACCCCGAACCACTGGGACGAGGGGAAGTATGATTCATCCATGCCTCACAGTGCGTCGAGGTAACCCCGTGAAGCAACTGACCGTGCGCGGATTCGACAGGGGCCTCGAGCGTCGCCTCCGGGACGTCGCGAAGACGAGAGGCGTGTCCCTCAATCAGACCGCGCTGATCCTCCTCCGCGAGGGAGCGGGTCTCGACGCGCCTCGACGCCGGGCCAGCGTGGTCGGCGACTCGCTGGATGACCTGATCGGGTCGTGGTCGAGAGCCGAGGAGATCGAGTTCCTGCAGGCGATCGGTGGGCTCGAGGAGATCGACCCGTCCCTCTGGCGATGAGGATTCGACGCGCACTTCGGAGCGATTGATGGCCTGGCCTGGGTCGCCTTGACACCCACCTAAGACCATGTCCCCGATCACGTTGCGTCTCGTTGTGGGGCTCGCTCTGCACGGCATGTTGACCGTGGCGGCCGGCGGCGTCGAGGCGCAGCAAGCTCGCCGGCCCTACCGCATCGGGGTCCTCAACGAGGCGTGGGCGGCGAACCACCCAACCGTCGAGGGCCTCAAGGCGGGGCTCCGCGAGCTCGGCTTCGAGGAGGGCCGGGACGTCACGTTCGACATCCGCTTCACCGAGGGGAATCCCCCGACCACGCCAGCGGCGGCGGCCGCCCTCGTCAAGGCCGGCGTCGATCTGCTCTTCACGAGTAACGAAGCTGCCACCCAGGCGGCGAAGGCCGCCACGCAGAGGCTTCCGATCGTCTTCGACGATCCCGCGGCGGCGCGGGAGCAGCGCGAGATCGACTACTTGAGACTCCTTCGCAACGTCCCCGCCATCGGCGAGATCGCTCATCTCGACGGGTCGGGTAAGGAGCAACTCCGCGTGTCCCGCCTGGCACTCGACGCGACCGGTAGCCAGGAGGACTACTCCCAGTCGCCGAAGTTCACCGTGGCGAGAGCCGGTGCGACGTACTTCGGTCCCGTGTGTAAGTCCGCGGTCGGGCGTCACGCTGCTCACCCGCTGTCTCGAAGGAGGGAAAGGAACCGGCGCGGAGACAGGACACGGCCTGGCTCGGGAGGACTCCGCAGCAGTGCGTCGTCGCCGGTGACCAAGACCGCGGCCGAGTCGCTTCGCAGAAGAGCCCACAGGTGGCGGTCTCTGAAGTCGGGGACCGCCTCGGCCACCTGCGGGGGATCGCGGACGCTCCCGTTCAGCGCAAGCTCGGTCACGAGCGCTTCCACGTCGGCGGCGCCGAGGCCATGACGCCTGCGGATCCTGGGTCGCAGCAGGACCTCGCGGTACTCGGCCAACAGCTCGAGGGAGAGCAAGTACGTGAAATGTCCTCGGAGCATGTCTTCGAGAATCGCGGCCGTCGGTGACGCCCGCTCCCCGGTGAGGAGACCGCTGATGACGACGTTGGTGTCGATGACCGCGACCGGGAGGGTCACGCTCGCCGACGACGCGCCGCGCGTGTTTCCTTGACGGCAAGGGCGAGGGCCGTCGCCTCGCCCAGGCCAGACCGCTGCCGCGCCCGGGCCACCAGATCGGCCGCGCTGGCGACGGTCTTGATCCCGGCGCGGTCAAGGCATTCTTCGATCGTGGCGCCGATCGTCTTCCCCCGCCGGGCAGCGGTCTCTTTCAAGGCCCGGTAGCGAGCATCGGACAATGTGATGGTCAGCCTGGCCATGGCCTCCCTCCCAGAGTGGTGTGTGTTATCACCAACTCACCATATCACATCCCCGGGGTGATAGACCCGGCGTGCCTCGGCGATCGCCGCCTTCTGGGCGTCGGTCAGCGGGCGCTCCTCGACGCCGGCCTCGCGCTCCTTCGGCCGGAGGCGTTCCATTGCCAGCTCATCGGCGCGCTTGGGTGCATCAGAGGACATCGGACCCGCGAAGAGCAACTCGAGGGCCCGCCCGTCTTCGGAGGCCATGGATCCCGCGCCGGGTAGGGCTTCCGTTGACGAGCCCGCCGTGATATAGCTGCTGCCACTTCACACCTCCACCGCTCGAGGAGGGCGCCATGCGTCGACTCACTGCTCTCGTCATTCTCGCCGTCCTGGCGATCGCCGTGCCCGCTCTGGCCCAAGAGGAGATCCGGATCGGCTTCCTCGCCCCGCTGACCGGCGCGCTGGCGAAGTCCGGCCAGGACACCGTCCGCGGCCACGAGCTCTTCTGGGAACAGCAGGGCAACAAGGTGGCCGGCCGACCGGTCCGCGTCATCGTCGCCGATACCGCCTGCAACCCGGACAGCGCGCTGAACCATGCCCGACGGCTGGTGCACGCCGAGAAGGTGCACTTCCTGGTGGGCCCGCTCTGCGGTCACGAAGGGCCGGCGGTCGCGCAGGTGAGCCGCGAGACCGGTGTCCCCGTCCTCGTCCCGGTGGCGGGCGCGGATGAGATCACGCAGTGGAAGCGGGTGCCGACCGTGATCCGCACGGGCGCGACCTCGAGCCAGACCTCGCAGCCGTTCGGCGACTGGCTCTACCGCGAGGCGGGCTGCCGCAACGTCACCGCGATCGGCAACGACTACACGTACCCGCACGAGAGCATCGGCGGCGCGCTCGCCACCTTCAAGCAGGCCGGCGGCAAGGTCGCCAAGGTGTTCTGGTCGCCCATCGGCACGGCGGACTACGGCCCCATCCTGGCGGGAATCCCGGCGTCCACCGATTGTGTCATCGCCACCGTCGTGGGCACCGACCGCCTGCGACTGCTCGAGCAATGGTTCGACTTCGGCTACGACCGCAAGTCGAAGATCCATGGCCTCTACTGGCTGATGTCCGACGTCCTGCCGGAGGCGAGCGACCGCGCCGTCGGTCTCATCGGCGCCTCGCTCATCTGGGCGGATGGCCTGGAGACGCCCGAGGCCAAGGCATTCATCGACGCCTATGCGCGCAAGTACAAGCAGATCCCGTCCTGGTTCGCGGAGACCAACTACACGACCGGGCTCTGGTCCAAGCTCGCGCTCGACGCGATCAACGGCCGGGTCGAGGACCGCGCGGCTTTCCTCGACGCCGTCAGGAAGGCGAAGTTCAAGGCGCCACGCGGGCCGATCAGCCTCGACAAGTACGACAACCCGGTTCAGAACGTGTACATCCAGAAGGTCGTCAAGGTGAAGAACCCGACCCTCGGCGAGGTGAAGGTGAGTGTGCCGGTCAAAACGTACGAGAACGTCTCGCAGTTCTGGACGTGGAAGCCCGAGGAGGTGCTGGCGCGCGGCCCGTACGCCCGGCAGTGAGATCGATCGGCGGACGCAGGTGAACCGCGCGTTCGTGCACAGCGCGAGCTAGCGCGGACTATTCATGAACGGCCCCAGGCGCGAGGCGGCCGGGTCCGCACCGCGCCGTTCATGAATAGTCCGAGCTAGGCGACTCCAGGGCGTGACGCCCCGCTGATCTCTCATGGATGCCGTGGTGTTGCAAGCCTTGAACGGCGTCTCCATGGGCGCGCTGCTGTTCCTGCTCGCCTCCGGCTTCACCCTGACTTTCGGCCTCGGGCGCGTCGTGAATCTCGCGCACGGCGCCTTCTACCTGCTCGGCGGCTATGTCGGGCTGACGGTCCTCCGCACGACCGGGCACTTCTGGCTCGCGCTGTTCGGCGGGGGCGCCGTGATCATCATCGTGAGCTGGGTGTGCGACCGCTACCTCATCCGCCGCACGCGCGACAACGTGCTCGGGCAGGTGCTCCTCACCGTCGGGATCGCGTACGTGCTCGCCGACGTCTGCCTCGCCGTGTGGGGCGGCAATCCCCTGCGCCTGCCCCCACCCGAGTTCGCGCGGGGCCCGATCGACCTGCCCGGCGGCATCGTCTATCCGCGCTATCGCTTCCTGCTGATCATCTTCGGGCTCATCGTTGCCGGCGTGCTCTGGCTTCTCTACACCCGCACGCAGCTCGGCGCCCTGGTCCGCGCCGGCGTCGACGACCGCGAGATGGTCGATGCGCTCGGAATCGACGTGGATCGGCTCTTTGCGCTGGTGTTCGGGCTGGCGGCCTTCCTGGCCGGCGTCTCCGGCGTGGCGGGCGGCGCCTTCCTGACGCTCTATCCGGGAGCCGAGTGGGACATCCTGGCCTACGCGCTCGTGGTCGTGATCGTGGGCGGGCTGGGCAGCCTCGGGGGCGCGATGATCGGCAGCCTCATCGTCGGACTGGTGGATGCGTACGGCCGCTGGCTGCTGCCCGAATTCTCCTATTTCATGGTGTTCGGTCCGATGGCCCTGCTGCTGCTCGTGCGCCCGACCGGCCTGTTCGGGCGTGAGAGCTGACATGACGCGCGTGGCCGTGGGGATCGCCGCCGGGCTGGCGCTGGCGGCGCCGCTCGTGCTCGACACCTTCTGGATCAGCCTCGTCACCCAGATGCTGATCTTCGGGCTCCTCGCTCTCGGCGTCGATCTGCTCACGGGCCACACGGGCATCCTGCCGATGGGCCACGCCGGATTCTTCGCGGTCGCCGCGTACGCGACGGCGATCCTGGACGCCCGCCACGGCCAGGGCTTCTGGCTGTCCGCCGGCGGCGGTGTGCTCGCCGCGCTGCTGCTGGCCGTGGTCTTCGGATTCTCCGTGCGCACCGGCGGCGTGTACTTCATCCTCCTCACGCTCGCCCTCGGCCACATCGTGTGGGGCGTGGCCATGCGCTGGACGACCTTCACGGGCGGCGAGAACGGCGTCAGCAATGTGCCGCCGCCGGTGATCGCGGGCGTGCGCTTCGCCGAGCTCTCGCGGTACTACTACCTGGTGCTCGGGGTCGTGATCGCGTGCGCCCTCGGGTACCGCGTGCTCGTGCGATCGCCGTTCGGGCTCGCGCTGCGCGGCATCCGCGAGAGCGAGATGCGCATGCGCGGCCTCGGCTACCACGTCTTCGCGCACAAGTACTGCGCGTTCGTCCTCTCCGCGTTCCTGGCCGGCGTGGCGGGCGTGCTCTACGCGTACTGGAACCGCTTCGTGTCTCCTGCCGCGGCGACCTTTCACGCGTCCGCCGAGGCGGTGCTGGTGGGTATCCTGGGCGGCTCCGGGACGATCCTGGGACCGTTCGTCGGCGCGGCGATCATCCTGGGCATCCGCAACTGGCTGAGCGGGTACGTCGGCTGGTGGACGGCGATCATGGGTGGCGTCTTCATCGTCACCGTCCTCTGGGCTCCGCACGGGCTGATCGGCCTCCTGCGGCAGGCGAGCGCGCAAGTGACGGCGGGCGGCGGCGCGCTGACCACCGCCGGCGATCGAGCCGTGCCGGACGCCCACGAGAGCTCCGCGGCCGGGAAACCGCGGCCGTGACAGCGGTCGAGATCAGCGACCTGCGCAAGACGTTCGGTGGCATCCACGCGGTCGACGCCGTCTCGATGCGGGTGCCCGCCGGCCAGAGGCGCGCGATCATCGGCCCGAACGGCGCGGGCAAGACCACGCTGTTCAATTGCCTCACCGGCGCGCTGCGGCCGACGGGCGGTCGCGTCGCGCTGTTCGGCCAGGACGTGACGCGATTGCCCGAGCACCGCCGCGCCGCCCTCGGCCTTGCCCGCACCTACCAGATCACGGCGCTGTTCCCCGGGCTGACGGTCCTCGAGAACGTGCTGCTGGCGCTCAACGGCACCAGCCGGCGGAAATGGGTCCTGCATCGGCCGATCGAGGGCTACGCCGACATGCGGGCGCACGCGCTCGCCGCGCTCGAGCGAATCGGCCTCGCCGCGCGGAGTGCGGCGCTCGTGCGCCGGCTCTCCTACGGCGAGCGGCGTCAGCTGGAGCTCGCCCTCGCCCTGGTCCGCGCCCCACGGGTGCTGCTGCTCGACGAGCCGGCGGCCGGGCTCGCGCCCGCGGATCGCGGGCGGCTCGCGGAGGTGATCCGGGCGATCGACCGCGCCGTCACCGTGATCCTGATCGAGCACGACATGACCATCGCGCTCGGCCTCGCGGACGAGGTCACGGTCCTGCACCGCGGTCGCGTGATCGTCGAGGGGTCGCCGGCCGTCGTGCAGAGCGATCCCCGCGTGCGCGAGGTGTACCTTGGCATCGCCTGAGCCGGTGAGTGAGCGCCCGCCGGCGGGCGAACCACTACTCGCGGTCAGCGATATTCACACCTACTACGGCGACTCCTACGTGCTACAGGGCGTCTCCCTGGCCGTGCGTCGCGGCCAGATCGTCGCGATCCTGGGCCGCAACGGGATGGGCAAGACGACGCTGATCCGCTCGATCGCCGGGCTCACGCCTCCGCGCGCCGGCACCATCACGTTCCGGGGCCGGCCGATCGCGGGCTCCCCCCCGCACGCGATCGCGCGGCTCGGCGTCGGCCTCGTCCCCCAGGGGCGCCGTACGTTTGCCTCGCTGACGGTGCGCGAGAACCTCCTGCTGCCGACGAGCCGCCTCGCCGGCCAGCCGCGGGGCACGGTCGGGCCCGACGCGTGGACGCTGCCGCGAGTGCTCCGCGAGTTCCCCGGCCTCGCCGAGCGTATCGACCGGCCCGGTCGCCACCTCTCCGGCGGTGAGCAACAGATGCTCGCCATCGGTCGCGCGCTGATGGCGAAGCCCGAGCTGATCCTCATGGACGAACCGTCCGAGGGCCTGGCCCCGGTGCTCGTCGCCCAGCTCGGCGAGATCATGCGCCGCCTGCGCGCCCACGGCCACTCGATCCTGCTGGTCGAGCAGAACGTGAACTTGGCCCTCACGGTGGCGGATCACGTGTACGTCCTGGCCACGGGCCGTGTCGTCGAGCAGGGCGCGACCGCGGACTTCATGCGCGCCCCCGAGGCGCTCAACCAGCACCTCGGGATCTAGCCTGGACCATTCAGGAAGGGCACCAGGCGCGAGGCGGCCGGGTGGGGTCGGCCCGGGGGGTGCGCACAGCGCCGCTCATGAACAGTCCCAGCTAGCGACACGACACTGCCGTTTCGATCAAGGTGAGAGGGCGCCGTCCAGCCGCGCGAACCAGGCGTCCGAATCGATGATCTCGGCGCCGTAGAACTTGGTCATGAACCAGAGCGCGTGCTCGTGCTCGTTCTGCTCGGGGCACGAGCAGCAGTCCGCCAGCACGATCATGTCGTACCCTCGACACCAGCCTCCCATGACCGTGTGCTGTACACAGGCGTTCGTCCACGTCCCCGTGATGACGCACGTCTTGACGTCGAGCTCACGCAGGAGCGAGTCGAGCCGGGTGTTGTAGAACCCGTCGTAGAGCTTCTTCGGGACGAGGAAGTCCCGGTCCTCGTCGTACTCGAGGTCCTTGATGACTTGGGCCCCCTCCGTGCCGATGATGGCGTGGGGGCTCGAGAGCTTGAAATGCCGATCGATCGGGATCTCGGTCTTGAGAAAGCTGTCGTTCACGAAGAGCACCGGGATCGCTCGCTCCCGGGCCCTCCGGCACGCGCGCTGGTTGCGCTCGAACAGCCGCGCGGTCTCGAGTGGGACGGGCAGTCCCTCCTTTGGCACGAAGAAGTCCTTCAGCATGTCGACCACCAGCAACGCTGTCCTGGTCATGGCGACCTCCTTCGGTGCAGTGCGCTTTCGGTGCCCGTGTCACCCGTGGAGCTCGAGCGTGTCACCGTCCGCCACAGGATAGTCGCGCCCGACGTGGTGTCCGTCGAACCCGGACCTGCCCCATACGCGCGCGTACTCGAACGAGCGCGCGAGGTCCTTGTGCACGAGCCGCGCGACGTCCTCCACGGTCTGGCCGCGACGCAAGGTAAATGGCCGGTCGCGCTTGGACGGTCGGCCCGGAGCCTTCGTGTAGACGCGCACGATGCCAAGATGGCTGAAGAGCCAGGGCCCGATATTCTCCAGGCCCTGCCCCGTGCCGGCCGAGACGGCCAGGGCAGGATAGAGAAGCCCTGTCACCTCGAGCAGCGCCCGCAGCTCGACGTCCGCGTCGGCGAGGCGGTCGGCCTTGTTCGCGAGGAGCAGTGTCGGAAGCCTGAGCGCGAAGGGGTCGTCGTCGGCCTCCGCGGCGGCCCCGGCGGACTCGCCGCCCAGCTCCCAGCGCGGTGTCAGGGTCACGCGTCGCTCCCTGAGGATCGCGCGCACCGCGTCGAGCTGTTCGAGACACGCCGGATCGCCAGGATCCACGACGAGCAGCGCCGCGTCCGCCGTCTCGAGGGTGCTCGCGAGCCAGGGCACCGGGTGCTCGGTCGAGACGGCCGGAAGGTCTACGAGCTGAAGGGAGATGTCCTCGTGGGGCATCATCCCCGGCTCCGGGTACTGGGTCGTGAACGGATACGGCGCGATGTGCGCCGCGGAGCCCGTGAGCCGCGCATGCAGCGACGACTTGCCCGCGTTCGGCGGCCCGATCAACGCGATCTGCGCCGCGCCCTCGGGCCGAATCGCCAAGGCCGGGCCGCCGCGCATCCCGCCCTTCTTGGGCCGCTCGAGTTCTTCGGACAGCTCCTTGATGCGCCGCTTGATGTCGCCCTGGAGGTGATCCGTTCCCTTGTGCTTGGGGATCGTGCGGAGCATCGCCCGCAGGCACTCGAGACGTTCTCGCGGGTCGCGCGCCTTTCGAAATGCGGCCTCGGTCGCCTTGTACTCGGGCGTGAGGTTGGCAGGCATGACGGTGACGGCCCCCGCGCTTATCGTGCGCGCTACGCCGGCTCGCGGTCAAGTGGGCCGGGGCTCTTGCTGTTGGTCTATAGAATGCCGTGGGGTAACTGCTCCGTGAAAATCGAGCACGCCGACGTTGACATGTGCTTCACATGCAGCTATGCTCCGGACATGCCACGGATGATCCAGCTCCGCCACGTCCCCGACGACCTCCACCGCAAGCTCAAGGTGCGCGCGGCGCTCGAGGGCCTGTCGCTCTCCGACTACCTGCTGCGCGAGGTCCGGCGGGTCGCGGAGCGCCCGACGCTCGCCGAGTTGCGTCAGCGCGTGTCGGGGCGGGCGCCAGTCGCACCGCGGCTTCCGCCCGCCGGCGCCGTCCGGGCCGAGCGGGACCGGCGGTGATCGTGCTCGACGCTTCGGCAGCGCTGGAGGTCCTGCTCAACACCCCGGTCGCCCAGCGCGTCGGCGACCGGCTCTTCGCGGCCGGCGAGACGCTCCACGCCCCACACCTCATCGACCTGGAGGTGGCGCAGGTCCTTCGGCGGTACGCGCTCAGAAGAGAGCTGGCCCCCGAGCGGGGTCAGCAGGCCCTCGAGGACTTCGCGGACCTGCCCCTCACTCGCTACCCGCACGAGCTCCTCCTGTCTCGGATCTGGGAGCTCCGGCACATCGTGACGGCCTACGACGCCGCCTACCTGGCCCTGGCCGAGGCGCTGGCCGCACCGCTGGTCACGCGGGACCGCGCGCTCGCGCGGGCCCGCGGCCACCGCGCCACGGTGGAAGTGCTCTGAGCGGGCGCCCGGGTAGGGCCTCAGCTCGTCCGCCGGACTTGGTCGCGCCAGCCACCGAGTATCAGCAACGCCTTTTCCTCGATTGCGCGCGATACACCGAGCACTCCGAGCAATAGATACAACGCAGTTCTGTAGGAGACGCCGATTTACCGGGAGCGCGATAGACGTGATGGCGGCGCGGACGCTCGCGGCATGACGCGCGCCATCCTCGTCAGCATCGACGGCTTCGCCGGCTTCTACTGGGCCGACCCGCGCGTGAGGGCGCCCAATCTCCGGAGGCTCGCCGAGCGGGGCGCGGTGGCGGATCGGATGGAGGCCGTATGTCCCACCACGACGTGGCCGACCCACGTGAGCCTGGTGACCGGCGTGAGCCCGCGCGCCCACGGCGTCGTCGGCAACCACGTCCTGAACCGGCGGACGGGTGAGGTCGAGGATCTCACCGGGGATCCGATCCACGATGCGCCGGCGCTCCTGAAAGCGCCGACCCTGTACGACCGGGCGCGCGCCGCGGGGCGCTCGACGGCCGCCATCGACTGGCCGGCCACCAGGCACGCCACCTCACTCGACTTCAACCTGCCGTTCTTCAAGGACCAGCGCGTGTTCGAGTCGCAGACGTCGCCGGCCGTGTGGCGGGAGCTGACCGAGCTCGGCTATCCCATGGCGCGTCAGGGGGAATGGGCGGAACTGCCGAAGCGCTTCCTCAAGGACGCGATGGTGGCCGATCTCGCCGCCGACGTGCTCCGCCGGCACGCGCCCGACCTGCTCCTCGTCCACTTTCTCTGCACCGACAGCTTCCAGCATCTCTGGGGGCCCCGCTCACCGGAGGGCTACTGGGCCATCGAGTATGTCGACGAGCGGATCGGCCGGTTGCTGCAGGCGCTGCCCGCGGGCGCGCTCGACCGCGACACCGTCGTGTGCATCGTGTCCGATCACGGCTTCCTCCCCTCTTCGCGGGGTATCCGCGTGAACGTCCGGCTGCGCCAGCTCGGCTTGCTCCGAACGGACGGCGAGGGCCGCATCGTCGACGCGGGCGCCCGACTCGTGATGAACCATGGCGCGGCGTATCTCTACGTGCTCGACGCGAACCCACCGGCGATCGGCCGAGACCTCGTCCCCGAGCTCATGGCGATCGAGGGCGTCGCGCGGGTGTTCACCCCCGCCGAGTACGCGAGCCTGGGCCTGCCCAGCGCCGACGAGCACCCCCATGTCGGCGACCTGCTGCTCGAAGCGACGCCGGGCTTCTCGTTCGTGGACGATCCCGCCGGCGACGCCCTGCACGGGCCGCCGCGTTACCGGGGCACCCACGGCCAGCTCCCGGGGCATGCGGACAACCTGGCCTTCTTCCTTGCCGCCGGCGCCGGCGTCCGCGGGCCTGTGACGCTGCCGCCCATCACGAGCCGGGACGTGGCGCCCACGCTCGCCTCCCTCCTGGGTGTGCCGCTGCCGGACGTGGAGGGGCGAGTCCTCACCGAGATCCTCGCGTAGTCGGCCGCGCCCGCGCATCACGGAGCCAGCGACTCGATCAAACGGCTCGGCCATGCGGGTTCACCGGCAACGGCTTGACAGGGAGGCCAGGAGCGGCGCTAACTCAGAGCACCAGCGAGTGGCCTACGCGAGCAGCGCGCCAAGGAGGAGACGATGCACGTCGGGATGGCCGTGATCTTCCAAGGTCAGGGAGAAGGACGCACGGACCGCAATGTCTATCGCAACGAGCTGCGGCTGGGCGACCTCGCCGAGTCGCTCGGGTTCGAGTCACTGTGGGGCGTCGAGCACCACTTCACCGACTACACGATGTGTCCGGACGTGCTCCAGTACCTGACGTACTTCGCCGGCCGCACCGAGCGCATCCAGCTCGGCTCGATGGTGGTCGTCCTGCCCTGGCACAGCCCGATGCGTGTGGTCGAGCAAGTCGTCATGCTCGATCACATCTCCAATGGCCGGGTGATCTTCGGCATCGGTCGTGGCCTCGGCCGCGTGGAGTTCGAGGGTTTCGGCGTCGACCAGGAGGAGAGCCGGCGGATCTTCACCGAGGCCGCGCAGATGATCCTCGAGGGCCTCGAGAAGGGGTTCTGCGAGTTCGACGGCAAGTTCGTCAAGCAGCCGCGGCGCGAGATCCGGCCACGTCCGTTCAAATCGTTCCGCGGCCGAACCTATGCGGCGGCGATCTCGCCGGAGTCCTCGCGCATCATGGCGGAGCTCGGCGTCGGCATCCTCATCATCCCGCAGAAACCGTGGAAGTTGACGGCGGAGGATCTCAACGCCTACCGCGTGATCTATCGCGAGGCGAATGGCGTGGAGGCGCCGCCGCCGATCGTGGGCGGCTGGACCTACTGTGACGAGAACAGCGCGCGGGCGGAGGAACTGGCGCGGAAGTACATCGGCGCCTACTGGCACTCGGTCGTCAGCCACTACGAGCTGGTCGGCACGCACCTGACGACGATGAAGGGCTACGAGGCGTACAAGGCGCTGCAAGAGCGCGCGAGTCAGGCGGGCGGGGTCGACGAGATGACGGACTTCTTCCTCAATCTCCAGGTGTGGGGCACCCCCGAGCAGTGCTTCGAGAAGATCATCGAGATCCAGCAGCGTACCGGCGCCGAAGCGTTCACCGGTGTGTTCAGCTACGGCGGCATGCCCTACGATCTCGCCGAGGCGAGTCTGCGGCTGTTCGCGAGCGAGGTGATGCCGCAGCTGAAGCGGCAGGTGCCCGTCCAGGACCAGCTCATCGCGCGAGCCGGCGTGGGCGAAGCCGCCGCGGCCGGCTCGTTCCGGCTCGCTATTTGAAGTCGCGACACGTGAAAGGCAGGAACGACGGTCCGTAGCCCACATTCTCAGCACTCGCCGAGCCGCACCGCGACGAAGGAGGACGCCACCATGCGACTGAAGGCACTGGTCCTCGCTGTGATGCTGGCCATTGGCCCCGTGCTGCTCGCGCCCCCGGCGTGGGCGCAGCAGCCCACCCTGCCCCTGGCCGCGCCCGAAACCCAAGGCTTCTCCAAGGAACGCCTGGGGCGAATCGCCGACGTCATGAAGGGTGAGATCGAGAAGGGAACGATCCCGGGCGCCATCACGCTCATCGCCCGTGGCGGGAAGATCGTGCACTACGAGACGCATGGCTTCCTCGACGCGGCGAAGAGCCGGCCGATGAGGAAGGAGGCGATCTTCCGCATCGCGTCCATGACCAAGCCGATCGTCAGCGCGGCGGCGATGATGATGGTCGAGCAGGGCCGGTTCAAACTGAACGACCCGGTCGGCCAGTATCTGCCTGAGCTGAAAGACATGAAGGTCGAGACGAAGAAAGCGGACGGCGCCGTCGAGGACGTGGCGATCGCCCGGGCCATCACGGTGCAGGACCTGCTCCGCCACACGGCTGGCTTTACCTATAGCTTCGGCGGACAGCGCTCCGAGCGCATCAAGAACCTCTATCTCGAAGCAGACATCGAGACGCAGAAGTCCGACATCACGAGTGACGAGATGATCAAGCGCCTGGCTGGCATCTCCCTCGTCTTCCAGCCGGCCACGAGCTTCGAGTACAGCGTGTCCATCGACGTCCTGGGCATCCTGATGGAACGCGTCAGCGGCAAGCCGCTCGACCGGCTGCTCGACGAGATGATCTTCAGGCCGCTCAAGATGAAGGACACGGCGTTCTACGTCCCGCCGGAGAAGGCCTCGCGCCTGGCCGACGCCCTGGATTCCGATCCGAACAAGGCGTGGATCTGGAAGTGGATCCGCGTGACCGACAACGGCGCCGGCAAGCGCTACTTCAACGGCGGCGGCGGGCTCGTCTCGACGACGGAGGACTACTGGCGCTTCGCCCAGATGATCGTCAACGGTGGTGAGCTGGACGGCGTGCGGCTGCTGTCCAAGAAGACGGTGGAGTTCATGCTGAGCGATCACCTCGTGGGCATGGGCGGCTCCGCGGCGGGCACGACGGGGCCGGGCTACACGTTCGGCCTCGGCTTCGGCGTGCGGAAGGATGACGGCTTCGGCTGGGTACCCGGCAGCAAGGGCGACGCGATGTGGGCCGGCATCTGCGGCACGAGCTTCACGATCGATCCCAGGGAGAAGCTGGTGGGGGTGTTCATGGCACAGGGCCCGACGACGCGCATCCACACGCGCATGCTGTTCAAGAACCTGCTCTATGGCGCGGTGGTCCGGTAGCCAAGTGGAACGTCCAACCCGTGGGGTCGAGTAACCGGCGCGGGGAGTACTGGTCAGCGCCTCTTCACGCTCTCACGATGGTGCCTGTCGGAGGATCGCCCGTGGGATGCGGGCCTCGACGCCTTGCCACATCAACGCCGCCCAGCGCGCGTACCCCAGGTCCGATGGATGGTACCCATCCGCCGAGATCAGCTCCGGGCGCTGCGGGACTTCTCGCCGACTCGCTTCGTAGAGGTCCACCACCTCCGCCCGATACGCGCGGGCCTGGCGGAGCAGCGCTTCGTTGAAGCGGAGGACCCGGTCGCGCAGACTGGCTTCGATGTCGCGGCCCTTGAAGCGCGGCGTGACGGCCAGCTCCGGGATGAGGTTGACCACCACCGCCGCCGTCGTCCGCGTCGTCAGCGTCCGCAAGATGGTCTCGATATCGCGTTCGTACTGCTGCGGAGTCCGCTCGCGCGTGATGTCGTTTGGTCCGACCGAGAGCGTCACGAGATCCGGCCGGAGCACCACCGTCCGCCCAAGTTGGGTCCTGACGACGTCGCGCGCGGTGGCGCCACCCGCCCCGAGATTCACCTCGCGGGCGGCCGGATACACCGACCGGAGCCGCTCGCCCAGGTGGCTGACATACGTGCCGGCCGGGCCGGTCGCGCCTTCGCCCTGAACGGTGCTGTCACCGAGCGCCACGTACAGTACGCGGCGGCTGGGATCCCGCGGCAGCTCACGCGCCGCGGGACCCGCGCCGCTGAGGGGCGTCGTCGGGCCCGCACAGCCGACGACTATTCCAGCCATGAGGACGGCCCCGAGCGACGACCAGCTACCCGGCATGAGGCCGGACCCCGCCGCCGAGATACATCGTTCTGACCTCGGGGTTGTCCAGGAGCTCGCGGCCCGAGCCCTGATACCGGTTGCGGCCGAGCTCCAGCACGTAGCCCCGGTCGGAGATCTCGAGCGCGCGCGCCGCGTTCTGCTCCACGAGCATCACGGTGAGGCCTCCTCGCGCCATCTCGACGACCTTGTCGAAGACCTCGTCGACGAAGCGCGGGGAGAGCCCGAGCGAGGGCTCGTCGAGCATCATCATTCGCGGTCGCATCATGAGGGCGCGGCCCATCGAGAGCATCTGCTGCTCGCCCCCGCTCATCGTGCCGGCCAGCTGGCGAGGCCGCTCGCCGAGGCGGGGGAACAGGGAGAACACGTAGTCCATCGAGGCCCTGATCGTCGCCTTGTCCGGCTCCAGGTAGGCACCCATCTCGAGGTTTTCGCGGACGGTCATCTGGGTGAAGACCACGCGGCCCTGGGGCACGTACCCCAGCCCGAGGGCCAGGATGCGGTGTGGTCGCTGGCCGACCAGGTCATGCCCGTCGAACGCGATCTGGCCACCGAGGTAGCTGATGAATCCCATGATGACCTTGAAGGTCGTCGATTTGCCCGCCCCGTTCGGGCCGATCACCGCCACGACCTCGCCCGCGTTCACGTGCAGCGACACGCCGTGCAGGATCTGGATAGACCCGTAGCCCGCCGAGACCTCGTGCAGCTGGAGGAGCGCGGTACTCATGAATGTTCAGCCGAACGGCGGCGACCGAAGTACGCCTCGATCACGCGCTCGTCGCTCCGGATCTCGGCGGGCGGGCCCTCGGCGATCTTCACGCCGTAGTCCATCACGAAGATCCGCTCGCAGTGGTTCATGATCACGTTCATGTCGTGCTCGACGATCACGATGGTCTTGCCGCTGGCCTGTAACCGGTGGATGTGATCGAGCAGGTGCTGGAGCAGCGTCCGGTTGACGCCCGCCGCCGGCTCGTCGAGCAGGATCAGGTCGGGGTCGGTCATGAGCGCCCGGGCGAATTCCAGGAGCTTCTGCTGCCCGTAAGACAGCCGCCCACCGTACTCGGCGCGCAGGTGGGTGAGGTTCACGAGCCCGATGAGCTCGTCGGCCCGCGCGCGCGCCACCCGGTTGGGTACGTCGACCGCGATCACCGACAGCATGTTCTCGAGCACTGTCATCTCCCGGAAGATGCGAGTGATCTGGAATGTCCGCGTGATGCCCCGGCGGAAGATCTCGTACGGTTTGTGGCCGGCGAGGTTCTCTCCGCGGTAGATGACATCACCGCCGTCGGGCGTCGTGACCCCGGTGAGGAGGTTGAACGTCGTCGTCTTGCCCGATCCGTTGGGCCCGATGAGGCCGGAGATCTTCCCCCGGGGGATGGCGAAGCTACACCCGTCGACCGCCCGCACCCCGCCGAACGCCTTGCGCAGGTTCCGGGCCTCCAGGACGATGGCGTCGCCGCCGAGGTCCGTCAGTGCACCATCCCCTTGCGAGCCCACCCGCGGTCGATGGCGAAGCCCATGAGCCCGCGCGGCATGAAGCGCGCGACCAGGATGATGAACAGCCCGTAGGCGATCAGGTGGGCGGTCGGAAAGTTGACCCACGTGAACTCCTGGGCGGTGTACAGGAGCACCGCGCCCACGATGGGGCCGATGACCGTGCCCTTGCCGCCCAGCATCGACATGAGCGCCATCGCGATCGTGATCTGGACGAAGAACACTGACGGCGGGTCGATGTACAGGACCTTGTAGGCCTGGATCCCGCCCGCTACGGCCGGAAACACGGCCGAGAGCGTGAACGCCGCCAGCTTGTAGCGCGTGGCGTTGATCCCGAGCGCCTCGGCCGCGATCTCGTCTTCGCGGATGGCGTTGAGACGGACCCCGATCCGCGAGTGCCCGATCACGTAGGCGATCACGATCGTCACCACCATCAGGACCAGCATGGCGTAGTAGGTCTCGAGCGAGGTCTCGGCGCTGGGCAAGCTGATGCCCAGCCCGCCATGCGTCAGGCGATCCCACACCGTGGCCACCACGCGCGTCCCCTCGGCGGCCCCCAGCATCGCGATCGCGAAGTACGGTCCCTTGAGGCGCAACACGGGATAGCCGAGCGCGACCCCGACCAGGGCCGCCAGCCCGGCCGCCACGCCGAGCGTCGGGAGCCAGTGCCACCGGTAGTCGGCCACCAGGATGGCGCAGGCGTAGGCCCCGATCCCGTAGAACGCCACATGACCGAACGACGTATAGCCGGTGAAGCCACTGATGATGTTCCAGCTGAGGGCCAGCACGACGTACATCATCGTGAACAGCGTGAAGGAGCGGAGGTAGAGGCTCAGACCGTGCGGTAGGAACGCCAGGCCGAGGGCCACCAGGCCGAGGAGGACCAGGTTGCGAACGTGCTCGTGCCGCGTCACCGCGACCGCTCAGCCTTCCTTCACGCCCATGAGCCCGCCGGGACGGATCAACAAGACGAAGATCATCAGGCCGTAGGCCGCCAGTTCCACCATCGCGGTGCCGTTGGGAACCATGAGCGAGACGAGGTTTTCGAGGACCGCGAGCATGAGGCCCCCGATCAGCGCGCCCACGTAGTCGCCGCGGCCGCCGAGGATGATGATGGCGAACGCCTGGAGGGTGTAGAGCACACCGGTCTCGGGGTTGAACCCGAACTGGATGGACACGAGCGCCCCGCCCGCCACCGCGAGCGCCGCGGCCAGGCCGGTCGTGATCACGTAGATCCGCTGCACGTCGATCCCGCAGACCATCGCCACCTCGGCGTTGAGCGCGGTGGCGCGGATGGCCTTGCCCAGCCGGTTCAGCTTCAAGAACAGGTAGACGCCGATGGAGATCACGACCGCCATGACGAAGCTGATCAGTCGGTTCTGACCGACGGCGATGGCGCTCGTGACGTGGACCGTTCCGGGGGCGTACGGGATCGTCCGGAAGTCCGTCGTGAAGATCAGCTCCGCGGTGTAGATCATCACGAGGCCGAGGCCGAAGGTGATCAGCAGCCCGGTCAGCTCGGGTTGTCCGACGACGGCGTTGAGCAGCACCTTCTGGACGGCCACGCCGAACAGGAAGGCGATCGGCAGGGTCAGGACCATCGCCAGCAGCGGATCGACACCGAGGTAGAAGAACGAGACCCAGCTGAGATAGGCGCCCATCATCACCATCTCACCGTGAGCGGCGTTGATGATGCGCATCACGCCGAAGATCAGCGTGAGTCCTACCGCGAACATCGCATAGACGCCGCCCTGCATGACGCCGCTGACGACGACCGTGGCCAGGTTTCCCAGCCACCGCTGGTCGAGGCGTACATTGCCCACCCAGGCGCCCACGAGGAACGGCACCGCGTACGCGCAGACCAGGAACGCGGCGAGCAGATAGAGGCTCCGGATCTCACTCCGCTCCATCGGTCACCGCCTCACCCGCGACCCCGCCGGCGAGCCGCTCACGCCGGTACCGATAGCGAAAGGCCGAGAGTGCTTGCGCGACTCCCGGCCCCTCGCCCGGACACGCCGATTGACGGTGGAAACTACCGCTTGCTCCACTCCGGCATCGGCAGCTCGGCCTTCGTCTCCGCCCACTTCTCGGGCCAGACGACGCGGCGCTGGCCCCTGAGGATCTGGAAGGTCAGGCCCTCGTGGGAATTCATCCCCTTCGCATCGACCTTGTAGCGACCGAAGGCCGAATGCACCTCGATCGTGGCCAGGGCCTCGCGGAGCTTCTCGTTGTCGAAGTTGCCCACCTTCTTGAGGGCGGCCTCGGTCACCTGGAGCGAGCCGTAGGCGTTCCCGGCATGATAGTTGGGCTTCTCGCCGCCGTAGCGCTTCTCGTACGCCTCGATGAACTCCTTCATGCCGGGGTTCTTGAGGATCTGGGGGAGCGGTTCCCACTGGCTAAACCCCAGCACGTACTCGGCCGTGGAGCCCAGCTGCTCGGGGAAGTTGGGCAGCCCCGGCCCGACCGTGCTCGAGAAGAGCTTGATGTTGATGTTCTGCTCGCGGAGCTGCCGGAGCTGGGCGGCCGCGTCGGCGAAGTAGCTGTTGGAGAAGATGGCCTCGGCCCCGGCGGCCTTGATCTTCTGGAGCAGCGCGGTGAAGTCGGTCTGCTTGAGCGGATAGTTCTCCTCGACGACGATCTCGATGCCGAGCTTCGTCGACCAGTCCTTGGCGCCCTTGCCCGACTGGCGGGGGAAGAGGCTGTCCTCCCCGATGATGGCCGCCTTCTTCACGCCGATCTGCCTGGCGAGGTGGACCGCACCCTTCTGGTAGTCCTCGGCGACGGCCACGATGTTGAAGATGTACTTTCGCCCCTTCTCCCAGATCGGGCTGGACGCCGCGCCGTAGGCGACGAAGGGCATCTTGTAGCGCTCGTTGACGTTTGCGACGGCCTCCGTGATGCCGCTCGAGTACGGCGCGAGCAAGAGATCGACCTTGTCCTCGGTGATGAGCTTTTCGTAGAGCTTGATGGCCGTCTGGGTGTCGGACTTGTCATCGAGCAACCGCAGGGCGATCTGGTGGCCGAGGAGGCCGCCGCGGCCGTTGACCTCGTCCACCCACAGCTTGATCGAGTTGACCTGCCGGCCCGCGGGCTCGGCGTAGCGCCCGGTCTGCGAGATCGCGCCGCCCACGAGCACCTCGTTGTTCGGACGGTGGCTAGCCCAGGCGCTGCCCCCGCCGGCCCCGAGCAGGGTCACCAAGGCGACCGCCAGAGTTCGAATGGCTCCTGTCCTCATCCCCAATCCTCCCTTGGTTCGGGATTCCCGCCGGCGAGCGGACGTCGCTCAGCGGGCCTTTGGCGCCGCAGCCGCGTCGGCCTTCTGGAAGTCAGCCTCGGTGAAGCCGTACAGGTGCGCCCCGCCCATCAGGATCTGGCCGGCGATCTCGCGCGGCACGTTCTTCAGGAGGTTCTCGGCCACATGCGGGAAGTTGGAGTCGAAGTGCGGGTAGTCCGTCGAGACGCACATCCGGTCGGCGCCGATGAGCCCGGCGGTGGCCTCGATCTCGGGCTCGCTGCCCTCGACCGCGGCCCAGCAGTTGCGCCGGAAGTATTCGCGCGGCGTCAGAGTCAGGTACGGCGCGTGCGAGTCGCGGTACTGCGGATAGTCCCACTCGATGCGCGACAGAAGCCCGGGCACCCACGAGTTCTGCGCCTCCAGGAAGCCCACACGGAGCCGCGGATGGAACTCGAACACCCCGCCGATGATCATCGCGATCAGCGCTTGCTGCATCTCGATCCAGTGGCTCGCCACGTGGCGGTAGAACCGGTTCTCGCCGTACAGCGGGACCATCCGGGAGTTGTGAGCGCTCACGCCCTCGTGAAAGCCCCAGGTCACGTTCAGCTCTTCGTGGATGCTGTAGAGCGGGTCCCAGTAGTTCGAGTGCCAGTAGTGGTCGTTCAGCAGGTTCGGCCGGATGAAAGACCCCACCGCCCCCAGCTCGCGGACGCACCGCACCAGCTCCCGGCAGGCCAGGTGCGCATCGTGCACGGGGAGCATGGCGACGAACTTCAACCGCTCGGGGCGGTACTGGCAGAACTCGTGGATCCAATTGTTGTACGCCTGGCAGAGCGCCACCGACAGCAGCGGATCCATGTGGTCGCGAGCGATCAGCGAGAGGCCGGCGGTCGGATAGAGCACGGCGATGTCGACCCCTTCCATGTCCATGCCCATGACCTGCGCCTCGGCGTCGTAGTCGCGCTGGATCGCGAAGTCCAGCCGACTGGTGTCGAACAGCCGGGAGCCCGACAACGGCTGCGTCGTGTGTGATGGGCCGGGACGGGCACGCTTGCGGTACTGCTGCAGGTCCATGTCGGAGGTCGGCAGCCCGTCGATGATGATCAACCCGGCCGGCCCGCGCTTGGGCCGGCCGTCGGCGCCCACCAGCACGCTCACCCGGTGCTTGAACTTCGGATCCAGGTAGCGGTCGAAGAGATCGGGCGGTTCCATGATGTGCATGTCGGAGTCGACGAACCGGAGGCCGTCTTTCATAGGAGGTTCCTCGTCGGGACCGGGTGATGGGTAGGGCGTCGGGCCAGATGATGGGCCGCCCGCGCGCACGTGTCAAGCGGACGATTGATTCTTGTATATTGACGCAGGGCCTTCCCCGACGACGTCCGGCAGAGGGCGGGGTTCCAGCTCTGGCGCGTCCAGCGTGGGCTCGAGCGAACGACTGGAAGCCGATGCCGAGCGTGGGGCTCGGCGTGCAGGAGGTCCGCATTCACACCGGCACCGAGCATCGCGTGCTCTATGTCGCGAAGTTCGCCGAGGCCGTCTACGTCTTGCATGCGTTTGAGAAGCGGACGCGCCGACGGGTGACCTCGATCTTGCGAGGCAGCGCCTGGGCCTGCTGATGAAGCAGCGGGCGCGCCGGAAGGGGTAGGTGGTCCATGAAGAAGGTGAAGCTGACCCGATCGAGCGGCAACGTCTTCCGCGATCTCGGGTTTCCCGGCGACGAGGCGGAGTACCTTAAAGTGCGCGCCGAGCTGATGGCCCATCTGCAGCAGGTGATCACGGCGCGCGGATTGAAGCAGGCCGCGGCGGCCGAGCTGCTTGGCGTCACGCAGCCCCGGGTCAGCGACGTGATGCGCGGTCGCATCGACCTCTTCAGCATCGACACGCTCATCGACATGTTGGCCCGCCTTGGCATCCGGGCCAAGCTCGTGCTGCACCCGCGTCGCCGACGGGCGGGCGTCGCATAAGAGGGGATGCCGAGTATCCTGCGTCATTCTCAGCTCCTAGCCGACCAGTGCCACGCGGACACTTCTCGGCCCGCCCGATGCCCGGCGGATGCGCCCCTTCGAGCACGCCAAGTCTGAACTCGTCGAAGAAGACGAGCTTCGTCGTTCCCTCCAGGGTTCGCCGCGCCCACTCCGCCCGGCGGCGCCCGAGAAAGTGACCAGAAGGTAAGGCCTGACCCCCTACTTGGTCTCGACCTTGCCGATCTTCTTGACGACCTCGGCGAGGGTACGCGCGTCGCGGTCCCACCAGGCCTCGAACTCCTCGGCGTCCTGATAGGCGATCGGGACCTGGATCTTGTCCATGGCCGCCTTGAAGTCCGGCTCTTGCACGGCCTTCCGGATCGCCTCGCGAACCGTCTTCATCGCGTCGGCGGGGATGCCCTTCGGCGCGAACATCCCGATCCACAAGTAGTACTCGACGTCGTAGCCGAGCTCCTTGAGCGTGGGCACGTCGGGGAAGTAGGGATGCCGCGTCGCGCTGGTCACGGCGAGGGCGCGGAACTTGCCGGACCTCAGATGTGGCGAGGCCACGCCGGGCGGCGACATCCAGAGGTAGGCGTGGCCACCCAGCACGGCCATCGTCGCGGGTCCCCCGCCCGCGGTCGGCAGGTGGCGCATCTTGAGGCCACCCGCCTTGTCGAGCAGCATCTCCATCGGCATGTGCGAGGCGCCGTACGGCCCGGAGGACGAGAACGTGATCTGTCCCGGGCGCTTGCGGGCGTCGTCCAGCAGCTCCTTCAGGCTCTTCCACGGCATGTCGGAGTTCACGACCAGGATGCACGGGTCGGCGTTGATCCGCGCGAGCGCCGTCAGCTGGTCACGGGCGTACGTCGGGGTCCGCCCGAACAGGAGGTCCACCTCGGGGATCGTCGAGACGGCGGGCACGTGGATCAGGATGGTGTAGCCATCCTTCTTCGCCGTCGCCGCGGCGTGGGCACCGACCGCGCCGGCGGCGCCCGGCTTGTTGACGACGATGACGGGCTGCCTGAGGATCCGCTCCATGGCGGCCGCCAGCGGCCGGCCCGTCAGGTCCGCGAGCCCGCCCGGCGGGAACGCGTTGACCATCGTGATGGGACGCGAGGGGAACGGCTCGTCCGCCGCGGCGGGGGCCACGAGGGCGAGCGCGAGAACGAGCAGCCCGATCAATGACCTCATATCCACCTCCTGGCCCCACTACCAGCCCAGGCGTTCCGTACGAACAGTTCAATGCTCAGAACGTTGCCCGAGGACACCGGCACCGGGCCTGATGTCAGCGCGAGTGGGATCGTCCGCAGCGCTCCCAACCCCGAGATGAGGAGTATCCCGGCCCGGGCCGCACCGGCGATCCACCCCGGATCGAAGGAGACCGTACCCCAGGGCGGGGCCGCGGTCAAATCGGTCGAGAATTCCGGCCCCTCTCGGGAGTCCGGGGCTTTCCGGCGCCGGGCGGCCCGGCCCCGGGGGCCAGGGCCACGGGCTTGACATAGACCTTAGTGAGATGTATCTCTCAGATACGATCTGGCCGAGATACGCAGCGGCGGAAGCCAGGAGGTTGCCATGAACGCTCCCCTGATCTTCTCGATAGCCCTGAGCATAGCGATGCTGGCCGGGGGGTGCGCCACGCTGGCCATCTGGTCTGCTCCGGAGAAGGCGGCGAGTCCCGAACGCACGCCGTTGGCGCTCGGGGCCGACCGCCTGTTCTGGCAGACTCTGCACGGCGGCGAATACCAGAAGATCCCCGACACGCTAACGGCCCTGAAGGCGGCCTACCTGGAGAACCCCAGCGACGCCGTCACCGCCGCGCATATCGGCTGGATGCACATCTGGCGGCTCGCCGAACGGGGCCGCCCGGCTTCGGGGCCTCGCGACCCCGGCATCACCGACAACGCCGTCCTCTCGCGCAAGTACTTCGAAGAGGCCGTGCGACTGAATCCTGGCGACGCCCGGTACCTGGGCTTCTACGCTTCCCTGCTGATGACGGAAGGCGCGATCCACAAGGACGAAAGGCTGCGCCGCCGCGGCTACTACACCATGCTGGACGCCGTCCGGGCCTGGCCGGAGTTCAACTATTTCACCGCCGGGTACGTGTTCTCGGCCCAGGCCCACGATTCCGAACGCTTCCGCGAGGGACTGGAATACCAGTGGCTCACGCTCGACGTGTGCGTGGGCGAGCGGGTCGACCGCGGCAATCCAGACTTCGCCAGATACATGAAGCTGGAAACGACGCAGGGCCCCAAGCGGGTATGCTGGAACTCCTGGATCGCTCCTCACAACTTCGAGGGGTTCTTCCTGAACTTCGGCGACATGCTGGTGAAGGCCGGTGATCCGGACACCGCGATCAAGATCTACCGCAATGCTCAGCACACGAACGACTATGCCTCGTGGGCGTACAAAGGCGTGCTGGAGCACCGGATGCGAAATGCCGCGCGGTACGTCGACGCCTTCCGTCAGGAGAACCCTGCGGCAGGGGCGCCCACGATCATGATACGGTCACCCTTCGCCTGCGTGGGGTGTCATCAACGGTAGAGGGTGGATCCGATGCCTCCGGCATCTCCTCGACGATCTGCCGGAACAGGCTGTCCGGGAGGATGGTGCGACGGCGCGCCGCGGACTAGAATCTGAAGTCGTGGACCTCCTCGACTTCGTCGCCCGCGCCAATCCCGAGTGCGTTGACGCCCTGTACCGAAAGTATTGACTGATCCCACCCGACTCCTCGAGGACCTGACGAGGCCGGACGCTTACCCGCCACCGCATCCCCGGCGGATAACGCTGGTCACGACGCACATCTCGTGGGTCTTCCTCACCGACCACGAGGTCTGGAAGCTGAAGCGGCCGGTCGACTACGGCTTCCTCGACTACACGACCCTCGACCGGCGCCGCCACTTCTGCCACGAGGAAGTGCGTCTGAACCGCCGGCTGGCACCCGACGTCTACCTCGGCGTCGTGCCCGTCCGCCTGGCGGACGGGCGCCACTCGTTCACCTCGAATGGAGCCATCGTCGATCATGCCGTGCGGATGCGCCGCCTGCCGGACGCGGCGAGCGCCGAGGCGCTGCTCCGACACGGTGTCCTCGGCCACGAGCACCTTTCACGCCTGGCCGGCCGGCTCGCGGCGTTCTATGCGACCTCCGGGGCCGAATGGCGCGGGGAATACCTGGACCGCTTCCGGGGCAATGTCGAGGAGAACTTCGCGCAGGTTCGGCCCTTCGTCGGCCGGTTGCTGGCACCGGAGACGTTCGAAGCCGTCAGGGACTGGCAACTCGAGCGCCTGGCGCGGGAGCCGAACGCGTTGCGGGCGAGAGCGCAGCAGGGACGCATCCGAGACGGGCACGGCGACCTCCGCCTGGAGCATGTCTACTTCGAGCGCGAGCAGCCTATCGTGATCGATGCGATCGAGTTCAACGAACGCTTCCGGATCGGTGACGTCGCCGCCGATGTGGCCTTCCTCGCAATGGAGCTCGGGGCGCGATCGCGCCCCGAGCTCGCCGCGAGCTTTCTCGCGGCCTTCGCGCTGGAGTCCGACGACTTCGATCTCTATGCCGTCGTCGACTTTTACCTGTCCTATTGGCTTCGACAGCCCCGAGCCGGGATGAGCGGGGGCGGGTCGTAGCGGTCGTGGTGGCGCAGCCACTCCCGGACGATCCGGTCGCGCTCCCGCCGGAACGCGGAGAGCCCGGGCAGCCACCCGCCGTCGCGGGAGCGATACCCCATGTCGGCGGCGAAGGTCGTCCCCTGGTGGCTCACGATGGGGAAGCGCCAGCCGCGCGACCGCGCGAACCTCCGCTGCACGTCGGGCGGGTCCGGGCTCGAGACCACGAGGGCCGCGCGGGTGGCGATGTGCGCGTAGAGCCCGTTGTAACCGTCGGCCCACATGGTGCAGTAGGGGCAGCTCGCGCCCATGTTGTGGATGACGATGAGATCGCGCCCTCCGCCGAAGAGCTGCGAGAGGCGGACCGGCCCCTTGCTCGACGCCAACGTATAGTCCTCCACCGGCTGCGGCAGTTGATAGTCAACCAGTATCTTGACTGCAAGGGGCCGGCGCTCGAGGCGGACATCCAGCCCGTGGCAGCCGGGCCTACACCTCGCCGGCCATCTGCTGGTCGAACGGCAAGAGGCGGTCGTCGACGATGGCGTTCGCGTCGTAGCGAGGGTGCAGGAACAGATGGTGGAGCTGGCGGCGGCGGATGCCCATGTTCGAGGCGTCGGAGACCGGCAGGACGATGGCGTCCCGGAGATAGCGCTCCAACGGATGATCCTTCGTACAGCCCTGGACGCCCAGCAGATAGATCGCATCGCGGATGACCTCCACGGCGATCTCCGAGCAGAACACTTTCGCCAGCACCGGCATCTCCAGTCCGTCCGCCTCGTGCGCATCCACCCAGTGGCAGGCGCGCCAGACCAGGGAACGAGCCGCCTCGATCCGCATCTTCATGTTGGCGAGCATGTATCCCACGTTCTGGTGGTAGATGATCGGGCGGCTCCCGCCTCGCCGGTGGCGCTTGGCGAAGTCCAAGCAGTACTCGAACGCCGCCTGCATCAGCCCGACGCACCCGACGCCAAGGAGAGCCCCCCGCCAGTTGAACGCGCGATACATGATCGCGAGCCCGTCGCCCTCGCGACCGATGAGGTTCTCCCGCGGGACGCGGACGTGATCGAAGATGACCTCGGGCTGAACGGTGAGGCGGGCCCCGATCTTGTCTTCGACGCGGCCCACCGAGATGCCCGGCGTATCGCCCGGCACGATGAGCACGCTCAGACTCTCTCGCGCGTTCTTCCGGAGATCGGTCCGGCAGAACACCGTATACAGCCAGGCGCCCTTGCGGTCCCATCCGCTTCCGTTGGTGGAGAAGTACTTCCGGCCGTTGATGACATAGCTATCGCCGTCCAGGTCGGCGTGAGTTCGAAGCCCGGCCTCGGGATCGGGAGAGTCGAAGTTCGCCGTCCCCTCCGCGTCACTGAAGGCGTAGCTGGCCAGGTGGGGCCCGTCGTCGGCCGCCTGGCCCGCGCAGTACGCGGTCAGCCATCGGCGCTTCTGCTCCTCGGATCCGAAGAACCGGATCGGCGCCAGCGCCAGCAGGTTGGCCAGGATCGTCGACGGGACGCCGACATCCACCTTGGTCAGCTCCTCGCCCGTGATCGCGTAGTCGAGGGTGCCGAGCCCGCCGCCGCCGTATTCCGTGGGAAGGAAGCCCCGGGTGAATCCGAGCTTCGCCGCCTTCCGGTACACTTCCCGCGTCCGCACGAAGCATTCCCACGGGTCGGAGAGCCGGTCGAGCTCGTCCACGAGCGGCCGCAGCTCGTTGTGCGCGAACTCCCGCGCCGCGCGCTTGGCGGCCTTCTGCGCTTCGCTGAGCGTGAAGTCGATCATCCGCCCGGCCTCCGGCCTGATTCCGCGAGTGAGATCAGACGAAGCAGCGTTTGATCTCGATGTCTATGTTCGCAGTGTAGCACTTCAGCGGCACGCTCACCGCTTGGCGCTGGCGGGCCGCTGATGAACTGAACCCTACCGCCCATGATTGAGCCGCGAGTGAACGCGCCACGCACCGTGGCATGCTCGTCGGCTATCACTCGATCACTCGATCCGCGCGGAGCCGCAGCGACGGCGGGGCCCCGCCCGATCACGCCGGCGGTCCTCCACCACACGGGACCAGTCCGGACGCGGCAGCTTTTCGATCACACGACGCGTTTCGTCGCGTGCCCCCGGGACGTGACACAGAACCTGATCCTGAACCACGGCCTGAGCGAAGAACGGATCGACGTTCTTCCCGAGTCGATACCCGTTGTCGATTGGCGAAGGACGTGGGAGGAAGAGCGGATCGCGCGACCGTTCGAGGGTGATGACCGGAGCTCCTCGAGCCGAGGAATGGCCAACCTGAGGTGTGCTGGACCTCGTTGCGAAGCGTCGTGGCGAGGTCCGAACAGATGACGTGCTAGCCCGGAGCCGACCCGAGATTCGCGTCGGCCACTCGGGAATTGGAGTACTCATAGCGACTGGGCGGCAGGATGCAGCCGTGGTCACGCGCACGCGGGCGGATATCGACTTCTGTTGCGGTAGCCGGCACCTCCACAGAGGTGCAGTTGCCCACGTAATCGAACGTCTGCATCCTGTCGGCACCGACCCACACCGCGAGCGAATACCGCCCAGCCATCAAAGGAGGAGTGTCGACCGTGATACGAACGGCATGCGCCGGGGCCGAATCGACGATGAAGCCCTCCAGAGACGGCACCGCTTGCATGATGGCATTCCCCGCGGCGTCCAGGATGGCGAGGGCCACGAACGCTGGTTTGTGCGCGCCATTCGAGCGGAGGAAGACAGTGGCGACAAGCTGTGGATGGCGCGTCGCTCCGTTCAGAAGCTCTACGCGAACCTCTTGAATCTCTAACGCGCTCTTCGGGGTTCGTGAGGGACCGTTTCCAAACGGGCACGTTCTCCGGCGTCATCATGTGGCTATAGAGCCGCACGCACTCTGCTGCGGGTCCGTCGAATCTGATTCTTCCGTGGTCCAGGAGGATCGCGCGCGAGCACAGGCGTTGTGCCGCCTGCATATTGTGACTGACGAACAGGACGGTCCGGCCACCTTTGGCCGCGTCATCCATCTTGCCGAGGCACTTTTGCTGGAAGGTACTGTCGCCCACTGCCAGTACCTCGTCCACGATGAGAATCTCCGGCTCCAAGTGCGCGGCGATGGCGAACGCGAGCCGCATGTACATCCCGCTGGAAGCCTCGGCGCCTCTGGGCCGGCCCGCCACCCCGAACCGTACCCCCACCGGGCCCGACCCGAGATACCGATTCCGGGCCAAGTTGGGCCAAGTAAAAGCTCGGGCCCACCTGAGGCGTCCTGACACTGACATACCGAAATACGCCAGCACTACCCGCACGAGGGCACCGGATGTCAACTGCCGCCGGTCATGGGACCAGAGTCGCGCCAAGGCTTCTATGAAACTGGATCGTCGGCGAGCAGGTCAGAATAAATCTCCTGTCCCAACCCAGACCAACCTGAGCAGATCCAGGACGACCTATCTCAGCGAGAAGACGAGAAATCAGAGTAGACGATGGTGACACTGGGTGTTCCTAATTCGGCCTGGAGCGGTAGCAAAGTGGTAGCAGTATCGAAGCTGTCGACGCGGGCTGGCTCGAGGTGGGCCACGGCGCTGGGCCAGGCATGACGGCCGTAGGGAGAGAACCAATCCCCTCCCCCCCAAGCTAGGGGACCTACTGCTGTCCCTTCTCCGCTTTCGCCTGACTCGCCGCGAGCAGCAGGTCGTGTGCGTGGGTCCTCCTTGCAGAAACTCCGCTGACGGCCAAGGAGATCGCCCGGCGCACCCGGCTCCACTACTCGCACTGCAAGGCCGTCGTCCGCACCCTCGTCGCCTGGCAGATCCTAGCGAGGATCCCCATGGGCGTTTCCTTCCAGCCGGCTGCGGAGCGGTGGGGACCGCCAACGGTCCCCTCGCCGCCGAGTTCCGCAGCGCGATGAACGCTGATGAGAGTGATCGGTTATGAAGAGGAAGACGAACCCCAAGTTTGATCCGCGAGAAACGCGAGAAGCGCGTGCCTGCGGACGCGGACTACGAGGCCGAGATCGAGCGCGACCCGGAGTTGGCTCGCGTGCTCGGCTCAGGGCGCTCTGGTGGCCACAAAGATGCCCCGGACAGCAGGCCAATCGAGCCGCCGGAACTTGGGGTGGTCATCCGGATTCCCGAAGTCGGTGGCCTGCACCATCGCTACGTCCGCCGGGCAGCGTAGTCACCCCCACCCCGCCCGGTCCTCCTCGCCACCGCCTGGCACTACCAACCTCTCCTTCTTAGTCTCGCGTCGCTCCGCGACACCCGTCTTCCTGCAAGGCCAAGGCGTCCACGAGTGTGAGGCGTCCGGAATCGTTAGAAGCGCGCGAACGCGCCCCAAGCGAGTCGGCAGAGGTTTTGGCGAAGGACACGGCCAAGATCGAGAGCGTGACCGCCCTCGACAAGCACACGGTGCGCTTCGCGCTCGAGCGGCCCTACGCGCCGTTCCTCTCCATCATCCCCGTGGCCACCGTCGTGAACTGGCGCGTGATCGAGCCCCACGTGGTGGGCAACGACTGGGGCAACGCCTGGCTGTCCTCAAACGGCGCGGGCTCCGGCGCCTACATCCCCGACCCGGCCAGCTACATCCCGGCCAAGGCGCTCGACCTCAAGCGCAACCCCAAGCACTTCATGGGCTGGAGCCACAACGCCAAGCCCATCGACCTCATTCGGGTGCGCCCGGTCGCCGAGACCACGACGCGCGTGCTGGCGTTGATGAAGGGCGAGATCGACGCCGGTGACAGCTATCTGCCGACCGATCAGGTGGAGCGGCTGTCGAAGGTCAAGGATGTCGTCGTTCCGCCAGGGGACGGCGGACGTGACAGGGGTGGCGGCGCCTGCGTCAGACGTGGCCCCAGCGCTCGTCGGGGGTTCGTTCAGTGAACTCGTCGAAGCTCACTCGGGCGAGGATCCCGGGAAGGATTGGAGGATCCGGCAGGCCTCCGGCGGAATCCGCACGAACACCCGCTCGTCGCGGCGCAGCCTCTGCGCGGGGTGCGTCTGCACGCACAGCGGGCCCCAGGCGGCGGTCGCCCGGCACTCAAGGGCGTTGCCGAGGTAGGTCACGTCCTCGACCGTCGCCGGCGACACGTTGGCGTCGGCGCCCAGCGCCTCGCGGCTGATCTCGACGTCCTCCGGGCGCACCACGACCGTCACGCGTGCGCCGGGCGTCACGCTCTCGGCGCGCCCCGGCCAGCCGCAGGCGAGCTTCGCGCCCCGGGTCTCCACGACGACCATCCCGTCCGCGGCCAGCACGGCGATCGTCCCTTCGAAGAGGTTCGCGGTGCCCACGAAGTCGGCGACAAAGGGGTGCCGCGGGCGCGAGTAGACCTCTTCCGGCGTGCCCTCCTGGACGACCACGCCGCGGTCCATCACGGCAATCCGCTGCGACATGGCGAGCGCCTCGGATTGGTCGTGGGTGACATACAGGGTGGCCATCCCCAGCGTCGCGACCAGGGCGCTCAGCTCATGGCGCATCTGCTCGCGCAGCTTGGCGTCCAGGTTGCTGAGTGGCTCGTCCAGGAGCAGGAGTTTAGGATTCGACACCAGGGCTCGAGCCAGGGCCACGCGTTGCTGCTGCCCCCCGGAGAGCTGGGGCGCCGGGCGTTTGGCCAGCGCCTCCATCTTGACGAGCCGCAGCGCCTCCATCACCCGCTCCTCGATCCGTCGCTTCCCCAGGCGCGGTCGTTCCGTCCGGAGCGGGTACGCCACGTTCTCGAAGACGCTCATGTGCGGCCAGATGGCATAGGACTGAAAGACCATGCCGATGGGACGGTCGTAAGGCGCAACGTGGACGCCGCACGCCGGCGAATCGACCACGCGGCGGTCGAGCTCGATCTCGCCGGAATCCGGCCGCTCGAGCCCCGCGATGCACCGCAGGGTCGTCGTCTTGCCGCAGCCGCTCGGCCCCAGCAGGGTGAACGTCTGGCCTTGCTCCACCGAAAGGCTGACGCCGCGCACCGCGGCGACGGCGCCGTACGTCTTGTAGAGCTCTCGGACGACGAGCATCAGGTCCGGCGCCGTCGACGGCCGCGGGCGCGGCGAGGGTGGATGGGGACCGGCGCCCCGCTCAGGGTACGAGGGCGGGACACGTTCACCGTCATGGTCGCGGATGCAGCTGACGGCATCAGATGACGAGCGGGGCGGCCTCGGCCAGGGACACGGCGCGCTCGGCGAGCACGAGGTCGGCTGCCGCTCGTTCCCGCCGGTCGGACGGTGCCTCCAGCGGATCGCGGGCCGTCAGGCGATGATCGAGGACCATTCGCGCGAGAAGGAGCCGCTTGCCGTCTCCGGTTCCCGACGCTTCCCGGGTCATGAGGACGGCGCTGGTCGAGTGATACAGGGCGCCGGCGGCCAGCCTCGTCCACTCCTCCAGGTCGGCTTTGGCCCCGACCTCCGAGGCGAACGAGACGGCTCGGTCGACGGCGTCGCGCAGACGCGTCCGGAACGTCTCGGGCGCCTCGAGCGACTGCGCGAGCAGATCCCCAAGTGCGGCCGCCAGCGTCTCCTGCGCGCGCCCCCTGCCCACGGCGCGCCCGATCGCGTCCAGCGCCGCGATGTTGCTCGTCCCCTCCCAGAGCACGCCGAGATGCGCATCCCGGACGAGCCGGGCATTCACCCACTCCTCGACGTAGCCGTTGCCACCGCGGATCTCCATCGCCCCGGTCGCGACCCGAAGGTTGTCGCGGCAGGCGCGGAACTTGTAGAGGGGCGTGAGGACGCGCAGCAGCGCCGTCGCTCCCTCCTCGCCCCGTTCCGCCCGCTCCATGACGTGCGCGGTGTATGCGTAGATCGAGAGAGCCTGCTCGGTCGGCACGAGGATCTTCAGGAGCTGCCGGCGAACGAGCGGCATGTCGATCAGCCTCTTCCCGAAGGCCACGCGGCTCCGCGCGGCGGCGAGCGCCTCGTTGAGGCCGCGGCGCATCATGGCGGCTGCGCGCACGCCGTGCGAGAGACGGGAGAGATTCACCTGCTCCAGCATCTGCTTGAAGCCGTTCCGGGGATCACCGACGAGCCACGCGAGCGCGCCCTCCATGCGGATCTCGCCGGTCGCCATCGAGTGCGTGCCCAGCTTGTCCTTGAGGCGGACGATCCGGTAGCGGTTACGCGCGCCGTTCTCGAGCCGGCGCGGCATCGCGAAGAGGGCCAGGCCCTTCGTGCCGGAGGACGCGCCCTCGGGTCTCGCCAGCAGAAGGGCGACGTCGGCGTCGACGTGCGAGCAGAACCACTTCTCGCCGTAGAGGCGCCACTCTCCGCTCTCGCGGCGGGCGATCGTCTCGATCGCTCCGATGTCTGAGCCCCCCGCCTTCTCCGTGATGAACTGCGTCCCCTTCCAGAGCTGGGCCGGGTCCGGGGAGAGCATTCGCGGCAGGAGGCGCCGCTTGAGATCCTCGTCGCCGTGGCGGCGAATCACGAAGATGCTCGTGTCGGTGACGCTCACCGGGCACATCAGCCCGAACTCCGCCTGCACGAAGAGGTACTGGAAAGCGTACTTCGCGATCGGCGGCAGCGGGTCCGGCCACCCGAGGACGCCTCCCCGGTGGCTCATCGCGGCGAGACCGAGGCGGCCGAAGGCCATCTCCTCCATCTCGCGGTACGCGGGGTGGTACTCGATCCAGTCCTCGGCGCGGCCGAAGCGGTCGCGAGCGTGCAGCACGGGCGGATGCCGGTCGGCCACGGCGGCCAGCTCGTCGAGGCGGCCGCCCGCGAGCTCGCCGAGCCGGTCGAGGTGCGGCTCCAGGTGCGCGCGGAGCGCCGGGTCCATGTAGAGGTCGAGGAGCGAGCGAAAGGCGGGATCGATCCGGTAGAAGTTCATGCCGCGGCAGTCGGTGGCGATGCCATGCGACGCGTTCTCGCCCCCGCCGCTCCGCTGGTTGTCATTCTCGAGCCCCGGCGGCTGATGGAAGACCTCGTCCGGGGCTCGGTGCGCGACCTCGTTCATCGCGTCCTCCTCGTTGCTGGGTTCCTGTCGTCGGGAGCGTCGATCGTGGAGCCCCGTGGTCACGGATGGTATTCGATCTGGCTCTGGGGGATGTGGCGCCACGTCGTGTCCTGACCGAGTTCCTCAAGATAGTGCACGCCCATACTCACGGTTCGCGGGGTGATGATGAAGAGACGGGCCAACCGCCAATCAAACCCGAGGTCGAGGATGATGGCGGCGCTCGCCCCATCCAGATTCATCGGGATCCGGTGGCCCGAGCGCTTCTCGAGTTCGTCCTCGATGAGGGTTGCGAGTCGGCCGTAGCGTCCGTAGACGCCCTCGGCTCGGGCTAGCTGGAGGAGCTTCGGCGCCCGGGGATCGGCCCGGTGGAGTGGAATGCCGAAACCGGGGATGCGCTGCTTCACACCGCACGCCGCGTCCACGATCTTGCGGGCCGTCTCGCCCAAAGTCTCGTCGGGGATCGTCGCTTGTTCGCCCGTAACCGGCCCGAGGTGCTCGACCAAGAGTCGCGCGAATTGCTCGCCCGCACCGCCCATCCAATCCCCAAAGGCCAGCACCCCGCCGGCCACGGCCGCCTGGATCGGGGATCCGTATGACGCCAGGCAGCGGCTGATCATCGAGGGCGGGGCGATCCCATGCTCCATCGACGCCACCAGCACGGCCTCGAGCATCCGCGCTTGCCGCTTCGAGGGCAGACGCCCCTGGATGAGCAGAAACATCATCTCTGCAAACGACACCGCTCCGACGAGGTCGCTCAAGCGACGGCCGCGAACGATGACCTCTTCGTCATGGTCCGTGCTGACGATGTCGCAGATGCCGGTCTCCCACCGGGTTATGTCTCTCGCGCTCACAACCACCTCCTGGCAAAACGGCGTTCCTGCAGTCCGGGCTTGGGCCGGATCGCCACCAAAGATCTCTACGGGACCACCACGGCTGTTCAGAGTTTATGCGCCAGACGCCCGGCCAGACCTGCATGGAGTTAACTGCAAGCGCGCTATTGAAGGTCGCGTCCTCAAACGGCAACCGCTCCACGGAACCCTCCCGCAGCTCGACACGACCAGCTTCAGTCGTCTTCGCGTTTCGAACCGTGGCTTGCTCGACCATCTCCTTGGAGTCATCGACACCAACCACACGCCCCGACGATGCCCACTTGGCGAGCTGCTGAATGCCAACACCGGGGCCGAATCCCACCTCGAGTACTCTGTCGCTCGGGTGGACGCCGAGCAGGTCGATGGCCCAGGCGGCGACCTTCCGATTCATGCGCGCCATGATGATGCCACCCAGCCTCCCCAGGCTGCCCTGGGGACGACCGAACATGCGCATCAGGATACGCTTCCCAACTGTCATCGCCAGCCGATCAGGCACTGGGTATCATTGCGCGCGCTCAACCGGGCCGGTTGGCCCCGGGCTCCCATAGCTTGAACGACAGCGGCGCCATCTGCTCGTGCGTGCGTCGCGCCCAGTCGCGCTCGGCCACCGCCGCCAGCGCCTGATCGGCGGCCGCCTGGACGCGCTCGCCCAGCGCCACCTCGTCGATGCCGGGAACCTTCCCGTCGCGGACCACGACCCGACCCGCGACGAAGACGTGCTCCACACTACGACTCCCGCCGTAGTACACGATGTTCTTGATCGGGTCGCGGAGGGGCCGCATCGGTATCGTGCGCCCGTCCAGCACCACGAGGTCGGCCTTGGCGCCGGGCGCGAGGCGTCCCAGGTCCTCGCGGCCCAGCGCGCGGGCCGCCCCGAGCGTGGCCGCGGTGAAGGTCTCCGCCGCCGTGGGAAGCCCGGCGTCGTGGCTCACCACCTTGGAGATCACCGCCGCCCACCGCATCTCCTCTATCATGTCGTGCGGGCAGGTGTCGGTGCCGATCACCACGTTGATCCCGCGGCGCAGGTACCCGCCGAAGGACTCCATTGCGCGCCCGCGCCGGGCGAAGTTCCACGGGCAGTACGCCACGTGGGTTCCCGTCGAGGCGAGGACGCCGAGATCATCGTGGTCGGGGTACCGGATCCGGCTGTGGTGGGCGAGGTAGACGGCGTGGCCCAGGATCACCTGGGGGCCGATCATGCCCCGGGTGGCGAGGAACTCGACCGGGGTCTGGCCGTGGCGCCGCATGATCTCGAGATGCTCGTGAACGGTCTGCGCGGTGTGGATCTGGACGGGCACCCCGAGCTGCCGGGCGACGGCCATGATCTCCGGGATCTGCGCGGGCTCGAGCGTGTCCGTGCCCGCCGGGATCAGGACACCGGTGAGGCGGCCGCCCCAGTCGCCGCTTCGCTTCTCGATGAAGTCGACGGCCCCCCGGAACGTGCGGCGGCCGGCCTCGCGATCCCATTCGTAGCGCACCTCGTGGCCGTTCGGCGTGTACCAGCGGCCCCAGCGCAGGACCGGTCCCGCGAAGATCCTGAGCCCGGACGCCTCCATCACCGCGAGCGAGGCGTCGTTGACGGCGCCGATGTCGAACACGGCGGTGGTGCCGCTCCTGGCCAGTTCCACCAGCCCGAACCGGAGGGCGTCGAGACGGCCCTCCTGGTCGTAGCGCGGCGAGTCGGGCGTATCGAACAGCCCCATCGCGGGCAAGTACTCGAAGAGCCCGGACATGCCGAGCTTCCGGCTCCCGTGGTCGTCCGAGAAGCCCTTGGTGCGGGCCTCGAGGGCGAGGTGCGCGTGCAGGTCGATGAGCCCCGGCATCACGATCCGCCCGCGGCCGTCGATCACCGTGTCGCGGGGCCCGTCGTAGGCAACGCCCATGAAGGTGATCGTGTCGTCGCGAAACGCCAGGGTGCCGCTCCGGATCAGGCGGTGCTCCTGCCCATCGAAGCCGACGATCCACTCCGCGTTCTCGATGACCGTCGTCGCGCTCACCCTTGCCCCTCCCGTCGTCCTGGCGCCCGCCTCACACCACACCGCGCAGCCGCGGGTCCAGCAGGTCGCGCAGCTCGTCGCCGAGCAGGTTGAAGGACAGGGCCACCAGGAAGATCGCCATACTCGGCACCGTCGCCAGCATCGGCGCCTGGCGCAGATAGCTCCGGGCGCCGCTGACCATCGCGCCCCACTCCGCGGTCGGCGGCTGCACGCCCAGCCCGAGGAAGTTCAGGATCGACACCGCCAGCAGCGAGCGCGCCATGTGCAGGCTGCCGAAGACGAGGACCGACGGCAGCACGTTGGGCAGGATGTCGCGCAGGAGGATGAAGACATCACTCGCCCCCGCGGCCCGGGAGGCCTGGACGAACTCGAGCTCGCGGAGGCCGAGGACGACGGACCGGGTAAGACGGGCGAAGCCGGGCAGCGAGCTGACGCCCACCGCGACCATGATCTGCGGCAGCCCCGGGCCGAGAACCGCCACCACGGCGATGGCGAGCAGGACGGCGGGAATGGCCATCAGCACGTCGACGAGCCGCATCATCACGTTGTCGAGGCGCCGGAAGTACCCCGCGCAGAGGCCGATGACCAGGCCCGAGACGAGGCCGATGGCGGTGGCCAGGAGCCCGACGGCCAGCGAGACACGGGCGCCGAAGAGGAGCCGGCTCAGCACGTCGCGACCGAACTCGTCCGTCCCCAGCCAGTGCTCGCGGCTCGACGCCTCCAGACGGCGCGCCGTGTCCACCCGGTAGGGATCGTAGGGCGCCAGGAGCGGCGCCAGGGCCGCGGCCGCCCCGCAGAGCACCAGCACGGCGAGTACGGCGAGCATGAAGGGCTTCCGACCCAGGCGGCGCAGCACCCCCGCCCGGACGGCCGACCGCGCGGGCTCGCCGCTCATGCGTACCGGATCCGCGGGTCGAAGACGCCATAGAGGACATCCACCAGAAGGTTGACCACGACGAAGCTTAAGGCCATGGCGATCACGATCCCCTGCACGAGGGGGAAATCGCGCGAGAGGATGCCCAGCACGGCGGTCCGGCCCATCCCGGGCCACCCGAAAATGGTCTCGGTGACCACGGCCCCGCCCAGGAGGTAGCCGAACTGGAGTCCGATCACGGTGACGATCGGCAGGGCGGCGTTCCGGAGCGCGTGGAGATAGATGACCCGCCACTCCCCGAGCCCCTTGGCCCGGGCGGTCCGGATGTACTCCTGCTGCAGCACCTCGAGGAGGGTCGCCCGCGTCATCCGGGCCAAGGGGCCGATCAGGGTGGCGCCGAGCGTCAGCGCGGGCAGGGCGGTGTAGTGGAGGCCCTTCAGCGTCCAGATCGGCCCGCCCCAGCCGGAGATCGGAAAGAGCGACCACTGAAAGCTGAGCCACCAGATGAGCATCAGGCCGACCCAGAAGATCGGCAGCGACAAGCCCAGGACCCCGGCCACCGTCGTGAGCCGGTCGAGCAGCGTTCCTCGCCAGACTGCCGAGGCCACGCCGAGCATCAACGCCGCCGTCACCGCGAAGGTCAGCGCGGCCACCACGAGTTGGAGCGTGGGACCGAAGACGCGCACGATCTCCTGACCGACGGTCTTCCTGCTGACCAGCGACTGCCCGAGGTTGCCGGACATGACCTGGCCCACGTAGGTCAGGAACTGCACCTGCAAAGGACGGTCGAGGCCGAGCTGGGTCCGGATCGCCTCGACCGCCTCCGGGGGGGCGTCGGCGCCGGCGAGGGTGATGGCGGGGTCGCCGGGGCTGAGGTGCAGCATAGCAAAGCTGAACACCATCACCCCGAGCACCACGGGGATCATCGCGAGAAGCCGGCGGACGATGTAGGCCCCCATCCTCCCTCCGTGGGCAGCCGCGTTATCGAGGGGCGCCACGGCTCCGCCGCGGCGCCCCGAGCGCGGGGGGATTGGGGGGCCCTTCGAGACCCCCCATGTCCGTCGTCGCTACCGGTCGAGCCACACGTCCAGGAATTTGTAGTACCCCGTCGCGTAGATCCCGTGCGGCCGGAACCCTTTGACTTCCACCCGCGTCGGCACGCGCAGGGCCTCGTGCCAGAGCGGGATGAGCAGATGGTTGTCGGCGGCGATCTTCTGGATCTCTCCCAGCGCCCGGGCGCGAGCGTCGGCGTCCTGCGTCGCCCGCGCCAGGAGCAGCTGCTCGTCCGTGCGCGCGTCGGTCCACATGGTGCGGTTCGGGGACGGGACGTTCTTCGACCAGTACCAGAAGTTGAGCAGCTCCAGGACCGAGACGTACGGGGTCGCCAGCGTCCACATGTCATAGTCCTGCTTGGCCAGGGCCGCGAAGAACGCCGGCACCGCCATGAGCTTGACGTCGACGCCCACCCCCACGTCCTTCAGCTGCGCCTGCATCAACGGGTGCAGCTCCTCGTGCTCCTCGACCGTGCCCAGCATCCCGAGGAGGGTTGGCCGGAGCCCGGCGCCGTCCTTGACCCGGATGCCGTCGGCGCCTGGCTTCCAGCCGGCGGCGTCCAGGAGGCTGCGGGCCCGGATGGGCTCGAAGCGGGGGAAGAGGGCCTCCTGGCCCGGCCAGTAGTCCCGGACGCTCGGTAGGAAGATGCCGCGGGCCGCCGGCGCCAAGCCGCGGGTCACGGCCTTCGCCAGTTGCTCCCGATCGAGCGCGGCGCTGATCGCCTTCCGCACATTCACGTCGCTCATGAGGGGCCGGGTCACCTTGAACCCCAGATAGTGGACCTGCTGGGCCGTGCTGACCTCAAGGACGGTGATGCCGCGGGCCCGGCGCATCCGCGCCACGTCGGCGTTGCGCAACCCCTTGAACGTGTGCACCCCTCCCCGCTCCGTCTCGAACAACAGCGTCTGGTACTCGGGGATGATGCGGACGGTGATTTCTTCGAGGTGGGCCGGGCCCCGGTTCTGGAAGAACCCCGGCCCCCAGCGGTAATCGCGGAACCGCTTGAAGGTCATGTGATCGTTGAGGACCCACTCCTGGAACGTGAAGGGGCCGGTGCCGCCGGTTCCGGCCGACCCGAACTTCGCGCCGTGCCGCTCGACCGCCTCCCGGTCCACGATGGCCACGAAGGGGTGGGCGAGCTGCACCAGTTGGTCGGCGTACTGGCTCTTGAGCCTGAGCACCACCGTCGTGTCATTCGGGGTCTCGATGGCGGCCACATCGCCCAGGCGGAACCGGTGGGGCGAAACTGTCTTGGGGTCCAGGATGCGCTCGAAGCTGTACTTGACGTCGGCGGCCGTGAACTTCCGGCCGGAGTGGAACTTCACATCGTCGCGGAGGTGGAACGTGTAGAGGAGGCCGTCGGCGGAGACCTCCCAGCGCCGCGCCAGCCCCGGGCCGACGGTCTTCAGATCATAGTCGATCGACAGCAGCGCGTCGTAGAGCAGGGTGCTGAGGCCGGCCACAGTGATGGCCGTGGTCCGATGGGGGTCGAGCATCGGCACGTCGAACAGGCTGCCGATCACGAGCGTCCCGCCGGCGCGCGGGGCCTGGGCCCAGACCATGGAGGTGGCCGCGGCGGCCGCCAGCAGGAGGGCGGTGACGACCCGCCAGACGCGCGTCCGACCCGAACGATGCTTCAGCGTCGCCATGAGGTGAGCCTCCTTCCCCCTCGGATGTCATGTCCTCCGTGGTTTCTCCGGCAACGGGGGCGCGGGCGGCGCTGCCGTTCAGACCCCGCCGCCGCAAGCGCGCCGGTCGCCGGCAGCCCCGCCCTGCGGGCGAGCGCCGCCGCCCGCTCCGCGCCTCTCGATCGATCGCCTCCTCGTCGAGCGTCGGCACCCCGCCATGGCCACGCTCATAGGCCGGTCGCCTCCGCGTCGGGCTCCCAGAGTGGAAAGGCGTACGGCGACATCTGCTCGTGGGTGCGCCCCGAGTAGTCCCGCTCGTGCACCGTCGCCAGCGTGCGCTCGGCCGCCACCTGGATGCGCTCGGCGAGCGCGGCTTCGTCCGCCCCGATCACCCGGCCGTCCTCGACCAGCATCCGTCCGTCCACGAAGACCGTCTCCACGCTCCGACCCACGCCATGGTAAACGATCGTCTTCACCGGATCGCGGAGCGGGCGCATGGTCATCGTGCGGCCGTCAAGCACGACGATGTCGGCTTTGGCTCCCGGCGCCAGCCGGCCGAGGTCGTCCCGGCCGAGCGCCCGCGCGCCCCCGAGGGTCGCCGCGGTGAAGGTTTCGCCTGCCGTCGGACAGGCGGAGTCGCGGGCCGTGACCTTCGAGATCATGGCGGCCCAGCGCATTTCCTCGAACATGTCGTGGGGCGCAGTGTCCGTGCCGATGGCCACGTTGACGCCGCGCTTCAGGTAGCCCCCGAAGGTCTCCATTCGCAACCCGCGCCGGGCGAAGTTCCACGGGCAGTGCGAGACGTGCGTGCCCGTGCTGGCCAGGAGCCCGAGGTCGTCGTGGTCGGCGTAGCGGACCATGCTGTGGTGCGCGAGGAACACGCCGTGGCCGAGGATCACCTGGGGACCGAACATCCTCTGGCGGGCCAGGAACTCGACGACGGTTTGGCCGTGCCGGCGCATGATCTCGAGGTGCTCGTGCACCGTCTGTGCGGCGTGGATCTGCACGGGCACGCCCAGCCGGCGCGCCGCGGTCATGACCTCGGGGAGGAGTGCGGGCTCTACGGTGTCGGTGCCCGCCGGGATGAGCGCGCCGGTGAGGCGCCCGCCGTACTCGCCGCTCCGCTTCTCGACGAATTCGACCGCCGTCCGGAACGCCTGGCGGCCAGCCTCCAGATCCCACTCGTAGAGAACCTCGTGCCCGTTTCGGGTGTACCAGCGCGCGGATCGAACCATAGGGCCGGTGACGACGCGAAGCCCCGACGCGCCAAGCACGCCGACCGCCTCGTCCTGGAGCCAGTCCAGGGGCGTCCGCCACGTGCGCCACACCATGTCGAAGACGGTGGTCGTCCCCCCCTTGAGGAGCTCGACCACCGCGAACCGCAGCGCGTCGATGGCTGCCTCGTGGTCCGCCGCATTGAACATCGGCAGAAACTCGAAGAGCCCTGACATCCAGAGTTTGCGGCTGCCCCGGTCGTCCTGGAAGCTCTTGGTGCGGGCCTCGAGGGCGAGGTGGGTGTGGAGGTTGATGAGACCCGGGATCACGACGCGGCCCCGCGCGTCGAGGCGCCGGTCGGCCGGACCCCGGTACGCGGTGCCGACGTAGGTGATCGTATTCCCCCGGAACGCGACGGTCCCGCCCTGGATCAGTCGATGCCCCGCGCCGTCGAATCCCACCACCCAGTCCGCGTTGGCGATGACCGTCGTCTCGGCCACTAGCGTCGCCTCCCGGATCGCGCCGTCGGCGCCCGCCCGGGATCAGGCGGGACTCGACGCCAGCGGCTCTCGGCCCGGCCAAGGACATCCTTCATCTGGAGTGGTCCTCCGGCACGGGCTCGCGCCCGTCCTCCCCGGTGACCGCACCAAGCGCGCGGGCGACTCGTTCAGGCGTAAAGGGCGTCGTCGTGAGCCTGATGCCGGTCGCGTTCTCGACGGCGTTGGCCACGGCCGCGGCCGGCGGCCCGATAGGCGGCTCACCGATCCCGCGGGCACCCAAGGGACCCGCTCCCTCGCCCGACTCCACGATCACTGGTTCCACGTCGGGCACGTCCAGCACGCCGGGGATCAGGTAAGTCGAGAACGAGGTCGTCAGGTTGATTCCCTGCTCAAGGATGACTTCCTCCATCAGCGCGAAGCCCAGGCCCTGCACGGTTGCCCCCTGGATCTGGCCCTCGACGCTCTGGGGGTTGATCGCGCGGCCGACGTCGTGGGCGGCGGCGTACTTCAGCACGCGTATCTTCCCTGTCTCCGTGTCGACCTCGACCTCCGCCGCGTGGGCGCCGAAGGCGTAGTCCGGAAAGACCTTGCCCGTGCCCTTCGAGAGGTCCACCACCTCGCCGCTGGGCGCGTGATAGACCCCCAGGTGGGTTCTTGGCACCCCGAGCTTGGCACAGTGCCGGAGGATCTCGGGAAGCCGCACGGCCCGACCCTCGGCCGTCCGGACCTCGCCCTCGGCCATCGTGAGGGCGTCGGGTGCGGCGTTCAGAACTTGGGCGGCGACCTCGAGGACCTGCTGCCGGAGGTTGCGAGCAGTCACGAGCACCGCGTTGCCTGACATGTAGAGCTGCCGCGTGCCCGTCGTCGTGCCGGCGAGCGGCGTGAGCGCGCTGTCCGCGATATGGATCGTCACGTGCTCCATGGGCACGCCGAGAACCTCGGAAGTGATCTGGCAGAGGGACGAGGCCTGGCCCGCCCCGAGGTCCGGAACGCCCGTACGGATTACGACTGTCCCATCCATCTCGAACCCGATCCACGCGCTCGCCCAGTCGTGGAGCCACACGAGGCGGCCGTACGGCTGCATGTTGCAGGCGACCCCGCGCCCGACGCGGACGCTGGGCGCCCGTGGCAGCGTCGGGTCGCCGAGCGCTTGCCAGGCACGCTCGAGGAGCTCCGGCAGCGCCACGTGCCGCTCGATCACCTGCCCGACAGGCAACGTGTCCCCCCGGCGGAGGGCGTTCGTCTCACGCACCCGCTTGGGATCGAGCCCTACAGCTCTCGCAACGCGGTCGATCTGCGATTCGTAGCCGAGCACGACCTGCATCGCGCCGAAGCCCCGCATAGCACTCGTCGGGCAGTTGTTGGTGTAGGCGACGCGGGCGTTCACCTCGACGTTCGGCACCCGGTATGGCCCGGCCGCGGTGACGGAGGCGTAGAGCGCGACCAGCGCCGACATGTAAGCGTAGGCGCCAGCGTCGCTCAGGAGATCGATCTGCTGGGCCACCAGCTCGCCAGTCCGAAGGGCCCCCGTGCGGTAGCGCATCCGGAACGGATGACGCTTGGTCCGAGCTAACAGCGACTCCTGCCGGGTCCATACCATGCGGACCGGACGCTTCGTCTTCCACGTGAGGAGGCCGAGGTATACCTCGACGGTGACGTCCTCCTTCCCGCCGAAGCCGCCGCCAACGTAGGGGGCGATGACCCGAACGCGGTTGTGCGGGAGCCCCAGTACTTCCGCCACGTCGCGGAAGTGCTCGATGACCTGGGTCGAGACCCGGATTGTCACGACGCCGTCCGCGTCGACCCAGGCCACGCCGCTCTCGGGTTCAAGGAAGCCCGCGTCGACGAAGTGGGTCTGATATTCGCCCTCTACGACGACGTCCGCGCGTGCAAAGCCGGCGGCGAGGTCGCCGGAGCTGATCCGCCACTGGGCGAGGAGGTTCCCCTCATCGTGTACCCGCGGTGCGTCTGGGCGGAGCGCCTCTTCGGGGTCGAAGACGCCGGGGAGGGGCTCGTACTCCACCTCGATCGCCTCGAGGGCGTCGCGCGCGCGTGCCTCGGTCTCCGCCGCCACCAGGGCAACGGGTTCGCCCTGATACCGTATTCGGCCCTCCGCCAGAACGTTGAGCCGCGACCGCAGCGGCCCGACGACCATCGTCTGGCCGGGCAGGTCTGTCCAGAGCGTGTTCCTTGGGACATCCCCGGCCGTCAACACGACAGCCACGCCCCGCATGCGAGATGCTCGGCTCGTCTCGATGCGACAGATGCGAGCCGAGGGGTATGGCGACTGGAGCACTGCGCCATGGAGCATGCCCGGCATGGTCCAGTCTCCGGCGTAAAGGGTCTGGCCGGCCACCTTGTCGCGCGCATCGTGGCGCGCCACCGGCTGCCCGACTACGCGGAACTCCTTGGCGACCTGGACGACCTCGGTCATCCGTACACCCCCTTAACGTACGCTTCGATAGCGTCAACGATCTTCGCGTAACCCGTGCAACGACAGAGGTTGCCGGCGAGCGCCTCACGGATAGCCTCCCGATCGACGTCCGGCGTCCGTTCGACGAAGGCGAACGCCGTGAGGACAATGCCGGGCGTGCAGAAGCCGCACTGGACGGCACCGTGCCGGATGAGCGCCTCCTGCAGCGGGTGGAGGCTACCGCCGTTCTCCTGGAGGCCCCGAACGGTGATAACGGAGTGCCCGCGTGCCAGTGGTGCCAGGACAAGGCAACTCGAGACCGGCTGGTCGTCGAAGAGGACTGTACATGAGCCGCAGACTCCTTCGCCACAGCCCTCCTTCACCTCCCAGCACCCGGCCTCGCGTAGAACTTTGAGGAGCGTCTCGCTCGCGGCCACGTCGAACTCGCGGGGCTGTCCGTTGACGATGAACTCGATCTTCATGCTGCCTCCATTGCACGCGCAACCGCGCCGGTGAGCACCCGCCTCGTCAAGATCGCGGTCAGGTGCCTGCGGTAAGAGCCTGATGCGAAGGCGTCAGACACGGGGTCGAGCGCTCGGGCGGCGGCGCCCGCCACCTGGGCCAGCCGCTCAGCCGTCGGCTCCTGGCCGCGCAAGCCCTCCTCCGCCGCAATCGACCGAACAGGGACCGGCCCGACCCCCCCTATCGCAAGCCGTGCGTCATCCACGCGCCCCCGACGGTCGATCCGCACGAGCGCCGTCACCGCCACTAGCGCGAAGTCGCCGGCGCGGCGAGCGAACTCTTCGACCGCGTATCCCGCACCACTTGTCAGCGGCACCTCTACCTCAGTGAGGAGTTCATCGGCGCCGAGTGTCGTCGTCAGGATGCCAGTGAAGAAGTCCCTCGCCGCCACGATCCGCCTCCCGCCTCGCCGGCGGAGCGTCAGGCGCGCGTCGAGCGCAACCATGACCATCGGCAGCTCGCCCGCCGGATCAGCGTGGGCGAGACTTCCCCCGAGCGTCCCGAGCGTCCTGACCCGGACGTTCCCGATGAGCGCGGCGGCATCCGCAAGCACCGGGCAGGCGGCACGAATCTCGGGCGAATGCTGCAGTGTGACGTGACGCGTGAGGGCACCGATCCGCAACCAGCCATCGTCCATGGAGATGCCCGCGAGAGGCAGGCCGTTGATGTCTACGATCGTACTCGGGCGGGCCAGGCGATAGTTCAGCAGCGGGACAAGGCTCTGCCCGCCCGCCAGCACCTTGACATCACCGTCCCGCGCGCCGAGCTCGGCCAGCGCCTCCTCGAGGCTGGCCGGTGCGACGTACTCGAAGTCCAGCGCGGTCGCCATCTTAGCGCCTTCTCTCGTCGTTCGACTTCCGGGCCATCATTCCTCCTTCGGCCTTAGGTACCAGGGGCACACGAGGTACTCAGCCAGGCACACCAGCCAGAACGAGAGGATGCCGAGGGCAGCGAGGACAGCCATAACACCGAAGACCATGGCAGTGTTCATGTTGCTCGAGGCGGTCAAGATCAGGAACCCCAAGCCCTTGTCTGATCCGACGAACTCCCCGACCACGGCCCCGACGACAGCGAGGCTCATCGCCACCTTCATCCCGCTGAAGACGTGAGGCAACGCCCACGGCAGCCGCACCTTCCAGAAGACCTGCAGCACGCCAGCCCGGAGAGACCGCGTAAGATCCAGCAGGTTCGGCTCCACGGACTCGAGACCCGTTGCGGTGTTCACCACCATCGGGAAAAACGCTACGATGGTCGCGATCGCGATGTTCGAGGTCGCCCCATAGCCGATCCAGATAAGGAAGAGCGGGGCCAGCGCCACCTTCGGGACTGACTGGAAGACCAGCAAGATCGGGTACGCCATACGTTTGAGGGATATTGAGTAGACGATGGCGATGGCGATGGGCACGCCGACAAGGACTGAGAGTGCGAAGCCGCCGAACACCTCGTACGAAGTCACGAGGAAGTGACCGGGCAGGAGGTCCCGCCACTTCCAAGTCTCCTCGACAATCGCGCTGGGCGCGGGCAGCAGCCAGACAGGAATCCGTGCCAGCCAGCACAGGAACTCCCAGGCCAAGACAAGCCCCATGATCGCCACAACCGGCAGGAGGTATTCGCGTGTCCAGGCCAGCGGCCGGCCGGTCATCCCGTCCTCCGCCCGACGAGGTTACGGATGGTCTCCGCATACTGGATGAACTCCGGCGTCGACTCCATGACCACTGAGCGTGGGCGCGGGAGTTTGATGGCGATCGTCGCGACGATACGCCCTGGCCGCGCCGTCATGACAAAGACGCGGTCGGCGAGCAAGATGGCCTCGGGAATGCTGTGGGTCACGAACATCACCGTTTTCTTTCGCTCGTTCCAGACGCGCAGCAGTTCGAACCCCAGCTCCTCACGCGTCATGGCGTCGAGAGCCCCGAACGGCTCGTCCATGAGTAGGAGGGGCGGATCGTGAATCAGGGCCCGGCATATCGCCACGCGCTGCTGCATCCCGCCGGACAGCTCGTACGGCATGGCCCGCTCGAAACCTTTGAGGCCGACGAGCGCGATCAGACGCTCGGCCTCCGGCAGGTACTTCCGCGTCGGCCGCCGAAGGATCTCGATAGGGAACATTATGTTGTCAATCACCGATCGCCACGGCAGGAGCACGGGGCTTTGGAAGACGATCCCCACGTCGGGCGAGTGGCCGTCCAGCGGCCGCCCGCGGAGGAGGATCCTGCCAGAACTCGGCGCCACCAGAGCACCGACGAGCTTCAGCAGCGTGCTCTTGCCGCACCCGCTCGGACCCACGACAGTGATGAATTCGTCCTGTTCGACGTCGAACGTCACGGTCTCGATGGCAACGATCCGTTCGCCGGACCGGGTGCGATACTCCTTCGCCACCTGCTCGAGACGGATCATTGGCGCCGGGCAGCCTCCGACCACCAACACATCGTGGCTTTGGGCAAGCCTAGTCACTTGTCCGGCAAGAACTCGTTCGTGTAGAGCTCCTCCACCGGCACTGTGCGCTTGAGACTCAGCGCCTGGCTGGCGACATCACGGGTCGACGTCATCTTCTCCCGGCTGATGTAGCCGAGCCCCTTCGCCCGTGCCTCCTCGCTCCACGCCAGCTCCTTGAGCGTGAGGAGTTCCTCCTTGCTGAACTGCGGGTCCACCTCGCGATTGAACTTCTGGAGGATCTGCGTAGCCTCCTCCGGATTCTCGACGGCCCATGCAAGCCCCTTCAGGGTCGCCGCGACGAACCGCCTGACAAGGTCTGGCTTCTCGCGGATCAGGCTGTCGGTGGCCATGACGGCGTTGCCGTAGCTCGTAAGCCCGAAGTCGGCGTATCGCATCGCACCAACGTGGAGCCCCTGCTTGCTCGCCGCCGTTTCGAAACGTGGCACGTGGATGCTCTGCTCGATGACGACGTCTACTTTACGGGCCAGCAACATGGGCAGGAGGGAGGTCGCGTCGACGATGACCTCTCGGATCTTCGCGCGATCGATGCCGTTGGCCTTAAGAAAGCCGGGGAGCATGATGACGCCGGCGCCAGCGGCTGACCGCCCGAGCGCCTTACCCTCGAGGTCCTTGGGCTCCTTGATCCCTGACTCTTTGAGGTAGATGAGCCCCAGCGCCGCCTTGCCGTACACCATCGCCACGGCCTTCGCCGGTACGTCGTCGTTCGCGCGGGCGGCGACGAGCGCGCTCGTATCGGCCACGCCAAACGTCGCCCGTCCGGCAGCCAGGCGCTTGATGGTGTCGCCCGAGCCGTAGCCTCGGACGATGGAGACCGCGAGCCCATTGCCGGCGTACAGGCCCTTGTCGACGGCGACGAAGTAGCCGGCGTGGGTTCCATTCACGATCCAGTCGAGTGCGAGCGTCACCTGGTCTATGGCCTGGGAGGCCGGGACGGCGACGATCGAGGACGCCGCGGCGAGCAGTACGACGTGGAACATGACCAGTCGCCAGCGAGTCTTCATATTGGTCCCTCCCACCTGAGATTCAGTCCTCTTTGAGATAATGTCCGAGCCGCACGTCCTCGATACCCGGCACTCGCTTCCGCTCGAACTCGGCCGGCCACTCGAGTGGTGCCGTCGCGTCGATGCCGACCCGGCCCCAATGGATCTGGTGAGGGTCGCGTGCGAAGGATGGGACGTTCGAGATCTGGAAGATGTCGCGGTCCGGGCGACACCGGGTCGACATCGCCCAGAGCACGTCTTTCACATCGCGGATGTTCACGTCCTCGTCGACCGCGACGCAGTAGAGGATCCGGTTCAGCTCCGCGCCGAACGCCGCCAAGATCGCCTTCCGCGACTGGCCCTCCGACTGCTTCTTCAGCTGGATCACGCAGAACTGGATCGTCGGCCAGCAGGTCACGTCCCTCACCGTGGGCACGAAGCGCCGCACCGCCTGGTACACCATCCCGGTGATCGGCACTGCGGTCAACACGACCTCTTCGACCGATCCAGCAAGTATGGCGTAGAAGCGCGCGTTCCGCTGAGCGAGGACCCGATGTACCCGGAACACGTGATTGTCGGTCACGGGGACGTAGTAGTCCATCCACTCGCCGAACGGCCCTTCGGGCTTCCGGACGCCAGCCAGAATCTCGCCCTCGATCATCACGGGCGCGCCTGCGGGGACGATGAGACCGGCAGTCTTGCACTCCACGCGAGGCAGGTGGCGGCCGAGGATCTGCTCGGCGACCTCGACTTCGCTGAGGTCGGGTCCGACGGTGGCAGCCGCAGCCAGCATGAGGGGCGGGGGCGCGCCGAGGAGGACGACCGCCGGCAGCGCCTCGCCGCGCGCCTCGCCCCGCGCGTGAAGCCGGAAGAGATCCCCGGAGGGACTCAGCCGGCAGCGGAGCTCGCCGTCGTCGATGATCTGCATCCGATGGTAGGAGGCGTTGAGGCGCCCGGTCTCCACGTCCCGGGCAACAATGACGCTCGCCGTGAGGTAGGGACCAGCGTCCTTCTCGCAGAAGGTAAGCTGAGGTAAGTCGTGGATCGAGACGTGCTCGTACGGTATGACCTCCTCCGCCATCTGGCCTGAGAGCGCCGTGCGGCCTTCGATTATCTCCGCCCACCGACGGGCGACCGACGAGGGTTCGACGCCGAGCACCCGTGCGACTCGCTCGTAGCTTCCGAAGACGTTGCTCACCACGGGAAACCGGGTGTCCTTCACCTTCTCGAAGAGCACCGGGCGGTTGTCAGCACGCTGCGCCGCCTGCAGCACGGCGGCGAGTTCAAACTTCGGATCTACCGACCTGGGGATCCTGAGGAGCTCGCCTCGTCTGTCGAGGTCGGCGAGAACGGCATCCAGCGTCGCGAACATGGCGCCTCCTGAGCTCACAGGCCTCTGGCGATCCGCTCGATCGCGGTCTCCAGCGCCTGGACAATTCGGTCCGCCTCGTCCTCAGTCAGGACCAGCGGCGGAGAGATGGTAATGACGTCACCGAGCGGCCTGAAGATCACGCCTTCCTTCAGCGCCTCGGCGCCGACTCTGGCTCCAACCGCCGCTGATGGCGTGAATGGCTCGCGCGTCTCCCGATCCTTCACCAGCTCGACCCGGCCCATGAGACCGACCATATCGATGTCGCCCACGCATCGGAAGCGCTCGAGCGATCTCAGGCGCTTGAGCAAGTGGCCTCCGATCCGGTCCGCTCGCTCCGGCAGCGCTTCGCGCTCGATGACATCCAGGTTCGCGAGCGCCGCGGCGCAGGCGACCGGATGACCAGAGTACGTGTTGCCGTGCCTGAATTCTGCGGCGGGCTTGAGGAAGGGCTCGAAGATCGCCTCTTGCACCGCAACCGCCCCGAGCGGCACGTAACCGGAAGTGATGCCTTTCGCAAAGGCCATGATGTCGGGCTTGACCCCATACCGCCGCGCGCCAAACCAAGTCCCGGTGCGCCCAAAGCCGGTAATGACCTCATCAGCGATAAAGAGGATCCCGTAGGCATCGCAGATCTCGCGAATGCGCCGAAGATAGTCCTGGGGTGGGATGATTGCCCCACCGCCGCCCATGACGGGCTCGGCGATGAAGGCTGCGACCGTCTCCGGCCCTTCTCGCTCGATCGCTTGCCGGAGCGCCTCAGCGCAGTCGAGTGTGCAGTCGGCCAGGTCGCGACAGCGCTCACACCGGTAGCGATAGGGAGCAGGGATGTGGAGGAAGCCTGGGAGCAGTGGTTCGAACATCTGCCGGTTACGGGTGATCCCACCGGCGCTCGTCGCGCCAAAGGTGACGCCATGGTAGGCACCCCAGCGGGCGATTATCTTGTAGCGGCTACCCTGGCCGATGAGCCTCCAGAACTGGCGTGCGATCTTGAGCGCCGTCTCTACCGACTCCGAGCCGGAGCTGGTGAAGAAGATCTTTGTCATGCCCTCCGGTGCGAGCAGGCCTGTGAGCCGCTCGGCCAGCTCCACGGCGCGCGGATTGGTGAACCCGACGAACGAGGAGAACCACGCGAGCTCAGCGAGTTGGCGTGAGGCGGCCTCGATGATCTCCCGGCGGCCGTAGCCGACGTTGACGAGCCAGAGGCCGGCGTGGGCATCGAGATATTCGCGACCGTCGATGTCCCAGACCCACGCCCCTTCGCCCCGGGTTATCACCAGAGGCGGATTCGACCGGTACTGGTTCATCTGGGTGAAGGGCGTCCAGAGGTGTTGCCGCAGTGCGTCTTGGTACCTTCGGGCAGTCGCGCTCACCCCTACCTCCAAAGATCCGCAGGATCCACGTAGCCTTCCGCCACGTCCAAGTCGACGAGGTCACGGGGTCGCGCTCGTTCGTCGCCATGGCCGCCGCCACCCGCACTCTCGACGACCACCAAATCGCCGCCTCGAAGCCGGAAGGTGCCCTTCCCCACACCCGTGGGATCGCTGCCGCCTGGATTGACGTGAATTCGGAAGGCTCGACCCGGCTTTCCCCCAAAGACGCCCCACGGCGGGATGCGGCGTCGCTCGATCATCGTTGTCAGCCTCACCTCGTCCGTCAGAATGCGATAGCTGCGCCGAAGCCCCAAGCCTCCCCGGTGCTCGCCAGCCCCGCCGCTGCCGGGAATGAGTGAGTATTCCTCGATCCGCAGTGGATACGCCGCCTCGATCGCCTCGACCGGCGTGTTCATGACATTCGTCATATGGACACGCACGGCATTCGTCCCGTCACGGGACTGGCTCGCTCCCTCCCCGCCCGCGTAGACTTCGTAGAGTACGAACACTTGGCCGGACGGCCTCCGCCCACTCATCAGCGTCAGCCCCGACGTGTTCGAGCCGCCGGCTGTGATGCGGTCCGCCAGCACCGGCGCCAGGGCCTTGAAGACCGCATCGACGATCCGCTGAGACGTCTCGTGGTTGCCACCGACTACCGCGGCCAGAGGTTCAGCGTTTACCACGGCGCCTGACGGAGCGAGAACCGCGATCGGTCGGTAGCAGCCGGCGTTGGGTGGGATCGACTCGCCCACCAGGGCCTTCAGGCAGTAGTAGACGGACGAGCACGTGATGAAATACGTGGTGTTCACGGGGCCGGCCACCTGGGGGCTCGAGCCCGTGAAATCGAAGCGCGCCTCGTCCCCTCGGATCTCGGTGCGGACCGCCACCCTGATGGGCGCCGCCGTGATCCCGTCGTCGTCGAGATAGTCCTCGCCCTCGTAGATCCCATCCGGAATCGCCCGGATACCCTCGCGCATCAGCTGCTCGGACTCGTCCATCAAACGATCGAAGCACGCCAGGACCGTGGCTTCGCCGTGCTCCTCGAACAGCTCGCCGAGTCTGCGGACGGCCACGTCGTTGCACGCGTACTGAGCGAAGATGTCGCCCTCGCGCTCCTCGCGGCCACGCACGTTTGAGAGGATCAGCTCCAGGACATTTCGGTCGACTTCACCAGCGGTGAAGACGCGTGTCGGTGGGATCCGAAGGCCTTCCTGATAGCTTTCGACCGCCGTCGTCACGTAGCTTCCAGCCAGGGCCCCACCTACGTCCGGCCAGTGTGCCAGATTGATCGCAAAGGCGACGAGGGTGTCGCCGATGAAGACCGGGGTGATAGCCTTCACGTCGGGCAGATGGTTCCCTCCGACCTCGGGAAGATTCAGGAAGAAAACGTCGCCTGGCCGTAACGTACGCAGCGGGATCCGCTTCAAGAATTCCTGGACGGTGAAGGCCATCACCCCGAGGTGCATCGGGATGTCCTTGCCCTCGGCCAGCAGCCGGCCTTCTGCGTCGGTCAGGGCGCACGAAAGATCGCCGGCTTCCTTGAGCAGCGGCGCTCGAGCCGAGCGCATCAAGATGATCCGCATCTCTTCGGCGATCGCATAGAGGGCGTTGCGGACGATCTCGAGTGTGACAGGGTTTGGTGTCACGGATTGACTCGCAGACGAAGATTGCCGGCGCTATCGGCTTTGAGCCGCTGCCCCGGGTACACGATGACCGTGGACCACTCATCCTCGACCGCCGCAGGCCCGTGGATCTCGCCGCCGCCTTCGACATCGGCACGGACGAAGACGGGCATCGCGACTTCCCCGCTCTCCGCGAACCGAGCCTTCCGGGTCCGACTCGGCCGCGCTGGGGCCCGGTCGGCCGGCACACGAACGGGTAGCGCCATCTCAGTGGCAACTGAGACCACCACGCGGAGGTTCACGCATTCGACTGGCTCCTGCGTGGCATACGAGTAGAGCGCTCGATGGCGCGCGTCGAACTCGGTGCGAAGCTTCTCGAGTCCCGCGCCATCGGGATCACCAGGCATGGGCACCTCGATCTCGTAATTCTGGCCCGCATAGCGGAGGTCCATGCTCCGCTCGATTCGGATTTGCTGACTTGCGTGCCCCTCGCCGAGGAGCCGGTGGACCAGCGGCTCCTCCATCCCGGCGTAGAGCTTAGCCGCGCGCCGTGTGTCGAGGCCTCGCAGCGAGCTGTGATAGGTCTGCACCGCGTCATAGCGGACGTCGGAGACGAGGCACCCGAAGGCCGAGAAGACGCTGGAGAAGGCTGGAATCACGACGTGCGGAATGCCGAGCGCCCGGGCGAGCCGCCCAGCATGGATCGGGCCGGCGCCCCCGTACGCCACGAGAGCGAACTTCCGAACGTCGAAGCCCTTCTGGATCGACACCAACTTCAGCGCACTCAGCATGTTGGCATTGGCGACGGCGATCATGCCCTCGGCCATCTCTAGTGGCCCGAAGCCGAATTGCCGGCCAAGCTGCCCGAGCGCCTTTTCGCTCAGCTCCCGACGAAGGACGATCGTGCCCGCCAACGGCTCCTCACCGAGGTATCCGAGGATCAAATTGGCATCGGTGACCGTCGGATCGGAACCGCCGAGGCCGTAGCAGGCCGGGCCGGGTGACGCACCAGCACTCCGGGGCCCTACCTTGAGACCTCCGGCCCGATCTACCCACGCAACTGACCCGCCCCCAGCCCCGATGCTCTCGACGGCGATCGAGGGGAACCGAGCGGGTAGACCAGCAATCTTCCGCTCCGACATCACGGAGGCGACGCCGTTGTTGACGAGGCAGACGTCCGTCGTTGTCCCGCCCATGTCGAGTGTCACGGCGGTCGGGATGCCAAGCTGCGAAACCAGGAACCGGCTGGCCGCCACGCCGGCCGCCGGCCCGGAGATGAGCATCCGCAGCGGCTGGCGCCGAGCGACGTCGCACGACATCATCCCGCCGTTCGACTGGACGAGACGAAGGGCGGCCGATATTCCCCGCTTATCCAGTTCCCGCTCGAGGCTGCCGATGTACTGGGCGGTAAGGGGCATCACATAGGCGTTGAGCACGACGGTGCTCGTGCGCTCGTATTCCCGGAATTCCGCGTTGATCTCTGACGAGATGGACACATAGGGCTGATCCCGATCGAGAACCTCGCGGATCCGCCATTCGTGGGCAGGGTTCGCGTAACTGTGGAGCAGGCACACCGCAACGGCCTCCACTCCTGCTGCGTGGAGGTGCCGGGCGAGGTCCGCCAGCTGGGTCTCGTCGAGCGGCGTCAGGATTTCTCCAGTGTGTGTCGTCCGCTCGTTGGCCTCGAACCTCAACCGGCGGGGCACGAGGGGTGCGGCGCGCCCGGGCACCCGGAGGCTGTAGAGATGCTCCCGCGACTGGCGAGCAATCTCCAGTACGTCGCGGAAGCCCTGCGTGGTAATCAGCGCGGTCCGGGCACCCCGCCGCTCGGCCACGGCGTTCGTGACCAGGGTCGTCCCATGGACGATCGCCTCGATCTCCGTCCCGGGCGGCAGCCCCGACACGAGGTTAGCGACGACCGCGCCGCCCGACCCCTCCTCAGTCGGCACCTTCCGCTGGGTCAGCGCCCTCCCCGTCGCCACGATGATGTCGGTGAAGGTGCCGCCGACGTCTACACCGATCCGGACCCGGTTCAGCGCTTGGGCCCTTCGCGCTTGCACGGGGATACGCTCCAGCCAGCGTCGACGATGAAGTCCTGTCCCGTCATGTTCTTCGCGGCGTCAGAGGCGAGGAAGAGCACCGCCTCCACGATGTCCGCTTCCTCCCCGAGCCGTCCCATCACCGTTTCAGCCACGTCCTTCTCTCGTACCTGCTCGGGGGTCCAGCCCCAGCGCCGCGCCTTCTCCTCACGCACGCCCTGGATCCGCCCGCCTTCGATCAGCCCCGGGCACACCGCGTTGACGTTGATGTTGTATGGTCCGACCTCAAGGGCGAGCGTCCGGGTCAGCCCACGCAATGCCCACTGGGCTGCCGAGTACGAAGCGCGGTTGACGTAGCCCGCGATCCCCGCTGTCCCCGAGAAGTTCACAATCTTCCCGTAGCGCTGCTTCATCATGTGGGGCACGGTGTGCTTGCAACAGAGGAACGTGCCGCGAACCTTGACCGCGAAGACTGTGTCCCATTCGTCGGCCTTGATCTCGTGCAGCGGCGTGTCGACGGGGCCCACGCCACCCGCGGTGTTCACAAGAATGTCGAGGCGGCCGAACTCCTTGACCGCCTGCTCGACCATCTCCATGACTTGAGATTCCTCGGCGACGTCGGCCTTCACGGCCAGCGCCTTCACCCCCGGAAGCTCGCGACGAATCGCCTCGACCTGCTGTTGGAGCCGCCCGAGATCCCGGGCCGCCAAAACCAGGTGTGCGCCCTCGCGCGCCAGCGCCTCCGCCACCGGCTCGCCCATCCCCTTGGCACCGCCCGTGACCAGCACGACTCTGTCCTTGAAGCGCATCCGTCGTCGTCCTTTCAGTGGCGCCTATTCCTCGCCCTTGGCCACCTCTTCGTAGATCAGCTCGAGAATCTTCTGCTTCGCGGCGCCAAACTCTGGCGTCGCCAATACCTCGTACGTCCGCGGCTTTCTGAACGGCACGGCCACCTCCGTCTTGATGGTCCCGGGGCGCGCCGACATCACCTCGACCCGATCGGAGAGAAAAAGGCTCTCCTCGACATCGTGGGTGACGAAGAGGATCGTGGGGCGGTAGGCTTCCCAGATCCGCAGCAACATCTCCTGCATCCGTAGCCGCGTCTGCGCGTCGAGGGCGCCGAACGGCTCATCCATGAGGAGGATCTGGGGGCGATTCACCAGCGCGCGCGCGAGCGCTACCCGTTGCTTCATTCCGCCGGAGAGCTGGTACGGGTAGCTCGTCGGGAACGACTGCAGGCCCATGGCGTTGAGCAGCTCGTGGGCTCGGGGCTCGTACTCCTGGCGTGGCACGCGGCGACGCCTCGGCCCGAGCACAACGTTATCGAACACTGTGAGCCAGGGGAATAACGCCGGCGACTGGAAGACCACGCTGCGGTCGGGGCCCGGCCCGGTGATAGGTCGGCCGTTCAGGAGCACCGCGCCTGTCGTCGCCTCCTCAAAGCCTGCAATCACGTTCAACAGCGTTGTCTTCCCACAGCCCGAGGGGCCGACAAGGCACAGAATCTCCTCACGCTCGATCGCGAGAGTGATCGTCTCCAGCGCCTTCACGCTCCGGCCCCCGCGCGGGCCTTCGGCGAACACCTTGCTCACGTTCTCCACCAGAATTTGCGCCACGCCACTCAACCCCACACCTGATGCCGCTACTTGCCGCTCCAGTGCAACATGGACCGCTCGATTCTCGCCTGGACCATCTCCAAGCCGAAGCCGATGAGCCCGATGACCGCGATGCCGATGTATAAGTCCGGGATGCGGAAGTAGGTGGCGGCGTCCATAATCATGTAGCCGAGGCCTTGCTGCGCCGCCACTAGCTCCGCCGCGACCACCACCGTCCAGCTCACCACCAGCCCCATCTTGATCCCCGTCAGGACATGGGGAAGCGAAGCCGGGAAGATTACGTCGCGGAAGAGCTGGCGTCGGGACAGCCCTAAGCTCTGGCCCGCGCGGATGAGATCGCGCGGCACCGAGCGGACGCCCGCGGCGCAGTTCAGGACGATGTAGAGGAAGGCCGCGTTGAAGATCAGCACCACCTTCGAGAACTCGCCGATGCCAAACCACAGGATTACCAGGGGAATGAAGGCGATCGACGGGATCGGCCGGATGAACGCGAAGATCGGGGTGACCGCGGCGGCGAACACCGGGTAGAACCCGATCATCAGCCCGAGCGGGATGCCGAGCGCCATCGCGCCGAGAAATCCGGTCGCGGCGCGGAGGAGACTCGCCGTGAAATGCGCGCTGAAGGGTGTCCCGACGTAACCCTTCTGAACGAGCGTCCACGCTTGCTGCACGAGATCGACGGGGCTCGGCAACACCTTCACCCCGAGCCAACCGCCGAGCGTGACGAAGGACCAGAGCCCGAGCAACGCCAGAATCGAGCACGCACTTACGAGCTGCAGGCGGTAGCGTATCCAGAAGAGCCTCATCCCCAGTTGCTCCAGGCGTCCGTAGTGGCGCTTACTTCCGCCTCTCGACGTAGCGCTTCAGCAGGCTCGGCTCGAGCGCGGCATCGGTGTTCGGTATCGCCGTGATCCGCCCCCGCTTGTGGAGGAACTCCCCCATCTCCTTCAGGTCCCTGGCGAGCTTTGAGCCGGGCACTAGTGCGAACGGGCTCTTGGGATCGAGCTGCTCGGTGAACGTCGGCAGGTAGGTGCGCTCGTAGATGCTGGCAGCCTCGTTCGACGTGATGGCGAGTGCCTCTACCATTGCCTTAACCGCGGGCTGGCGGTCGTTGGCCAGTGCCTGGGTCGCGGCGTCGAGGGCAGCGATGAACCGGAGTGCGGCCTCTGGATTTTTCTCGAGCCACGCCTCGCGTGCGAGCCAGAGGCCTGTGCCTCCGAGGTCGGCGTCCTTGTCGGTCGCAAGCACGCGCCCCCCTTCGTTCACCAGCTTCGTCATCCAGGGTTCCCAGATATAGGCCCCCTGAATGTCGTTATTCCGGAAGGCGGGCGCCACGTTCGTCGGCACGACGTTCAGGATCTTGACTTCATCTTCACGCAAACCGACCTTATTGAGCAGCCGGAAGAATGCAAAGTCGGCCGATGTTCCCTTGGTGACGGCGATCGTCTTGCCCTTGAGCTCGCGAAGCCCGGCGATCCCACTGTCTTTCCGGACGACCAGGCCTTCCGTTTCGGGCCCGTCACCTTCGATCATCACGTACTTCCACTTGATACCCTGGGCGAGCCCGATCACGGCCGGCGCCATCCACATATAGCCGACATCGACGCTGCCCGCCGTGAAGGCTGCGAACATCGGCGGGCCGGCAGCAAACTTCGCGTACTCCGGTGCGAGCCCCTCTCTCTCGAAGAGCCCGAGTTCCTTTGCTGCGTAGAAGCGCATCTCCTCCGCCGGCTGCCAGGCGATCCTGATCGGGAGCTTCTCGGCTGCCGTGAACCCGGTCTGGGGCGACCACAGGGGGAACAGCGCTGCTATCAGCACGATCAGGCCGCTTGCGCTCAGTCGCCAGGTCCACTTGGTCATCATGGTCGAACCTCCGTGGAAGCTGCGAACCTTCCGTCAGTTCATCCCCTCGGTCGCTCGTCCGCCCCTCGGTCACTAGCAAGCCGCCCCGCTTCCTCGCCCGGGGCTTTCTCGCCCTCTCCCAGATAGCGGTCGACGATCACCTGTTTCGTCGACTCGATGAGTTCGGTCATGGCCAACTCGGCTGCTTCAGCGTCGCGGAGCTTGAGGGCCTCCAGCAGGGAGGCATGCCGCTCGAGGGACTGGGCGAGTCGCTCCGGGAGTGTCAGAGACAGGAACCGCAACCTCAGCGTCTGCTTGCCCATCATCTTGAGCATCAGGGTGAGTTTCCGGTTGTTCGCGATCTCTCCCAACCGATCATGGAACGCCATGTTGGCGTCGAAGTAAGCTTTGACGCTCCGGCGAACCACTGCCACACGCATCGCCTCGAACGCCTCGCCGAGGTCCTTCAGTTGCGCCTCAGTGGCGTTCGCGTCGACGAGGCGAACTTGCAGCCGGCAGAGGGAAGCGCGGATGGCGTAGAACTCCTCGATGTCCCGCCGATCGATCTCAGCCACTGTGATGCCACGGCGCGGGTAGGAGGCGACCAAGCCCTCCTGCTCCAGCAGACGAAATGCTTCCCGGATCGGTGACTTGCTCACGCCGAACCGCTCGGCGAGGTCGGTCTCGATTAAGCGTTCGCCCGGCTTCAGGCGCCCTTCGATGATGGCTGTCGACAGAGCCTCCGCCACTCGGGCTACCAGCGTTGGGACCACGATCCGTTCGTGCCGCGACTCAGACTGACGCTGCGACTTGCCCGTCTGGCGCCTCCTCAACGGCTGTGCCATGTCGGATGGTCTCACTCTCCAGCCCGGGGGCCGGAATGGTCGACCATATATGATATGTCAGATACCATGTCAAGAGCCCGTAACTACCTGGCTTAGAAAGGATGGAGTGCGTGGATCTCAAGGGGTGGAGTCGAACCTGTGACCTTGTGCTTCCCCAAGACCGCGGCTTTGCCGGCTCCGGCCCGGCTCGATGGGACCCTCCTGCTCAACCTGCCTCGACCCCTCCCGATTCCCTGCGGTGGCCACCTCTGGGTCGCGCTGTCGAGGATGTGGGCCGGCAGGAACTCCACCGGCGTCTGGCCGTGGCGCCGCATCAGCTCACCCAGCCTCGGGACCAGCAGGCGGCGGGCGAGCACGCCAATGAGTGGGGCCCCGTCCTCCACCGCTAACCCCATACTCGCGCGGCGGTTTCCAGCATCACGTCCAACTTGCGCCACTGCTCGTCCTCGGTGAGCAGATTGCCGGCGAGGCCGGAGGCAAAGCCGCACTGGGGGCTGAGCGCGAGCTGCTCGATCGGCAGATGGCGGCACGCCTCGTCGATGCGTCGCCGGAGCTCGTCCAGGGTCTCCACCCGTCCGGTCTTGGTGGTGAGGAGGCCGAGCACGGCAACCTTGCCCTTGGGGACGAGCCTGAGCGGCTCGAACGTCCCGGCGCGCTGGGTGTCGTACTCGAGCAGAAGCCGGTGGTAGTTCAAGCCCGTGAACAGCCGCTCGGCGATCGCGTCGTAGCTGCCTTCCCGGTGCCACATGCTCGCGCGGTTGCCCCGGCAGACGTGGAGACCGACCGTGACCCCCGAGAGGCCGGCGACGACGGCGTTGTCGGCCTCGATGGCGCGCGCCAAGCTTCTCGAGGGGTCCTCGCCGCGGGCGCGCATGCGCTCGAGGGTCGGCGGATCGACGTAGCCCGTGTAGCTCGGCTCGTCGATCTGCACGTAGTCGCAGCCCGCCTCGGCCAGCTCTCGCACCATGCGCCGCTCGATGGCCACGACGTCGGCGAGGAAGTCTTCCGCCTCCGGATAGATCGCGCGTGACGCCTCGGCGTCGAACATCTGGCGGATGCGGTCCGGGCCGATCAGGGTCACCTTCACTGCCCTCGACGCCACCGAGCGGGTGAAGCGGTACTCCTCGAGCGGGAAGTTCCGGACCAGGCGGAGGCGTGCGGTCGCGGGCGTGCGAAAGGTCACCACCGCGTCGGCGCCCCGCGAGAGCGGCTCCTCGCCGGGACGGCGATGGTCCGGATACTGACGGAGCCCCTCCCAGGAGCGCGTCCACAGCTCCCAGCCTTCGACGTCGGAGAAGCTAACCTGCCAGTTGAGACGACGATATTCGCCGTCGGTCACGATGGGGAGACCGTGCGCCTCCTGCCTGGCCACGACGTCGCGGATCGCCGCATCCTGCGCCGGCCGCAGCTCCTCGCCGCTCGCCTTGCCCTCCGCGTAGCGTCTGAACGCCGCCTTCAAGCTCTCCGGCCGGAGAAGGCTGCCGACGTGGTCGACGCGCATCCCGGACAGGTTCGCTCGCGTCTGGTCTGTCATCGCCTGTCCTCCCGCCTAGGCCTCCCCGAGCCTCGGCACCAGGAAGCGCCGGGCGAGAAACCCCAGGGCCAGGACCACCACGATCATGACGAACCCCAGCGCGCTCGCCTCCTGGACGTGCCCTCGCTCGTAGAGCTTCCAGATGTGCACGCCGAGCACGACGTTGGCGGGGCGGAACAGGAGCATCCCGAGCGTGAACTCCCGGAAGCTCACGATAAACAGCAGGAGCCAGGAAAGAATCGCCGCGGGCGCCAGGAGCGGCAGGAGGATCCGCCGGCACGTCGTGAACCAGCGGGCGCCGCTCACGTGGGACGCCTCCTCCAGCTCCCGGTGCACCTGGATCAGGCTGGCCCGCATGATCCGGGTCGCCACCGCCATGCGCGTGGCGTAGGCGGCCACCAGGATCCAGACAGTACCGTAAATCCCGACCGGCACCACCAGGTAGAGGAGGCCGATGGCCACGCCGGTGATCACCGCCGGGATCGTCAGCGGGGCGAACGTCAGGAAATCGAGGAGGTAGCGCCCGGGCAGACGGGTCCTCACGACGAGCCAGGAGACGGTGCAGGCGATGAACACCACGATCGTCGCGGCCAGCCCGCCCGCCACCACCGTGTTGCGGAAGGCGAGCAGCGTGGTGGGGCTGCTCAGCACGTTCACGAACGGCTGGAACGAGACGGCCGCGCCCGCCGTGTCGGAGCGGCCGGCGGCGGGCATGAGGGCCGCACCCAGCATGACGGCCGCGGGCAGCACGAGCACGAGCAGGAGGTAGGCCACGACCACGGCCAGCGCCGAATAGCGCCACAGGCCGAGGTCGACCCGGCGCGGCCGGTAGCCGCGCCCGGTCACGACGGCGTACCGCTCGGCCACCCGGGTGGCCCGGTTGTAGAGGGCGAGCAGCACCGCGCCCAGCATCACGAAGGGAACGGCGATGGCGGCCACTTGACCGTAATTCGGGAGGCCGGCGGGCGGGTTGACGGCGAAGAACATCCACGTGCTGAGAATCTGCAGGCGCGCCGGGACTCCGACGACCATGGGGATCTCGAAGCCCTCCAGCGTCAACGTGGCGACCACGATGAGCAGCGCCAGCGTCGCCGGCAGCAGGATCGGCAGCGTGACCCGGCGGAACGTGGTGAGGGGCCGGCCCCGGCAGAGGGCGCTCGCGTCCTCGAGGGCCGGGTCCATGCTCCGGAACGCCGCGGTCATGAAGAGAAAGCTCAGCGGGACCAGGGCCAGGCCTTGCACGACGATCACGCCCCCGAGGCTGAAGATGTCGAGCGGACCCGGCCCGGCGAGCCCGAGCGCCCAGCGCAGCAGGAGGTTCACCCAGCCGACGTTGGGCCCCAGCAGGAAGATCCACGCGATGGCGACCACGACGGTGGGCACGATCACGGGGCTGACGATGGCGATGAAGAGCAGGTGGCGCAGCGGCATGGTCGTCCGTTCCACGAGCCAGGCGAAGAAGATGCCCAGCGTCATGGTGAGGGCCACCGCGCCCGCCGTATAGAGCAGCGTGTCGGGCAGCACCCGGCGATAGAGCACCGGGTTGCCATAGACCTGGACGAAGTTCTCCAGGGTCCACGCCACCCCGGGCTCGAAGGGGAGCGCGTCCTCGGTGGCGCGGAACGCCGTCAGGAGAAGGAAGGCCAGCGGCCCGGAGACGAGCCACACGACCAGGGCGCTGGCGGTTCCCAGCACGAACCACTGCGGGCCCCCCGCGCGTCCCAGTCTCCGGAGGGCCTGCGCCAGCGCCGGCGCGCCCACGAGGCGGGGCGACAGGGCGAGGGCGCGCCCCGGGTTCTCCGGGCCGGCCCGCGGGCCCGCCGGCCACTCTGCACGCCCTGGCTCAGTCACCGGCGACGCCCCGAGACTACTTGGTCTCTCCCACCAGGACCTTGCGCGCCTTGCCGTAGAGCGCGCTCCGAGGCTCGGTGTTCTGCATGTCCTCGAAGAGGATCTCCAGGCGGGCGTCCTGAACGAGCTTCGCGAGTCGCGTGGGAGCGCCGGGGCGGCCGTCGCCGTCGAAGGACGCCCGCTCCATGGCAACCTTGCCTTCCTTGCTGGCGCCCCAGAGCGCGAACAGTCTGGCCGCGTTCGGGTGGGGCGCTTTCTCCAGCACCCCCAGGACGTGCTGCGTGCTCCAGGCCGGGCTCACCGGGGCCCAGTCCACCGGATCGTTCTGGAGATGCTTCCGCTTGAGCACCTCGCTGATCAACGAGATCATGAGGTCCTTCTCCCCGCGCAGGAGCATCTGCTGCGCCACCGGAGAGCTGGGCACCATAGTGACCTGCGCCTCGTCCCTGAGCTTCCGGGCGAAGTCGAGCATCCACGGCTCGCCCTTGATGAGGCCCAGCGTCGCCGGCACGCCGGGCATGAGCAGGGTCGCGCCCACGATTCGGCCGCGCCAGCGGGGATCGAGCAGGTCCTCCCAGGTCCTGGGAAGCTCCTGGGGCTTCAGCCGGCGCGTGTCGTAGGCCACGGTGTAGATGACGTTGGCGGCTTTCAACCCCCGGCCGTCCAGGGTGGTGTCGTCCGACCCGATGCCGAACGCCGACAGCGCCCCGGCGTCGAACTTCGCCACCAACCCTCGCTTCTGCAGGGGGAGGAACCCGCTGATCGGCCACCAGAAGACGTCGGCCTGGTGGGTCCCGGCCAGCGCCTCGGTGAGAAGCTTCTGGGGGGCCTGCGCGTCACCGACCGTCTTCGCGCTGATGCCGGGAAAGGCGCGCTGGAACTCCTGGGGGTAGAACTTCTCGATCGTATCGGTCGGCGGGCCCCAGAGGAGGACCTCGCCCTCCTTCTTGGCCGCCTCGTAGAGGTCCTGCACTGGCGTGGGCAGGGCCGCCGGCTTGTCCGCCGCCGACACGACATGCGTGACGTGCTCGAAGACGCTCGCGGCCAACAGGGCCGACACCGCGACAGCTATGGCCAGGGCCTGACGTGTCCGCATGACCTCGTCCTCCTCCGGGTCAGAGCTCCTTCCGCCCAGCTCCGAGCCTCGAACGCTTCCATCAGGGTGTTCTCGGGGTCGGCGGCGCGCGCGCCGCTGGAGTATCCTCAGGCCCTCGCCGCCTCAACGATCGCCCTCTCGAGCGAACCACGCTCCGGCCCGTCACCCGCGACCAGAAAACAAGCATTCGGCGCGAGGGAAGCGAGCTTTTCAGCCGCTTCGATCAGCATATCCACGCCTTTGACTCGTGCCAGTCGGGCGACGCAAAGAACCACCAAGGCAGAGTCCGCTATCTGAAGTCCAGCCCGCTTCTCATGCCTCTGCACTTCTGAGAGCGGGTTGACGGATTCGAAGCTCAAGCCATTGGCGACTTGCCGCAATAGCAGATCCTCCCGCGAGAGGTCACGGAAGCTTTCATGAACCATCTTGCCGCAAGCCACGAGCGCCTCGAATCTCCTGGGCAGGACCTGGCGAAAAAGCACGGGACGCAGCGAGTACCTGCGAGGGTTCTGCACGCCGTAGTGCCCCGCTAGGCTGTGAAGAGCCGTAACGACCACCGGGATCCCTTGCCAGGCACCGATCGCACGCCCGCAGATATCGGCACCCGTCAAATGAGTGTGCAGCACCGAAGGCCGAAGCCGATTGATCTCTCGATACAATCTGCAGAAACCCGTCACGTCGAAGGGAGAGCGGATAGGCACGCATCGCGGAAAGATGCCGTGTTTCTCGAAACGCCTCGGATCGGCCTCTTCGCTCCTGAGATAGATCAGGGAATAGTCGAAGACCGAGGTAGCCCACAGGCGCGCCATCTCACTAAGCAGTTGCTGGGCGCCTCCATTCCCCAGATCACTGATCAGCTGGATGACGCGAGGGTTTTGGTCCCCAGCGGTCATCAAGTCTTCAACCCGCCCCAGGAAGCCGGGCCAAGTCCAGATAGTGTCTGACGATGCTGGCCCAGTCGAAGCGAAGCGCATCCTTCCGGGCTCTGTTGCCCATGGACTCCCGATCCGGCGATCGCAGCGCTCGAAGAATGGCGTCTCACCGGCGTGTCTGTACGATCCAAGACGTAGCGCAATAGCTTTCTTCGCCCGGGGATCCTGCGCAATGCAAATACGTCGGCCGCATGGCAGGTCACGATGTGCCGGACAGCCCTAGGAGCGTCCATTGCAATACTGCTGGTCAGGCCCTGTGGAATGAGCCAGTGGCTGTTGAGCACCAAGGGCCGCTTTCTCAGGAGCCGTCGCGTCGCAAAAGTCTGTGTGAGCAAAAAGGTGGGAACCTGCGCCTTCGCCAGCAAGCTCTCGCGCAGGTTCCGTAGCATCGGGAGAGGGGAGACCAGCCGCTGATGGCCTCGCCGGCCAGAAGTATGAAAAGCGCTGGACGTCCACGCCCCCCATCACTTCTTGCAATCGTGCTCCCGGATGATCCGGCGTCAGAACGGTGACAGGCACCTCCTTTGCCAAATGTCGAGCAAAATCATAGACGAAGCGAGCGCAGTGCGGATCACTTTCGAAGCGAGGAAAGGTCGAAGCAGTGATGAGGTACATCCCGCGGTGATGGTGCTCTCGCGATGGTGAGGTCGTCAAGAGCTGGGTGAGCGGGTGCAGGCGCGTCGCTAGCGCGTGGCCCTCCGGACCGCGTGACCCTCTTGCTGTGTTGGTCCTCTACTTCACGGCGCCGAGCTCGCGGTACGCGCGAAGCGCGCCGGGGTGGAAGGCGCCCGGATTCTCGCCGGCCGTGTAGGACAGCGTCTGGACCGACCAGGGCTTGCCGAATCCGTGGAGCTTGGCGAGCTTGGGGGCCATGTCGACCCAGAACTTCGTGAACTCGTAGGCGGCGTCTTCGGGGAAGTCCTTGTGGGCCATGAGGGTCAGGAGATTGCCGAAGCTGACGACGGGTTCCGGCTGGTTCGGCATCTTCCCGGCCGCCAGATTGATCGTGTGGAACTTCGCCCCGGTCTTCTTGTTGAACTCCTCGATCATCGACCCGGGGGTGCTCACGTAGTAGAACTTCCGCCCCGAGGCCTCGAGGTGACGGTGCGGCGGGGCGAAGAGGAAATTCCGCTGGTCGGTGTCGAAGAACACGACCAGGTGGCCCACGTCGGTCCGGCCGTCCAGGAGCGCCTCGATGTTCTGCTGGTCGCCGAGATTGTCCAGGGTGGCGAGCGTCTTCCGGATCCCGAGTGTCTCGAGCATCATCGAGGGGTGCATCCCCCATTCGTTCTGGGTGCGCAGACCGACGCCGACGCGCTTGCCCTTGAAATCCAGCGGGGACTTGAGCGCGGGGTCCAGGGTCACGAAGATGTTGGCGGTGACGGCCATGACGCCGATGATCTTCTTGTCCTCGGCGGGCACTTTCTCCGGGAAGTAGGGCTTGAAGGGGACGCCGGCCGCCCATTCCGCCACCGTTCCCGACCCGTAGAGGTTGGTTTTCCAGAGCTGCGGGCTCTTGGCCATGTAGGTGATGTTGTAGACGAAACCCGGCGTCTCCACCGCGATCGGGCGGATCCACGGGTGCCACTCGCGGGCGCGCTCCTGCACGACCGCCCAGGCGACGTAGGGCCCCGAGTTCACGGGAGAGATCAGGACCGGGATCTTCAGTTCCGGCCGCGGCTGCGTCGGTCCCGGGGCCGCCCACAGGCAGTTGAGCGCGGCGGCGAGTAGCGACACGACGGCGAACTTCGTGAAGCCCGCGGATCTGTTCATGCTCTCCTCCTGGCGGAGCCCCCTACTCGGGTTGACTCGCGCGCTCTGACGCGGTGATGGCCAGCGGCCGCGGCCGGAGCTTGTGCCGCGTGATGACGCCGGCCAGCACGGCCAGCGGCGGGATCAGGAACCAGGCGTGACCGGTGGCGAGGTTGGCGAACAAGCTGACGGGTCCGACGGCGAGCAACCACCGCTCGGCTCGGGTCAGCGGGAACCACAGTTGGCCGTACAGGGCCGCCGAGGTCGTGAGGCCGGCGAGGAGCACGATCCCCGTGATTTCCAGGGTGGCCAGCGTGATCCTCGGAAAGGCGAGAATGTCCGGGGCGTACACATAGGTGAACGGGAGGAAGAAGACGACGACGTTGAGCTTCATCGCCTCCCAGGCCGCCGCGTTATGGCGCGCGCCGGCGATGCGGGCGGCGGCCATGACGGCCATCGCGACCGGCGGCGTGAGGGTCGAGAACGCCGCCCAGTAGAGCGCGAAGAAGTGCGCGGCCATCGGCAGGGCCCCCAGGTTGATCAAGGCGGGAACCACGACCACGGCGCACAGCACGTACGCGGGCGGTGTGGGCAACGCCGTCCCGATCAGGATGGCGAGGACCGAGCCGATCAGAAGCGCGAGCCAGAGCTGCCCCCGGGAGAGGTCGGTCATGAGCCGTCCCAGCGCGATGCCGAGCCCGGTGGTCAGAAACGTCTGGACCATGATGCCGATGGCGGTCAGGGCCACCGCGAGCTGGGACGCCACCACCGCGCCCCGGCCGAGCCCCCGGATCATCATCGGCAGCCCCGGCCGGAACTCACGGGTGCGCAGGAAGGACAACGCCCACAGGGACAGCGTGGCCCAGCACGCCGCATACCCGGCCGAGTAGCGCTGGAAGAGCAGCACCATCAGGACCGTGATCGAGATGATGAACGAGGGGAACACCCACAGGATGAAGCGCACGTCGACGATCTCGCGGGAATACCTGATCCGCGGGGAGGACAGGATGATGGCGTACACGCCGAACGAGATGCCGATGAAGTAGAGGAGCGCCGGGATCACCGCGCGCTGCAGGATCTCCACGTAGGACACGTTCAGGATCACGGCCATCAGGAACGCAGCCACGCTCATGATCGGCGGCGTGATCTGGCTGCCCGACGAGGCCGTCGCCTCGATGGCCGCCGCCTGCTCCGGGGTGAAGCCTCGGCTCTTCATCGCGGGGATCGTCATCGTGCCGGCCAGGGCCACGTTGCTGATCGCCTCGCCCGTCACCATCGCGATCAGCGAGCTGGCGACGATCGCGGAATACGCGATGCCCCCCCGCATCAGGTTCCCGGCCGCCCGGCCGACTTCGATGAACATCTCGATGACCCGGCACCCCTGGAGCGCGCCGCCGTAGACGAGCAGGAGAAAGATGGTTTCCGCCGACAGTGGAATGCCCCAGAACACGCCGCGCGGAGCCCCCATGCCCGCCAGGTAGCTCAGCACCACCGTCGGGGTCATCTCCACGTGCCACAGCACGCCCGGCAAGTACTGGCCCCAGAAGAAATACGGGATGCAGACCGCGCACCACAGGGTGAAATCCCAGCCCCACACGAAGTAGGTGACCACCAGGACGACCGCGACGAGCACGCCAGCGACCACCATGTCCGTCGTGGTGAGCCACGGTTGCGTGGTCTCCAGACGGCCGTCCTCGACATAGAGATAGATCGTGCACGGGACCACGGCCGTGAGCGCCAGGGCCAGGCTGGCGAGCTTGAGGCGTGGCACGCGCGCCCGCCCCACCAACGCGGCCGACGCGGCCGACAGGATGGCGATCGTCATCACCAGCCCGAGATGCACGGTGTAGTGACGGGTGGCGCC
>Ga0187892_10000963_pt1 | contig 70788 bp, 56 predicted proteins | sample MA1701073metaG_FD_139345 | JGI IMG/M metagenome (GOLD analysis project Ga0187892, IMG submission 139345) | Bio-ooze microbial communities from a basaltic lava cave in the Kipuka Kanohina Cave System on the Island of Hawaii, USA - MA170107-3 metaG ...
ACTCGGGCCCAGGTCGTGCCACGGCCCGGACGCTCCTACCCAAGGGCCGTCCGCGTCAAGATGTCCAACTACCCTCTCAAGAGGAGGCGCCGTGCCGGCTAAAGTCCCTGCCATTGGGGCTAGGGCGGTCCCGCCGCGCGGGCCGTAGACTCAGCCCCGATGGGGCCGCTCCTCGCGCGCTTCCCGGGGCTCAAGGGGTTCCCGCACGTCGATCTTGGCGTGCGGGCAACCCCCGTCGAGGAGCGTCGCATCGCGGGCCTCCGCGTGCTCGTCAAGCGCGACGACCTCTGCGGCGGGAACAAGCCGCGGAGCCTCGAGTTCCTCCTCGCCCGGCGCGCCGCCCGCGTGATCACCTTCTCCACGCTGTCGGCGCACCACGCCTATGCAACCGCGCTCCACGCCCGCGCACTCGGCGGTTCGTGCGACGCCGTGATCGTTCGCCGCGGGAGGCCGTCCCCCTTCCTCGCGCTCCTTCCCGATCTCGCCCGCCGCGTCGTCGAAGTCGGGGGGGTCTCGGGGGCCGCGGCGGCTGCGCTCTCGCTCTGGCGACCCGGCGTGCGCGTGATCCCGCCGGGGGGGATGTCGCCGCGCGGCGCGCTCGGCTACGTCGTCGCGGCGCTCGAGCTCGAGACCGTGCCGCCGCGGATCTACGTCCCGCTCGGGACGGGCACGACCGCGAGCGGCCTCCTCGCCGGGCTCATGCTGCGCGACGCGGTGACCGAGGTCGTCGCCGTGCGGGTCGCGGACCGGATCGCCGGATGGAAAACGCTCGTCTGGAGGCGGGCGTTCGCGGCCGTCGCGCTGCTCCGGCGGATCGACCCTTCGGTGCCGCGGCTCCCCGGGCCCGGCGGGGTGACGCTTCGCGTCGTCACCGCGCGCGGGCGGTACGGCGAGCCGACGCCCGAGGCGCTTGCGGCGGTCGCGGCCGCGCGGGACCTGCCGCTCGAGGCCACCTACACGGGGAAGGCGCTCGCCGTTCTCCTCGCCGATCGCGCGGAGGGCGCGCTCTACGTGCACACGGCCCCCCCGGCCCCCTCCTGATCAGCGCCGCAGCTTCGGGTCGAGCGCGTCGCGCAGCGCCTCGCCGATCACGTTCACGACGAGGACCAGCGCGAAGATCGCGAGGCCGCCGGCCCAGATCAGGTGGCGCCCGGTCTTGTTGTTCTCGTAGCCGATCCTGAGGATCTGGCCCCAGGAGGGGGCCCCGGGATCGCCGATGCCGAGGAAGGCGAGGGTCGACTCGATGAGGACCACGCCCGCGATGCCGAAGGTGGCCGAGACGAAGACGGGTGCGAGGGTGTTCGGCACGATGTGGCGGAACATGACGCGCCGGTCCTTGAGCCCGAGCGCCCGCGCGGCGGTCACGTAATCGAGCTCGCGCTGCCGCAGGAACTCGCCGCGCACGAGTCGCATGATGCCGGGCCAGCCCACCAGCGCGATCACGAGCACGATGGTGTAGATGGACGGCTTCTCGACGACGGACATGAGGAAGAGGATCAGGAAGAGAAGCGGGATGACCATCACGGCCTGCGCCACCAGCATCAGCGCATCGTCGACCAGTCCCCCGAGGTATCCGGCGAGCGCGCCGAGCGTCACGCCGATCACGAGGTCGATCGCGACTGCGAGGATCCCGATCGTGAGCGAGATGCGCGCGCCGTAGAGGAGCCTCGTCAGGACGTCGTTGCCGAGGTTGTCGGAGCCGAGGACGTAGTAGGGGTGGAGCTCCGGCGGGGGCGCCGTGGCGCCGGGCTGCAGCTTCCCGGGCGAGAGCGGCTTCGTGAGCGTGAACTCGGACATCCGTTTGCCGGGGTGGTGGCGGATCGGCGGAAAACCCGCGCTCGCCTTGGCCTCGTGCACGAGCCGCGGGTAGTCGCGCACCGGCGAGCGCCACTCGTCGCGCGCCGAGAGGATCCAGAGGAAGAGCGACAGGTGGAGGACTCCCCACGCGCCGAGGATGCGGGGGCGGCCGCCGCGGCGGAGGAACCGCAGGATCGCGAGCACGGCGGAGACCGGGAGCGAGACGCGCCGCCCCTCCTGCGGCGGCCCGGTGCCCGCGAGGAACCACAGGACGACGAGGACCGGAAGCGTGCCCATGAGGAGGTTGAAGAACGCGTCCACGGCCAGCGGGAAGACGGCGGTGTCGAAGAGCGCCGAGAACCAGGGGGATGCGGGCGCGCCGGGCAGGTCGGTCCAGAAGGGGACGTCGAGTGCGAGCATCGGCGCGTAGGTCGCGAGGAGGAGGATCGCGACGAAGGCGCGCAGGCACCAGACGGCCTCGCGGCGCTTCCGGAACTGGCCGAGGACGATCTCCTTGTACGTCATCGGTAGCGGATCCGCGGGTCGACGACCGCGTAGGCGAGGTCCGCGAGGAAGACGCCGACCGTCGTCAGGGCCGCCACGAGGATGTTGATCCCCATGATCACTGCGTAGTCCTTCTTGATCACGGCCTCGTAGGCGAGCCTTCCCATGCCGTCGATCTCGTAGATGACCTCGACCACGATCGAACCGCCCACGATCACCGGCAGCGACGCCCCGAGCAGCGTGATGATGGGGATCAGGCTGTTGCGGGCAGCATGCCGCACGACCACGACGAACTCCGAGAGGCCCTTGGCGCGCGCGGTGCGGACGTAGTCCTCGCGGATCACGTCGATCAAGCCGGCCTTCATGAACCGCGAGTAGTAGGCGAGCGATCCGACCGTGAGCGTTGCCATGGGGAGGGCGACGTGCCACGCGGTATCGCGCAGCTTGCCCAGCGCCGTGAGGTTCTCGTAGCCCGCGCTGTGGAAGGCCGAGACGGGGAACCACTTGAGATCGATGCCGAAGAAGATCACGAGCAGGACGCCGAGGAACGTCGTCGGGAAGCTGTAGAGGGCGAAGAGCACGACCGTCACGACGACATCGCTCCACGAGCGGTGCGTGACCGCCGAGAGGATCCCGAGCGGGATGCTGATCAGGTAGGCAAGCAGGAGCGAGCCGAGGGAGAGCACGAGCGACTTGTCGATGCGCTCGAGGATGAGGTCCCACACCTTCTTCCGGTGCGTGAACGAGGTCCCGAGGTCGAAGTGGGCGAGGTTTCGCCAGAAGTTGAAGAAGCGGGTCTCCGTGAGGGTCATCGCGACCTTGTCCCCGAAGGAGTACTCCCACTCGGCGCGGCGGCCGTCGTACCACGCCGCCCACTTCACGAGCTTCTCGCGGTCACCGGTCTTCCGGTCGGTCAGGATGCCGCGGAGAAGCGTCTGCTCCTCGCGCACCTCCCGGTTGAAGGCGAGGATCTCGGGCGGCGCCTCGCCGCCGTAGACGACGATGGGGCGCCGCGGCGCGTTGTTGCCGAGGCGGTCGATCGCGAGCGAGAGGAGCCTCTCGCAGAATGCGTCGTCGAAGGGAGGGGGGTCCGGGGGCGGCGGCCAGGCGCTCACGCCCGGCGGCCGTTCCCCCCGGATCCACGCCGGCCGGGCGTCGCGCCACCGCCGCTCGTAGTCCGCCCGCAACGGGCCCACACGGAGCGTCTCCCGAGTGTCCGCCGCGAGCGTCGCGAGCCGGATCAGGTGCGGCACGATCGTGCGGCCGTAGTCGTCGAGGTCGTCGAAGGCGCGCCTGCGCACCCTGGGGGGCTCCCCCTCGCGTGCCGGCGCGGCGAGGAGCCAGAGGATCTCCCCGTCCGTGAGCGAGTACCGCGTGTTCAGGAAGATCGGCCGGTCGAGGTAGAAGGTGCGGCGGAAGATGTGCTCCGCCTCCTTCGCCTCCATCGACGCCGACGTGTCCAGCTCGCCGGTCGTGCTGACGTTCGTCGGCCGCTTCGCGGGCGCGAGGTTGACGATCGCGAAGTTCAGGAGCGAGATGAGGAAGAGCGTCGGCACCATGAGCAGCAGGCGCCGGACGATGTAGGTCCACACGGCGCGCTACTTCCCGTCCTTCACGTACCAGGGCAGGAACCAGTCCTGGGGCCGCAGCTTCCCGAAGTAGTGGTTGCCGAGCCGGTTGTGGATGAACCAGGCGCGCGTCCTGTAGTAGAAGAAGCAGTAGGGCTGGTCCTTCACGATCGTGTGCTGGAAGTCGCGCCAGAGCTCCTTGCGCTTCTCGACGTCGAAGGTTGTCTTGAGCCCCTCGATGATCGCGTCCAAACCGGGGTTGATGTAGGAGACGAAGTTGCTCCCCTTCGCGGACTGCGCCGACTCCGAGTGCCAGATCTGCGACGGGTCGCCGTCCCAAACATTGCCCCACCCGAGCAACGCCGCGTCGAAGTCCTTGTCGTCGAGCATCTTCTCCATGACGGTCCACTCGCGCGGGAACGGCTCGATGAGGACACCCGCCTCGGCCGCGCTCGTCTGGACCAGCAGCGCCGCGTCCCGCGCAAGCGTGCTCGACGACGGATAGAGCAGTCGGATCCGGAACTGCCTGCGCTCGCCGTCGACGTCCTTCTCCCGGACCCCTTGCGGGTTCAACGTCCAGCCGGCCTCGTCGAGCAGCTGGGCCGCCTTCGCCGGGTCGTACGGGAACTGCTCGAGGTCCTTCGCGTAGCCGCTCTCCCAGTGGTGCACTGGGCTGTCACAGGGGGCGCCGAGGCCGAAGAGCAGGTCCCGGATCACGCGCTCCTTCGGGACGAGGTGGGCGAGCGCACGGCGCACGTCCCGCTCGCGGAGCTGCGGGAGCCGCATGTTCCACCCGATGAAGTAGAAGCCGAACATCTCCCAGGGCGTCACGGTGACCTTGCCCTGCTTCTCCAGCTCCCGCACGCTGCCCGGCCCCCCCTCGAGGTACTCCGCGCGGTAGTCGTTCGGATAGGGCGAGAGGACGTCGAGTTCGCCCGCCTTGAACATGGCCATCTGGATGGGCGGCTCGGAGACAACCCGGATGTCGATCCCGTCGATGACGGGCTTCCGCGGATCCCACCACTCGTCGTTGCGGCGGAGCTTGATCACCACGTTGGGCTCGAACCCGGCGAACTGGAAGGGGCCCGTGCCGCACATCTTGTTGTTGAACCAGTGCTGGGGGAACGTCTGCGCCACCTGTTCCGGCGGGAGGAGCTTGCCGTTCGCGTCGCGTTCGTAGATGAACTTCGGATAGATCATCAGGAGCCCGAGCGTCGTGCCCTTGTTGTAGTAGAGCGATCGCTTCCACTTCACCTTGACGGTGTACCGGTCGATCACGTCGACACTCTCGACGTCGCCGAGGTAGGAGAGCGCCGGGCCGCACTCGGAGGCAGGGTTGCGCGTGGTATCGAACGTGAACTTGACGTCCTCGGCGGTCGCCTCCTGCCGCGGCATCTCGTCCAGCCACCGGAGCGCGCCCCGCTTCTCCTCCTGCGTCAGGAAGGGTTTGTGCCAGTAGACCCCCTTGCGGATGTAGCACGTGAACTCGGTGAAGTCCTCGTTGGCCGTGACGCGGTTCGCGAGGCCGGGCACCCACTGGTCGGGATCCGCACGCGACTGCGTCGCGAGGAAGTCGTAGACCGGGTAGCAGATCCGCTCCGCCAGCTCCGCGTCGTTGTGGACGTGCCGGTTGAGCGACGGCGGGTTGTGCTGGGTGTAGTACTTGATGATCCCGCCCTTGGGCGCGCCCTCGGGCGGATACGGCTCGCGCGCGAGGTCGACGAGGAGGTTGTCCTCCGAGGGCCAGTGGGGGAGGGAGCGCGGGTCCGCGGCCCCCGGGCCCCCTGTGCCTCGTTCCGTCGGCGCCTGCTTCGGCTCGACCGTCCCCGCGGGCGCATGCGCGATGCCCGCTCCCGTCGCCGACCGCACGCCCTCCTGCGCGAGCCTGTCGAACCGCTGCTCGACGAGCATCTTGAGGGTGCCGATCTCGCTCTCGACCCTCTCCGTTCGCTCGCCCAGCGACGCGACGCCCGTTTCGACCGTCCCGCCGCGTTCGCTGACGACGCCTTGCAGGTCGAGCAGTCGCTTCTCGACCTCATCCCCCTGCCAGATGCGGATGGCCAGGAGTAGCGTGAGCGCACCGAGGAGCGTCAGCTTGATCAGGGTGAGGACGAGGTCGCGCGACATGCGGGCCTCCGGCGCGGCTCACGGCGTCCGCGCGACGACGGTCGTGGTGATGCCGCCGCGCGCGGTGAAGGCGCCCTCCACCTCCATGCGGCGCGGGCGGCAGGCCTTCGCGAGATCGTCGAGGATCGCGTTCACCGCCGCCTCGTAGAAGATGCCCCGGTTCCTGTACCCGATCAGGTAGAGCTTGAGCGACTTGAGCTCGACGCACGACCGGTCGGGGACGTACCGGATCGTGATCGTCCCGAAGTCCGGGAGGCCGGTCTTCGGGCAGACGGACGTGAACTCCGGGCAGCGGATGACGATCTCGTAGTCGCGCTCCGGCCGGGGGTTGTCGAACGTCTCGAGCACGCCGGGCCTATACTACCTTCCCGTGCGCTTCCTCTGCCTCCTCCTCCTCGGCCTCCCGGCCGCGGCGGCGCCGTCGGTCCGCTGGATCGACGAGAGAGGGGACGTCCATCTCGACGACGTGCGCGAGGTCCTCGCGGAGTCCCCCTCGGAGGTCCGCTTGCGGATGCCGGACGGTTCCGAGCGCACCGTGCCGATGGCGCGCGTGCTCGACCTCGTGCGCGAGGGCGACGAGCGGGAGGAGGAACGCTCGCTCCTCGACGCGCGGCGCGACGTGGCGTTCGGAATCCGGGCCGAGGCCGCGCGGAAGACGCTCGACGCCCTCGCGCGCGACGGCTCGCTCCCGTGGATCTGCGAGTACGCGGCCGCGGCCCGCGCGATCCTGGCCGAGCGCTCGCGCGAGGAGGACGCCGCCGCGCGCCTCCAGCGCTTCGTCGAGGAGTTCCCGCGCTCGCGGTTCCTGAGCGACGTGGTCCTCGCGCAGGCGCGCGTGCGCGGGCGCGCGCACCGGGAGAACGTCGGAAAGGGGACGAGCGAGATGCGCGCGGCGTACGACCGGATCGTCGAGCTCGAGGGGCCGCTCGCGCTGCGCTTCCGGACCCTGCGCGACGGGACCGAGATCGCGATCGAGCACCAGCCGGAGAACTACACCTACTTCTTCGGCGCGGTGCACGAGGATCTCCTGAAGAAGACGGAAGGGGACTACGGCGCCTTCGTCCTCCTCGAGGCGGAGGCCAAGTGGGCGATGCTCCTCGTCCGGCAGTGCGACGCCGCCGCGGAGATCGCGAAGGGCCGCCGTCCCTTCGGCGCGCTCGAGGAGGTGAAGAAGCTCCGCCAAGGCGCGAACCTCGACCTGCCCGAGGTGCGGAGCGACCTCGAGCGGGAGCTGGGGCGCCTGATGCTCCAGTGCGGCGACAAGGAGGGGGCGCGGGGGGCGCTCGAGCGCGCGCGCGATCTCGCGCCGGACCCGCGCCGCCGCGAGGCGGCTGTGGACGCGACAAGGCAGCTTGACGCGGAGAAGCCGGCCGCGAAGCTGCCCGCGGGCGCCGGCCGCTGATCCTAAGGGGCCTCGGGGGCGCCCCCGCCCTCCCCCGCGCCCCCTCCCACCCGCGAGAGAAGCTCGAGCACGTAGAAGAGCGTCGCGCCCACGACCGTGCCGCCCGCGATGTAGAAGGGCCACGGCCCGAGAACATCGAGGACCGATCCCTCGGGCTTTCGCGCGAGCCACATGTAGTTCGCGTCGAGCAGGAGGTCGACGATCCCGACGGCGGCGGTGTAGCCGAGCGTCAGGAGCGTCGCGCGCGCCCAGGCGCCCTTGCGCGGGCGGAAGCCGAGGCCCAGGAGGTAGGCCGCGCCCGCGATCGTCGCGGCGTGGACCGTGAAGTAGCGCCACGTGTCCGGGTCGAAGAAGGGGGGCAGGGGGGATGGAGTGACGAGCGCCTGGGTCGCCCCGGCGAGCCCCCAGAAGTAGGAGAGCTCGAAGAGGATCTGCCGGCGGGTGAGGAGCGCGAGCGCGGTGACCGCGGCGGCCGCGTCGCAGAGGTGGAGCGGGAGCGCCCTCGCGAGGGTCAGCTCGCCGTGCGCCCTGCGCACGAAGGGGTCGAGCACCATCGCGGCGAGGATCACGTACGCGAGGCACCGGTCGAGCGTCGCCGGCCTTCCGCGGCGGCTCCTTCCGAGCGCCGCGGCCACGGCGATCGCGACCGCGGACGCGGCCAGGGCGGCCAGGTGACCCGGTCCGAAGCGCTGCACGCGCCTACGATAACGATTCCTCCCGCGCGCGCCTCGCCTGCGCTACAGTACGCGGGCTCATGACCGGGCCTCGGAAGAAGGAGAAGACGCTTCGGGAGCTGATCCCGACCGACGTGATCGTGCAGCCCCTCGCGGCGACGACGAAGGACGCCGCGATCAAGGAGCTGCTGAACGCGCTCGTGATCCACGGTGCCGCCGACCTCTCCCGCGAGGGCGCGCTCCTCGAGGCCTTCCTCGAGCGCGAGAAGGTGGCGTCGACCGGGATCGGGAACGGCCTCGCGATCCCGCACATCAAGAACAAGTTCGCGGAGAAGATGACCGTCGGGTTCGGCGTCTCCGAGCAGGGGATCGACTTCGGCGCCCACGACAGCCTGCCGGCGAGGGTCGTCGTGATGTGGATCTGCCCGCCGGCGGAGACGCAGGCGCATCTCGCGCTCATGCGCGGCCTCGCCTCGATGGGCCGCGACGACGAGAACATCGACAAGCTCGCGAAGGCCAAGGACCGCCGCTCCCTCCTCGCCACCTGCGAAGACATCACGTACTAGGTACGCCCGCCGGCGAACGCATCCGCTTGCCGCAGACGGAGTTACGATCGCGAGGTGCGGACTTCAAGTCCGCACTTGAAACTTCATGAGCAGGATTCTGTTCGCGCTCGCCCGCCTCGCGATGGGCCTCTGGGCCGGCGCCGTCGCGACGGTTGCGTTCGTCGTCGCGCCGCGCGCATTCAGCTACCTCGCCGACCCGCCTCCGGCCGAGGTCATGGCGCCGATCTTCCGGAAGGTCGATCTCTTCGGCATCGGGACGTCGGTCCTCTTCGCGGTCGCCGTGCGCCGGAGCCGCTGGCGAGTCTGCCTCGCGGGCCTGCTCGGCGCGGCGGCGGCGGCGAACGCGTTCCTCCTCGCGCCCCGGATCGCCGGCGGCGACCCATCGCTCCACGGCCTCTCCGAGGGGCTCTGGGGAGGGATGCTCGCCGGTGCCGTCGTCCTCGCGCTGTCTGGCCCCCCGCGCCCCCCTCAATCCCACCCCTGAAGGTGGCGCGCCGCGATCGCCGCGAGCGCCTCCACGTGATCCGCGCGATCGTTGAGCGCGGGGATGTACCGGAACCGGCCGCCGCCCGCGCGCTCGAAGAGCTCGCGGTACTGCTGATCGATCTCCTCGAGCGTCTCGAGGCAGTCCGCGGAGAAGCCCGGGCAGAGCACGTCCACGCTCTCGCCGTCGCGCCCCCACGCCGCGAGCGTCTCGTCCGTGTAGGGCTTGAGCCACTCCTCCCGGCCGAAGCGCGACTGGAACGCCGCCGTGCACGGGAAGCGGAGCTCGGCGGCGAGCAGGCGCGCCGTCTCCTCGCACTGCTGCCGGTAGGGGTCGCCCAGGTCCACGTACCGACGCGGGAGCCCGTGGAACGAGAGCAGGAGCTGCTTCGGCGGGCCCTCCGCCCAAGCCTCGCGGACGCTCTGCGCGAGCGCGCGGATGTAGAGCGGCTCGTCGTGGTACGAGTGGACCGTGCGCAGCTCGGGCACCACGCGCACGCGCCGGAGCGCGTCGCCGAGCGCGTCGACCGTGGACGCGGTCGTCGCCGCCGCGTACTGCGGGTAGAGCGGGAGCAGGAGGACGCGGCGGCAGCCCTCGAGCCGCTTCAACGCGCTCGCGATCGACGGGCTCCCGTAGCGCATGCCGAGCGCCACCGGGACGAGCCGCGAGAGGCGGACGAGGAGCGCCGCCTCGAGCTTCTCGGCTTGCCGCTTCGCGATGGCGAGAAGGGGGGATCCGTCGGCGGTCCAGACCTTCCGGTAGGCCGCGGCGGACCGCGGCGCCCGCCGGGGAAGGATGAGGAGCTCGAGGAGAAGGCGCCACTTCCAGCGCGGCAGGTCGATGACGCGCGGGTCGGTCAGGAACTCGCGGAGGTAGCGCTTCAGCGCCTCGGGCGTGGGGGCGTCGGGGGTTCCGAGGTTCGAGACGAGGATGCCGGTGGTCGCCTGCGCGGGCTTCATGTCGATCCGGAGCCAAACCATCCCGGTCCTTGCGGCCGGCTTTCCGATAGGCTCTTAGGCCGATGGATGATCCCAGAGCCGAATTCGAGCGCCTAAGAAAACTGGTCCAGGCGAGCCACGCGCTGCACTCGACGCTCGATCTGGACCAGCTCCTCGGGTTGATCCTCGAAGCGGCGGCGGAGGGCGTCGGCGCGGACCGCGGGACGGTCTTCCTCCTCGACGGGAGCGAGATCTGGTCGCGCGTGCTCTCCGGCGACAAGAAGCTCGACATCCGCCTGCCGGTCGGGCAGGGGATCGCGGGGGCGGTGGCGGCGAGCGGCGACACCGTGCGGATCGAGGACGCGTACACAGACCCGCGGTTCGACCGGAGCTGGGACAAGAAGAGCGGCTACCGGACGCGCACGGTCCTTTGCGCGCCGATCCGGAACCGCGCGGGCGGGATCGTGGGCGTCTTCCAGCTCCTGAACAAGCAGCACGGGCTCTTCGACGCGGAGGACGAGCGCTACCTCGCGGGGCTCTCGATCCACGCGGCGCTCGCGGTCGAGAACGCGAGGCTGCACGCGTCCGCTCTCGAGAAGGAGCGGTACGACCGCGAGGTGAAGCTCGCGCAGGGGGTCCAGCGGCAGCTCCAGCCGGAGCGCATGACCCTCCGCGAGAACGGCCTCCACGTCGCGGGGATGAACGAGCTCTGCGAGGACGCGACCGGCGACTACTACGACGTCCTCGCGCCGTTGCCGGAGGGGAGGATCGGCGTGGCGATCGGCGACGTCTCCGGCCACGGCCTCCAGGCCGCGCTCGTGATGGCCGAGGCGCGCGCCTTCCTGCGCGCGTTCGCGAAGACGTCGCCGTGGCTCGACCGCGCGCTCGCGCTCATGAACGACGCGCTCGTGCCCGACATGGCGGGCGGGAAGTTCCTGAGCCTTTTCGCGGCCGTCGTCGATCCGCGCGACGGGCGGATGGAGTGGTGCAACGCGGGCCACAGCCCGCCGCTCCTCTTCCGCGCGAGCGACCGCGCCGTCCGCCCGCTCCAGCGGACGGGCCGCATCCTCGGCATCCTCCCCGGCGAGCCGTGCGGGCCGGGCGAGCCGATCAAAATGGAGAAGGGCGACGCCCTGCTCCTCTACACCGACGGCGTCACCGAGGCGAGGGGGGCCGGGGGGGAGCTGTTCGGCCAGGAGCGGCTCGAAGGCGCGCTCGCGGCGGCGGCGTCGCGCGAGCCCGAGGCGATCCTCGACTCCGTCCGCGGCGCGGTCCGCGACTTCACCGGCGGCGCGAGGAACGACGACGACGTCACGATGGTCGCGGTGAAGCGGGGGTAGGCCCCCGAAGCCCCCTCTCTTCTTGACACGACGGCATTCATGTGACCAAATGGTCACATGATTTCGGCGGCCGCCGCGGCGACCGAGGACCGCGTCTTCCGGGCGCTCGCCGACCCTACGCGGCGGAGGATCCTCGACCTCCTGCGCGCGCGGCCGCGGACGACGGGCGCGCTCTGCGAGGGCTTCGGCATGACACGTTTCGCGGTCCTGAAACACCTGCGCGTGGTCCGTGCGGCGCGGCTCGTCCTCGTGCGGCGGCGCGGCCGCCGACGCTGGAACTTCCTCAACCCGGTGCCGATCCGGCGGATGGCGCGCCGCTGGATCCGGCCCTTCGAGGCCGAGCGCGCCGACGCGCTGCTCCGCCTGAAACGGCTCGTGGAGGCCCGATGAACCTCATCGAACACACGCTCGAGGTCGAGATCGCGGCGCCCCCGGCGCGCGTCTGGAAGGCGCTCACCGACCAGGCGTCGTCGTGGTGGCACCCCGGCTTCTTCTCGCGCAAGGGCGCGATCGCGTTCTTGATCGAGCCGCGCGTCGGCGGCCGCGCGTACGAGGACTGGGGCGACGGACAGGGGCTGCTCTGGTACACGGTCATGGGCGTCGTCAAGAACGAGATGCTCCTGCTTGTGGGCGACGTGGACACGCGGAACGGCGGCCCCGCCCGGATCCACACGACCTTCCGCCTGCGCGCGGAGGGGAAGGGCACGGTCCTCCGCCTCGAGGAGTGCGCGTTCGGGAAGGCGGACGAGAAGATGAGGAAGAGCCTCGGGTCGGGTTGGGCGGCGCTGCTCGGGGGCTGCCTCAGGGTCTTCGTCGAGACCGGCGCGCCGCCGCGCGAATGGCCGGCCGTGTAGAGGAGGGGGCTTCGGGGGCCACGAGATCCTCGCGCGGCCCGGAGGCGTCCTTGCATGGAAGACGCTCTCGTTTGCGCGACGCTTCAGGGGATGTCTCTCAACGGTTACGTCGTGATCGCCGCGGACGCCGCCGCCGAGTCGGGTGCGCGCGCCGCGGAGTTCGCGGTCGCGGTCGCGCACGAAGCGCGGTGTCGTCCCCTACGTGGAGTTCCATGGGCCGCCCCCGGACCCCCTGCTCTTCGCCCGCGCCACCGACCGCCGCATCGCCGCGGGCAACGAGGACTGCGCGACGCACCGGACCTACGGGCTTAAGGCCCCCGAAGTGAGGGTCGTGCCCCCTGGGGGGGGTCTACGGCTGGATGCGGGACCGGGGCAGAGTCCGGGGGCAGAACAAGGCGCCGATCTTCCTCACCCCGGGGCTCGAAGCCTCCCTCCCCGCGCGCCTAGGCTCCTCGCTGCGTCGCCACGGGTGCGCCCGGGCATAGGGGAGGGGGTGCGTCCTGACCTCCTAGAACTGGGATACACTCTAATGTCAAGTCGGAGGGCGGCTATGAGGCTGGTTGGTTTTCTCCTTGTGGTTCCCGTTTTCGTGGCCGCCTGCGGCGGCGGAGGCGGGGGGGGCGGCGGGGGGGGCGAGCTCCAGGCCGCGCCGCTCGTCGTCGCCGCCGGCATGGTGCCGATCGAGCCCGCGCGCGCGGACAACGTCAGCGGGGGCGTGAACCTCGGCCGTCTCGAGATCGACGACGTCACCCGCGTCTACGAGCTGACCACGCCCGAGGGGGAGCCCTTCTCCTTCGACGTCCTCACCCGTGGGGCAGGCAACGAGGGGCGGGTGCGCGTCTCGGTCGCGCACGCGGCCGACGACGGCGTCGCCCCGGCCGGCGGACCGGAGACCCTCGCGGTCGTCGGCATCGTGCCCACGGCCAACGGCGCGTCGGGCCACGACGAGTGGTTCGATGCGTTCGGCGACGGGTTTGCCCGGATCACCGTGAGCGGGTCGATCGACAGCGAGCAGGTCCTCGCGATCGAGGCCGAGACGCCCGACGGCGACGTCACCGCGCTCGTGCGCCTGCGCATCGGCCCGGAGTCGCCGATCAACGTGGACCCGAAGGGCAACTCCGACTACCCGGGCATCCTCGACCTCGAGACGATCTACTCGAGCGACAGCTACCAGTTCGGGATGCCGGTTTGCACGATCTCGGGCGACCGGACGACGGTCGTCACGTACGAGGGTGACGGCTCGGACCCGTACCGGTACGACCGCTACGAGATGCGCCTCCAGCACGACCGCGTGACGGGCCTCGTCACCGGCGGCGCGTCGCCGGAACCCAACCCGGACTTCGGCAACTGGCGCGACCACGAGGTCGCCGCGCTCTTCAACGTCTTGGCACTCGTCCACTGCGGGTTCTCGGAGGTGACGCTCAAGCTCTCGTTCGACCGGGGCGCGACGTTCGGCCAGACCGCCACGCTCGCGCGCGCCGGCCCGGACGGGGCGACCCACCTCGCCGCGATCGAGATGGCGGCGGACTACACGCTCGGGGTCGCGTTCTGGCAGTCGCACCCGGGCGGCGCCGAGCTGCTCTACGTCGAGGGGCGCCCCTCGACGCTCGACGGGGGCGGCTCACCCACGCGCTTCGCGTTCGACGCGCCGCGCGTCCTCTTCCAGACGACCGGGGACGTCTCGCCCGTCATCATGGGCATCGCGTGGTCCTCGGGCGGCGACGTCGTCGTCGGCTACGGTTTCACGTCCTTCGCCTGGAACGAGACCACGCGCGCGACGATCGTGACGACGCAGTTCCGCTGCGCCGTGCGTCTCTTCGGCGGCACGTTCGCGGACCGGCTCCTCGAGGAGGACGTGACCGTCGCCCGCGACCCGAGCGTCGCGGTCACCGGGCAGGGCGCGACCATGCGCATCTTCTACGCGTACGAGGGGCGCGACGGCGTGCGGATGCGCACGAGCGATGACGCGGGGGCGACCTGGTCAGCCCCGATGCTCCTCGACGACCCGTTCTCCTATCTCCCGACCGTCCTCGCGCGCACGCAGGGGACCGAGCTCCGCGTCGACCTCCTCTTCCTCACGTATGCTGGCGTGGGCACGGAGCTGCACCTCCGGCACTGGGACGACTTCGGGGTGACGCCCTTCGCCGACTACCGCCTCACCGAGGCGACGATGGAAGGGGACTTCGGGGACCCGGGCCCGGATCCGCTCCCCGTGCCGCCGCCGGGCGGTGGGGGCGGGATCGGCCTCCCGTTCGCACCGACCGAGGGACCGACGATCACGCAGATCTCCTGGTTCGGCTATGACGCGACGCTCGACGGCGACGACATCGTGGTCGTCCTTGACGAGGAGCGGAGCGAGCCGTTCGCGATCATGGTCTTCGGCGGCGACATCCGCGACGCTGTGGAAGGCGGCGCGGCGGCGCCGTCGGCCGGCGAATTCGAGGCCGCCGACCCGCCGCCGCTCGCGCCGGGCCTTACCCAGCCGGTGCCAGCGCCGGACCCGGCGCACCGCCACCAGCTCAAGCTGATGCGGCTGGACTAGGGGTCCGGGCGGGGTAGGCTCCCTCGGGGGGGTCGGCGCGGGCCCGCGCCGATCGCTCCCGCGGCACCTGTGCGCGCTCGAATCCTGCTCCTCGCTCTCACGGGCTGCTCCGGCTTCAGCGGCCCCCCTGCGCCGTTCATCGCCGACGTCGAGGGAGCATGGGTGGGCCAGCTCACCTACGGATACCTCGTCGGGGCGGGACCCGCCGGTCCCTTGGCGGACTGGGATGCCGCACTCGATCTGACGATGCTCAATGGCTTCGCGTTCTCCGGGACGATCCTGCTCGCCGACGCGTTCGGAAGCACACTCGGACCGCTCGACGTGACCGGCTCGCTCGACCCGCCGGACGCGCAGGGCTTCCGGCTCGGGCGGATGACGATCGCGATTTGCACGCCCGCCGGCATGACGTTCGACCTCTTCCTCTCCGAGGACGCGATCGACGCCGATCTCGCCTCCCCGACATGGCCATGCGACGACGCCGGCGAAGGGCTCCCCGCGTTCGGCTCGCTCACGCTGCAGCCGGCGCCTCCGCCTCCCTGAGAGCATTCGCGGCGCCATGCGTGTACGCTTGCCGGGTGGCCCACCTTGGCGTCCGTCACGTCGCGCGCGTGGTGGTCCTCGACCCCCGCGGCGCGACGCTCCTCGTGCGCTACGAGGAGTCGCGCGGCTCGTATTGGGTCCCGCCCGGCGGCGCCTTGGAGCCGGGCGAGGACCACGCGGCCGCGGCCCGCCGCGAGCTGCTCGAGGAGACCGGGCTCTCGGCGGTGCTCGGGCCCAGCCTGTGGAACCAGAGCGTGCGGGTGCCGATCGGCGGCGTCGTCCTGGACCAGGTCGAGCGCTACTTCCTCGCGCGGCTCCCCGGCGCCGCGCCGCCGGTTGCCAACACGTCCGACGAGAACATCGTCGAGCACCGCTGGTGGCCTCTCCCCGAGCTGCGTGCGACCACGGAGGTCATCTACCCGGTGGGCTTGGCGGAACGGCTCGCGCTCGTTCTCTCGAGCGTCCCGACCGGGCTCCCGATCGACACCTGACCACCCGCGCCGGACCGTCCGCCGCGGCTCGTACCTTGAAGGACCGTGCCGCGGCTCGCCGCCCTGCTCCTCCTCCTCGCCGCGTGCGACCTCGGGGCGCCGGCGGCGCTGACCGCCATCCCCGCGTGCCCCGGCGCGACGCCGCTCACCGCCGGGGAGATCGAGACGATCATCGCGCAGGCGGCCGGCCGCGCGATCGCGGACGGGCAGGCGTACACGATCACGGTCACGACCCGCGACGGCACCGTCGTCGGCTCGCTCGCGATGGCCGGCGCGGCGGCGGGCCTCGAGGCGGCCGCCACCGCGAAGGCGCGCACCGCCGCCTTCCTCTCCTCGGACCAGCACGCGTTCACGACACGGACCGCGGCCTTCATCATCGAGGACCACTTCCCCCCGAACCTCCCGAACGTCCCCGGCGGCCCCCTCTACGGCGTCCAGTTCAGCAACCTCCCGTGCAGCGACATCGTGGGCGCGGCGGGACCGTTCGCGCAGGAGGGGAGCGGCCTCTCCGGCGACACCGGCAGCATGCCGCTCTACAAGGGCGGCTGTCTCGTCGGAGGCGTGGGGGTCGAGGGGGGCCCGGAGCCCGACGACGCGGTCGAGGAGCGCGCGGCGTGGACGGCCGCGATGGGGTTCCGGCCCTCCGCCGCGATCTACGGCTCGCAGGTCCACGTGGACGGCATCCGCCTCGCCTTCATCGAGGAGATGCCCCCCGACGACCTGGTGGCGCCGACCTACGCGAGCCTCCTCCTCGGCGGCGCGACGGAGCTCGTGACGCCCGCGGATGCGCCCGCGCCCGAGGTCTTCCCGACCGCGGTCTTCGGCGGCCTCCTGTGCGACGTCTACTTCGCGCCGATCGACAGCGCGCGGCCCGTCCCCGCCACGGAACGCCTCCTCGCCACGGACGTCACCGCGATCCTCGACGACGCCGCCGCGCGCAGTGACCTCACGCGCGCGGGCATCCGAAGGCCCATCGGGACCGCGATGCGCTGCTTCGTCTCGGTCACGGACCTCGACGGCACGGTCCTCGGCGCGATCCGCACGCCCGAGTCCACGCTCTTCAGCCTCGACGTGAGCATCCAGAAGGCGCGCACCGCGGCGTTCTTCTCGACGGACACGTTCGCGGTCACGACCCGCGCGCTCGGCTTCCTGGGGCAGGCCTTCTTCCCGCCCGGCATCGACGCGGCCCCCGAGGGCCCCCTCCATCTGCTGCAGGATGCGTTCAGCGCTCCGCTCTTCGGCCCGTGCGTGCCCCCGACGGTCCCCGAGCTCGGCAACGGCATCACGATCTTCCCGGGCGGCATCGCGCTCTACAAGGGCGGCGTCCTCGCGGGCGCGATCGGCGTCTCCGGCGACGGCGTGGACCAGGACGACTTCATCGCTGCCGCCGGCGCCGCCCTCTTCCCGCCGCCCGCGGGCGCGCGGTGCGACGAGGCGGACGAGGCGACGGCCGTCGCGGTCCTCACGGCCAAGGTCACGGCGATCGGCGCCGCGGCGACCGTCGTGGGCGACGCCGGCACGGTGGCCGCGGCGGCGGACTCCGTGACGCGCCTCGCGGACGGTCTCCAGGGGATCCGCCTCCCGTATGTGAAGTTCCCGAGGCAGCCGTTCCGGTGAGCCGCGCGGCCGCGTTGCTCGTCCTTTTCTCCGCGTGCGCCGGGCCGCCGCGCGCCGAAGAGGGGGGGCAAGGGGGGGAGGGCCTTGCCTCCGCGCCGGGGACGGCGCTGCGGCAGGCAAGCCCCCTCGGCGCCGCAGGCTCGCCGCGCAGCGCGAAGGACGAGGTCGAGCGCTACCTCGAGGAGTACCGGTACGACACAGGGGACTTCACGCCCGCGCCCGACCGGTGGCGGAGCGGCTTCCCGCCTTGGGACCGGAACCTGCCGTCGAGCGCCTACGACGCGCCCTACGAGCAGGGGAGCCTCGGTAACCCGTTCCGCCAGAACGTGCTCAAGGGCGACTACCCGATCCTCGGGCAGAATACGTTTCTCGTCTTCACCGCGACGAGCGACACGACCGCCGAGGCGCGCAAGCTGCCGACCCCCTCCGGGGTCTCGACGGACCGGAGCGACTCCGCGGACTTCTTCGGCTCCGGCGACCAGGGGTTCTTCACGACCTACTTGGCCCTCTCGTTCGAGCTCTTCAAGGGCAACACGGCGTTCAAGCCGCCCGACTTCGTCGTGAAGGTGACTCCCGTGCTCAACGCCAACTACCTGGCCGTGGACGAGAACAACAACGTGAACATCGACGTGCGCGAGGGGACCACGCGGACCGACGGCCACGTGGGGCTCCAGGAGGCGTTCGTCGAGAAGCACATCACCGACCTCTCCGCGAACTACGACTTCCTCTCCGTCACCGCGGGCATCCAGCCTTTCGTGGCCGACTTCAGGAGCCTCGTGTTCGCCGACAACAACCTCGGCGGCAAGGCGGCATTCAACCTCCACAGCAACCGGACGCAGGCGGCGCTGGCCGGCTTCTACATGCTCGAGAAGGACACGAACAGCGACCTGAACACGTTCGACTCGCGCGGGCAGGTCGTCGCGGCGGCCACCGTCTTCCGGCAGGACTTCCTCTGGCCGGGCTACAACGTGTCGGGCGCGTTCCTCTACAACCACGACGACGGCGAGCCGCACACCGACGACAACGGCGTGCCCGTGCGACCCGGGCCGATCGGGGCCGCGACGCCGCACGATCTCGACGTCTACTACCTCGGGCTCTCGGGCGACGGCCACATCGGCCGGATCAACCTCACCCACGAGTACTTCTTCGCGTTCGGCGAGGACTCGATGAACCCCCTCGCGCAGCAGGAGGTGGACATCGAGGCGCAGATGTTCTTCGTCGAGCTCTCGATGGACATCGACTGGTGGCGGCCGCGCGCGAGCTTCCTCTGGGCCTCGGGCGACGACGACCCGCTCGACGGCACGGCGAAAGGGTTCGACTCGATCCTCGACACGCCCAACCTCGCCGGGGGCGCGAGCTCCTTCTGGATCCGGGAGGCGATCCGCCTCCTCAACGTCAACCTCGTGCAGCGCTTCTCCGTCTACCCGGACCTCCGCCCCGCGAAGGCCGAGGGCGAGGCCAACTTCGTGAACCCGGGGCTCCTGCTCTGGAACGTAGGCGCCGACGCCGAGCTGACCCAGGAGGTGCGCGGCCTCTTCAACGTCTCCTACCTCCGGTTCTCGGAGACCGGCTCGCTCGAGCCCTTCGTGAACCAGTCGATCGACCACGAGATCGGCTGGGAGGTCACGCTGACCGCGCTCTACCGCCCGAACCTCACGAACAACATCCAGTTCATCGCCGGGGCCTCGGTCTTCCTGCCGGGCGACGGCTTCTCGGACCTCTACGAGAGCGACGACCCCCTCTACTCCCTCTTCTTCCAGATGATCCTCGTCTACTGACATGCGATTGCTCCTCCTCCTCCCCGCGCCCCTCCTCCTCCTCGGGTGCCAGCGCGCGCTGCCCGTGGACCGCCCCTTCGAGCCCGGCCGCGAGACCACGCGCGGGTGCGTCGTCTGCCACACCGACGTGGACGCGCCGACGATGCACGAGTCGGCGACGGTCGAGATCGGCTGCACGGACTGCCACGGCGGCGACGCTCTCGCTACCGAGAAGGAGAAGGCCCACGTGAAGCCGCGGCAGCCGGATCTCTGGCCGACCTCCGCGAACCCGGAGCGCAGCTACGCGCGGATCAACGGGGAGGATCCGGAGTTCCTCCGGTTCGTGAACCCGGGCGACCTCCGGGTGGCGGGGCTCACGTGCGGGCCGTGCCACGCGTCGGAGGTGAGGCGCGTGCGGCGGAGCATGATGGCGCACGGCGCGATGCTCTGGGGGGCCGCGCTCTACAACAACGGCGTCGTGCCGTTCAAGGCGGCGCGGTACGGCGAGGCGTACGCGCCCGACGGGACGCCGCTCTGCCTGGAGGCGGGGGGGCCCGTGGACCCGGCGAAGGGGCAGCTCCCCTACCTCGAGCCGCTGCCGCGGTTCGAGATCGGGCAGCCGAGCAACATCCTCCGCGTCTTCGAGCGCGGCGGGCGGTTCCCTGCGCCCGTGGTCGCGCAGCCGAACCCCTTCCAGGAGCCCGGGAAACCGGACAAGGGGCTCTCGCCGCGCGGGCTCGGGACGCTCAACCGGACCGATCCCGTATGGCTGAATCTCCAGAAGACGCGGCTCCTCGACCCGATGCTCTACCAGTTCGGGACGAACGACCACCCGGGCGACTACCGGTCGTCGGGGTGCTCGGCGTGCCACGTGATGTACGCGAACGACAGGGACCCGGCGCACAGCGCGGAGTACGCGCGGTTCGGGAACCGGGGGATGTCGGCGACGGCGGACCCGACGATCCCGAAGGACGAGCCGGGGCACCCGGTGCGGCACGCGTTCACGAAGGCCATCCCCTCGAGCCAGTGCATCGTATGCCACATGCACCCGGGCACGACCGTCACGAACACGTACCTGGGCACGCTCTGGTGGGACAACGAGAGCGACGGGGACCGCTTCTACCCGAAGGATCAGCGCCATCCGACGGAGAAGGAGCGGCTCCTCTCGCTGCAGCGGAACCCGGAGGAGGCGGCCGTGCGCGGCCTCTGGTCGGACGAGGAGTTCCTCGCGAAGTCCGCGGAGATGAACCCCTCGCTCTCGCAGGTGCAGCTCGCGGACTTCCACGGCCACGGCTGGCTCTACCGCAACGTGTACAAGCGGGACCGCGAGGGGAACCTGCTGGATGCCGACGGGCAGCCGGTCTCGCCGTTCGACGCGCGGAAGTGGGAGCGCGCCGTCCACCTGAAGGACATCCATCTCGAGAAGGGGATGCACTGCGTTGACTGCCATTTCGAACAGGACTCGCACGGGGACGGTCACCTCTACGGAAGCGTGCGCGACGCGATCGAGATCGCCTGCGAGGACTGCCACGGGACGATCGAGGCGCGGGCGAAGCTCGTCACGTCCGGCCCCGCGGCACCCGCAGGCGGCCGCGATCTCTCCCTCGGCCGCGCGGCGGGCGGCCGCCGGCGGTTCGTCGAGCGGGACGGCAGGATCGTGCAGCGCTCCGCGGTGACGCCCGGGCTCGAGTGGGAGGTGCCCCAGATCGCCGACGGGAAGACGCGCAACCCCTTGTCGTGGCGCGCGAAGACGATCCAGCGCGACAACGAGACGTGGGGCGACCCCAAGGCGGAGGTGGCGCACGACCGGACGAGGATGACCTGTTTCTCGTGCCACACGGCGTGGACCGCCTCCTGCTTCGGCTGCCACCTGCCGATGCGCGCCAACCAGCGGGTCGAGTCGAACCACTTCGAGGGCGACCGGACGCGCAACTTCACCCCGTACAACTGGCAGACGATCCGCGCGGACACGTTCATGCTGGGCGTGGACGGCGACGTGACCGGCAACCGGGTCGCGCCCGCGCGCTCAGCGTGCGCCGTCCTCGTCGGCTCGCAGAACTCGAACCGCGAGTGGGTCTACAGCCAGCAGCAGACGGTGTCCGCGGAGGGGCTCTCCGGGATCGCCTTCTCGACCCACGTGCCGCACACGGTGCGCGGGAAGGAGACGAAGGGGTGCGCCGACTGCCACCTCTCGGAGTCGGGCGACAACAACGCCATCATCGCGCAGCTCCTGATGCTCGGGACCGGCTTCATGAACTTCATGTACCGGTGGGTCTACGTCGGGACCGAGACCGGCGTCGAGGCGGTCGTGGTCACGGAGCGGGACGAGCCGCAGGCGGTGATCGGCTCGTCGCTCCACGAGGACGCCTACCCCGAGGAGTACCGACGCTTCGTCCGGAACAACCGCCTCCTCGGCCACGGCCGCGTCCGACACGCCTCGGAGCGCGCGAACTCCGTCCAGCTCCGCGGCGAGTACCTCTATGTCGCGGACGGTCCGGGAGGGCTACGCATCTTCGACGTCGCGCAGATCGACGAGAAGGGGTTCTCCGAACGGATCGTGACCGCGCCGGTCTCGCCGCTCGACCAGGACCTCCGCGTGGAGACGAAGGACGCGCTCTGCGTCGCCTCGCCGACGACGCTTGCCGTCGACCCGACCCGTTCGCAGCGCCCCGAGAACCGCGAACAGGGGATCCACCCGCTCTACGGCTACCTCTACGTCGCGGATCGGGAGGAGGGGCTGGTCCTCGCGGGCGCGGCGACGCTCCTCGACGGAAACCCGCGCAACAACGTGATGGAGCGCGCGCTCGCGTTCAACCCGGACGGGCTGCTCAAGGGCGCCTCGTTCGTGACCGTCGCGGGCCGCTTCGCGTACGTGGGCTGCGACGCGGGCCTCGTCGTCGTCGATCTCGACCAGCCGACCGCGCCGCGCGCGGTCGCGACGCTCCCGGACCTGAAGGGCGTCCGCGGCGTCCAGGTCCAGTTCCGCTACGCGTTTGTCGCGTGCGCGTCGGGGCTCGTGGCCGTAGACGTGACCTTGGGGCAGGACGGGTCGTTCCCCGAGACGCCGCGCGTCGCGTCCGCCGTGCCGCTCGACGACGCCCGGCAGGTCTACGTGGCGCGCACCTACGCCTACGTGGCGGCGGGGCGGCAGGGGCTTGCGATCGTGGACGTCACGCGACCGGAGCGGATGAGGCTCCTCCGCATCTTCGACGCCGACGGCGCGCTCGACGACACGAACGACGTGAAGATCGGGATCACCAACACGTCGCTCTTCGCCTACGTCGCGGACGGGAAGAACGGCCTCCGCGTCCTCCAGCTCACGACGCCGGGCCGCGACGCGCAGGTGCTGGGCTTCAGCCCGTCGCCCGAGCCGAGGCTCATCGCCACGTTCCGAACGGACGGCCGGGCCCTCTCCGTGTCGCGCGGCCTCGACCGCGACCGCGCGGTGGACGAATCGGGAAACCAGATCGCCGTCTTCAACCGGATCGGCGCGCGCCCGTTCACGGGGCCCGAGATGCGGCGGTTCTACCGGCTCCGCGACGGACGGTTGTTCTTCGTGAAGTAAGCCACGTCGCCTACCGCGCGGCGAGGGCCCGCCGCGCAAGCGCGGCGCAAGCCCGCTCGTCGTAGGGCCGGGCGAGCGCCTCGTCGAGCGCGCGGTAGGCATCCGCGAACTCCGCGCCCTCGGGCGCAGCCGCCAAGGCGAAGGTCGCGAGCGCGACCTGTTGCATCGTGGCGTAGCCCGCGCGCGCCTCGCCGCTCTCGACCCGCGCGAGCCACGTGTCGAGACCCTGCCGGAAGCCGGCCGCCGAGGCGGCCGGGAGCCGCTCGACCTCCAGCGCGGCCGCCCTTGCCATCTCCGCGAGCGGGCCGCGCGGCGCGCCGGGCGCGTACGTTGCCGTAAGCGCCGCCTCGAGGCGCTCTCCGAGGACCGCGTCCCCCGCGCCAAGCACTTCGAGCGCGGCGACGTCGAGCGGCATGTCCCCCGGCCGCCCCTTGGCCCCCGGACCCCCTCCTCTTCCGATCTCCTGGTGGCAGCCGTAGCAGTCGAACGCCGCGAACTCCGGCCAGTCCTTCCCGGCATCCGCCATGCGCGCCACCTGCAGGAGCCGCGCCACCGCCGCCGCCTTCGCTCCCGCCTCCCACGCCCCGAGATCCCCCGGCGCCACGTTCTTCCAGTGCGGCGGCATGTCGTGGAGGAACTTCACGAGCGAGAACACGAGCGGCGGGTGGCCGGCCGCCATCATCGCGTGCGTGAGGTCCCGCCCCTCGCCGCCGACGTGGCACGAAACGCAGCGCGCCGCGCGCTTCTCGGGGGTCGTGAGGTCGACGAGCCCGAGCTGCTCCTTGTCGACCGGGAGCTTTTCCTTGAAGCCGGGCGCGGCGTGGGGCCCGAGCCAGCGCCCGGCCGCACCGTGGCACAGCTCGCACGAGACGCCGTCGTGCGGGTCGAACGTCGCCGCCGTCTTCGTGCTCGTGACCCCGTGGCAGGCGAGGCACTCCTGCGCGCGCGGGGGATCGATGCCCAACCGTTCCCCGATCCGCCGCCCGAGATCGCCCGAGAGCGAGTCGTACGCCTTGCTGTGCCGGTCGCGCGCCGCCCAGACCTTGTACTCCTGCCGCTCCGCGCTGCCGCCGCCGTGGCATGCCTGCGCCGCGCACGAGCCCGCGCCGAAGAAGACGTCGCGCTCGGCCGGCTGCTGCGCCGCCGCCGGTTCCCGGAGGAGGAACGCCGAGGCGAGAAGGGAGACGAGGAGGGCGAGCGAGCACGCCCGCATGCCGCGCATTCTGGCCTGAGGTGGCGACGCGATCCACCGGGGAATGGGGGGGCCTCGGGGGCCGCCGTCGATAGAATCCCCCTGTGGCGCAGGAGGCGGAGAGTCGGCTCGAAGGCGAAGCGCTTGCGCTGGAGCAGCTCCAGCAGATCCCGATCTTCAAGGGCTGCTCCGAGGCGTTGCTCCGGAAGAACCTCGGCGCCGTCGTCCGGCGGCGGTTCGCGCCCGGCGAGACGGTCTGCCGCGAGGGGGAGTTCGGCTCCACGGCCTTCTACCTGCTTGAGGGCGAGGCGGAGGTGTTCCTCAAGACCCCGGTCGCCCACCTGGAGGGGAAGCCGCGGGTCCGGGGCCTCTTCGGCGGGATCACGAGCTTCTTCCAGTCGATGGTCCGGCGCGAGGAGGCGCGCGCGGGGGGGCGGAGCATCCCGATCGACGCGCCGGTGGACCTCTCGCTCGACCGCCCCGAGGCCCTGCTCCGCGCGGGCGACCTCTTCGGCGAGATGACGTGCATGTCGTTCTACCCCCGCAGCGCGACCGTCCGGGCGCGCGGCGAGGTCGTGGCCCTCGAGATGCTCCGGAACATCCTCGACGTCCTGAAACGCGGCTCGAAGGAGTTCAAGGAACAGCTCGAACGCGCCTACAAGGAGCGCTCGCTCGCCGCGCACCTGAAAGCGATGCCGCTGTTCGCGGGGCTCACCGACGAGTTCATCGCGGGGCTCCGCGAGCGCGTGAGCCTCGTCTCCTACGACCCCGGCAAGGTGATCTGCAAGCAGGGCGACGACGCCGACCGGCTCTACCTGATCCGCATCGGCTTCGTGAAGGTGTCCCAGGAGAGCCCCGGCGGCGAGGTGATCCTCCAGTACCTCCACCGCGGCGACTACTTCGGCGAGATGGGGCTCCTCGGCGCCGGCAAGCGCACCGCAACCTGCACCGCGCTCGACCACGTCGAGCTGGTCGAGATCGGCCAGGAGGACTTCACCCGGATGACGCGCGAGTTCCCCGCGATCCGCGCGGGGCTCGAGGAGAAGGCGCGCGCGCACGCCGCGTCCAACGCGAAGCGACTCGAGCAGCTCGCGGCGGTCTCCGTGGACCAGTTCCTCGAGCAGGGGCTCATGCAGGCGCAGAGCCTGCTCCTCATCGACCTCGACCGGTGCACCCGCTGCGACGAGTGCGTCCGCGCCTGCGCCGCGAGCCACGACGGCGTGACCCGCCTCATCCGCGACGGGCTCCGCTTCGACCGGTACCTCGTCCCCACGAGCTGCCGCTCCTGCCACGACCCGCTCTGCATGGTCGGCTGCCCGGTCGGCTCGATCCGGCGGACGGGCACACTCGAGATCGTGATCGAGGACTGGTGCATCGGCTGCGGCCTCTGCGCGCGCAACTGCCCCTACGGCAACATCAACATGCACGGGATCGGGGAGGAGGGGGCGGGGGGGAAGGAGGGGAAGGAGGGGAAGCCCGAGCAGAAGGCGATCACGTGCGATCTCTGCGCGGGCTTGAAGGAGCCCTCGTGCGTCTACGCCTGCCCGCACGACGCCGCCCTTCGCGTGGATCCGAAGGAGTTCTTCGCACGCCGATGAGCCTCCCCCCCGCGCCCCCCCTCCTCGGAGCCCCCCGATGCTGATCGACCGCAGCCATCGCAAGTGGATCCGGGTGACGGTCTTCGCGACGGTCGTCGCCTCGATCCTCTACGCGATCTACGCGTCGCATGCGCCCGACGGGCCGCGGGGCGGGTCGTGGCCGGGGCTCGGGTTCGGCATCGCCGCGTTCCTCTGCATCGCCTTCGCGGCGCTTCTAGGCGCGCGGAAGCGGAGGCCGCACTACCGGCTCGGGCGCGCGGCGACCTGGATGCGCGGCCACGTCTGGGTGGGCGCGCTCTCGCTGCCGTTCGTGCTCTTCCACGCCGGGTTCTCGTCGGGCGGGACGCTCACGACCGTGCTCCTGTGGGTCTTCCTCGTCGTCTACGTGACCGGGATCGTCGGCCTCGCCCTCCAGCAGTTCCTGCCGCGGGTCATGACCCAGAGCCTGTCGCAGGAGACCGTGTTCGAGCAGATCGACCACGTGCGCGAGCAGCTCCTCGCGGAGGCGGAGCAGGTCGCGAAGGGGGAGGGGGGCGCGGTGGCGCGGGCGAAGGGCGCGGGACGCGTGCAGGGCCGGGTCGTGGAGAGCCGCGCCGCGGCTGCGGAGGAGAGCCCGGGCCGGAACACGCTCGTGATCTTCCTCGACCGGCAGATGCGGCCCTACTTCGCGAAGGACGGGGTGCGGCGGTCGCGGTTCTCGGACCCGGGTGCGCGCGCGGCGCTCTTCGAGGAGCTGCGGCGCGCGGTCGATCCCGCGCTGCATCCGGCCGCGCACGACCTCGAGGCGCTCTGCGCGCAGCGCGAGCAGCTCGAGATGCAGCGGCGGCTCCACCTCTGGCTCCACGGCTGGCTGCTGGTCCACGTCCCGCTTTCCTATGCCATGACCCTGCTCGCGGCGGTCCACGCCGTGATGTCGCTCTACTACGGATGAGCCAACCGAAGAGCTCGAAGGAACTCGCGCAGCGGATCGACCCGGTCTACTACCGGCGACGCCACCCCCTGCGCCGGGTCCGCTTCCTCCTCGGCGCGGGGCTCTCGGCGGGCGCGGCGCTCTGGATCGCCGCCTCCTTCGCGCTCTCGGGGGAGGCGATCTACGTGCGGGGCGACATGGCCCCGGCCCATGCCTCGCTCGCGAACGCGTGCAGCCGCTGCCACACCGAGGCCTTCGCGGCCGTGTGCGACGGCAGCTGCCTCTCGTGCCACGGCGCGGGGCCGCACGTGCCGCTCGGCGAGACGCCGCCCGAGCCCCGCTGCGCGAGCTGCCACGCGGAGCACCAGGGGCGCGCGCGCCTGGCAGCGGTCGCGGACGGGCACTGCAACGCCTGTCACGCGAGACACCGCGGCGTGACGTCGATCGAGAACCACGTGCAGTTCGAGAGGGCGCCGCTCGACCAGAACCTCCGGTTCAACCACCGCGATCATCTGTCCAAGGATCTTCTCTTGGGCCCGCTCACCTGCGCCGACTGCCACCGTCCGCAGCCGGACGGCCGCGACTTCCGTCCGATCCGGTTCGAGGAGCACTGCGCGCGCTGCCACCGCGAGCGGCTCGACCCGGAGGTGGGGGAGCAGGTGCCCCACGGCATCCAGCCGCCGCAGCTCCGGGACTGGGCCGCGGCGGTCCTGCTCCGGCGGCTCCTCGACGACCCGGCGAGCAAGAGCGCCCGGGGAAGCGCGACGCCGGGCCGGGCCCCCCCGGCCCCCCCCGATTGGACGTCGGAGCTGCTCGCCCGGCGGGACGCGGCGCTCAAGGCGCTCCTGACGCCCGGCCGCGGCTGCCTCCTCTGCCACGAAGGCGATGCCGAGCGGATCGTCGCGCCCTCGATTCCGTCCAACTGGCTCCCGAAGGCCCGGTTCGACCACAAGACGCACCGGGTCGAGCGCTGCGGGACCTGCCACGGCGCGGAGAGCAACACGGAGGCGCAGGCCGTGGACGTGCCGGGGATCCAGAGCTGCCGCGCGTGCCACGGCGAGGGGCGCGCGTCCGCGACTTGCGCGACGTGCCACGCCTACCACCCGCCCGATCCGGCGGCGTGGCGGTAGGGAGAGGGGGGGCTCGGGGGGGCCCCAGCCGATGCGAGCGAACGCGCGGCGCGTCTGCTCCAATGGTGCGCGGAGGAGCGTGCCCATGGACAAGACGGATGCGGCCGCGGAGCTGCGCTACGGAGGCAAGACCTACCCGTTGCCGGTCGTCGAGGGGACCGAGGGCGAGAAGGCGATCGACATCCTGAAGCTCCGCGCCCAGACCGGCCTCGTCACGCTCGACCCGGGCTACGGCAACAGCGGCGCGTGCCAGAGCGCGATCACGTTCATCGACGGCGAGCGGGGCATCCTGCGCTACCGCGGCTACCCGATCGACGAGCTGGCCGAGAAGAGCACCTTCCTCGAGGTGAGCCAGCTCCTCATCCAGGGGGAGCTTCCGTCGCCGCAGCGGCTCGACGCGTTCCGCGCCGACGTCACGCGCCACACGATGCTGCACGAGGACATGAAGAAGTTCTTCGAGGCGATGCCGAAGGGCGCGCACCCGATGCCGGTCCTCGCCTCCGCGGTCAGCGCGCTCGCCGCGTTCTACGAGCAGCCGGACACCGACGACGCGATCCGCACGGCGGTGGTGCGGCTCCTCGCGAAGATGCCCACGCTCGCCGCGTGGGCGTACAAGCACTCGATCGGTCAGCCCTTCGTCTACCCCCGCAACGAACTCGACTACGCGTCGAACCTCCTGCACATGATGTACGCGACGCCGTGCGAGCCCTACCGCGTCGATCCGGTGGCCGCGCGGGCGATCGACGTGCTGCTCATCCTGCACGCCGACCACGAGCAGAACTGCTCCACGAGCACGGTACGGCTCGTGGGCTCGTCCCGCGCCCACCTCTACGCGAGCGTCGCGGCGGGCATCAGCGCGCTCTGGGGACCGCTGCACGGCGGCGCCAACCAGGAGGTGATCGACATGCTCGGGGCGATCGCGCGGGAACACGGCAGCGCGGAGCGCTTCCTCGCAAAGGCGAAGGACAAGAACGACACGACGCGCCTCATGGGGTTCGGCCACCGCGTCTACAAGAGCTACGACCCGAGGGCCACGATCCTCAAGCGGACGTGCAAGGACGTGATCTCGCGCCTCGGCGCGTCGGGCCAGCTGCTCGACATCGCGATGCAGCTCGAGGAGATCACGCTCAAGGACGACTACTTCATCAGTCGGAAGCTCTACCCCAACGTGGACTTCTATTCGGGCGTCATCTACAAGGCGCTCGGCATCCCGACCGACATGTTCACCGTGATGTTCGCGCTCGGGCGGCTGCCGGGCTGGATCGCCCAGTGGATCGAGATGCGGCAGGATCCCGCCACGCGGATCGGGCGTCCGCGCCAGATCTACACCGGCGCGACCGAGCGTCACTTGGGCCGATAGGCTCGGGGCCGGAGACCGGAGGCAGGACGCGCGGCGTCCGAGCCTCGCCCAGGGATGTCTAGACCCTGTCTAGACCCTTTCCTTCACCACCGAGCCGACGCGCTCGCCCTGCACGACCCTCAGGATGTTCCCGCGCTGCTGGAGCTTGAAGACGTGGATCGGCATCCGGTTCTCCATGCAGAGGGAGAACGCGGTCGCGTCCATCACCTTGAGCCGGCGCTGGAGCGCGTCCTGGTAGGTCAGCTCGGGGAGGAGCTGGGCCTTCGGGTCCTTCGCCGGGTCGGCCGTGTAGACCCCGTCCACCTGGGTCGCCTTGAGGAGCGCGTCCGCGCGGACCTCGGCCGCGCGCAGCGCCGCGGCCGTGTCGGTCGTGAAGTACGGGTTGCCCGTGCCCGCGGCGAAGATCACGAGCCGCTTCCGCTCGAGGTGGCGGTCCGCGCGGCGCTTGATGTAGGGTTCCGCGACCTCCCGCATCTCGATCGCCGTCATCACGCGCGTCGGAACGGAGACCTTCTCGATCGCGTCCTGGAGCGCAAGCGCGTTGATCACGGTCGCGAGCATCCCCATGTGGTCCGCCGCCACGCGGTCGATCCCCTTCTCGCTCGCCTTCAGCCCGCGGAAGATGTTGCCGCCGCCGACGACGATCGCGAGCTCGACCCCGAGCTCGTGCACCTCCTTGAGCTCCTGCGCGATCGCCGCCACGGTCTCGGGGTCGATGCCCGACTCGCGGCGGCCCATCAGGGCCTCGCCGGAGAGCTTCAGGAGGATCCGCTTGAAGGCGGCGGGCTTTCTGGTGGTCACGTCGAAGGGCCCCATTCCTAACATGAAGGGGCTACACCCCGTAGACCTCGGCGGCCCTCTGCTCGAGGTGGCGCAGGAGGGGGCCGGGGGACGGCGGCCCTCCGGTCGCCCTCTCGATGAGCTGCGCGGGGGGATGGCGGCGGCCGTGGCGGTGGATCCGCTCGGCGAGCCAGCGGAGCAGCGGCGTGAACTCGCCCCGCGCGAACGCGCCGTCGAGATCGCCGAGGTCGCGCCTTGCGCGCTCGTAGAGGTGCGACGCGTAGACGTTGCCGAGGGTGTAGGTCGGGAAGTAGCCGACGAGCGTCGCGCTCCAGTGCACGTCCTGAAGGCAGCCCCGCGCGTCGTCGGGCGGGGCGATGCCGAAGGCCGCCGCGAACCGCTCGTTCCACGCCGCGGCGACGTCTCCGGGCGCGAGGTCGCCCGACAGCAGCTCCCGTTCGAGCCCGAAGCGGAGGAAGATGTGCAGGTTGTAGGTCACCTCGTCCGCGTCCACCCGGATGAAGCTCGGCGCGACCTCGTTGACGGCGCGGTGAAACGTCTCGAGCGGGACGCCGTCGAGCGCGCCCGGGAAGGCCTCGCGGGCGCGCGGCAGGAAGTGGCGCCAGAACCCGAGGCTCCGCCCCACGAGGTTCTCCCAGAGGCGGCTCTGCGATTCATGCACGCCGTACGAGCACGCCTCGGCGAGCGGCGAACCGAAACGCTCGGCGTCGAGCCCCTGCTCGTAGAGCCCGTGGCCGGCCTCGTGGAGCGCGCTGAAGAAGCCGTCCAGGAACATCCGCTCCTGGTAGCGCGACGTGATCCGCACGTCGCCCGGCGAGAGGGTCGAGCAGAAGGGGTGCACGGTGTCGTCGAGCCGGCCACGCGCGAAGTCGAAGCCGATCGCCGCCGCGGCCGTGCGCGCGAACATGCGCTGAGCATGAACCGGGCACGGCCGCGTGAGCGGCGTCACGTCCACCGGCCGCCCGCTCCCGCGGATGCGCCTCAGGAGCGCCTTCGTCGCCTCCTCGATCGGCGTGAAGAGCCGCTTGAGCCCCGCCGCCGTCTCCCCCGGCTCGTACTCGTCGATGAGCGCGTCGTAGGCGCCGCCCGGGTGCCCCAGCGCCTCGCCCCAGCGGCGCATCAGCCCGAAAACCCTGTCGAGCCACGGCAGGAACGCCCTAAAGTCGCTCTTCTCCCGCGCCTCGATCCACGCGCGCCGGGCGAGCGAGCGGAGCTTCGCGCGCTCCGCCGCGAGTTTCGGGGGGATCCTCGTCGCGCGGTCGTAGTCGCGCCGCGCCTCGCGCAGGATCGCGGCCGCGTCCGCCTCCGGCGGCAGGCCCTCGGCGAGCGGGCGCGCCTTCTCGAGGAGCCGGCCGACCGAGGGCGCGGCCCGCCGCTTCTGGAGCAGCTCCGCGAGCTGCGCCACCTGGTTCGCGCGGAGCGCCGCGCCGCCCGGCGGCATGTGCGTCTCCTGATCCCAGCCGAGGAGGCTCAGGGACGAGGCCATCACCGCCGACTCCCGAAGATGACCGAGGAGCTTCCGGTAGGCCCGCTCCGCATCCCGCATCCGGAGCATCCTAACCCCGGGGAATCGGCGATAGGGGGCGGCGGGGCTACGTCGCGATCGGCGCTTCGGCACCGAAGGCGAGGAGCGCCTCCTCGGCCGTGACGTGCACGTCCACCATGCGGTCGAGCTTCAGGACGTGGAACATCTCCTGCACGAGGGGACGGAGCCCGCAGATGCGCAGCTTGCCGCCGGCGGCCGCGGCCCGGTGCAGGCAGACGAGGATCGCCCCGAGGCCGGTCGAGTCCGCGAAGGCCACCGCCCCGAGGTCCAGGAGGACCTTCGGGCTCGCGTGCAGCCGCGCCTCGAGCTGGATCCGGAAGGCATCGGCGCGCTCCGCGTCGAGGGTGTCCTCGTCGAGTTCGACGGCGGTCACGTCGCCAAGTTGTCTCCACCTGAGTTGCACGACCAAGTTCTCCTAGGTCTCGAGCCCGAGCGCGCTGATCTCGTCTCGCAGCGCCGCGAGCGCCTCTTCGCGGGTCCCGTGCACGTCCACGAGCCGGTCCATCCGGACGAGCTCGACGGCCTTCTTCACTTCGGGCGAGAGGCCGCAGAGCCTCAGGCCCCCGCCTCCCCCCTCGATCACGCGCAGGCACCCGAGGATCGCGCCGAGGCCGGAGCTGTCCACGAACCGGACGCGCGAGAGGTCGAACACGACCTTGCCCTTCCCACGGAGCTCCTTCTCCATCGAGCGGCGGAACTCCTTCGCGTCCTGGGCCTCGAGGGCGTCCTCGAGGAGCGTGACGACCGTCACCCTTCCGTCCGTCTCGGAGGCGTGCTTCACCGGGCACCGTCCTTCCGGGGCAGCCGCTTCACCAGCTCGAGGACGTTCGCGCCGCCCTCGCCACGCGTGTAGTCGAAGAGGTCCACGATCTGGCGGATGATGTAGACGCCGAAGCCGCCGTCGGTGCTGCCGTCGAAGCGGGGCGGCTTCGCGTGCACGGGATCGAAGGCCTTGCCGTGGTCGAAGAGGCGGAACCGGAGCTCCGAGGGGCTCCAGTGCGCCTCGATGCGCAGCGCCCCGGGCCCGCCGGAGTAGGCGTGGTCGAAGACGTTGCTCGCTGCTTCCGTGAGCGCGAGGTGGAGCTCCCCGATCCCGTCGTCGCCGAAGGGCCTCCCCGGGATCGCCGCGCACACCTCGGTCACGAACTGCCGCACGCGCGCGAGCGAGCCGCGGATGTTCTCGACCTCGAGACAGAGGCGCGAGGGCGGCGGCGAGCCGGTGATCCTCACCGCGATGCAGGTGAGGTCGTCGTGGATCCCGGCGCTCGCGGAGAACCGCTCGACCTCGCCGCAGATGCGGTCGACGACCGCCTGCGCCCGCTGGCCGCCGCCGCGCGCGAGCGCGGTCGCGACTGCGTCGACGCCGAAGAACGTCCCGCCGGGCGCGCGCGCCTCGGTGAGGCCGTCGGAGTAGAAGAGGAACGTGTCGCCGGGGCCGAAGGGGACCGTCACCTGGTCGTAGCGCGTCTCGCGCGCGAAACCGAGCGGCAGGTTCGTGCGCCCCTTGATCTTCGTGTGGAGCAGGTCGACCTTGTCCACGTCGGCGCGGTGGTGGAGCGCGTCGGTGTGGCCGCAGTCGACGTAGGTCATCAGACCCTTCGCCACGTCGAAGCGGGCGTAGATCGCGGTCACGAAGCGGCCCAGCTCGATCAGCGTCTCGGTCACCTGCTCGTGCACGGCGGCGACGATCTCGGCCGGCTCCGCGCCCGGGAGTTTGCGCCCCGCCGGCCCGGTCGTGCTCGCGAAGCGCTGGAACTGGCTCTTCACGGCGGCGCCGACGAGCGCGGCCGGAATGCCCTTGCCCATCACGTCGCCCAGGACGACGTCGAAGCAGCCGTCTCGATGGTGGAAGAAGCCGAAGAAGTCGCCGTCCACCTGCCGCGACGCCCGGGCGAGCGTGCCGATCTCGAGCCCGGTCACGTCGGCGGGCGTGCGCCCGAGCAGGAGCACCTGCTGGATGTTGCCCCCGATCTCGATCTCGCGGCGCAGCTTCTCGCCCGCGACGGCCTCCTGCCGCAGCCGCTCCTGCTCGAGGATGAGCGCCGCCTGCGAGCAGAGCGTGGTGAGCAGGCCCATGAGGCGGGAGTCGAACGTCCCCGGCTCCGTGTGCCAGACGACGAGCGCGCCGCACGGCTCGCCACCCGCGAGGAGCGGCGCCACCGCGACCCGCCGCGCCTCGCGGAGCTCGGGCTCGTCGCCCCAGCCGTCGCCGCGCACGTTGACGATCAGGCCGCGGCGCTCGCGCAGGACCCTGCCGACGATCCCGTAGCCGGCGTCGCGCGCGACCGGAGGCTCGCCGACCCGCCACTGCGCGGGCTCGAGCACGTCGCCGCGCGCGAGCCAGAAGGCGCCTTGGAGGCCGGGCTCGAACGCCACCGCGTGGTCGAGCACCTTCGCGAGCGCGCGGGTCGGTGCGAGGAGGAGCGCCGGGTCGCCGCCGATCTCGAAGACGGCGGCGAGGCTCTCGTAGGCCGTGCCCAGCTCCTCGCAGAGCCCCTCGCGCTGCTCCTCGAGGTCGCACACGCGGGCGGCGGCGGCGACGAGCGCCTCGCCGAAGTCGAGGAGCGCCTCCTCGCCCGCGGGGACGCAGAGCGTGACGCCGAGAGACCCCGAGCACATGCGATTCTGGTCGGCGCCGCGGGGAGGCTCGCGGAGCCACGTCTCGGCCCTCTCCTCCCGCAGCCGCACGCCGAGGGGGAGGTGAGGGGGCAGGGGGGAGAGGAGGGCCTCGAGCGCGCGCTGGAACGCGGAGCGCGGTGTCGCGAGCGTGGTCACGATGCCGTCCCCGCTCTCGCACGTGCGCGCGCGGCAGGGACCGTCGGCGTCTCCCCGCCTTCGATCCCGAGCTCGCACAGCTTGGCCCGGAGGCTCACGGGGCTCACCGGCTTTGTGAATTGCCAGTCGGCGCCGACCGCGCGGATCTCCTCCGCGCTCGCGTCGTCGAAGGAGTGGCCGGTGACGATGAGGATCGCGAGGCCGTGCTTCCGCGGGTCGTTGCGGAGCGCACGGCAGATGTCGAGGCCGGACATCCCGGGGAGCACGAGGTCGAGGATGAGCGCGCGCGGCGCGAACGCGTCGACCGCAGCGAGCACCTCGTCGCCGTGGTGGACCGCCTGGACCTCGTATCCCGCCCGTTCGAGGCTGCGCGTCAGGAAGTGCGCCATGTGACGCACGTCTTCAACCACGAGGACCCTTGCCCCAGCCATTCCCACGCTCATTTTCGGAAGGTTGACGGTGGACCTGCGTGGTCGACGTAAGTTGTTGCGCGGCAGCATGTTGCGTTCTGCATGGAGCGCCGCCGGCGGCGCGCCGGTTCATCGCCCGCGCGGGGGCCCGCCGCGGCGGGGCTCACCCTCGCGCGTTGCGGGCAGGCGTTCCCCGCGCGCGACCGCGGCGAGGATCGCGTGGAGCTCCTTCGCGCCGTCGGTCAGCGCCGCGGGGCCCGGCTGGAGGATGAGCGCGCTTCCGATCTCGTAGATCTGGTCGTCGCGGACGGCCCGCACGCCCTCCCAGCCCGGCCGCGCGACGATCGCGTCGCGCTTGACCTTCTTGCCGCACCAGCTCGCGACCACGACCTCGGGATCGCGTCGCGCGACCTCGCGGGGGTCGTAGATGCGCCCCTTTGCCGCTTGGCTTGAGCGGCTCTCCGCGCATACGTCCTCGCCGCCCGCGACCTCGATCAGCTCCGACACCCAACGGATGCCGGAGATCAACGGGTCGGGCCACTCCTCGAAGAAGACGCGCGGCCGCCTCGGCAGCGCCTCCTCCGCGATCCGCTCGAGCCCGCCCTCGAGCTCACGGGCGAGCGCGTCCGCCTCCTCCGCGCGGCCGGCGATCGCGCCGATCACCCGCACCGCCTGGAGGATCTCGGCGATCGACCGCTGGTTGAAGACCATCACGGGGACGCCGCGCTTCGCGAGTTCGCGGGCGATGTCCGCCTGGAGGTCACTGAACCCGAGGACGACGTCCGGCTTGAGCTCGAGGATCCTCTCGAAGTCCGCCTCGAGGAAGGTCGAGATCCGCGGCTTCTTTCGCGCCTCCTTCGGACGCACCGTGTATCCCGAGACGCCGACGACGAGGTCGCCGGCGCCGATCCGGTAGAGCGTCTCCGTCGTCTCCTCGGTGAGGCAGACGATCCGCCGCGGGTACGGCGGCGCCGCGCCGAGGAGCGCCCGGAGGTCCATCCGCCGGGCAGTCTACCTCCCCCCCGCGCCCCCCCGACCCTCGTCATCGGATGACCGAAGGTCTCCCCTCATCCCGCGCCAAGGCCTCTCCGATCATGGAGAACGTGGGGAAAGACGTCCTGCTCGTGGACGACGAGCCGCGCATCCTCTCGGCGCTCAAGCGCGTCCTCGACCCGCTCGATCTCGACGTGGAGGCGACGGACGACCCGCGCCGCGCGGTCGAGATCCTCGGCGCGCGCCCGCCGCGCGTCCTGGTCACGGACTACCACATGCCGGGGATGGACGGCGTCGCGGTCCTGCGCGAGTCCCGCCGGCTCGCGCCGGATACGGTCCGCATCCTGCTCACCGCCGGCGCCGACTCGCGGCAGATCGTCGAGGCCATCAACGTCGGCCGCATCTTCCGGTTCGTCGCGAAGCCCTGGAACGACGACGCGTTCGCGGCGCTGATGCGCGAGGCCATCGAGGCGCACGACCTCGGGCGGCGGCAGGCGTCGGTCGAGGAGGAGCGCCACGCGCTGCGCGCGATGCTCAGGCGCGTGCGGAAGCTGCAGCTCGACCTCTGCCCGCCGTCGCACGCGGTCCTCCCGGGCGGCGAGGCGGCGTGCACGAGCACGCCGTGCGAGCACGCGGCCGGCGACTACGTGGACGTCGTGCCGCTGGACCGGGACCGGACGGCGCTCGTCATCGGCGACGTCGCGGGGCACGGGGTGGAGGCGGCGCTCTTCGTGTTCGCGGCGCGTGCCATGATGCGGTGGGGCTTCGGGGCGGGAAGCGACCTCGTCGAGATGGTCGCGCGTGCGAACCGGCACCTCTGCAAGGACATGAGCGGGGGGCGGTTCCTGACCCTCTTCGTGGCGATCCACGACGCGGCCTCGGGCGGGCTCGAGTACGTGAACGCCGGGCACATGCCGGCCATCGTGACGGGCGCGGGCGGAGTCCGCGAGCTGGACCGCACCGGCCTCCCGCTGGGGCTCCTCGAGGACGCAAGGCACGAGGTGCGGCACATCCCCCTCGGCCCCCTAGATCTGCTCTTCCTGTACACGGACGGGCTCACGGAGGCCCGCGACGCGGACGGGGAGTTCTTCGGCGTCGAGGGGGTGAAGGCGGCGCTCGCGCGGGGGCCCTCGCGGCCCCCGGAGCAGCTGCGCGCGATGACCGATGCGCTGCTCGCGTTCGCCGGCGAGGACGCGGCCCGGGACGACCTGACGCTCCTTGCCTTCCGGCCCCGCGCGCGCTAGGAGCCGTTGCGCCTGCGCTGCAGCTCGACGAGGAGCGCGTCGCGCTCGGCGACGAGGTGGGAGTGGTCGAACGCCTGCTGGACCGACATCCGGAGGTCGTCGTTGTCCCAGGGCTTCAGGAGGAAGCGGTAGACGGCCCCATCCTGCACGGCCGCGAGCACCGCAACGAGGTCGGGCTTGCCCGTGAGGATCATGCGGACGGCCAAGGGCGCGATCCGGCGCACTTCCTGCAGGAACGCCGGGCCGATCATCGGCGGCATGTAGTAGTCCGCGACCACGACGGTCGGGGGCCTTGCGCGGACCTCGTCGAGCGCCGCGACCGGGTTCTCGCAGGTGCGGACCTCGTACGGCATGTCCGCGAAGAGCCGCCGCATGGCGCTGAGGATCGCAGGGTCGTCGTCCACGAAGAGGAGGGACTTGTCGCTCACGGCTTCTTCTCCTTGGCGGTGTCCGCCGGCTTCACGCGCGGCTCGTCGCCCTTGGATCCCGCGAGGAGCAGCGGGTCGGTGCTGGCCGTCGCCACGACGACGCCCGTTTGCTCCCCGACGGCGCCGAACGGCTCGACGTGGTAGCCCGTCCGGGAACGGCGTGCGCCCTCGACCGCCGCGGCCAGCGCGCGGTCGAGCGACTCGGTCCGCGACTCCCGGAGGAACCGGCGCGCCTCGGGATTGGCCATGAGGATGTTTCCGCGGCCGTCCACGCACACGACCGCCGCGGGCACGGACTCGAGCGCGATCCGCGCGAACTCGATCGTCCGGTCCTTGTCCTGCGTCGCGGGGGTGGCCGCATCGACGCGCTGTTCCAGCCGCGCCTTGAGCGCCGCCGTCTCGGCCAGCAGCCGGCGGTTCTCCCGACGCAAGCGCTGCTTGTCGAGGAGTCCGCGGACGTGGTGCCGCAGCTCGTCGTCGTTCCAGGGTTTCGAGAGGAACCTGTAGATCAGCCCCTCGTTGAGGCCGTTGACCACCAGCGTGACGTCCGCGTAGCCGCTGAGCACCACGCGGAGGCAGTCCGGCCGCACGGCCCGGACGCGGCGCAGGAACTCCACGCCGTCCATCCCGGGCATGCGGAAGTCCGCGAGGACGAGGTCGATCTCGTGCGCGACCGCGAGCTGGAGCCCGGACTCTCCGCTCGCGGCGAAGAGCGTTTGCCACGGCTCGTCGAGGAAGAGCCTCCGCAGCGAGTTGAGGATCGCGGTCTCGTCGTCCACGCAGAGGACGACCGGGCTAGGTTCCCCCATGCCCCTCCCCTTCGCTGCCGACCGGCAGCCGGATGCGGAACGTCGTGCCCTTTCCCACCTCGCTCTCGAACGTCAGCGTCCCCCCGTGCTTCCGCACGATGTCGTAGGAGATCGTGAGGCCGAGGCCCGTGCCTTGGCCGACCGGCTTCGTCGTGAAGAAGGGGTCGAAGATGCGGCCGCGGATCTCCTCCGGGATGCCGCATCCCGTGTCCGCGACCGTCACGACGACCGCATCCTCCTCGGCCCGCGTGGCGACCCGGACCTCGCCCTGCCCCTGGAGCGCGTGGCACGCGTTGACCAGAAGGTTCAGGAAGACCTGGTTGATCTCGCCGGGCCGGCAGAGCACCGGCGGGATCGACGCGAGGTCCGTGGTCACGCGCGCCTTGTACTTCAGCTCGTTGTGGACGATGTTGAGCGTGCTGCGGAGGCAGTCGTTGAGGTCGGCATGAACCGCCTGCTTCTCCGACGGACGCGAGAAGACCTTGAGATCCGCGACGATCTTGCGGACACGTTCCGTCCCCTCGAGCGACTCCCGGATGAGCGTCGGGAGGTCCTCCAGCAGGAACGCGAGTTTCAGCTCGCGACGCAGGACCTCGAGCTCGGCGTCCCCCGGCAGCCTCCGTTCGTACTCCGCGAGGACCCGCAGGAGCTTGTCGCAGTAGCGTCCGAGCGTCCCCAGGTTGGAGTGGACAAAGCCGATCGGGTTGTTGAGCTCGTGCGCGACGCCGGCGGCGAGCACGCCGATCGATGCCATCTTCTCCTGCTGGAGCAGCATCGAGTGAGCCGTTTCCAGATCGTGCAGCGCTCTTTCCAGTTGCCCGGTCTTCCCCTCCAGCTCGGCGTTGCGATCGGCGAGGGCGCTCGTCCGGGCCTTCACCATCCGTTGAAGCGTGTTCTGGCCCCGCGCGAGGCGGGCCACGAGCCTGTCGTTCTCCGCCTCGTGCGCGGCAGCGCGGCGGTGCGCAAACCAACTGGCGAGCGAGCGGCGCACGCGCTGCGTGACCTCGAGCCGCGTAAACGGCTTCGCGAGGAAATCCCACTTGTCGAGGAACGCCGGGGGGATGCGAGGCACGATCTCGGTCTCCGCGAGATCCCCCGCGCCGGTCATCAGCGTGCAGTGTGCGTCGGGGTCGAGTTCCCACAGGCGCTGGATGACGTCGATGCCGTCGATCTCGCCGCCGAGCAGGAAGTCGCTGAGCACGCAGGCGACGCCGCCGCCCCGTTCCGCGATCCCGCGCGCGACCTCGACCGCCTCGGCGCCGGACGGGACGAGGTGCAGCCCCGCAGGCGCGTCGGGGGATGCGGGGAGCGGCGTTCCCTCGAGGTATCTTCCGCAGAGGCGGAGGATCCTCTTGTCGTCGTCGACGACGAGCAAATGGACGTCCTTCGCGTCGCCGACGTGACCTCGGCCCGCGAGGCCGCTCTTGGCCCCCTGTTCCATCCCCGTCTGTCTATCGGCAGGCAACTCCCTCTTTGTTGAGACGGGTGTTGGGATCGCGGCCGGCGCCGACCCTCGGCGAGATGGGGGGGTCCGGGGGCCCGCAACCACTCTGTTGCGCCGATGCCAAAGCACCGGGTCTCCGCGGGAATCCCTTGTCAGATGCCGCGGCCGGATTATGTTTACGGTCTCAGTGCGGTGCCGGCGGGTGGCCGACAAGAGGCAGGGATGACGAGACAGGAACTCTGCGTCCTGGTGGCGCAACACGATCCCGCTGTCTCGCAACGGATCGAGGAAGAGCTTGCGAAGGCGGGGTTGCGTGTCGCGGGACCCGTCGACGATCTGGACCGCGCGCTCGCCCGTCCGGAGGCACAGTCGATCTCTGCCGCCCTCGTCGATCTCTTCCTCGCGGGAGGCGCCGACGCGATCGGCCGGTTCCGCAGCCTCCACCCGAGTCTTCCGGTGGTCGCGACGGCGCCGCGCCGGTTCGAGTCGCGGGCGAAGAGAGCCGTGGCCGAGGGCGCGCGCCTCTACCTCCTCGACGAGGAGCTGGGGAGGGGACTCGTCGCGCCGATCGTCGCCCATCTCGCGGTCGCGGCGGAGCGCGACAGCGCCGCCGCGCCCGCGTTGGTCGACGCGTCACGACGCATGCTGCACGATCTCGGCAATGTGCTCGCGGTCGCGAGCGGGGAGGCGGAGATGCTCCTCGCCAAGGTGGAGGCCACGGACCCGCTGGCCGAGGACCTGCGCGAGCTCAACCACGTGATGTCGGAAGGCGTGCGCCTCTTCCGGCAGTTCGCGGCGTCACGGCGGGTCGAGGCTCCCGAACCCGGCCCGCACGCCCCGTAGCGGCGGCGGCTACTCGGCCGCGGTCTCGTCGGGCTCGGGCGGCGGACGCTTGCGGGGCGCCGTCTCCGACTGCGTCTCGGGCTCCTGCTCGGACGCCTCGCCCGGCGCGCCCGGATCGGATCCGGCGACCGCGAGCCCCTTGAGGTCGGTCACCGTGATCCCGTCGAGGAGCTCCGTCTGCGGCGCGGGGGCCGCGGGCGCGGGCGCGGCGCGCGCGGGCCCCGGCGTCCCGTCGCAAACGGTGGCCGTCGAGTCGCCGATCTCCGCGGTGTCCGGCACCGTCGAGACCGGTGAAGGCGCCGCGACCGAGGAGGGCTCCTCCTCGCCGCTCGCGTCCGCCGTCTCGTCGACTGCGCCCGCGTCCCCGTCGGGCGCGCCGTCGAGCCTCGACGCGACCTCGGCCGCCTCCCCGAGCCCCTCCTGCATCGTCTCCTCCGCGAGCGCCGTGACCTGCTCGAGACCCTGCGTCGCCGCGACGAGGGCCGCCGCTTCGGCCTGCGCGTCCGCGGGCCCCGTCTCTTCGGGCATGTCCTCGACCGCGGCCGGGGCAGGCGTCTCTCCGGGCACCTCGCCGCCTGCATCGCGATCGATCGTTCCCATCTCGCCCGCGGCGAACGGGGCCGGAACCGGGGGGGTCGCGGGGGCCGGCGCGGCGGACGGCGCTGCCGCGGGGGCGGCCGCCTCCTTGGCCTCCTTCTCGCGCTCCTGCTCGAGGAGCTTCTCCGCCTCGCGCCGCTCCTCCTTGCTCCCGATCGGCTGGCTCGTGAAGGTGTGGTAGTCGAGCCGCTCGATGCTCCGGTGGAGGAGGACAAAGCCGAGGAGCAGCGTGAGGAAGGACGCGACCGCGTAGCCGACGCCGTACGTCTCGATCCCCCGGCTCACGCTCCACCACGCGAGCGCGCCGTTGAGGACGAGGAAGGTCGCGGACGTCGCCAGCGCCTGACCGCGGAGGTCGAAGTACATCTGCATGAGCAGGCAGATGAGGAGGAGGACGTGGAACCCGGCGCCGAGGCACGTGAGACGGAAGAGCCGCACCGCGATCTCCGGCAGCTCGAGCCCTTGCACGATCAGCGGCGCGAAGATGACCACCGAGGCCGTGATCGCCCCCTGGAGGCGCAGCAGGCGGACGACCCCCTCCTTCAGGCTCTCGAACATCCGGCGGCGGTTCTTCTCGATCACGCCCAGGGGCGAGCCGGCGAGGATCGCGCCGTAGTAGGCGCGGTACTTCTCGTAGAACGACGTCTCGAGTTGGACGAGGTTGACCGCGAGCGCGGGCACCACGGTCAGGAACGCGAGGAAGGAGCAGGTGTCGTAGAGGGGGTGGTAGCGGACGAGCGGGTGGGGTCCGATGCCGTCCGCGAACCAGAAGATCATCTTGTCCACCCAGATCGCGGCGTTGTAGAAGAGCCCGACGCCCGCGAGGACCGGGAAGGAGACGAGGCTCCGGAAGACGCGGTAGTCGCGCTTCTCCCCCGTCTCCATCCCGCGCAGGATCGTGCGGAGCAGGAGCACGAGGGTGAACGCCTGGCCCGACGTGTACGCGGCGAGGATCGGCTCGGTCCCCTGGCTCAGGAAGACGAGCAGGACCGTGGCCATCGCCACCAGCGTTCCGTAGACGTACGCGCGCAGGATGTCGTCGTACTGCCGGACGAGCGAGAGCCAGATGAGCGCGATCCACGTCATCCCGATGATCGTGAAGAGCGACACGACGAGGAGCGAGAGGCGCGCCGCGAAGCCCGCCCACACGCAGAACGCGGTGCCGATCGCGGCGTGGACGCCGCCCGTGACCGCGAGGCACGCGGCGAAGGCGGGGAGGACGTCCAGGTACCGCTTGGCGTAGAGCTGGTCCGCGACCCAGCGCGTAACCGCCATCTGGACCACGCCCTGGAGGATCAGGCTGAAGGCGAAGGCGTACGTGACGAGCGCGCGGAAGAGGCTGTAGCCCTCCGTGCCGCCGAGGTAGGGCCCGGCGACGTTCAGGAGGGTGAGCGTGAGGATCGTCATCAGCCACGGCCCCGAGGCGATGAGCGCCGCGCACGAGTAGGCGCGCACCTTCGCCACGAAGCCGCGGCGCTCGTCGATCATCCGGCGCAGCTCGAACCCGATGCCCGCCATCAGCGCGCCCCCGCCTCCGCCCGGCCCCCGAGGCCCCCTCTCATTTCGCGCCCTCCACGGCGAGCGGCTCCTCGAGCGCGACGAACCTCCGGTAGAGCTCGTCGTACGCCGCAACCATGTCCCGCTGGTCGTAGAAGCGGCGCACCCGCTCGCGCATCGCGTCGCGCATGCGCTTGCGGAGCGCCGGGTCGTGATAGAGCTGGAGGATCGCCTTCGCGGTGTCGCCCGGCGACGCCATCGCGGTGACGATCCCGCCCTCGCCGAGCGCGCGGTCCTCGGGCGCGCGCCCGTAGAGCAGCTCGGAACAGGAGCCGACGTCGGTCGCCACGGTCGGGATCCCGACGGCGCCCGCCTCGAGGATCACGAGCGGCTGCGCCTCGGAGATGGACGTGAGCACCATCAGGTCCACCTTGGGCAGCTCCTCGAGCACGTTCACCTTGCCCTCGAACGCGACGTTGTTCTCGAGGCCGAGCGCCTTCGCGTGGCGCTGGCACATCTCCGCGTACTCCGGGTCCTCGTCCATCGGGCCGAGCACGCGCACGCGCACGTTCGGGATCCCGTCCGCGACCAGCCGCATCGCCGACACGAACGTCATCACGTCCTTGATGGGGCAGACGCGGCCGACGAAGCAGACGGTGAAGCGGTCGTTCTGGCCGCGCGCGTCGTGTTTCCTCGCCGCCTCGCCGAACCGGTCGAGGTCGATCCCGTTCGGGATCACGCGCAGCTTCGCCGGCTCCGCGCCGTCCTTCATCTGCTCCTTCGTGTTGCCGGTGTAGAGCGTGAGGATCTCGTCGGCGTATTCGTACGTGATCCGGCTCATCATCTGGAACTGCCGGATCCAGTAGCGTCGGAAGAAGGGCGCCTTGCGCTCGGCGACCAGCTCGCCGGAGTCCCAGTCCTGGATCCACTCGCTGCGGTTGATCTCGATCCGGCGCTCCTTCGTGTAGATGCCGTGCTCGGTGAGGAGCATCGGCCGCTTGTATTTGGCTTTCGCGCCCGCGGCGAGCATCCCGGCGTAGCCGGTCGAGATCGTGTGGTAGACGCGCGCGGGCGGGATCCTCGCCGAGAGGAGGTTGAAGAGCGGCAGGTACGCGTAGCGCCAGGTCCAGAAGAAGTTGAGGAAGCTCTCGTCCTCCGCCTCGCGCCGGTAGTTCTCGACGAGCACGTCCCAGCTCTCGGGCGTCTGGAGCAGGTCCCACGACGACAGCCCCTCGTCCCCCTCGTGCTGGAGCGCCGCGAGGAAGCGCGGGAACGAGCCGGCACGCCCGTCGACCATGTCGCGCACGAGCGCGCGGAAGTGCTCGACCTTCTGCCGGAGGTCGTGCGGGCGACCGCGCGACGAGAGAACGTAGTCGTGCAGGTAGACCTCGCGCACACCGAGGATGTTCTCGGGCATCTTGTAGACGTGGCCCTTCGTGTAGAAGCCGCGCTTCGGGCTGATGTGGAGGATCGTGAACGTCAGGTGGGAGAGCTGCGACGCGAGCATGTGGACCCACGACGAGACGCCGCCCGACACGAACGGGTACGTGCCTTCGAGGACGAGGCAGATGTCGGCCGTCTTCATGGCATTCGGGAGGTCGGGAGGAACCCTCTGCTCATCGGCGTTTTCCTTCGAGGGCCGCGAGCCACGGCGGCGGCTCCGTGCCCGTCTCGCGGAGCCGCGCGAGCTCCGCGCGGGCGGCGAGGAAGTCCCGGCGCGCGTAGGCGAGCTCCGCCCGCGCGAGGCAGCTCTCCGGGAGGTTCTGCTGCGACTCGGTCAGCTCGAGGAGCAGCGCCTTCGCGCGGTCGTACTCGCCGAGCCGCCCGAACGCGCGCGCCTGGATCCAGACGGGCTCCGGGTCCTCGCCGAGGAGCCGGCGCGCCTGGCCGGCGTACCGCTCCGCCGACCGGTAGTACCAGGCGCCCATCTGCTCGTCGTGGATCCCGGTGGCCGCGTAGTCGAAGTAGGCGCGGGCCATCGCGAGGAGCGGCCCGCCCTCCTGCGGCTTGTCCTTGAGCTCGCGCGCGCGCTGCGCGATCTCCTCCTCGTAGCGCCGGCTCGCCCGCTCGAGCTCCGAGTAGGCGTAGAGGCGCACCTCGTGCTCCAGGTCGACGAGGCAGCGGCGGACGAGCCGCAGGTGCTTCGGCTCGCCCAGCTCGGCGAGCCGGTGCAGCGCGCTGCGCTTCTGGTCGGTCGTGCCGTGGACCAGTACCTCGTGGTAGCTCTCGACATCCAGCTCGCGCGCCATGTCCTTCTCGTAGTTCCCCGTGAAAAGCGTCCGCTCGTAGTCCGGCACGACCGGCTTCACGTGGTCGGCGTAGCTCGCGAAGACCTCGTGGGCGTTCGCCGGCTTCACCGCCCCCTTCGGCCGCGGCAGCGACCACGCGGCGAAGGGCCCGAAGAGCGGGACCGCGATGCCCGTGAGCAGGACGAGATCCGACTCGACCTGGTTGAGGTCGGGCCGCCGCCGCCGCGCGGCCACGCGCCCGAGGACGGCGGCCAGCGCGTGGAGCGCGAGACCGAGCGCGAGACCCTTGCCCCCCGGCACGAGCATGACCGCGACGACGGCGAGGATCTCCGCGATCACGGTCGCGACCACGCGCAGGAGGAGCACGACGTCGCGCTTCCTCCGCTCCGCCCGAAGGGGCCGAGGCGCTTCGGCGACCGGGTCCCGGAGGCCCTCCCCCTTCGTGGCTTCCGCGGGCTCGACGATCTCGCTCATCGTGAGGTCTCCCTTCCGCGGCGCGCGAGCGCGGTCAGGAACGAGCCCGCGTCCGGGTGGCTGGACCCGAGTCCCAGCACCTGGGTCTCGATCGCTCCGTAGGGCGCCGACGGATCGCGCGAACGGACGAGCGTCGCGAGGCGGTGCGCGACGGTCGCGGCCTCCTCGCCGCTCGTGCACGGCAGGATGATCGAGCACTGGTACTGGCCGATCATGTACACGCCGTCGGTCGGCCGCAGCGTCTGCTCGCCCACCTCGACGACGTGGCGCGCGAGGATCCCCGGCCCCGCCTTCTCGGAGGCCTCGGCGCTGATCCCCACGACGTGCAGGTCGAAGCCGTTGCGCACGGCGAGGCTCGTCTCCATCTTGAGGCGGCGCAGGAACGCGTTCAGGTCCTCGGCGTCGAGGCGCTCGGCGATCGCGACCGGGCAGCGTGCGTCGAGCGGCAGCCTCGACCGGTCGCGGAAGCCCTTGGCGACGCGCTCCACGAGGGTCACGAGGTCGGGCGCCTCCGCGTCGGGGCCCGTCGCGAGGATCTCGATCGCGCCGACCGGGCTCGGCGTGTAGGAGATGCGCCGCTCGAGCCGGGTGCGCACGACCTCCGCGCCCTCCCGTGCCGTGCCCGCGAGCACGAGCAGGTAGGCGCCCGGGTATCCGAACCGGTAGATGCCGTCGCTCGGCCGGAGGCCCGTCGTGAAGTGCATGAGGATGAAGCGGTCGAGCGCGTCGATCCCCTCGCGCGTCGCGTCCTTCCACTCGGTCGCCTGGATCGTGAGGAACGACGTGGCCACCCCGTACCGCGAGCAGCGCGCGAGCTCGATGCGCAGCCGCTTGCCGAGGTCGCCGACGGTGCCGAGCCAGAGGTCCACCTCGGGCCCGACGGAGAGGGCGGCCGTGCGCGGCGCCGGCGCGTCGCCGCCCCGCGTGAGCCGAGCGAGCGCCGCCGAGGCCCAGTCCGCGATCCCGAGGAAAACGGTGACCGTCGACTCGTTGAGGCGCGCGAGCGGAATCTCGTCGAGGCACATGACCGCCCGCACGACGCCGCCCGCGTCGAAGAGCGGCGCCACGACGAGCGGCCCCTCCTGCGGCGCGACCTCGGACGGGTCGAGGCCGTTGACCGCGACGCCCTCGGCGACCGCGCGCTTCACGAACGCGCTCGCGCGCGCCACGCCGAGCCGCCTCCCCACGTCCTCCGCCGGCCAGCCGCGGTGGCAGAGGTAGTCGAGCGACCGGTCCTCCAGCAGCATCAGGACCGACGCCGCCGCGCCGCAGTGCTCCTCGGCCATCTCGAGCGCGAGGTCGAAGACCTCCTGCCGCCCCGCGCGCTCGATGCGGCGCGCGGCCTGGATCAGGTTGCCGAACTGCACCGAGTCGTCCACGATCCGCTTCTCGAGCTCGCGGTTGGCGTCGGTGAGCACGTCGCGCTGCTGGCGGAGCTGTGCGGTGCGCTCCTCGAGGTCCTTCACGCGGCGATCGAGCTTCCTCCGCTTGAGCAGCCCCTCGTCGTGCATCTCGCCCGCGAAGAAGGCGACGGCGAAGAAGAGGAGCGGCTCCGTCATGTTGCGGAACGTGAAGACCGCGTCGTTCACGGCCTGCGCCGCGCCGATCGTGTAGAGGATCGAGGCGATCCCCGCGGCGAGCATGCCCGCGACGAGGCCGCGCGCCGCGGCGAGCGGCAGGACGATCAGCCAGTACGGGTGCGGGTGCGTGCCGAACGATCCGAGGCGGCCTCCCGAGACCGCGAGCTCGATCGGGATCACGATCGCGTAGAGGATCGCGAGCTCGAGGAGCGTCTGCCGCCACCAACCCGCGGTGTGCGCGACCCGGTTCTCGCGGCGTGCCGTCCGCACCTTCTCCCCGAGCTTGCTCGCGCGCTCGAAGAGCGTCGTGCCGACGATCTCGAGGAAGTCGCGCGGGTCGAGCCGCTGCCTCGCCCAGCGGACGAGCCGCTTGAGCGCGGGCTCCCCCCGTTTCCGCTCGGAGTACCGGCGGCGGCGCGGCGGCTTCGGGCCCGTCACCTCCTCCGGCGCGACCTCGGCGGACGGTTTGGGCGCGTCGAAGAGCGGCCCCGCGAAGGGCGCCGGGGCGGGCGCCGCGCTCTCGATCGGATCCGTCGTCGGCTCGTCGCCGGGCGCGGGAGCCTCGAAGGGGTCCGGCGCGAGCGCCGTCTCCTGGGCGATCGCGCCGAACGGTTGCGGGTCCGTCTCGGCGTCGTGGAAGGAGGGGGCCTCGGGGGCCGCCGCTTCGCGCGCGACGTCCGTCGCGGTGACCTGGGCCCCGGTCGCGGTCGGGGCCGGCTCCTTCGTGACCGTCTCGTCGTCGGGCCCCGCGTAGCGCGGCGCACGGACGTCGGGCTCCGTCCGCGTGACGGGCTCCGGCCCCCGCGCCCCCTCCTGATCTTGCGACGTCTCGGTACCGGCCGCAGTCTCCTCCGCGACCCGGCGCGGCGCCGCGTCGAGGAGGGTCTCGCTGTCGCCCGCGGGCTTGCCCGGCTTCGGCGCCGCCGGGACCGCGCGCGCGACGTCCGCGGTCCCCCCTGCCCCCTGCGAATCGACATCCGTCGCCGTGCCGGCGGCGGTTTCGTCCTTCGGCTTGCGGGACGCTGCCTCGAGCATCGTCTCGCTGCCCATCGCGGCGGACTCGTCGCCGAGCGACGTGCCCTTGGGCTTCGCGGGCGGCGGCCGGACGGGCGTCTTCGGCGCCTCGACCCGGGCGGGCGTCGCGGGTGCCGGGCGCGGCCAAGGCTCGAACTCGGTTTGCGTCACCTCCTTCGGTTCCGGCGGCGCGGCGAAGATGCCGGCGTCGATCTCCGTGTGCGTCGGCGCGTCGGCCCGGAACAGGTCGTCCTGGGCGAACGGATGGCCGCGGACGTCGGTGTGCGTGGGCGGCTCCGAAACCTGCGGCGCCTCGGCGGCCGTGGGCGCCGCGGGCGGCTCCGCCGGGGCCGCGGCGGTGGCTTGGACGTCAGCCGTTTGCGGCGGTGACGGGGCTTCCGCCTTCGGTTCGAGCGGGACTGCGGCCTGGTCTTGGCCGCGACCCGCCTCCGCCCCTGACGGGGCTGCGGCCTGGTCCTCCGCGCTTGATTCGCCTAGCGGCGAGTCGCTCGGAGGAATAAAGTGGGCGGGTCCCGCTGCCTTTCGGGATTGGGATGCGGTTTTTTGGGCAGCGGGGTCAGGGCCCCGCACGGGACCCGCCCTGAACTGTTCTTGCGCGCGGATCCCGGGCACGGGATCCGCGTCGGTTTCATCGCTCTTGGGTGTGCCCGCGGACTCGGGCGGCGCCGTTTCGGGCGCAGGTTCCGCGGGTTCGTCCGCGGCCGCATCGGGCTCGGGCGACGCCGCGGGTTCGTGCGTGTCGGTCGCCGGTTCCGAGTCCGCGGGCGTCTCGTCGGCCGGCGTGTCGTCCGCTTCCGCGGCCGCGTCGTCGGACGCGGCATCCGGTGCGGGATCCGTCGTCGACGTCTGGTCCGCCGACGGGAACTTGCTCACGATGTCGGTCTCGGTCGCGTCGGCGGGGAGTCCGCTCTTCAGCTCGCCCTTGAACGAGAAGAAGGCGTGGCGCGCGCCGTCATCGATCCGCGTCCCCTCGTCGTCGGGGCGCCCGGCGGGGCCCTCCGCCGGGAGCATCTTCCCCTTCGGCTCGGTGGCGTCCCGCGGCGGCTTCTTCTTGCGCTTCTTCGCCATGCCGCGCTACCACCGCCAGTTGATGCCGAGGCGGAAGAGGAAGGAGTCGTCGTCGCCGGCGCGCCCGAGCGCCGAGCCGTAGCCGACAAGGGCGAAGACCTCGGCGGCCTGGTTCGGGCGCCACGTGAGCCCGCCCTGCACGCCGAAGATCGGATCGGAGTTCCCGAGATCGAGGCCGGCGTACCCCTCGACCCCTGCCCCGAGCCCGCGCGCGAGGTGGAACTCGCTGCGCGCGCCCAGGGTCAGGTAGTCGAAGTCGGTCCCGACCGGGATCAGGTCCGCGAGGTCCTGGTCGCCCAGGAGCCGGATCCCCTCGTACGTCGCCCACACGTCGAGGAGCGGACCCGCGGTCTCCTCCGGAAGCTGCGCGAGCTGCGCGCCCATGAGACCGTCGAGCCGGCCGAGCGCGACGCGCGGCGGCGCGGCCATCCGCTTTCCCCCGTCGAGCGCGCGCCAGCCGAAGGTCGCGATCCCCTTGAACCGCCCGTTCGTCACGGTCCCGTCGGCCGGGTCATCGACCGAGAGGGAGTCGTAGGTCGCCTCCCCGCTCGCCCAGAAGCGCGTCCCGACATCGGTCTGCCCCGCGAGATTCACGCCCGAGACGCGCCCGCCGAGGCCCGGCGCGGCTGCGGGGTCCTCGAGGAGAAGGTGCGCGTAGAGCCGCGCGGCGAGGAGCCGGTGCGGCTCGGGATTCACGAGGCTCACGTCGGCCCAGCCCCCGACGGGGGCGTCGCCCGGCGCGCCCGGATAGGCGACGACGCCCGCCGCGACGGTGCTCTGGCGAAGGATGCTCCGGAAGGCCGCGAGGCCGAGGAACGCCACGGACTCGCGGACATCCGTCGCGCCCGCGTCGACCGCGTCCGCGCGGCCGCTGAAGTCGCCGAAGCCGAGCGCCGCGCCGAGCCGCGTGCGGTCGCCCAACGGCAGCGACCCCTGCGCCCAGGCCGCCAGCGTGCGGTCGTCGCCCGCGGTCCGGAAGAGGACGTCGCCCGCGACGAGCCGCGACGTCTCGTCCACGAGCCGCGCGAGCGCCGCGGTCATGTCGCGGTTGTCCGGCTGCAGGAGGAGCGAGCGGCGGTAGGCCTCGGCGGCAGGCCGCGGCTCGCCGGAGAGATCGAGCGCCCTCCCCAGCTCCGCCTCGGTGCCCGCGTCCGGGCCCTGGAGCCGGATCGTCTCCGAGAACGCCCTGGCGGCGTCCTCGTACCGCCGCTCGATGAGCGCGACCTTGCCCTCGGTCTGGATCACGCGACCCTTGCGCGGCGCGAGGGCCTTGGCGTGGTCGACCAGCTCGCGCGCCTTCCGCGCGTCGCGCGCGGCGACCATCGAGTCGGCGTAGTCGAGGACGACGTTGACGTCCGAGGGCGCCTGCTCGAGGACGCGCTCGAAGACGGGGCGCGCCTCGTCCACCCGACCGAACCGCGCGAGCATCTTCGCGACCATCACGTCCTGCGTGAGCTCGCGGGCGGGCATCGCGAGCAGCTCCTCGAGCGCCGCCTTGTGCATCTCCTTCGCCTTCTTCTCCTCGTCGCCCGCCCAGTACGCCTCGCCGAGGTAGAAGCGGACGTCCGCGCGCTTCTCCTCCGTGACCGCGAGGCGGCGCTCGAGGAACGGGATCGCGCCCCGCGGGTCGTTGTTCCAGGACCGGGCGAGCCCCACGCGAAGCAGCGCGTGCGCGTCGTTCCCGTCCTCCTCGAGGACGCCCAGGTAGAAGCGGAGCGCGCGGTCGAAGCGCTCGCTCGCGAAGAGCTGGTCCGCGACGCGCAGGCGCTCCGTGCGCGTCGCGTTCGGGAGCGCCGCGCGGCGCTCGAGCCACGAGATCGCCTCGTCGAACTCTCCCGCCGCGAAGAGCGCCTCGACGAACGCGAGGGCCGCGTCCGACTCGACGCCGTCCCGCTCGGCCATCCCGCGGAGGAGCGCGACGGCTTCCGGGTGGCGCCCCGCCTGGCCGTAGAGGCTCGCGAGCTCCTTCAGATTCTCCCGGTCCTCGGGCGTCCTCTCGCGAAGGAGCTCGCGCGCGCGGACCGCGCCCTCCACGTCGCCGGCCCACGCGGCGCGGTCCGTCCACGCCTTGAGCAGATCGAGGCTCTCCGGGTGGGCCCGCGAGAGCTTCTCCGCCTCCTCCGCGCGGGCGCGATCGTCCGGGGCCCGGTCCACGAGGAAGAGCAGGAAGCTCCGCGCCTCGGGCGTCCCGACGAACCGGAGCGCGAGCGCGCGGGCCGCGGCGAGGTACTTCGGGTCCTTCACCCGGTCGCGCAAGAGGTCCAGCGCCAGCGGCGCGTCCTCCGGCCGGAGCCGCTCGGACGTCGCCATCGCGAGCGCGCGGTCGGCTGCCCCCGGAACCCCCGCGGCATCGAAAAGCGGAAGCTGCTCGAAAAAGAGCCTCGGGTCGTCGCTCCGCTCCATGCGCGTCCGGAGGAGCTCGCGCACCTTCCCGTCGTCGCCGAGCGACACGTAGAGGTCGATCGCCTGGCGTTCGAGCTCGAGGTCGTCGGGCGTGCGCAGGAGCCGCTCCTCGAGGAGCGCCGCGAGCGGCCGCGTCAGGTTGCGCCGCCGGTAGACGCTCTCGAGACGCGCCTCGTAGTCGCCGTCGGGGTAGCGGCGGCGCAGGAGGTCCAGCTCCGCGACGTACCGGTCGATCCGGAGGTCCTGCTCCGCGACCTCGACGATCTTCTCGCGCCAGCGCCGCTCGTCCCCCTTCGCTGCCAGCTCCTCGAACAGCTCGAGCGCGAGGTCCACGTCGCCGCCCTGGAGCGCGAGCTGCGCCGGCCGCTCGAGGTGCGCGGGGTCGCCGGAGAGCTCCGCGAGCTTGCGCGCGTGCGGGATCGCGCCCTCGGGCCTCCCCGCGTAGGTGTAGATCGCGACGAGCCGCTCCCGCTCGGCGATGTCCTCCTGCGCCCCGACGAGCCGCTCGCGCGCCTCGATCTCCGCGTCGAAGAGCGAGAGCCATCCGGCGAGCCGCGCGCGCTGCCGCCAGAGCGCCGTGTCCTCGGGCGTCGCGTCGAGCGCCGCGCCGACGACGAGGAACGCCTCCTTCACGCGCCCCTGCTCGAGGTAGGCCGCGGCGAGCGCCTCGCGGAACTCCGCGACGCCGGGGTGCGCGGCGAAGGCGCGCAGGAGCCAGCGGAGCCGCGCGCGCGGCCGCTCCTGCGACTGGAAGGCGCGCACGATCTCGGCGAAGGTCTGGGGGGGCGCGGGGGCCTCTTCCATCGCCGCGAGGGCGCGGGCCGCGAGCTCGTCCGGGCGCGCGGGCCCCTGCGGCTCCTCGGGCCGCCAGCGCGCGAGCGGGGCGAAGAACTCCTCCGTGGCCTCGCCGATCGCGCTGTCCGCCTCGAGGTCGGCGAGGAGCGCGAGGAGGGATTCGCGCTCCGGCCTGCCGATCAGCTGGCGGTCGAGGTCGGTCGCGAGCCGGCGCGCGCGCTCGTGCTCGGCGGCGATGATCGCGGCTTCGGGGTGGACGGAGGGCGTGGGGGCGTGGGGGGGCTGGAGTTCCGTCTCGAGGATCGCGCGGAGGCGGAGGAGCGCGGGTTCCGCGGGGAACTCCGCGATCCGCTTCTCGAGGCCGTCCCGTGCCGCGCGTGCGTTGCCGGTGCGGCGCGCCTCGGCGACCGCGTCGGCCACGTTGCGAACGACGACCAGGCGTTTGCCCGTGTAACGGTCGATCGAGCTCTCGCGCTGCCCCGGCGTGCCGAGGCTCGCGAGGAGCACGATCGCCCCTGCCCCGGCGAGGGCGAAGACGAGGAATCTCCACCCCGCCAGGTTCACGGCGAAAACGCCCCCTGGCGGCGGATCGCCACACCCGAACCCCTGCGACGCGGGCAGGCCGCTGCCGCAGGCGCCGGCGTCTGGCGCCGCCTCTTCCGTCCGCATCCCATTCAAATCCCGAGGAACGAAAAGAGACGACACCCTCTCGGCTGGCCGCGTAGGTCAGCTTGATGGCCGTGTCTCCGTCGGTGTCGTGGAGTGGGACAGGGGCGGTCACGCGAAGACACGTGGGAGGGATTGCGGACCGCGGGGTGAGCGTCCCGGCGTGACCGAGCTCTCGCCGTAACCCCCTACGCTTCGGCGACTTGTACTCCCGGCACGCCCCCGCCGCCGCAGGCGATCGACCTGTGGTTTTGGAAACCGCAGGCTGCCGCATTCCAGGCGCGTTCCCGGGCGCGAGTTGTCCATGGAGATGGGATGAGAAGGCCAGTCCCCTCCGCGCCCTCCCCGACCGAAGATTCGCGGTCACCGGGTAGCGCCCGCGGCCCTCGTGCTCCTCGGTCAGGCGAGCTCTCGCTTCGCCGTGCGAAACCTTCCCGCTTCCCCTTGCGGCGCGCGCGCGCCGGGTTACTCTCACCGTTCGCCGCACGCGCGCCCGACACGAGGAAACCGATGGGGAAGGCCGCGGCGGCGTTGGTCTTCGCGCTCCTCTTGACCGTCTCGCTCGCGCTGCTGCGACCGGGCCCGGCGCACCCGCAGCCGCGTGCGAGCGGACCGAGGTTCGATACGGAAGCCGAGGACGCTCCTGCGCGCACGACCAGGCCCGACCCCGGGGCGTCCGCGCCCGCGCCCGCGCCGCCGGTGCCCGCGTTGGCCCCACCCCTGCGTCGTGACCTCGCGACGACCGTCGACCGGCCGAAGCCGACGACGGTCTCCGAGCTCGCGCGCGCCGGCGGCTGGATGCGGAGCCTCGGCGTCCACCACGCGCTCCCGCCGGTCGGGGGGCCCGAGGCGGAACGCGCCCGACTGGAGGCTACGCTCTTGGGGGCGACGGATCCCGTGGCGAGGCAGAACGTGATCTTCCTCGCCGTTCTCACGCTCCCGACGGAAGTCTCGCATCCATGGCTCCGGAGTCTGATGGGGGGCGGCCTCGGGGGTGACGGGGAGGACGCGCTCCTCGCGCTCGCGTTCGACGGCGACGCGCAGGCCCGCGCGGAATTCGCGTGGCTCTCTGCGACCCCCTCGCGTGCGGCCGTCCACCGCCTCCTCGACCACGTGACCGATCACGAGAAGCTCGGGGAGACGGGGACCGAGGAGGCGCGGGAGATCCTGCGCAGCTACCGCGCGATCGAGGTGCTCGACCGCGAGCCCTACTTCAAGTTCACGTTCGACGTGACGCGCCATGCGGAGTGGCTGCCCCACCCGGCCCGCACGCCGGAGCTGGACCGCGAGCTCCTCGCCGCGTGGATCGCGCGCTACCCCGGCCACCCCGGCTCCGACGACATGGCATTCCGCGTCGGCCGCGTCGAGCTGCGCCGCGGCGGGGCGTTCGAGGCCGCGCGTTGGTTCAGCCGGTCGGCGACGATGCCCGACCAGGACGTGTGCGGCCCCGCCGTGCGCGACCTCGCCGCGACGTGCGAGGTCCTGCTCACGCCCGAGGATCTCGACCGGCTCGCGCACGAGCAGGGGCTTCTCACTCCCAACCGCGTGCTGATCCAGTACATCCGGCTGCGGCGTCTCGCGGCCGAGCGCGGGTTCGACGTGGCGATCCGGTACGCATCAGCACTCGGGCGCGACGAGCCCCATTCGGTCCTCGGGTACTCGTGGAATTTCAGGCACGCGGCGCCGGCGCCGAAAGGGCTCGACAGCGGCCTCGCCCCCGCGCCCCCCGACGATCCCCTCCGCGCGACGCTTGCGTCTGCGCCGCCCTTCGTGCGGCCGGAGCGCGCCCTCGCGCCCGTGCTCATCCCGATCCGCCTCCGGAACCAGTGCGAGACCGACGAGTCGCGGCTTCAGCCGTGGCCCGAGCGCCTCCAGATCGACGAGGCTCTCCTCATGCGGCAGTTCCGCGCGTGGGAGACGCTTGCCGTGCTCGAGTTGCGAGTGGCCGCGGCGTCCGGCGAGGCGCGCGCGGATCTGCTCTACAAGACCGCCGCGATCCTCTACCACGACCCGCGCACCGTCCTGCCGGCGTACGCGGAGGTCTTCGGCTTCCGCGAGCTGTTCTGGGCGGTCCGGTCGGAGGACGTGAGACCGGATCTCCCGAGCTTCTCCGGCTTCGTGCGGACGAGCTACCCGATGCTCCGGGCGATCGGCGTGTTCGAGAGGATCGAGCGCGAGCACCCGACGTACGCCGGCATCGACAAGGTCCTCTACTCCGAGGGGGTCGCGTGGGGGAGGCTCATCGACTACCCGTGCGACGCCGAGCAGGGCGGCTACGGGCCGCGGGAGGACCGGCCGTGGCACACGAAAATCAGGAACGCCGCGCGAGCATTCGAGCGCTGCGCGACGCTCTTCCCGAAGGGCCCCCTCGCCGACGACGCGCGACGGGCGGCGAACTACTGGCGCGAGGAGGAGCCGGGCGCGTTCGAGTAGCGGCCCTTTGGCCGTACCCTGCTCGTCGCCGTGAGATCGCGCTCGGGCGCACCCCCGGTCGCGTCGCCGCGGTGATGGACGCCTCGGTCAACCTCGACTTCTACGGCATCGGCGAGACCGACACGCTCGAGAGGGATCCGCTGAGGTACAACCTGAAGCCGCTGGGCGGGATGGTCCAGGCCAAGTACCGGTTCGGGGAGTCCGCCTTTTGGGCTGGGCTCGGCTACGCCTTCGCCACCACGAAGGTCGATTTCGAGGCCCCCGCCGGGACGCCCGGGCTCCCGGACTTCGAGAGGACCTCGGACGCGGGGGGCGTCACCCCGTCGCTCACCTGGGACACGCGCAACAACATCTTCACGCCCACGGAAGGCACCTACGTCGAGGGCACGTTCGGCGTGTTCGCGCCCCTGTTTGGGTCGGACACCGAATTCCGGCGCGCGCGGACCCTCGCCATGCAGTTCGTGCCGTTGAGCCCGAAGGTCTTCCTCGGCGCGCGCGCCGACATCGCGGCGGCCTTCGGGGAGCCCCCGTTCCTATCTTGAGCCCTACATCAGCCTGCGCGGCGTGCCCGTGATGCGGTACCAGGGCGAGGAGACGGCTTCCGTCGAGCTGGAGGTCCGCTGGCAGGCGGGACCGCTGGAGCCTCGTCGGTTTCAGCGGCGTCGGCGCCGCTTGGAACGACCTCGAGAGGGTGGACGACGTGCAGACCGTGCTCTCCGGGGGCGTCGGCTTCCGCTACGAGATCGCGCGCGCGTACGGGATCCACCCCCTCCGCTTCCGCGATGGACAGAGCCTCCTTCGAGACGAGGGGCATTCTTCCCGCGCGGATCACCACCTCGCTGGCGGGAGCCGCTCCCGGCGCAGCGGACGCCAGCGGTATTCGCACTGGCGGATGTGGAGCACGGAGTCGAGCCGGGCGTCGGCGCCGCCGAGCGGTCCCGTGTCGAAGTACTCGACGTAGACCTCGGTCGGCTGCACGAAGACCGGGCGCCACGGGTCGCGGTCGATCGTAAGGATGTAGACGTGGCCCGAACGCTGGTCCACGCCGAACGCGTCGTAGCACTCGACCAGAGGCTCGTGGAGGTCCGGAAGCGAGTCCCACACGGAGCCCGGCGGCGGTCCCGGGAGGGGGACGGTCGGGACGACCGCGACGAGCGCGCCATGGGGGCGCTCGGGCTCGACGCCCACGATCAGCTTCTCGCCGTCGCGGAGCATCGTCATGGTCACGGCGCCGAAGTCGTGGAACCGGAACTCCGCGAGGCGGTTGCCGACCGCGCGCATCACCGCGTCGTTCGTGTCCGAGCGGGTGAAGAACCCGCCGCGGCGCCACCGCCCGTCCGCGCCGCGGTAGCGCACCGCCGCGCGGTAGCTCACTTGGCAGAAGTTCGCGCCGAAGAGCGCGGGTATCCCGCGCGGCCGCAGGTCGCGGAGCGACGAGACGAGCACCTGGATCCAGGCGCTCCCCTTGTGGACCTCGGGCTCGAGCGGCCGCGGCAGCAGCTTCAAGAGCGCGTCCGGCGGAACCGCGTAGTTGAACGACAGCGCGTCGATCCAGCAGGTCCGGACCGTCGTGAGCCACGGGATCGACGGCGCGTCCAAGTCCCCAGGGCGCGGCGCGCTGGGGTCCACGGCGCGCTCGAGCTCGGCGTGGATCTCGAGCAGCCGCTCGATCCCCGACGGCGTGAGTCGGAACACGCTCCCGTGCGCGCGGAGGCAGCCGCGTCCGTGCAGCGCGTCGAAGGCCGCGTCGGCCCCCGATGCCCCCTCCGCTTCCGCGATGGAAAACAGAGCCTCCTTCGGGAGCCCGTCCGCGCACGCCGCCAGCGCGCCGAGCACCGCGAGCTCGCCGCGGTTCACACGAGCCTCGGCTGGTTCGCCGCGAGCGCGCGCCGCTTCGCCCGCTCGAGCGCGACGCCCGCCGCGAACTGGCATGAGCCCCAGAGCACGCCGAGGATCAGGAACTGGCAGTGCCTCGCGGCCGGGAGCGCCATGACGATGCTCGCCACCGCGAAGACCGCCGCGGGGAAGTACCACACCCTGGAGATCACCGCGCCCATCGTGCAGAACCCCATCGCGGCCATCACCGCGACGACGGGCGCGAGGAACCCCACCGCGAGGCCGAGCATCTGGTTGAGGATCGCGAGCAGGATGACGGCGGCGATGAACGTGGACCACGTCGCCCAGATCGCGCGATCGACGAAGCTGCGCGTCCCCGCCCTGCGCCGGAGCGCGAAGACGAGCCCGAGATCGAGCCCGACGACGCACGTCCACATCACGCAGAAGGGTCGCCAGTCCTCGATCCCCCGCGCGAGCATGACGTTCGTCGCGATGAAGCCGCCGCCGTTCGTGAACGCGTGGAGCATCCAGATGACGCCCCAGTTCTGGAGCGCGGAGTCGTCGCGCGCGCGGTCGACCACCTTGCGCAGCAGCGCGAGGGCCTCGTGGGCCTCGTTGCGCTCCATGGGGCCAAAGGTAACGCGGGAGGGAAGGGAGGGGGCGGGGGGGGAGGGAAGCCGCCAAGTGCGGACCCCCATGCCGCATCCGGCGTGCGTAACCTGTGTCGGGGCATGTGCTTACGCGCGCCCGATGGCGCAAGGGGTACTACAGCGCCTTGTATGCGGGCTTGAGGAGGACCTTGCGGATCGGGCTCCGGCCGCCCTCGGCGCCGTACTGGCGGAGGTCGGCGTCGAAGGGCTTCTCGAGCGGGACGCCCTTCACGTCGGTGATGAACCGGACGAGCGGGCGCAGCGGCGCGGCCTCGTGCGTGTGGAGGACGATCGCGTGCTCGCCGGTCTCGAGGACGACCTCCGAGCCCGGCGGGGCGAGCGTCAGGCGCCGCACGAGGAGGCCCATCGCGGCGCGCTTCCTCTCCATGCCGGGGGTCTTGAGGATCGTCTTCAGCGCCTCGGCGACGTCGAGGCCGCCCTTGTACGGGCGCGGCGCGGTGAGCGCCTCGAACATGTCCACGACCTGGACCACGTCCGAGATCGGGCCGGGCTTGATCCCCTCGAAGGCCTTCGGGTACCCGTGGCCCCCTTCCCGCATGTGGTGGCAGTAGGCGACCTCGAGCGCGAGCGGGTCCACGTCGGGGCACGCCGCGAGGATCTCAACGCCGAACTCCGTGTGGCGCTGCATGAGCGCGAACTCCTCGTCGGTGAGGCGGTCGCGCTTCTGGAGGATCTCCCGCGGGATCCGGCTCTTCCCGATGTCGTGGAGGAAGGCCGCCTGGCCGAAGCGGGCCAGCTCGCGCGGGTCGCGCGCGAAGGGCTGGAGCACCGCGGTCGAGATGAGGAAGACGTTGACCGAGTGCTGCCACGTGTGCTTGTCCTGCCGCACGATCTGCGTGGGCGCGATCATCTGCGCGCCCTTGGAGAAGGACTCCTCCGCCGTCCAGAGCGCGACCTCCTCGATGTCGTCCATCGCGAGGTCGCTCCGGCCGCCGGCCTTCTCCATCGTCTGGTCGAGGACGTCGAGCGCGGCCCGGTAGACGAGCAGCGGGACGTCGAACTCCGGGAGCGGCGGGAACTCCCCGTCGTCCTCCTCCTCCTCCTTCGTCCACGGGAAGAGCTGGACGCCCGGCAGCCGCATCCCCTCGGCCGGGATCGGCTCGCCGCGCAGCAGCACCTCGAGGAAGTCCGCCGCGGAGTCGGGCGTGAGCCCGGTCCCGAACTCGATCCCCGAGCACTTGATCTCCTCGAGGCACATCGCGAGCCGCAGCGTGGCCGTGTTGTCGGTGATCGGCATGCCCTCGTACTCGAGCGTGTGCCCGGTCACCGTCACGCAGATCTGCGGCTGGCCCGCGACGGGCGCGCGGAGCGCCGCGACGAACGCGCGCACCGCCTTCTTGACCCGCGGGTGCTCCTGCGAGTAGATGCGCCTGGCGGAGAGCGCGCTCGCGAGGCAGCGGACGAGCTCCTCCGCCCGCTCCACGTCGCGGACCCGCTTGTCGAGGTCCTTCACCGCCGCACCCCTCCCTGGAGCACGCTCTCGGCGGTCACGCGCACCGGCCGGACGTAGGCGTACGAGAAGAGGGACCGGCGCGACTGGACGACCTCCCAGAGGAAGGCGTGCGCCTCCTTGATCCCGAGGGCGTGGATGCTGTGGAGCGCCGCCTCGACCTCCTCGAGGTCGAGGTCGTCGCGGTTGTTCCGCTCGACCACCTCGCGCAGGACCTCGAGCGCGAGCGGGTGGGGGAAGCGTCCGAGCGTCTGCAGCGCGTCCGTTGCGACGCCCGGCCCGCACGCCCGGACGGCGCGCGCGAGGAGCCGCAGGGCCGCCTCGCCGCCGTTCGAGCCGAGCAGGTGGAGGAGCTTCTTCCGGTCGTGGGCCTGACGCTCGAGCAGGAGGCGCTCGCAGACGGGCGCGAGGAGCGCCGGCGCGCTGTCGATGAGGATGCGCAGGACGCTCGGCCGCAGGAGCGTGGCCCGGTCCTGGAGCGCCCACTGTGCGAAGCGGCGCGGGTCGGCCTCGCACAACTCGACGAAGACGCGCGGCAGGTCGTTTGCGACCGTCGAGGGGAGCTGCGAGGTCAGCAGCCGGCCGAGGAGAGGGAGCGCGTCGTCGCGCGCTGCGAGGCTCTGCAGCACGCCCTTCGCGGTCTCGGGAAGCAGCGGGATCGAGGCGAGGAGCTGCGTCACGGCCGCGGCGTCGTTCACGTAGGCGATCACGCTCTGGGCCAGCTCGGCGCCGCGCTCGAAGCCCCAGTCGGACTTGTCGAGCAGGCTGCGGATCACGTGGATCAGCTCTCCCGTGAAGAAGCGCGGGTCGCGCACGGCCTGGAGCAGCAGGCGGCGCCGCTGCTTGTACTGCTCCTCGTCGGGCGACTCGGAGAGCATCCGGAAGAGGATGCGCAGCGCCGTGTCCTCGGAGCTGTGTCGCCGGAGGCGCTCCCGCATGTCCGACCCGTCGTCGGTGAGGCAGGCCTGGACCTCCGCGTCGACGAGCAGTCCCGGCTCGACGGCGAAGGCGACCGCCTCCTCCCCTTCCTTCTTCGACTTGTCGAGGAGGTCGCGCAGGGCGAACTCCTCGAGCTGCTGCTCGAACCGCTCCTGGTCGGAGCCCTGCAACCGCGTCTCGCCCTCCGGCCCCGCGGGCACGCTCGGATCCGCGGCTTCGGCCTCGGCCGCGATCGACCGCAGCACCGGGTCGAGCGGCGCGTCGTCCGCGCCCGTCCCGGCGGCGGGGAGCGCGGCCACGGCGCCCGCTTCGAAGAGGAGGAACTGGACGTGCGGGTGGGGCCGGGCGTCGAGGAACGGCTTCGTCCCGCCCACCCGGAAGAGCGCGCGGTGGTCGATGCCGAGAAGGTCCACGAGCAGCCGCACCTCGTCGAGGTCGATCCCGGGCGCGATCACGACCGCGCGGATGTGCCGGTGGCGCAGGTAGCCCGCGAAGCTCTCGCCGATCTCGGAGAACTGGTCGAACTTCGCGTCGCCGACGAGGAGGCGGTGTCCCGCGACGGTCAGCTCGAGCGGATCCCCGCGCTGCGCGAAGAGGCTCGCGAAGTCGGAGCGGATCTCGCCGAGCTTGCGCGCGACGCGGTTATGGCCCGCGGGATAGAGGAGGAGCATACGCGCTGCGACCAGCAGGCCGCGCAGCACGCGTTCGATCTCCTCGTGGATGGCGCCCGGAGGACGGCGCACCGTGCGGGGCGGTTCCCCCGCCAACGGTTCACCGCCGCCGCGGCCCTTCTCCGCTTCGTTTCCCAACTCTGGTGCCTCATATCGTTTTTCGGCCGCCTCGGCGCTGGACTGGCGCCGACCGTGTCCACGGGGGAGAGGGACCGTCCCGTTCCGGGACATCGCCGCGACGGCTCAGGACCGCGCGCCCAAGGGCCGATACATCCTCCGTGCGACGCCCCGCCGGGCGCCGCCCGCGGCTTTCCTCCGCGGCCGGGCGGGATATCCTCACCGGGAGTCCGCCCCCGCGGGGAACGTGGGCGGCAAGGCTCGGCCGGGAGCCGAGCGGCATGAGCGTATCGGGAACACTTTTCAAGTACGAGCTGCCCACGGCGCTCGAACTGCTGAGCCGTGCGCGCAGCACGGGCATCCTCACCATCACCGGCGAGAAGGGCGTCGCCACGATCGCGATGGTCGAGGGGGGCGTGCTGTTCGCGAGCTCCCACGGGACGCCGCGCCTCGGCGAGTTCCTCGTCGAGAAGGGGATCATCGAGGCGAAGGACCTCGAGGCCGTGCTCAAGCTGCAGCGGCGCAAGAAGGTCTCCCAGCTCATGGGCACGATCCTCATGGACCTGGGCCTCGTGTCGCAGGAGGCGGCCGAGCTCGGCATCGAGGCGCAGATCACGCAGGTGCTGCTCGACGTGCTCTCCTGGAGGGACGGCGAGTTCCGCTTCGAGCCCACGGACATGAAGTGGGACAAGGCCGTCGTGCCCCAGGCCCGCCAGATCGGCACCTACATGCTCCGCGTCGCGATGCTCCAGGCGAAGCAGGAGTCCGGGAACGACGAGCCGAAGCCCTCGTAGGCCGTGCGTCTCCTCCTCCTCCTCCCCGCGCCCCTCCTCCTCCTCGCCTGCGCGACGCTGCCCGAGGGCCCGTCGCTCGGCGGCGTCCGCACGTGGGCGATCCAGCTCCACGGCGATCCCGGCGACGCGTCGCCGTACGAGATGCTGATCCTCGATCCGTCGACGCGGCCCGTCGCCGGGAGGATCTGCCTCGCGTACGTGAACGTCGGCGAGGCGGAGAAGTACCGGCCCTACTGGAAGGCGTTCTGGCGCGCGCCGGACTCCGGGCCGGGCGTGCCGGACTATCTGCTCGCCGCGGATCCGGACGGCTGGGAGGGGAACTACCTCGTCGCGTACGGGGACGCGCGCTGGCAGGCGTTGCTTTGGGGGGGCGCGGGGGCCTTGGTGGACGAGGCGCTCGCGGCGGGGTTCGACGGCGTCTTCCTCGACTGGGTGCTCGCGTACCGGGAGCCTGCCGTCTCGGCGCGCGGCGGGGACCCGGAGCGCGCGATGGCGCGGCTCGTGTGCGACCTCGCGGCGTACGCGCGGCGGAAGCGGCCGGGCGCGTTCGTCGTGCTGAACAACGGCGCGCCGCTCGCCGCGCGGTCCTCGGACGTGCGGCGCGCGATCGACGGGGTCGTGCAGGAGAGTCTCTGGTTCGGCGGGCGCGCGGGGGCGGCGTGGGACGACGCGGATTCGGGCGGGATCCTTCAGACGCCGTCGCCGGAGCTCCTGGACGCGCTCGGCTCGCTCGACTGCCCGGTCTTCACGCTCGACTACGCGGTGCGCGAGGAGCACGCGCGCGGCGCCCGCGCGGCAAGCGCGGCCCGGGGCTTCGTCCCCTTCGTGTCGCGGACGCCGCTGGACCGGCTGCCGTAGGCGATCAGCGGGCCGCGCGCCTTGGCGTCGCGGCGACCGTGGTCGTCCCGAGGCCCTTGAGGCGGACCTCGAGGCGTCCCGCGCCGTCGGCCTGAGCGTCGGACGGCGCGCCGTCGAGCGTGAGGAGGAGGGGGGCGTTCGGGGGGAACCCGGCGAGGACGACGATCCTCTCGGTGTGCGCCGTCGCGGTCACGGTGACACCCGAAGGGACGAGGCGCGCCCCCTCGAGGAGGCAGTTCGCCTGCTCGACGTGCGGTCGCGCCGCCGGGCGGTCGGCGAGGACGACGTGCGCGTCCGAGCCGGCGAGGTGAAGGTAGAGCGAGCCGTTGAGCCGCCGCGCGCCGACGAGCCCGCGGCTATTCTCGAAGTCCACGTCACGTGTCTCGCCGTCGATCCGCGCCGTGCGGCACGCGCCGAAGTCCCGGAGGAGCCAGCCGTCCGGCGCCCGTCGGACGTGCGCGCCGAGAACCGCGGCCTCGACCGCCTCGACGTAGGTCGACGCGAAGACCGGCACCGTCTCCCCTTCGACCGCGAAGCGCCGGATGAGGCCCTGGAGCGCCGCGAGGCGCACCGGCGTCTCCGCGCTGTAGAAGTGGACGTAGATGTCGGCGGGCTTGAGGATCCGCGGCGCGCCCGTCCGCGCGATCGTCTCGGCGATGTGCGCGAACGAGCCCGGCATCGTGTCGAAGAACCCCTCGAACCAGTTCTCGTTCCCGGCCCCCGCGTAGACCTGGAGCGCCTTGCCCGCGCGGCGCGACCACGGCGAGACGAATCCGACCGAGTCGTACCACGGGTCCCAGCGGAAGACTCCGCCGTTGAGGTTCTTCGCACCCATCTCGCCCGCGGCGAGGATCGCCTCCTCCGGCGGCATCGCGTTGCCGGTCCAGAGCATCAGCTCGCACCGCCGCGGCGGCACGAGCAGCCGCTCGTTGATGAACCGGATCGACTCCTTGACCTCGTTCACCCGCGTGTACCGGTAGTTCGCGAGCGAGGGGTACCACATGAGCCCGCCCGCGCCGGTCTTCGCGCCGTCCGGCGGCGCCTCCTCCTGCCAGACGAGCGTGTGGAGGACGCCGTGGCTCGCCGGCTCGACGTTCGGGAGGTTCAGGATCTCCCGCGCGAGGAGCATCTTCGGCGTCGGCTCCTTGACGTCGTAGTCCTCCGTGAGGCTCCGCACGATGATGCTCACCGTGAACGGCAGCGCGTACTTGCGGAACACCTCGTCGAGCATCACCTGCGCCGCGAACGCGTTCGGCCTGACCGACGAGAGGCTCTCGAACCCGTCGCCGTCCACCTGCATGAACCACATGCGGCGCCCGTTCAGGACCGAAGGGTCCGGCGCGGGCACGCCGTCGAGGCCGAGCGCCTCCCGGAAGAAGGCGAAGGGATCGACGTGCCAGCGCCGGTCCTGGTCGAGCGTGCCGAGGCGCACCCCCCACGGGTCCAGCGCCATGCCGCCCCACGGGCCCGTCACGACCGGGTGGCAGACCTCCTCGCGGTCGGTCCGCGAGCGCGTCGTCACCCACACCCGGTTCGCGGGGCCCGTGCTGTGCGGCCCGTGGTGGATCGCGTACGGCCTCGGGTCCGCCTCGTACGAGCACAGCCGCTCGTCGCGGAACTCCGACACGACCTCGAGCGGCCCCTTGGCGAAGTGCGATTCGTACCTGAGACCGAACGTCTCGATCCACTTCCCGAACCGCGTCGCGTCGGGCCGGAGCAGCTGCCCGAGCTCGTTCAGGAGGAGCACGCGGAGGCCGTGCCGCGGGACCTCGGTCTCGAGCCACGGCCAGAGCCAGTCGGGCGCATCCCCGCCGTGCGGCAGGAAGAGGAGGACCGCGCACGCGTCCGCGAGCCACTCCCCGGGCGGCGGCCCTGTCCGGATGTGGTGGTGGAGGACGACCATGCCCAGGTGGTTGAGCGGAAGGTCGACCACCTCGTGGACCGCGTCCATGAGCAGGGGATCGGGCGTCTTGCCCTCGACGAACGCGATCACGTGGCGCTTCACGTCCTCTCCCTCGCCGTGCGCGGCGGTCAGAAGAAGGAGGGGGAGCGCGAGGGGGAGGAGCCGCACGCTCCTTCGTCGGCAACCGGTCGCGGGGATAATGAGTCCCCTCCCCCGTGCCCCCTCTCCTCCTATGAACAGGGAAGTCTTTTCCGTCCGCGGCATGCATTGCGCCTCCTGCGTCGCGCGGCTCGAAACCGCGCTCTCCAAGGTGGACGGCGTGCGCGAGGCGCGCGTGGACCTCGCGACCGAGGAGGCGTTGCTCGTCGTGGACCCGGCGCGGTTCCGCGAGGAGTCGGTGCGCGACGTGGCCGGGTTCGCGCTCGCGCGGCAGGCACGCGAGGAGCGGTGGGATGTGGACACGGCGCTCGCGCTCGGGTTCGCCGTGGCGTCGTTCTGGTTCCCGTGGGCGGCCGTGCCCTCGGTCGTCTGGTGCGGGCGGCGGTTCACCTGGCCCGCGCTCAAGCTCCTGCGTCACGGCGCGGCCGACATGAACACGCTGGTCGCGCTCGGGACGTGGACGGCGCTTCTCTCCTGGAACCACGAGTGGCTCCACGCGGCGGCGACGATCACGGCGCTCGTGCTCGTGGGGCGGTGGCTCGAGGCGCGCGCCAAGCGGCGCGCGAGCGCGGCGATCCGGCGGCTGCTCGAGCTCGCGCCCGAGCGCGCGCGGGTCGAGCGCGACGGGGCCGACGTCGAGGTGGCGGTGGCGGAGGTGCAGGTCGGGGACCTCTGCGTCGTGCGACCCGGCGAGCGCGTGCCCGTGGACGGGGTCGTGGTGTCGGGGCATGCGTCGATCGACGAGTCGATGCTCACCGGCGAGAGCATGCCGGTGGAGAGGGGCATCGGGGAGAGTGTGCGCGGCGCGACGGTCAACCGCACCGGCGCCTTCCGGATGCGCGCGACCGCCGTCGGCGCCGCGACCGCGTTCGCGCGGATCGTGGCGGCCGTGCGCGAGGCGCAGGCGTCGCGACCGCCCGTGCAGCGGCTCGTGGACCGCGTGGCGGCCGTGTTCGTGCCCGCGGTCGTCGCGATCGCGCTCGCGACGCTCTTCGCGTGGGGGTTCTCGGCCGAGGGCCTCATGCGCGCGGTGGCGGTCCTCGTGATCGCGTGCCCGTGCGCGATGGGGCTCGCGACGCCGACCGCGATCGTCGTGGGCGTCGGGCGCGGCGCCCAGAAGGGGATCCTCTTCCGCGACGCGAGTGCGCTCGAGGCGATCGCGGGCGTGGACACGGTCGCGTTCGACAAGACGGGGACGCTGACGGCCGGCAAGCCCGCGGTCCGCGCCGTGCGCGTGCTCTCCGACGATCTGCTCCCGGCCGCCACGACCGCGCTCGAGCTCTCCGAGCACCCGCTCGCCCAGGCCGTCGTCGCCTATGCGAAGGAGCGCGGCACGGCACCCGGCTCCGTGGACCTCTTCCGGGCGGTTCCCGGCCGCGGGGTGCGCGCGCGGGCGATGGGGAAGGAGCTGCTCGCGGGGAGCGCCCGCTTCCTCAAGGAGGAGGGGGTGCCGGTGGGGGAGGAGCCCTCGGGCACTAAGGTCGGCGTGGCCCGCGGGGGGCGGCTGCTCGGCTGGTTCGAGATCGCGGACGCGCTCCGGCCGACCGCGCGCGCCGCGGTCGATGCGCTGCGCGCGCTGGGGGTGAGGACCGTGATGCTCACGGGCGACAGCGAGAAGGTCGCGCACGAGGTCGCCGCCGAGGCCGGGATCGCAGACGTGCACGCCGGGCTCCTGCCCGAGGAGAAGCTCGCGGCGTTGCGCGCGATGCCCGGGAAGGTCGCGATGGTCGGCGACGGGGTCAACGACGCGCCCGCCCTCGCGGCCGCCCATGTCGGCATCGCGCTCGGCACGGGCACGGGGGTCGCGGTCGAGGCCGCGCACACAACCCTCGTGCGCCCCGACCTCACGGGCGTCGCCGACGCGATCCGTCTCGGCCGGAGAACTCTCCGGACGATCCGCGAGAACCTCTTCTGGGCCTTCCTCTACAACGTGGTCGCGATCCCCGCGGCCGCGGGCCTCTTCGGCTGGACGGTCACCCCGACCTACGGCGCCGCCGCCATGGCGTTCTCCTCGGTGTCGGTCGTCCTGAACTCGCTGCGGCTCCGCCGGGCGTAGGAACCGCTGGAATCGTGCAGATCGCGTTCCTGAAGTCGGACCCGGGGTAGGGATCACTTGGCAGGAGGCGAGGGGGCCTCGGGGGCCGGCGCGGCGTACACGGTCCCGCCCGGGTAGAACGCGCACCACGCGAACCAGTAGGCGGTCATCGACGGCACCTGTTTCCCCTCCGCGTCGAGCACGCGCACGGAGTCGCCTGCCCTCTCGACCTTCCACCCGTCGTCCGCGTTCTCGCCCTCGCGCAGCGCCGGAAGCGGGTAGCACCGCGCCTTCCCGTCGCGCAGGACGACCGTCACGCGCTCCTTGTTCGGGTAGCGGCGGTCGATCGGGTTCGGCCCGGTCGGGAACCAGATCCGGTCGCCGCGCCGGTAGAGCTCGTAGTACCGGTTCGTCTCGAGGTACGAAGCGAGCGGGCGCACGGGCTTCAGCACCGTCGTCTGCGGGTGCTTCGCACGCCACTCCCCGAACGTCACGACCTCGGAGGGGATCCACGGGAGCCGCTTGCCCGCGAGCGGCCCGACCACGCCCTCGCCGGTCATCTGGGACCAGAACGTCTCGGTCTCGTCGTCGTGGTAGAGGACCGCGCTCCGGTAGAGGTACCCCGACACGCCGAGCGTCAGCGTCCTCCCCTCGAGCCGGCGGTCGAAACCGACCGCCGAGTCGCAGAGCGGTCAGTAGTTCGGCGCGACGGGGACGCCCCCGACCGTGTCGTCCACGACCTCGTGCGCCTCGAGGATCTTGAGCGGGTACGCACGCGCCTCGCCGTTCACGGAGATGCCGAGCACCCGGTCCGTCTCGGCGAGCCACGTCGCGTCCGCCGCCTTCACGGCCTCGGGCTTCCGGATCGCGGGGATCGCGTCGCGCGGCTCGAGGGCCTTCGTCCCCTCCTGCACCTCGTCGAGATCGACCGTCGCCTTGACCGCGGGGTTCTTCCTGAGCTCGAACGCCGACGGGGAGTCCTCGCCCGCGGCGGCGGGAAGGATGAGGAGCGCGAGGAGAAGGGTTCGGCCCCCGATACCCCCCCTCTTCCTCATGCGAGGTGCCGCTCGAGGAACTCGGCGATCGCGCGGAAGCCGCGGATCTGGTTCTCGACCTTCAGGAGCCCGTGCCCCTCGTCCTCGAACACGAGGTAGTCCACGTTGCCGCCCGCGGCGCGGATCCGCTCGACCATCTGGTCCGACTCCGCGCGCACGACGCGCGGGTCCTGCGCGCCCTGGATGATCAGCATCGGGCAGCGGAGCTGGTCCACGTACGTGATCGGCGAGCGGCGGAGCAGCTCGTCGCGCTCCTCCTCGGGGTCGCCGACCCACTCGCGCATGAAGCGACGCCACGACGGGGGGACGGTCTTCGCGAACGTGACCAGGTTGCTCGTGCCGCAGATGTCCACCGCGGCGGCCCAGTGGTCGGGGAGCCGGGTCGCGCAGGAGAGCGCGGCGAAGCCGCCGTACGATCCGCCGGCGACCGCGAGGCGCTTCCCGTCGACGTACGGCAGCGACTTCAGGAACCGCGCGGCCGCGTCGAAGTCGCGGAGGTCCGCGCCGCCGAAGTCGCGCAGGATCAGCCGCTGGTAGGACTTGCCGTAGCCCGTCGAGCCGCGGACGTTGGGGGCGAGGACGACGAAGCCGCGGGACACGAGGTACTGGAAGAGCGGGCGGTAGGCCGGGCGCTCCTGATCCTCCGGCCCGCCGTGGATGTAGAGGAGCGCCGGGAACCCTCCCTCGGGCGGCTCGCCGCGCGGACGGTAGAGGAGCGTCGGGATCTTGCGGTCGAACGACGGGAACCGCGTGACCTCCGGCTCGACCATGTCGGAGGGGGGGATCGCGCCGACCATCCCGTGGGTGATCTGCTCCATGCCGCCCTTGCCGAGGTCGTAGACGAGCGCCTCGGGCGGCCGGACCGGCGCATGGTGGAGAATCGCCGCGCGCGAGCCGTCGGCCGCGACCGCGACCGCCTGGCAGATCCCCATCGGGAGCCGGGTCACCTTCCGCTCGATCCCCGAGTTGCGGTCGAGGACGTGAAGCCGGTGGACCGCGTCCTCGTTCACCAGGTAGACGATCCGGCGCCCGTCGCGCGACATGCGGGCCATGTCCACGTCCCAGTCGGGCGCCGCCACCCACTCGAGGGCGTCGGACCCGAGGTCGAGCCGCGCGAGGCCGATGAACTCGCGCCCCTCGTCCGTGAGCAGGTAGAGCGCCGACTCGTCGGCCGAGAAGCCGATCGGCTGCCGGCGCGCCGGGGGGCGGCCCCGCGTCGCCTCCGCGAACGCGCCGGTCTCGCGATCGGCGATCACCGCGTCCTGGTGCATCGAGCTCCTGAAGATCAGCCCGCAAAGGTGGCGGCCGTCGTCGCCCCAGCAGCAGGCCGCGTGGAAGTGCGGATCCTTCGACCAGCGGCGCGTCCCCCCCGTCTCGACCTCGATCGTGACGAGGTCGAAGTTCGCCTCGTCCTCGGCGTTCGAGGCGCACGCGATCGTGCGCCCGTCGGGGGCCCACGGATCCTCGCCGAGGAGGTGCCGCGCGTCGTCGCGCGCGGTGAGGCGCCGCGGTACGCCCCCCGCGGCGGGCATCACGTAGAGCTGCTCCCTCTCGTTCCCGTTCCGGTCCGCGGCGAGGAGGAGCTGCGCGCCGTCGGGACTGTACGCGACACGGCGCACCGCGTGTTCGCGGAACGTCGTGAGCTGGTGCGGCCAGCCCCCCGCGGCCCCCTCCCTCCACGCGTTGAAACTGCCCGTCACGTCGGTGACGTAGGCGACCTCGGCGCCGTCCGGCCGGATCGCGAGATCGAGATACCGGCGCGTCGCGAAGTACTGATCGAAATCGTGCAAGATCTATAGAATACCGCGCCATGCTCCCGCGGTGCCTGCCGCTCCTGCTCGTCGCCGCCTGCGCGTCGAAGGGGGGTGAGGGGGCCCGGGGGCAGGGGGATACGCCGGAGGTCGTCGTACCGCCGGCACCCGCCGGCGCCGCTTGGAAGACCGCGCGCGGCGCGGCGTGGCGCGAGGTCCTCGAGGACCTCGCCCGGGCGGACGTCGTCTTCGTGGCGGCGGACGACGACGCGATGCGGCTCGCGGTCCTCCAGTACCTCTTCGACCGCGGACATCTCCACGCGATCGCGCTCGACGCGTTCTCGCGCACGGCACAGCCGGCGCTCGACGACTTCTCGTTCCAGCGGATCGACGAGGCGGAGCTCGAGAAGCGGTGCGGTCCGTGGGGGAACGCGTGCACGCCGGCCCTCGCGTTCGCACGCGAGCGGCGGCTGCCGGTGCTGGGGCTCGGCGTCGAGGCCGAGATCCTCGATGCCGTCGGGAAGGGCGGTCTCGAGGGTCTCACCGAGGAGCAGCGCCGCTCCCTGCCGGCCGTGCGTCCCGACGCGTCCCCGCACCCTGCTCCGCCGGGATCGTCGATCGTGAACAGCCTGGTCGTGGAGGTCGCGGTGGACGTGCTGGTCCGCTGGTATCGCGAGACTGCGCCGGAGGGCGCGCAGGTGGTGGTTCTTTCGAGGTGGATCGCCCCGAAGAGCCTGCTCCCGGAGCGTCTCCGCGCGAGGAACGGCAAGACTTGCCGGACGCTCGTCGCCCTCCAGGGGACGGCGGACGCTGCCGACCGGAGCGTCTTCGCGGAGAGTTACGCCGACTACGTCTGGTTCGTGCCGCCCAAGTAGTGTGGCGGCTGCGGACCGTCATGCCGCATCCGGTCGTCGCAACCCCTTGCTCCATCGGGGGTTGCGCCGGTCCGGTGGCGCAAGGGGTACACCTGCTGCCTACCCCTTCTTTATCTTCGCGAGCAGCGTCGAGTTGTCGGGGAACTCGCCGGTTTCGAGCTTGGACCAGACCTTCTTGTCGTTGACGAAGACCTCGAACCGGCCGTCGGCGAAGGGCACGATCGTCAACTCCTTCATCTTCTGCTTCAGGGCTTTCGCGAGCTCTTCCGTCAAACTGACGGCGTAAGGCTCGTAGTTTCAGGCCGCGCAGTACTCGATGCGGATCTTCATGCGCGCAGGATAACAAAAAGGCCGCCGCCCCAGGGGGGGCGGCGGCGCCGAGGGAAGACTCGCCCGGGGCCGCCGCGTCCGAGTTGGGCGTCGGAGGGCGGCGGCGACGTTGGGTTTCCCGGGTCGGTTTGCTCCTTATCCGTTGAACGAGAACGTGACGTCGATGCGATCCACGAAGGCGAACGGTCCGAGCGCGGCCTCCACGAGGTTGCCGTAGTCGAAGAGCGCGTTGAGCCTCAGGTAGGCGTCGCGGTTCGGTCCCGTCGGGTTCAGCTGGTCCATCGCGTCGTAGCTCGTG
>Ga0187892_10000964_pt1 | contig 70695 bp, 60 predicted proteins | sample MA1701073metaG_FD_139345 | JGI IMG/M metagenome (GOLD analysis project Ga0187892, IMG submission 139345) | Bio-ooze microbial communities from a basaltic lava cave in the Kipuka Kanohina Cave System on the Island of Hawaii, USA - MA170107-3 metaG ...
CGTGATGCCGCAGGGCGTGGTGGAGTGGGGCACGACGCCGCGCGACTTCTTCGAGCGCAAGATCGCGATGATGTGGACCACCACCGGCAACCTCACCAACGTCAAGAACAACGCCAAGTTCGATTTCGGCGTGGCGATGCTGCCGGCGGGCAAGCGCCGCGGCTCGCCGACCGGCGGCGGCAACTTCTTCATCTTCAAGAAGAGCTCGGCCGCGCAGCAGCAGGCGGCGCTGCGGTTCATCAAGTGGATCACGAGCCCCGAGCGCGCCGCGCAGTGGGGGATCGACACGGGCTACGTCGCGGTGCGGCCCGACGCCTGGACGACGCCGACGATGAAGCAGTACGTCGCCGGGTTTCCCGCCGCGGCCGTGGCGCGCGACCAGCTGCAGCACGCGGTCGCCGAGCTCTCGACCCACGAGAACCAGCGGGTGACCAAGGCGCTGAACGACGGGCTGCAGGCGGCGCTCACCGGCGCCAAGACGCCCGCCCAGGCGATGCAGGACGCGCAGCGCGAGGCGGAGCGCATCCTCAAACCCTACCGCCGCTGACCTCGTAGGCCGGGGTTCGCGCCCCGCGCGGCCCGCGGTGCTCCCGCGCGCCGCGCGCCGCGGCCCCACGTTGCTCGTGAGCCGCTTCAGCGTCCACATCCACGGCTGGCTGCTCCTGCTGCCGGCCGCGGTGCTGCTGGTCGCGTTCACCCATTACCCCGCCGCGGCGACGCTCTATCACAGCTTCTTCTCCACCCCCAAACCGGGCCGGGCGGCGGCGTTCGTCGGGCTCGACAACTACCGGGAGATGTTCGACGACCCGGTGTTCTGGCAGTCGCTCGCGAACAACGTGTGGTTCGCGCTCGGCACGATCCCGGCGTCGATCGCGCTCGCGATCGTCATGGCGGTGCTGGTGAACCGGAAGCTCGCCGGCCGCGGCTTCCTGCGGCTCGCCTACTTCACGCCCACGGTCCTGCCGATGATCGCGGTGGCGAACATCTGGCTGTTCTTCTACACGCCGCAGTACGGGCTGCTCGAGCAGCTCACCGGCCTCCTCGGGCTGCCGAGCCACAACTGGCTCGGCAGCCGCGACACCGCGCTCGCGTGCGTGATCATCGTGGCGATCTGGAAGGAGGCGGGCTTCTTCATGATCTTCTACCTGGCGGCGCTGCAGCAGATTCCGCCCAGCCTCGCCGAGGCGGCGGCGATCGAGGGGGCGAGCCGCTGGTACTTCTTCCGGCGCGTGACCTTCCCGCTGCTCGCGCCGACGACGCTGTTCGTGCTCGTGAACGCGGTGATCAACTCGTTCCGCCTCGTCGACCACATCATCGTGATGACGCGGGGCGGGCCGGACAACGTCACGTCGCTGCTGCTCTTCTACATCTACGAGGTCGGGTTCAAGTTCTGGGATCTCGCGTACGCCGCGGCGCTGACGATGGTGCTGCTGGTGATCCTCGCCGCGGCCGCGGTCGGGCAGTTCGCGTTCCTCGAACGGCGGGTGCACTACCAATGACCGGGCTGCGTGAAGAGCACCCTCTCGCCCGCGTGCTCGAGACGGCCGGGGCGTGGCTGCTCGCGATCCTCTGGATCTCGCCGCTCGCCTACGCGCTGTGGACGGCCTTCCACCCGGCCGAGTTCTCGGTCCGGTTCACGCTTTCGGCGCCGCTCACCCTGCAGAACTTCGTGAGCGCGTGGCAGGCCGCACCGTTCGCCCGCTACTTCGTGAACACCGTCCTGCTCGTCACGATGATCCTCGCCGCGCAGCTCGTCATCGGGACGCTCGCGGCGTACGCGTTCGCGCGCTACCCGTTCTTCGGTCGCGAGGTCGTGTTCATGCTGGTGCTCGTGCAGCTGATGATCATGCCCGACGTGCTGCTCGTCGAGAACTACCGGACGATGAGCGTGCTCGGCATCCTCGACTCGATCCCCGCCATCGGCCTGCCGTACATGGCCTCGGCGTTCGGGATCTTCCTGCTGCGCCAGACGTTCAAGACCATCCCGCGCGAGCTCGACGAGGCGGCGCGGGTCGAGGGGGCGGGCGCGCTCGAGGTGCTGTGGAAAGTCTATGTCCCGCTCGCGAAGCCGGTCTACATCGCCTACGGGCTGGTGTCGGTCAGCTACCACTGGAACAACTTCCTCTGGCCGATCATCGTGACCAACAGCGTCGGCTCGCGCCCGCTCACCGTCGGCCTGCAGGTGTTCTCGTCGACCGACCAGGGCATCGACTGGTCGATCATCACCGCCGCGACGCTGATGACCTCGGCGCCGCTGCTGATCGCGTTCCTGCTGTTCCAGCGGCAGTTCGTGCAGTCGTTCATGCGCGCGGGGATCCGCTGATGGAGCTCATCACGTGGAACATCCAGTGGGCGCGCGGCGTCGACGGACGGGTCGATGCGCAGCGAATCGTCCGGGCGTGCCGCGCGCTGGCGAGCGCCGACGTGCTCTGCTTCCAGGAGGTGGCGCGGGGCTTCCCCGCGCTCGCCGGGAGCGGCGGCGCGGATCTCTTCGCGCAGCTCGCGGCGGCGCTCCCCGGCTACGCCGCGGTCGAGGGCATCGCCGTCGACGCGCCCGGGCCCGGCGGAGCACCGCGCCAGTTCGGCCAGCTCGTGCTCACGCGGCTGCCGGTGTTGCAGGCGTTCCGCCACCTGCTGCCGTGGCCGGCCGACCCCGGCGTGCCCACGATGCAGCGGATCGCCCTCGAGGTCGTGCTGGCCGGAGCGCGCGGACCGCTGCGGATCACGACGACGCACCTCGAGTACTACTCGGCGCGGCAGCGCGCCGCGCAGGTCGAACGGCTGCGCGAGCTGCAGGCGGAGGCCGCGGCGCACGCCGCCGACGCCCGGTTCGCGGACAAAGGCGGCGGGCCGTTCGAGACGCGTCCGCGGCCGCCCTCGGGCATCCTGACCGCCGACTTCAACTTTCCTCCCGGCGATCCGCTGTACGCCCGGCTGCAGGCGCCCATCGCGGGTTCTCCGGCCTACCGTGACGCGTGGCGGATCCGCCACCCGGGCGAGCCGCACGCGGCGACGCTCGGCCTCTACGACAAGGTGCAGTGGCCGGGCGCGCCGTTCTGCTGCGACTTCGTCTTCGTCACCGAGGATCTCGCGGAGCGCGTCGCCGACGTGGTCGTGGACTCGGGCGTCGATGCGTCCGATCACCAGCCGGTGCTGCTGAAGCTCGCGGACTGAACGGTGCCGCCGGGACGCGCCCGGCCGCACCGGACGCGGAACGACCGTTACTGGATCGGACCCACCTTGAGCTCGTTGCGGACCGCCCTGACGCCTTCGACGGCGGCCGCGATCCGCTCGGCTTCGACGGCATCCTCCGGGGCGGCGACGGTTCCGGTCAGCGTGACGACCCCGTTCCGCGCGGCGACGACGATGCCACCGCTCGCCCGCCACATGCGGCTGAACTGCAGCTTGCCCTGGACCTTGAACTCCAGCCCGCGGTCGCGGAAGAAGCCGCCCCCTTCGGACGGCGGCTGGCTCGCGGGCTTCGGCGGCGCGGGCGCCGGCGCGGGCGGCGCCGCAGCGACTTTCGGCTCGGGCTGCGGGCTGGCCGGCTTCGGCGGGGTTGCCTTCCGCGGTGGCTCGGCCGGCTTCGCCGTCTTCGGCGGTTCGGGCTTCGCCGCCGGCTTCGCCACCGCCGGCTCGGGGGCTCGCTGCGCCGGGGGCTTGGGCTCGGGCTTCGGCGGCTGGGTCTTCACGGCGGACGCAGAGGGGGCCTTCGGGACGACCGCTGCCGTCGCTTGCTTGGGTTCGGGCTCCTCCGACGTCGACTGCAGCAGCATGCCTGCGACCACGGCGAGCGCGATGACCGCGACGGCCGCCACGGCGACCGGCCACTTGCGCTGGATGACGATCACGGTCCCCGCCGGCGCGTCCGCCTGGGCGCCGCGGACCGACGTGCCGTGGGCGGTCCGCGGCCCGGCGTCCGGACGTGCCGGCGGCTGACTGATCGGGCCGAGCGGCGGAACGCTCAGCGGCAGCGGCGTGGCGCCCGTGTTCGTGCGCGCCGATGGGTTGCTCGGCTCGAACAGCGCCGGCACGGTGGGCTCGGCGATGATCGTCTCCTCGGACACGGTCGGGCTGACCGGCGCCGCGTACGCCTCCAGAATCGCAGCGCGGAAGGCCCCGGCGTCGGGGAAGCGTTCGTCGGGCTGCTTTGCGAGCGCCCGCGCGATCACCGGGTCGTAGCGCTCCCAGCCGCGCCCGGCATCGACTTCGGAGGGGGCGCTCGCGCGCTCGTGGCAGATCTTGTAGGCGACCTGCTCGGTCGTGCCGGCGAACGGGCGCGTGCCGGTGAGCAGCTGGTACATCACCACGCCCGCCGCGAAGAGATCGGCGCGCCAGTCGACCCGGCCGCCGGAGTACTGCTCCGGCGCCATGTACCCGGGCGAGCCCATGACGACGCCGGTGAGCGTGAGCTGCGAGGTGTCGATCCGCGCGATCCCGAAGTCGGCGACCTTGAGCCGGCCGCTGTTCATGATGATGAGGTTCGCCGGCTTGATGTCCCGGTGCCAGACCCCCTGCTCGTGCGCGTGGTGGAGCGCCTCGAGCAGCTGCACCATGATGCTCACGATGTCGCGCTCGGCAAACCGGGTCTCGCGGTTGAAGTATTCGCGCAAGCTGTTGCCCTGGACGAACTCCATCGCGATGTAGGTCACCGCGGCCGACTCGCCGAAGTCGTACACGGCGACGATGCCGGGGTGCGAGAGGCGGCCCGCGGCGCGCGCCTCGTTCCGGAACCGCGCCATCATCATGCCGGCGCGATCGTCGTCGTCGATCAGCTCCTTGCGGATCGTCTTGATCGCGACGGTGCGGTCGATGTCCGGGTCGAACGCCTTGTAGACCACCCCCATGGCGCCCTTGCCGAGCACCTCGACGAGCTCGTACTTCCCGAGGCGTTGCGGTTGCGTCATGGCGAGGGGCGGGTCGAAGGGGTCCGGACGGGGCTAATCTAGGCGCCAGCCCGAAAGGCTGTCAATGCGCCGTGGGCGCGCTTGTCGGTGCATCGACAAACCCGATGAGCGCGTCGAGCACCGCATCGGGGCGCTCGGCCATCAGCGCGTGGCCGGTGCCGTCGAGCATGACGGTGCGCGCGCCGGGGATCGCGGCGCGCAGGTCCTGCGCGCCCCGCGCCGGGGTCATCGCGTCGCGGCCGCCGAGAACGAACAGCGTCGGGCACTTGACCCGGGCGGCGGCCGCAAGGCCGCCCGAGTAGTCGTTGCAGACCTGCAGATCGACGTGCAGAACCTGCGGCTTCGCCCGCTCGAGCAGACGCACGTACGCGCCGGTCATCCACATCCCGGGGACGGTGTTGCCGCCGAGCTGCGCCGCCGTCGAATGGCCCCAGACGTTGAGCATGTCGAGCGCGTCGTGGCTGTCCGCGCGCGCCGCGGCGAGCAGCGCGTCGCCGACCGGCATGGGCGCCGAGGTCCCGATGAGCGCCAGCGCCCGCGCGCGGTCCGGGTGGCGAGCGGCGCACTCCAGCGTGACGAGCGAGCCCATGCTGTGCCCGACGAGCGCGGCCGTCCCGATTCCGGCGGCGCCGAGCAGCGCCGCGAGCCAGTCGGCGAGGGCGGCGATCGTGGCGAGCGGCGGCCCCGCGGAGCGCCCGTGCCCCGGAAGATCGACGGCGAGCGCGTTGCAGCCGTGGTACGCGAAGTACCGGCTCTGGAGCAGGAAGGCGCTGTGGTCGTTCGCCGCGCCGTGCACGAAGACGACGCTCGGGAGCCTCGCATCGAGCGCGTGCCCGGCGGTGTACGCGTAAGCCGGCTTGCCGTCGACGACGAGTTCCATCGGCCGCACCTCAGGCTTTCTGCGAGGCCCGCAGCGCCCCGGCGAGGTCCTCGATCAGGTCGTCCAGATCCTCGAGGCCGATCGAGAGCCGGATCGTCCCCGGCCCGATCCCGGCGGCGGCGAGCGCCGCGTCGTCCATCCGGAAGTGCGTCGTCGTCGCCGGGTGGATCACCAGCGACTTCGCGTCGCCGACGTTCGCGAGATGCGAGAAGACGCGCAGGCTCTCGATGAACCGGCGTCCCGCCGGCCGCCCGCCCTTGAGCGCGAAGCTGAACACCGCGCCGCAGCCGCGCGGCAGGAGCTTGCGCGCGAGCGCGTGGTCGGGATGCGTTTCGAGCTCGGGATAGCCGATCGACTCGACCGCCGCCTGCCGCGACAGGAACGCGACCACCCGGCGGGTGTTCTCGACGTGGCGCTGCATGCGCAGCGCGAGGGTCTCGATCCCCTGCAGGATGTAGAACGCCGTCGTCGGGCTCATGCACGCGCCGAAGTCGCGCAGGCCTTCGCGCCGCGCGCGCAGCAGGAATGCGGCGACCGTGGACTCCTCGGTGAAGTCCATGCCGTGGAAGCCCGCGTACGGCTCGGTGAGGGTCGGGAATTTGCCCGCGGCGTCCCAGTCGAACGTGCCGCCGTCGACGAGCAGGCCGCCGATCACGATGCCGTGACCGCTCAGGAACTTGGTCGCCGAGTGGAAGAGGAGATCCGCGCCGAGGTCGAACGGGCGCATCAGGTAGGGGGTCGTGAAGGTCGAGTCGACCAGGAGCGGCAGCCGCGCCGAATGGGCGATCTCTGCCACCGCCGGAACGTCGAGCACGTCGAGCCCGGGGTTGCCGAGCGTCTCGCCGAAGAGCAGCCGGGTGCCGGGCCGGATCGCCCGGCGCCACGCGTCGAGATCACGCGGATGCACGAACGTCGTCTCGACGCCGAAGCGGGGCAGGGTGTACGCGAGGAGGTTGTGCGAGCCGCCGTAGAGCGACTGGCTCGCGACGATGTGCGCGCCGGCACCGAGCAGGGTGGCGACCGCGAGATGCATCGCCGCCTGGCCGCTCGCGGTCGCGATCGCGCCGACGCCGCCCTCGAGCGCGGCGATGCGCTCCTCGAGCACCGCGTTCGTCGGATTCGAGATGCGCGAGTACAGATGGCCGGCGCGCTCCATGTTGAAGAGCGACGCCGCCTGGTCGGTGTCCTTGAAGACGTACGACGTCGTCTGGTAGATCGGCGTCGCGCGCGCGCCGAACTGCGGGTCCGGCCGCTGGCCCGCGTGCAGGCTGAGCGTGTCGAAGCGCAGAAACTTGGGTTGGGACATGAGCCGGCTCCCGCGAGAGGTCGCGCCGATTCTAGTGCGGTTCCGACGATCTCGGCGGGAGCGCGCGCGGGCGAGTGCCGGCGCCGGCCCGGAACGCCCGCCTCCAGTGCCGTTCCGACTTGCTCGGCCTAGCAACGGGGCGCGCCCGCGAACCCTGCCTGCGGTTCGTGCGCAGCTGTCGGAAATCGCTGGAACGGCACTAGTACGCCGGCGCCAGGGGCTCGGCGCTCGCCGCGCCGACGGACGAGCGGATCTGGATCCCCAGGCAGTTGACGGCGAATCCCGCCTCGGTGCGGTTCGAGACGCGGAGCGCGCGGAAGATCGCCGCGGTGTGGGCCTTCACCGTGCCCTCCGCGAGCCCGAGCTCGCGGCAGATCACCTTGTTCGGCTTGCCCTGCACGAGGAGGGCGAGCACGTCCAGCTGGCGCTTCGTGAGGTCGAGCTTCCGGTCGCGGCGCGCGAGCGCTGCGATCGCGGCCGGCGCACCGGCGGGCGCCCCGCCCGAAGGCGTGAAGAGCTGCGTCCGCAGCACTTCCGGCGGGACATACACCTCGCCGGCGAGCACCAGGCGCAGCGCGCTCAGCAGCACCGGTGGCGCCGAGCGCTTCGAGATGAACCCCATCGCCCCCCCGCGGATGGCCGCCGTTACGGTCCCGTGGTCGGTCGTGCCGGAGACCACGACGACCGGAACCGCGGGCTGCGTCGCGCGGACGCGCTCGAGCACGCTCGTGCCCTCGCCGTCCGGCAGGATCAGGTCGAGCAGGACGAGCGCGGTGTCGGGGTGGGCGGCGAGCCCGGCGAGCGCCCCGTGCAGGCTGTCGGCTTGCACGACGTCCACCCGTTGCGCGAGCGCGGGAAGGACGCCGGCAAGGCCGTCGCGCATGAGCGGGTGCGCGTCGGCGACCAGGATCCTTAGCGCCTCCTTGCCGCCGCCCGCCGGCTGCGCGCTGAACATCGGTCGTTCGGTCATGGTTCATCCCCCAATCGTCCGCAGCCGTCGCGGCGGGGCCGAGGCACGTTCCCGATCCCGGGCCGATCGCAGCGACCAGCTTTGGAGAGCAGCCTAGCGGCGCGGCGCGGCGCGAGCAGCCAACAACTACCTGGGGGGATGTGCGGTATTCACCCGGCGGCGCGGGGCGCCCGGGTCCCGATCGCGTGCCGGGGGCGTCGCCCGGACGAAAAAGGGCGCCCGTGCAGGGCACGGGCGCCGAAGGAACTCGGCCCAGGGGGAGAAGGCCGAGTCAGAGGAGCTTTGGGCGGAGGCGACTGCCCGCGTCCGCCGCCGCGCGGGCCGCGAGCCGGGTTCAGCCGATCTTCACCGGGACGTAGAGCGTCGCCTCGTCGCGCTTCACGAGCACGGCAACACTGCCCTGCGCCTTGTCCGCGAGCGCGCGGAGCTGCTCGGCGGTCGCGACCTTCTCGTTGCCGAAGGCGACGATCACGTCGCCGGGCCGGATCCCCGCGCGGGCCGCCGGGCCGTCGACCTGCTCGACCACCAATCCGGCGTCGAGGCCGCGGCTCTTCCGCTCCTCGGGCGAGAGCGGGCGGACCACCACGCCGAGCTTCGCGGGCTTCACTTCCTCGGCGGCCGCGGCGACCTTGTCGCCCGGCATCTCGCCGACGGTGACCCGCACGGTCTCGGCCGCGCGCTTGCGCCAGACCTTCAGGACGAGCGTCGTGCCCGGTTTGGTCTCGCCGACCACCCGCGGCAGATCGATCGACTGGTCGATCGCCTTGCCGTCCACCGACAGGATGACGTCGCCGACCTTCAGCCCGGCCTTCTCCGCCGGGCTGCCGGCCTCGACCGCGGAGACGAGCGCGCCCTGGGGCTTCGCCAGGCCGAACGAGTCGGCGAGGTCCTTGGTCACGCCCTGGATGGTGACCCCGATGCGACCGCGGTTGACCTTGCCGTACCTGACGAGGTCGTCCTTGATCCTCATCGCGGCGTCGATCGGGATCGCGAACGAGAGGCCCATGTAGCCGCCGGTGCGACTATAGATCTGCGAGTTGATGCCCACCACCTCGCCGGCCATGTTGAACAGCGGCCCGCCGGAGTTGCCGGGGTTGACGGCGACGTCGGTCTGGATGAACGGCACGTAGTTCTCCGACGGCAGCGCGCGATGCTTGGCGCTCACGATCCCGGCGGTCACGGTGCTCTCGAGCCCGAACGGCGAGCCGATCGCCGCGACCCACTCGCCGACCTTGAGCCGGGACGGATCGCCGATCTTCACGGTCGGCAGGTCGGTCGCTTCGATCTTGACCACCGCGACGTCGGTCCGGCGGTCGACGCCGACCACCTTCGCCTTGAGCTCGCGCTTGTCGGTGAGCCGGACCGTCACCTCGGCGGCGTCGGCGACGACGTGCGCGTTCGTCAGGATGTAGCCGTCGGGCGTGATGATGAAGCCCGAGCCGACCCCCTGGCGCGGCAGGGGCTGCGCGTCGGGCAGCGGGATCTGGAACCGCCGGAAGAACTCGTACATCGGATCGCCGGGCCTGAACGGCGGCTCGCGCTGGCCGGCGGCGGTCCGCAGCGTCGTCGTGCTGATGTTCACGACGGCGGGCCCCTGGCTCTCGACCAGCTCGGTGAAATCGGGCAGGCGCGCGGTCTGCGCGGCGCTCGTCGCCGCGGCGGCGGCCTGCGCCTTGCCCATCGGAAAGTGCTCGGCGCCCACGTAGCCGAGCGTCGCGGCTGCGGCGAAGGCCCCTGCGATCGCGAGCGCCGACGCGCGTTTCCTGGTCAGCATGGCACGCACCTCCTGCTGGTGGTTGTTGTACCCGCGCGTTGGTCCCGCCGGCCGACGCACGGGTTCCGCGCGCCAACACGCCGTTACACGCGAAACAAACTGTTACATCGGGTCCGGGGCGCGAGACCGGGTCGGGTAAGATCGGGCCGGCGTCGCCGTGCCGATGACACAACACGAACCCGCTCCGCCGCTGCGGCTCCTCGCGCGCGTGTTCGTGCCCTTCGCCTGCGGCTATTACTTCTCGTACTTCTTCCGCACCGTCAACGCCATCATCTGGCCCGATCTCGTGCGCGACATCGGCGTCGACGCAAACCACCTGGGGCTGCTCACCGGCGCGTACTTCCTCGCGTTCGCGACCTTTCAGCTGCCGCTCGGCGTGCTGCTCGACCGTTTCGGTCCGCGCCGCGTGAACGCCGGCCTGCTGGTCGTCGCCGCGTCCGGCGCCGTCGTCTTCGGCGCGAGCGACACGCTCGCGTGGCTGATCGTCGGCCGCGCGCTGATCGGCCTCGGCGTGTCCGGCTGCCTCATGGCGAGCATGAAGGCGTTCTCGCTCTGGTTCCCGATGTCGCGCTTCGCCACGCTCAACGGCTGGCTCCTCGCGGCGGGCGGCCTCGGCGCGCTCTCGGCGTCGGCGCCGGTCGAGGCGCTGCTCGCGCTCACCGACTGGCGCGGCGTCTTCGACGGGCTGGCCGCGTTCACGTTCGCGACCGCCATGATGATCTTCTTCGTCGTGCCCGAGCGCGACGCGGGCCCCGCGCGGGCGAGCGTCCGGGAGCTCGTCCGCGGCTTCGGCACGATCTACCGCGATCCGGTCTTCTGGCGCGTCGCGGGGGTGAGCATGACGGGCCACGCCGCGTTCCTCGCGACGCAGGGACTGTGGGTCGCCCCGTGGCTGCGCGACGTCGCCGGCTTCGACCGCGCCGGCGTCGCCGGGCTGCTGTTCGGGATGGCGATCCTCACGACGATCGGATTCGCGTCCACGGGAACGATCAGCGACGCGCTCGCGAAGCGGGGGGTCGCGCCGCTCGGGATCTTCAAGCTCGGGGCGGTCGCGAGCGTGATCCTCATGGCGAGCTTCGCCCTCGGCGTCACCGGGGCGGCGGCGCTCACCTGGAGCCTGTACGCGTTTCTCGCGCCGATCGCGACGCTCTCGTACGCGATTCTCACCAAGCGCTACGACCGCGCGCTCGTCGGGCGGGTGAACACCGCGGTCAACGTGCTGGTGTTCGTCGCCGCGTTCGCGGCGCAGTGGGGCATGGGGGCGATCATCGGCCTGTGGACGCCCGAGGCGGGGCGCTATCCGCTCCCCGCCTACAGCGCCGCTTTCGGCACCATCGTTCTGCTGCACGCGCTGGCGCTGCTGCCGCTCGCCACGTTGCGCGAGGTCGGGCCGCGTTAGCGCTATGATCTGCGCCTCACCCCCGACCCCTCTCCCGCCGACGCGGGGCAGAGGGGGCGATCACTCGCGATGAGCAAGGCGTTCACCAGGGAACCCGACGCGCCGGACGCGGACGAGGTCGAGCCCGACCAGGCCCTCGACGAGCCGCTCGCCAAGAACTACATCACCCCGGCGGGCCATCGGCGGCTCAGGGACGAGCTCGCCCGGCTCTGGGAGATCGAGCGGCCGAAGCTCGTCGAGACGGTCGCGTGGGCCGCGGCCAACGGCGACCGCTCGGAGAACGCCGACTACACCTACGGCAAGCGGCGGCTGCGCGAGGTGGATCGCCGGATCCGGTTCCTGTCGAAGCGCCTCGAGATCGCCGAGGTCGTCGACAACGCCGGCCAGGACCACGAGCAGGCGTTCTTCGGCGCGACGGTCACCTATGTCGACCGATCGGGGCAGGAGCGGACGGTCAGCATCGTCGGCGTCGACGAGGTCGACCCGGCCCGCGGCCGGGTGTCGTGGATCTCGCCGATCGCCAAGGCGTTGCTGAAGGCGCGCGTGGGAGACGCCGTGACGGTGCGGACGCCGGCGGGCGCCGAGGAAGTCGAGGTGATCGCGATCCGGTACGACCCGCTGGCGTAGGCGGACGCGACGTTCCCCTCTCCGGCGCCGACGAGCGCGGGAGAGGGGCCCGGGTGAGGGTTACTGTTCCGCCCGCCGCACCGCGGAGGTCCGGCCCGCCGCCGGCTTGAAGTCGCCGGCCTTCACCACCGAGAGCTTGCCGAGGTGGAGATGCCGGCGCAGGGCATCGCGCACCTCGGCCGGCGTGAGCTCCGCGATCCGCTTCTCGAACGCGATGTCCCAGGCGAGCGTGCGGTCGATGACGCTGTAGCCGGCGAGGCGGCCGGCGAGCCCGGCGTCCGAGTTCCGCGCGAGCTTGCGCGCGTGCAGCAGGCTGCGGCGCGCGTCCTCGACCTCCTGGGCGCCGAACCCCTCCTCGAGCGCGCGCCGGAGCTCCTCCCGGATCACCACCTCCACGCGCGGACGGTTCTGCGGCGCGAAGATCGCGTAGACGCCGAACTCCCCCGCCTCGTCCTGCGAGCTGGCGGTGAGCCACGAGCCCACGCTGTACGAGAGTCCCTCCTGCTCCCGGATGCGGCGCGCGAGGCGCGCGTCGGAGGAGCCGCCCAGCAGGTAGTTGCCGAGCGCCAGCGCCGGGTAGTCGGGATGGTCGTCGCGGAGCTTGAGGTTGAGGCCGGCGCGGAAGACCGCGTTCGCCTTGTCGGGGGTCTCGATGACGTGGTCGAGCGGCTGGACTTCGAAGTAGCGCGCGGGGATGCGCCGGTACGGTCGCGGGCTCTTCCAGTCGCCGAAGAGCGTCTCGGCGAGCCGCGTCAGCTCCTCGGGGTCGAAATCGCCGACCACCGCGAGCTCGCTGTGCGAGGCGCCGAAGAGCTCGCGATGGCAGCGCCGCGCCTCCTCGAGGCTCACCGACTTGAGGCGGTCGGCGCGCTCCTCGAGCGTCGGGGTGTACTCCCAGTGCTCGGGCGGGTAGGGATGCAGGTGGCGCCCGATCGACAGGCTGGCGAGCGACTGCGGATCGGTGCGCTGCGAATCGACGCTCATCAGCGCCTGGTGCTTCGCCTGCTCGAACTCGCCCTCCGGGAACGCCGGATCGCGGAGCATCTCCGCGGCGAGCGCGAGCGCGGCCGGCAGGTTCTGCCGCAAGGTCTGGATCGTGGCGCCGTCGCCGCCGACGCTGACGCTCGCACGCAGCCGGTCGAGCTCGTCGCGCAGCTGCTCGCGCGTGCGCTTCTGCGTGCCGCGCGAGAGCATCGCGCTCGCCATCGAGCACGCCGCGCTCCGACCGGTCTTGCTCGCCTCGTCGCCCCACCGCAGCGAGAGCTGCGCCACCACCGTGCCGCCGCGGGTCTTCTTCGGCAGCAGCGCGAGCTTCATGCCCGACGGCAGCTGCCGGCGGAGGACCCGGCTCTCGATGTTCTCGGGGGTCGGATCGAACGCCTCGCCGGCGGCGACCTCGGTCGCGCCGGCGAAGTCGCGCAGCTGCACGGCGAGTTCGGGCGCCGCCGGAATCGCCACCCGCTCGGGCTGCGGGGTCGGATGGAACAGCCCGAGCGTGCGGTTCGCCGACCTCAGGTAGGCGGTGGCGACGCGCTGCACGTCCTCCCGCTTCACCTTGTCGAGCCGGTCCCGATACAGGAACAGCAGCCGCCAGTCGCCGATCGCGACCATTTCGGAGAGGGTGAGCGCGACCGAGCGGGTGTTCGTCAGCAGTTGCTCCACATCGCCCTTGAGCTTGGTGCGCGCGCGCTCCACTTCCTCCTCGGTGACCGGATTCGCGGCGAAGCCTTCCAGGGTGGCGAGCAGCGTGTCGCGCGCCGCCTCGAGCGAGGCATCCCGGCGCACCGCCGCGCCGAAGTACACCGACCCGGGCTCGCGCGTCTGGCGCTCCGCGCCGAAGACGGCGGCGGCCTTGCCGGTCGCGACGAGCGCCTTGTGCAGCCGTCCCGAGGGCTGCGCGATGAGGATCTGGGTGAGGAGGTCGACGGCGACGAAGTCGGGGTGCCCGCCCGACGGGATGTGGTACATCGCGTTCGCCAGCTGCACCTCGCCGACGCGCCGCAGGACCACCGTGCGCTCGCCGTCCTGCGGGGGTTCGACCGTATACGTCGTCACCAGCCGCCGGCTCGGCTTCGGGATGGCGCCGAACGTCCGCGCGATCGCCGCGAGCGCGCGCGCCGCGTCGAATCTTCCGGCCACCACCAGCACCGCGTTGTCGGGCTGGTAGTAGTGGCGGTAGAAGGCCTGCAGCCGCTCGATCGGCACGTTCTCGATGTCCGACAGCGTGCCGATCACCGAGCGGCCGTAGTTGTGCCAGAGGTAGGCGGCGGCGTTCATCCGCTCGCGCAGCAGCCCGAACGGGCTGTTCTGCCCGGCCTCGAACTCGTTGCGCACGACCGTCATCTCGCTGTCCAGGTCCTGGCGCGAGACCTTGGCGTTGACCATCCGGTCGGCCTCGAGGTCGAGCACGAAGGCGAGCAGCTCGTCGGACGCCGGGAAGGTCTCGAAATAGTTGGTGCGGTCGAAAGAGGTCGTGCCGTTGTAGCGCGCGCCGCGCTTCAGGAGCTCGCTCTTCGGGCTCGCGAAGCGCGGCGTGCCCTTGAACAGCATGTGCTCGAGCAGGTGCGCCATCCCGCGCTCGCCGTAGCTCTCGTGGCGCGAGCCCACCAGATAGGTGATGTTGACCGTGATCGTGTCCTGCGAGGGGTCGGGGAGGAGCAGGACCTTGAGCCCGTTCTGGAGGTTGTACTCGCTGATGCCGCCCATCGACGGGCCGCGGGCGATCCCCTCCGGCAGCGACTGTGCGGCCGCGCTCGGCGCGACCAGGACGAGGAGCGCGGCGAGGCGCGCTCGGCTGAGAAGCGACATCGTTGCCCTCTACCCTCTTGTTGCGGCCGGTCCCGGCGCCGGCCGCGCGAAAGCGGCCGGGGATACCGGCCGAAACGGTATTGTATCTAGCCCCATCGGCGGCTGGCGAGCAAGGAAAGGTTCCACGGGCCCGCCGGACCCGGCGCGGCGGCCGCCGGGGCTTGATCTCGGGCCCCGTCGCCCTCACTTTCGGCGCGGGCAAGCGCGGGGAGACGCAAGCAGATGCCGGCCGCCGTCAAGCAGACGCTCGGCTTCCAGGCCGAGGTCAAGCAGCTCCTGCACCTCATGGTGCACTCCCTGTACAGCAACAAGGAGATCTTCCTCCGGGAGCTCGTCTCGAACGCGTCCGACGCGTGCGACAAGCTGCGCTTCGAAGCGATCTCGGACCCGGCCCGGTACGAGTCCGACCCGGACCTCCGGATCCGGGTCGCGTTCGACAAGGACGCGCGCACCATCACCGTCTCGGACAACGGCGTGGGCATGTCGCGCGACGAGGTCGTCGCCAACATCGGCACCATCGCGAAATCGGGCACGCGCGAATTCCTCGCCTCGCTCACCGGCGACCAGGCGCGCGACGCCCGCCTGATCGGCCAGTTCGGGGTCGGCTTCTACTCGTCGTTCATAGTCGCGGACCGGGTCACGATCCTGACGCGCCGGGCGGGGCTCGCTCCGGAGGAGGGGGTGCGCTGGGAGTCCGACGGGACCGGCGAGTACACGGTCGAGACCGTCGAGAAGCGGACACGCGGCACCGACGTCGTCCTCGGCCTGCGCGCGGGCGAGGACGAGCTCCTCGCCGACCTCCGGCTGAAGGCGCTCCTGCGGAAGTACTCCGACCACATCGCGATCCCGATCGTGATGCAGAAGCTCGAGTGGTCGGAGGAGCGCAAGGCGATGGTCGCGACCGGGCTCGAGGAGACGGTCAACCAGGCGGCCGCGCTGTGGGCGCGGCCGAAGGCCGAGATCACCGACGAGCAGTACCAGGAGTTCTACAAGCACGTCGCGCACGACTTCGACCCGCCGCTCGCGTGGAGCCACCACCGCGTCGAGGGGCGCCAGGAGTACGTGCAGCTGCTCTACCTGCCGTCGCGCGCGCCGTTCGACCTCTGGGATCGGCGCGAGCGCCGCGGCGTGAAGCTGTACGTGCGGCGGGTCTTCGTCATGGACGACGTCGGCGAGCTCGCGCCGGCTTACCTGCGCTTCGTGCGCGGGGTGATCGACTCGAACGACCTGCCGCTCAACATCTCGCGCGAGATGCTGCAGGAGAGCCGCGACGTCGAGGCGATCCGCGCCGGGTCCGCGCGGCGCGTGCTCGCGCTGCTCGAGGACCTCGCCGCGAAGGAGCCCGAGAAGTACGCGACCTTCTGGAAGGAATTCGGGCGGGTGCTCAAGGAAGGCGTCGGCGAGGACGCCGGCAACCGCGAGCGCGTCGCCAAGCTCGTCCGCTTCGCCTCGACGCACAAGGACACCGACGCGCAGGACGTCGCCCTCGACGCTTACGTGTCGCGCATGAAGGACGGCCAGGACAGGATCTACTACGTGACCGCCGACTCGTTCCTGGCGGCGAAGTCGAGCCCGCACCTGGAAGTGTTCCGCAAGAAGGGCATCGAGGTGCTGCTGATGTTCGACCGCGTCGACGAGTGGGTCGTCGCCCATCTCGCGGAGTTCGCGGGCAAGCCGCTCGTCTCGGTGACCCGCGGCGATCTCGACCTCGGGGCGCTCGCGAGCGAGGCCGAGCGGGACGAGGGCCGGAAGCAGGCCGACGCCTACCGCGAGCTCGTCGAGCGCATCCGGCGGACGCTGGGCGAAAGGGTGAAGGACGTCCGGGTCACCGCGCGGCTCACGGCGTCACCGGCCTGCCTCGTCGTGGACGCGCACGACCCCGGCGCCAACCTTCAGCGCATCCTGCGCTCGGTCGGGCAGGACGTGCCGCGCTTCCAGCCGATCCTCGAGGTGAACCCGGACCATCCGCTGGTCCAGCGGCTGAAGTACGAGGACAAGCGGTTCGCCGAATGGGCCGAGCTCCTCCTCGATCAGGCGCTGCTCGCCGAGGGCGGGCAGCTCGACGACCCCGCCGGGTTCGTGCGGCGGCTGAACGAGCTGATGCTCGAGCTCGCCGGGGGCGGCGCGCGGATCTGGACGCCGAGCTAAGGGATTGAAACCGCAGATGAACGCAGATCAGCGCCGACGGCGTTGCGCCGCGTTCGTCCGGTTCCTGCTTCGCTAGAGCTGCCCGAGCATCGTCTCGGCGCCCGACACCTCGAACTTGCCGGGGTTCTCGAGGTTCAGCTTCTTGACGACGCCGTCCTCGACGAGCATCGAGTAGCGCGCCGAGCGCACGCCCATGTTGCGGGGGGTGAGATCGAGCTCGAGGCCGAGCTTCTTGGTGTACTCGCCGTTCCCATCGGCCAGCATGCGGACCTTGCCCTGCGCCTTCTGGTCGCGCATCCAGCTCGCCATCACGAACGCGTCGTTCACGGAGATGCACCAGATCTCGTCCACGCCCTTCTTCTTGAGGGTGTCGAAGTTCTCGAGATAGCTCGGCACGTGCTTCGCCGAGCAGGTCGGGGTGAAGGCGCCCGGCAGGCCGAAGATCACGAGCTTCTTGCCCTTGACGAGGTCCCCGACCTTGAGGTCCGTGGGGTTGACCGGGCAGCTCTGCGCATCGAACTCGACGCATTCGGTGAGCCGCCCGTCGGGGAGGCGGTCGCCGACCTTGATCGCCATGGGAAATCTCCTGGGGTTGCAGTATCGGGGAGGCGGCAGGATGGCCGACTTCCCGGCCGAAGTCAAAAGCGTCACGCGCCCGCGCCGCAAGGCCATTGAGCCACCAAGGTTTCGTGGCTATATTGACGCGTTTCGCTCGAGGACGCCCCCAGGTGCCGGTCGCCGCAGTCGCCAACGAGGAACGCCGTCTCACGCTGGCCGAGGTCGTCAAGGAGATCGTCGCCGACGGGCTGGTCCCGCGGGACGATGCCGAACGCCTGGTCGCCGACCGCCGCGCCTACCGCGCGGGGGCCCAGCATCCCCTGGTGGTGATCGCCGAGCAGAAGTGGCGCTCGGCGCAGCCGCCGCACAAGCTGCTCACGCTCGAGGCGCTCACCGAGTGGTACGCGCCGAAGGTCGCGCTCGCCTACTTCCACATCGACCCGCTGAAGATCAACTTCGCGGCGGTCACCGAGCTCATGTCGAGCGCCTACGCCGAGCGGTTCAAGATCCTGCCGGTCGAGGCCGGCCCGAAGAAGGCGGTGATCGCGACCGCCGAGCCCCACGTGCGCGAATGGGAGGGCGAGCTCCAGCGCATCCACCGTGTCGACATCGAGCGGGTGTTCGCGAACCCGCTCGACATCCAGCGCTACATCGTCGAGTTCTACAACCTCGCGCGCTCGGTCAAGAAGGCGACCGGCGTGGCCGAGGCGCGCTCGAGCCTGTCGAACTTCGAACAGCTGGTCGAGCTCGGCAAGTCGAACCGCCAGCTCGACGCGAACGACCAGCACATCGTCAGCATCGTCGACTGGCTCTGGCAATATGCCTTTGACCAGCGCGCGAGCGACATCCACATCGAGCCGCGGCGCGAGGTGGGGCTGGTGCGGTTCCGCATCGACGGCGTGCTGCACAACGTCTACCAGCTGCCGTCCCCGGTGATCGCGGCGATGACGAGCCGCATCAAGATCCTCGGGCGGATGGACGTCGTCGAGAAGCGGCGTCCGCAGGACGGGCGCATCAAGACCCGCACCGCCGACGGGGTGGAGGTGGAGCTGCGGCTCTCGACGCTGCCGACGGCGTTCGGCGAGAAGCTCGTGATGCGGATCTTCGATCCCGAGGTGCTGGTCAAGGATCTCACCGAGCTCGGCTTCTCGGACGAGGACAAGGGTCGTTGGAACGAGATGACGGCGCGGCCGCACGGCATCATCCTCGTCACCGGCCCGACGGGCTCGGGCAAGACGACGACCCTCTACTCCACGCTCAAGAACCTCGCCACGCCCGAGGTGAACGTCTGCACGATCGAGGACCCGATCGAGATGATCGAGCCCGCGTTCAACCAGATGCAGGTGCAGACCGCGATCGAGCTCAGCTTCGCGGAAGGGGTGCGGGCGCTCATGCGCCAGGACCCCGACATCATCATGGTCGGCGAGATCCGCGACCTCGAGACCGCCGAGATGGCGATCCAGGCGTCGCTCACCGGGCACCTCGTGCTCTCCACCCTGCACACCAACGACTCGGCGAGCGCGGTCACGCGGCTGCTCGATCTCGGCGTGCCGGCGTACCTGCTCAACGCCACGGTGCTCGGGGTCATGGCGCAGCGGCTCGTGCGGACGCTCTGCCCGCACTGCAAGCACAAGGTCCCGTTCGGCGACGGGCGGTCGGACGACGTCTCCTGGGAGGAGCTCGTCGCGCCGTGGAAGTCGCGGCGGCCGCATCACGTGTACCGGCCGGTCGGCTGCCTCGAGTGCCGGATGACCGGCTACCGCGGGCGCACCGGGATCTACGAGGTGATGCTGCTCTCGCCGGGCATCAAGCGCCTGGTGAGCTCGCAGCCGGAGCTCGGGAAGATCCGCGAGCAGGCCTACAAGGAAGGCATGAAATCCTTGCGCATCAGCGGCGCCATGAAGGTGGCGACCGGGGCGACGACCTTCGACGAGGTCCTGAAGGTCGCGCCGCCGCATCTGCACGAGGGCGCCTAGCGGGGATGGGGAACGGGGGAGGAGGGATGGGAAAACCCCATCCGCACCGCCCCGATCCCATTCCCCATCTCCCATCCTTCATCCCCGACCCGATGCAGGCCGTCCTAGTCGATCTCGCCAGGCACGTCGGCCTCGCCGCCGGGTACTTCGTCGCGGCGAAGCTCGGGCTCGCGGCCGCCTTCGTTCACCCCGCCGTGACGCTGGTGTCGCCGGCGTCCGGGGTCGCGCTCGCCGCGCTGGTGCTGATGGGGCTGCGGTTCTTTCCCGCCGTGACCGTCGGGGCGCTGCTCGTCGCGCTGACCGAGGCCGTGCCGCCCGTCGCGGCGGCGGCAATGGCGCTCGGCAGCACCCTGGCCCCCCTGGCCGGGGCCTGGCTGCTCACCCGCACGCGGGACTTCGAGCCGACGCTCGCCCGGGTCCGGGACGTGCTGCAGCTCGTCTTCCCCGCGGCCATCGGCACGCCGGTGATCGCCGCGGCGATCGGCACGGCGGCGCTCGCGCAAGCCGGCCTCGTCGAGTCGGACCGGATCCTCCGCGTCGGGCTCGCGTGGTGGGCCGGCGACGCCCAGGGGGTGCTGCTCTTCGCGCCGCTGCTGTTCGCATGGCGGCGCGCCCCCCGGCCGGACCTCCGCGTCGCGCAGGCGCTCGCGCACGCCGCGCTGATCGCCGCGGTGCTGCTCGTGGGCGCGCTGGTGCTGGAGAGCAACCTCGAGTACGCGAGCGTCGGGTTCCTCGCCGCGCTGCTCGTCTTCCCGCTCGCGGTGTGGCCAGCGGTGCGCTTCCCGATGCGCGAGATCGCCACGTTCAACGTCGCGCTGACGGCGCTGTGCGTCGCCGGCCAGTGGCTCGACGTCGGCCCGTTCGCCTCCGGGCGCGAGGTCGCCGCCGGGCTGGTGGCGATGCACGGCCTCCTCGGCTCGGTGATGCTGACGACGCTCCTCCTCTGCGCGCTCAGCACCGAGCGGCGCGACGCCGCCGAGCGGCTGCGCGCGAGCGAGGCGCGCTTCCGGAGCCTCACCAACCTGTCGGTCGACTGGTACTGGGAGCAGGACGAGGAGCTGCGCTTCACCTATCTCTCGGCCGGCTTCCAGCTCACGAGCCGGCTCGACGCCGTCGAGTACATCGGGAAGCGCCGCTGGGAGCTGCCGCACGAAGGGCTGGACTCGCCCGCGTGGGCCGAGCATCGCCGCCTGGTCGAGGCCCAGCAGCCGTTCCGCGACTTCCTGCTGGCGCGGCGCGCGCCCGACGGCAGGCTCCGGTACGTGCTGACGAGCGGCGAGCCGGTCTTCGACGAGGCCGGCCGGTTCCGCGGCTACCGCGGGATCGGCCGCGACGTCACCGCGCAGAACGAGGCCGAGCGCGAGCTGCGCGAGTCGCGGGAGCTGTTCGCGCACATCTTCGGCGCGAGCCCCAGCCCGATGCTGATCACCCGCCTCGACGACCACCGGGTCCTGGAGGTGAACGCGGCGTGGCTCGGCTTCTTCGGGCGCGGGCGCGAGGAGGTCGTCGGGCAGACGCTGGACCGCGTCGACGCGCTCGTCCACGGCGCCGACCGGTCGCGGATCCAAGCGCTCCTCGCCGCGCGCGGGGCGGTGCGCAACTTCGAGCTCGCGGTGCGGGCGCGGGGTGGCGAGCTGCGCGAGGTGCTCTACTCGGGGCAGCTCGTCGAGCTCGCGGGCAGCCGCTGCGCGATCGCGACGCTCACCGACGTCACCGAGCGCAACCGCGCGCTCGTCGAGCTGCGCGCCTCGCGCGAGCGGCTCGAGCGGATGTTCCGGGGAAGCCCGCTGCCGATCGCGATCTCGGGGGTCGCGGAAGGCACCGTGATCGACGTGAACGACGCCTGGACGCGGGCGTTCGGCTACGCGCGCGAGGAGCTCCTCGGCCGCAGCTTCGTCGACCTCGGCCTGTGGGTCGAGCTCGACGCGCGGCGCAAGCTCCGCGATCAGCTCCTCGCCCACGGCTCGGTCCGCAACTACGAGTGCCGCTGGCGGAAGAAGTCCGGCGAGGTCGCCGACGTGCTGCTCTCGGGAGACCTGCTCGAGCTCGACGGCGAGCAGGTCGTGCTTTCGACCGGGCTCGAGGTCACCGAGCGCAAGCGCGCCGAGGCGCGGCTGCGCGAGTCCGAGGCCCGGTTCGTGAAGATCTTCCAGTCGAGCCCGGTGCCGGTCGTGATTACCCGGCTCGCCGACGGCCGCTATCTCGAGGTGAACGACGCGTGGGCGAAATGGTCCGGCTGGTCGCGCGAGGACGCGATCGGGAAGACCTCGATCGACCTCAACATCTGGGCGCAGGCCGAGGACCGGGAGCAGTTCGCGCACGTGCTGCGCAGCGGCGTGGCGGTGCGCAACATGGAGAGCCGGCTCCGCAAGCGCTCCGGCGAGCTCGCCGAGGTGCTCGCCTCGGCGGAGGTGATCGAGCTCGACGGCGAGGCCTGTGTCGTCAGCTCGCTGATGGACATCACCGAGCGCAAGGCCGCCGAGCGCCAGCTGCGCGACTCGGAGCGGCGCTTCCGCGACTTCGCCGAGGCGGCGGGCGAGTACGTCTGGGAGATCGACGTCGACGGCCGCTACACCTACCTCTCGCGCCGGGCCGAGCAGGTGCTCGGCTACGCGCCGGAGGAGCTCTACGGGCGCCGGCCGTACGAGCTGATGCCGGCGGGCGAGCAGGAGCGGCTGCGCGACTGGTACGCGGAGACCATGCAGACGCGCGCGGCGTTCCGCAACGTCGAGCAGCGCATCCTCACCCGCCCGGGAAGCCAGGTGTGGCAGCTCGTGAGCGGGGTGCCCATCGTCGACGGCGAAGGACGCTTCATCGGCTATCGCGGAACGGCGCTCGACATCACCGAGCGCAAGCAGGCGGAGGCGCGGATCGCCGAGCTCGCCACGCGCGACCCGCTCACCGGGCTCCCGAACCGGCTGCTGCTCTCCGACCGCCTCGCCCGCGGCATCGCGAGCGCGCAGCGCGAGGGCGGGCTGCTCGCGGTGATGTTCATCGACCTCGATCACTTCAAGCGGATCAACGACACGCTCGGCCACGAGATCGGCGACCTGCTGCTGCGCGAGGTCGCGAAGCGCATCGGCGGGGTGCTGCGGAAGGGCGACACGCTGTCGCGCCTCGGCGGCGACGAGTTCGTCGTCGTGCTCGAGGGCATGAAGGCGGCCGAGGACGCCGGGCAGGTCGCGCGGAAGCTGATCGACGCGCTGTCGCAGCCGTACGACCTCGAGGGACACACGCTCAACACCTCGGCGAGCGTCGGCATCGCCATCTACCCCGGCGACGGGACCGAGGCGACGACGCTCATGCGCCACGCCGACACCGCGATGTACGTCGCGAAGTCGAGCGGGCGCAAGAACTACCAGTTCTTCTCGGCCGAGATGAACATCCGCGCGACCGAGCGGCTGCGGCTGGAAGCGGCGCTGCGCGGCGCGGTCGAGCGCGGGGAGCTGCGCGTGTACTACCAGCCGCGCACCGACGTCGCGGCCGAGACGCTGACCGGCGCCGAGGCGCTGCTGCGCTGGCAGCACCCGGAGCACGGGATGCTCACCGCCGGACGCTTCCTGCCGCTCGTCGAGGAGACCGGCCTCATCCACTCGATCGGCGAGTGGGTGCTGCAGAGCGCCGTCGACCAGGCGCAGGCGTGGCACGCGCTCCACGGCCCGGCGTTCGCGATCTCGGTGAACATCTCGCCGAAGCAGTTCAACCGCGCGTTGCTCGGCCGCGTGCGCGGCGCCCTCGACGCGAGCGGGTTCGACCCGAAGATGCTCGAGCTCGAGGTGACCGAGGGGGCGCTCGCCCGCAGCCCGGAGGAGGCGCGCGCGGTGCTCGGGGGGCTGCGCAACCTCGGGGTGCGGGTGGTGATCGACGACTTCGGCACCGGCTACTCGTCGATGAGCCAGCTGCGCCGCTTCGCGATCGACGGCATCAAGATCGACCGGTCGTTCGTGCGCGGCATGAGCACGAACCCCGACGACCGCATCGTGGTGAAGGCCATGATCGACATGGCGCGGAGCCTGCGCATCAACACCATCGCCGAGGGCGTCGAGACCCACGCCGAGCTCGATCTGCTGCGCTCGATGGGCTGCGAGGAGTACTCGGGCCATCTGCTCGCCGAGCCGGGGACCTCCGGCGAGTTCGAGCGGCGGTGGCTGCGGCCGGGGAACGTGCTCGCGCTGCGGCCGCGGCGCTGACTGACGACCGCAACCGCAGCTGAACGCCGATAACGGCTTGCGGTTCTTTCTGCGTTAACCTGCGTTCCGCTGCGGTTTCATCTTGCGGCGCACCATGCGCCGTCGAGCCGAGCCCGGCGCGGAACGCCGTCGCCGATTCGCGCGTTGCCTAGCTCCGGCGCCTTGGCCTATTCTCCCGTGGGACAGGTCGGGGCCGAACCGGCCCGCCGTCCGGCAGCCGACAGGAGGAGGAGCGCCATGAGCCGTCCAAGCGGTACCCGCTGTTTTCTGGTTGCCGGCGTCGCGCTGGCGTCGGCCCTCTTCGCCTCCGGCGCCGCCGGGCAGGCGGCGGATCTGACGCCGCAGGAGAGGGCGCTGATCGCGGCCGCCAAGAAGGAAGGCGAGGTCACGATCCTGAATCCGCTGTTCAGCGACGAGACCGGCCAGCGCCTGAGCGAGGGCTTCGTCAAGCGCTACGGCCTGGGGCCCGATTTCAAGGTCAACAACCTCCGCAAGGGGACCGGGCAGACCGTCGCCCAGGTGCGCCAGGAGATCAAGGCCGGCCGGTTCACCGTCGACATCCTCCTGGTGAGCGCGCCCGCGTTCTTCGACGAGGCGGCGAAGCGCGACGCGTTCGAGAAGCTCGACAGCGCGCACTGGAAGAACCACGAAGCGCTCGCGCGGAAGGCGGGCCAGTACTTCAACTATCCCTACGTCGTGGTGCCGCTCGCGTACACGTTCCAGCCGGTGTGGAACATCTCCTGCCCGGGGATGGCGAACTTCAAGGTCGACTCCTACGCCGACACCATCGGGCCGGCGCTCAAGGGCAAGACGATCGCCTCCGACATCACCAAGAGCATCACCTACACCAACACCGCGCTCTCGCTGATGGAGGCCGGCTTCGACATGAAGTCGTTCTGGGGCAAGCTGAAGGCGACCGAGCCGATCGTCGAGTTCCGCACCGAGCCGAAGATGCAGATGGTGGTCTCCTGCGAGCGGCCGTTCGACATGTGGAACCTGTCCGGCCGCGTCTATCAGAACGTGCTCAAGAAGCCCGAGCTCGCCAACGTGCTCCGGGTCGGCTACTACAAGGAAGGCCAGGTCATGCTCGGCAACCAGGCCGGCGTGCTCAAGGGCGCCCCGCATCCCAACGCCGGCCGGCTGCTGGTCGAGTTCCTCCTGAGCAAGGAGGGCACCGACATCGTGGTCGAGACCGAGGCGACCTACTCGTTCATGCAGGGCTACACGCCGCCGGCCAAGGCGAAGCCGTACCTGCTCGACCTGAGCCAGCACAAGCTGCTCGGGCTCAAGGACTGGGTCGCCGCCGACGACCGGGTCAAGTCGGTGCGCGACGACTGGATCACCACGTTCAAGTAGTCCCGCCCGGTCGTCCGCGTCCGGGCCCGGCGCCGGCCGGGCCCGCGCCAAGTCGCCCGAACGCATGAGCAGCCCCCAGGCGGCGTTGGGAACCCTCGCGCCGGCGCGGGCGCCGAGCCGCTGGCGGAGCCTCGTCACGCAGGAGTCGGTGGCCACGCTCGCGGCGAGCCTGGTCGTCGCCGCGGCGGTCCTGCTGCCGCTCGCCACCCTGATCGTGAGCAGCTTCCTCGTGATGGACCGCTCGGGGTTCGACGCGCACTGGGGGCTCGACAACTACCGCGCGCTCGTCTTCGACCGGATCATCCCCAAGGCGTTCGTCAACACGCTCGTCATCAGCACCGGCGCGACGGTGCTCGCGACCGTGCTCGGGGTCTCGCTCGCGTGGATCAACGCGCGCACCAACTGTCCGTGGCGCGAGGGCCTCGAGCCCTTCAACCTCATCCCGTTCTTCCTCAGCCCGTTCGTGGGCGCGATCGCCTGGCACAACCTGGCGGCGCCGAAGACCGGTCTCCTCAACGCCTGGGCGCGCGACTATCTCGGCGTCCAGGGCCATCTCCTCAACGTCGACAACATCTACGGCGTCATCTGGGTGACGGGGATCTTCTTCACCCCGCTCGTCTATCTGTTCGTGGTGGGCTCGCTGCGGCGCATGGACCCCGCGCTCGAGGACAGCGCGCGCACCACCGGCGCCGGCCTGCTGCGCACCACGCTGACGGTGACGCTGCCGCTCGTGCTGCCCGGCATCCTGTCCGGAGCGATCATCGTCTTCGTCACGAGCGCGGGCGAGTTCGGCGTGCCGTTCAAGCTCGGCGCGCCGTACGGCTGGGAGACGCTCACCACCCAGATCTTCTCCAAGGCGGTGGGCGACGACGCCAACCACTATCTGGGCGCGACCATGGCCATGGCGCTCGGCGCGATCACCGCGGTGTTCGTCTGGATCCAGCAGCGCGTGATCGCGCCGCGCGCGTTCACCACCGTGACCGGCAAGGGCTTCCGCCCGAACGTCGTCGATCTGGGCGGGTGGAAGTGGGTCGCGCTCGGCTACAACCTCGTGTTCATCCTGGTCGCGGTCGTGCTGCCGATCCTGTGCCTGTTCGTGGTCAGCCTGCATCCGGTGTGGGAGGGCGGGATCATCCCGCGCGACATGTCGTTCCGGAACTACCAGAAGGTGCTCTTCTTCTGGAGCCCGGACAGCATCCAGGCGGCGACCAACGGCATCTTCAATAGCTTCATCCTCGCCTTCGCCGGGGCGTCGATCGCCATGGTGCTGTCGCTGGTGGTGAGCTACATGATCCACCGCACCAAGGGCTTCGGCTCGCGGCTGCTCGATTTCCTGTGCGTGGTGCCGATCGGCTTCCCGGGGATCGTGCTCGCGATGGGCGTGCTGGTGGTCTACATCAAGACGCCGATCTACGCGACGCTGTGGATCCTGCTCCTCGGCTACATCACGCGCTTCTTCCCCTACGGGCAGCGCAACGTCTCGGCGGTGATGCTCGCGATCTCCGAGGAGCTCGACCAGAGCTCGCGCATGGCCGGCGCCTCCTGGCTCACGACGCTGCGACGGATCACGATTCCGCTGCTCAAGCCCGGCATCTTCGCCGGCTGGCTGCTGCTGTTCATCATCTTCCTACGCGAGCTTTCGATCTCGATCATCCTCTACACCACCGGCACCGAGACGCTGTCGGTCGGCGTCTACTACCTCGTGAACTTCGAGAACGAGCCGTTGACGGCGGCGCTCTCGATCGCGCAGACCGTGGTGCTGCTCGCCTGCGTGGTCCTCTTCCGGCGGATCGCCGGACGCGAGGCGCTGACCGCATGACGGTGGTGAACGCCGCCGGGACGGTGGCCGCCGCCGGCGCCGCTCCGTATCTGGAGGTGCGGGGGCTGGTGAAGACGTTCGGCGCCGACCGCGCGGTGGACGACATCTCGTTCACCGTCCCGAAGGGCAAGTTCCTCACGCTGCTCGGACCCTCGGGCTGCGGCAAGACCACGACGCTGATGTCCATCGCCGGCCTGCATCGCCTGGACGCCGGGGACATCCGGGTCGGCGGCACCGTCTTCACGTCGGTGGCCGACGGGCTGTTCCTGCCCCCGGAGAAGCGCGACATCGGGATGGTGTTCCAGAGCTATGCCATCTGGCCGCACATGACGGTCGCCGAGAACGTCGCCTACCCGCTCGCGATCCGCAAGCTCGACCGCGCCGAGATCGACGCGCGGGTGGACGAGGTGCTGCGGCTCGTGGGCCTCGCCGCGATGGCCGGCAAGCTCGCCACCCAGCTCTCGGGCGGCCAGCAGCAGCGCGCGGCGCTCGCGCGGGCCATCGTCTTCCGGCCCCGGCTGCTGCTCTTCGACGAGCCGCTCTCCAACCTCGACCTGAAGCTGCGCGAGCAGATGCGCGTCGAGCTGAAGCGGATCCAGCGCGAGGTGGGCATCACCTCGGTGTACGTCACCCACGACCAGGCCGAGGCGCTCGTCATGAGCGACGAGATCATCGTCATGAGCAAAGGCCGCATCGAGCAGCGGGGCGGCCCGCACGATATCTACGCGCGCCCGTTGAACCGCTACGTGAGCAACTTCATCGGGGTGGCCAACCTGCTCGAGGGCCGCGTCGCCCGCGTCACCGCGCCGGGGCGGGGCGAGCTCGAGATCCGCGCCGGCGGCGAGCGGATACAGCTGCCCTGTCGCTTGGGCGAAGGGGTCGCGGAGGGGGCGGCGGCCGTGCTCTCGGTCCGGCCCGAGAACGTTCAGGCCGCGCGCGAGCACCGCAGCGGCCCGCGCCTGGAAGGCGAGGTGATCGAGACCATCTTCCTCGGCAACTGCGTCGACTGCCGCGTGCGCTGGGGCGGTTTCGAGTGGAAGGTGCTGGCGCATCCGCGCGCCGCGCTGCGGCCCGGCGAGCGGGTGTACCTGCATCTCGATCCGGAGCACTCGCTGGCGGTGCAGCCGTGAGCGAGCGCGCGCGCGGCTTCGTCGAGCTCGACCGGCTCACGAAGCGCTTCGGTCCGGAGGTCGCGGTGCGCGAGCTGAGCCTCGCCGTCGCGCCGGGCGAGTTCGTCACGCTGCTCGGACCTTCGGGCTGCGGCAAGACCACGACGCTGCGCTGCATCGCCGGGCTCGAGCGCCCCGACGGCGGGGAGATCCGGATCGACGGGACGCTCGTCGCCGCCGCGGCGAGCGGGCTCCACCTCAACCCCGAGGAGCGCAACATCGGGATGGTGTTCCAGAGCTACGCCGTCTGGCCGCACATGACGGTGTTCGACAACGTCGCGTACGGGCTGCGCGTCCGGCGCACCGGCCGGTCCGAGACGCGCCGGCTCACCACGCGGGCGCTCGAGCTGGTGGGCCTCGGCGAGCTCGCCGAGCGCTACGCGACGCGGCTCTCCGGCGGCCAGCGCCAGCGCGTGGCGCTCGCGCGCGCCATCGTCTACCAGCCGCAGGTCGTCCTGTTCGACGAGCCGCTCAGCAATCTCGACGCCAAGCTCCGCGAGCAGATGCGCGTCGAGCTGATCCGGCTGCAGCGCGAGGTCGGCATCACCTCGATCTACGTCACCCACGACCAGGCCGAGGCGCTGGTCATGAGCGACCGGGTGGTGGTGATGGATCGGGGCGTGATCCAGCAGATCGGCGACGCGCGGACCATCTACGCCCGGCCGGCGAACGCGTTCGTCGCGAACTTCATCGGCGTCGCCAACCTGCTCGCCGGGCGCTTCCTCGGTCGCAACGGCGAGGGGTGCGAGGTCGAGGTCCCGCTGGGGGAGGGCCGCCAGCCGCTGCGGCTGCATGCGATCGGCGGCGCGGGCGCGGTCCCCGGCCAGCGCGTCTTCCTGAGCGTGCGGCCCGAGGACATCGCGCTCCACCTGGAACGGCCGAACCGGCCCGCGCCCGCCAACCTGATCGAGGGCGCGGTCGTCGACACCGTCTATCTCGGAGCCTCGCTCGACTGCCGGGTGAGCGTGGGATCGCACGAGGTCGGCGTCCAGCTCAATCACTACGCGCAGCTCGTCCCGGGCCAGAAGGTGTTCCTCAGCTTCCCGCCCGAGCACGGGCTCTGCCTCACCGAGTAGGCGCGGACATGGCACGGGACGAGCAGGGGGGCCGCCGGCGTGCCGCGCTGGTGACCGGCGCCGCGCAGGGCCTCGGCGCCGCGATCGCGGTGGCGCTCGCGCGCTCCGGCCACGACGTCGCGGTCGCGGACCTGCGCGCCGACGCCCTCGGGGACACGTGCGAGCGCGCCGCCGCCGCGGGCGCGCGGTCGGTGCCGCTCGCGCTCGACCTGCGGCAGCCGGAGAGCATCGAGCGCGCCGGCGCGGCGGCCGTGGCCGCGCTCGGCGGCGTCGACGTGCTGGTCAACAACGCCGGCGTGACGCTGCGCAAGCACGCGCTCGAGGTGACGCCGGCGGAGTGGGACGAGGTGCTCGGCGTGAACCTGAAGGGCGAGTTCTTCATGAGCCAGGCGCTCGGCCGCCACTTCGTCGCGACCCGTCGGGCAGGCTGCATCATCAACATCGCCTCGACGCACGGCCTGGTCGGCTACCCCGGGCGCTCGACCTACGGCGTGGCGAAGGCCGGGATCGTCCACCTGACGCGCATGCTCGCCTACGAGTGGGCCGAGCACGGCATCCGCGTGAATGCGATCGCGCCGGGGACGGTCGAGACGCCGTCGCGGGCTGCCTACTTCGCGGCCGACCCGGCGGCGCGCGCGGCGCTGCTCGCCCGCGTCCCGCTCGGCCGGTTCGGTCTGCCCGAGGAAGTCGCGGAGGCGGTCTGCTACCTCGCCGGCCCGCAGGCGGCGTACATCACCGGCCAGACGCTGGTGCTGGACGGCGGACTGACGAGCTACTAGCGGACGGCCCGCGTCAGGCGACGCGCGTCTTGCGCTCGCCTGCGGCGATCGCGGCGTTGACGCGCGGCATGACCTCGGCCGCCATCAGCTCCATCGAGCGTTTGGCGAGCGCCGCGTCGACCCAGTCCATCCCGGCGTACACCAGCTCGCCGAAGTCGCCCACCTCCTCGCGCAGCGCGAGGATCTGGTCGACGACGCGGCTGACCGTGCCGCAGATCACCAGGCGGTCGACCATGTAGTCGTCGGTGAGCTCGCGGTCGTCCTGCTCGGGGTGGGTCTTGAAGATGATGTGGCGCTTGGAGATCATCATCTTCTTGCGCAGCATGCTCCAGTAGAAGCGGTAGGGGCTGTCGGGATCGGTCTTCCCGTAGCGCTCCGCCGTCTTGTCGTCGTCGGCGACGAAGACGGTGCGCGCGATGCGCCACTCCGCGCGGTCGGGCGTCCGGCCCGCCTTGCGCTTGCCTTCGGCGTAGTTCTCCCAGTGGCCCGGCAGGTACTGCCGCAGCAGGAAGTTCGCCGACAGCGGGTGGAAGTCGCGCTCGCCCATCGCGATCACCCCCTTCGAGCCGGGCGCGACGACCGTGCCGACGATCTCCGGCCGCGGCTTCTGGTAGGGCTTGTACATCTCGCCGCGCCGGATCTCCGGGACCGCGGTCTTTGCGGTCGTCACCTTGAAGCGGTTGCCGGGCAGGTCGATGTCGTACGGCGCGTCGCCTTCCCAGACCGCCAGGATGACGTCGATCGCCTCGGCGAACAGCTTGTTGCGGTCCTCGGACAGGATGCCGAGCGCCTCGGCGTCGGAGGCGAGCGCGCCGGGGCTCACGCCGAAGATGAAGCGCCCCTGCGCGAGATGGTCGAACATCGCCGCGTGCGCGGCGATCAGCACCGGATGCAAATGCGAGAGGTTCGAGGTGCCGGTGGCGAGCTTGATGCGCTCGGTGTGATGGATCAGGCTGGCGAGGAAGATGAAGCTGTTGGTGATGTTCTCCGACTTCTCGGTCAGATGCTCGCCGACGAACGCGTCGTGGAAGCCGAGGCGGTCGGCGAGGATGATCGTCTCGCGATCTTCCTGCAGCGTGACCACCGGCGCGCGGTGCGCCGGGTGCATGGGCATCATGAATATGCCGAGTCGCATCAGGAATGCTCCGGTCGTTGGCGACGCCCGACGCGCGATGATACCGTGCACGCGAGCGATCGCACCATCGAACCCCGGGGCCGCGGCAGGCGCGGGATCCCCGCCGGCGCGGGGATCAGTGCGGTGCGCCGGCGCTGCCGGCTGGATCCCCGCCTGCGCGGGGATGACTGCGCTACGCGGCGGCGATGCCGCCGCTCGGCGCAGTCACTTGGACAGATAGCGCATCGCCCGCTCGAGCCCGTCGATCGTCGTCGGGTACATCCGCCCGGCGAAGATCTCGCGCAGGATCGCGATCGACTGGCGGTAGGGCCACAGCTGCTCGGGCTCGGGGTTGAGCCACACCGCCTTCGGGTAGACGTCGAGCATCCGCCGCAGCCAGACCGCGCCCGCCTCCTCGTTGTGGTACTCGATCGAGCCGCCCGGCTGCAGGATTTCGTACGGGCTCATGGTCGCGTCGCCGACGAAGATCAGCTTGTAGTCGTGGCCGTACTTGTGCATCACGTCGAGCGTGCGGGTGCGCTCGGAGTGGCGGCGCCGGTTCTCCTTCCAGACGAAGTCGTACAGGCAGTTGTGGAAGTAGAAGTACTCGAGGTGCTTGAACTCGGTCTTCGCGGCGCTGAAGAGCTCCTGGGCGAGCTTGACGTGGTCGTCCATCGAGCCGCCGACGTCGAGGAACAGCAGCACTTTCACCGCGTTGTGTCGCTCCGGGCGCATGTGCAGGTCGAGCCACCCGGCGTTGCGCGCGGTCTTGTCGATCGTCGTGTCGAGGTCGAGCTCCTCGGGCGCGCCCTCGCGGGCGAACTTGCGCAGCCGCCGCAGCGCGACCTTGATGTTGCGGGTGCCGAGCTCGACGTCCGAGTCGTAGTTCGCGTACTCGCGCTGGTCCCAGACCTTGACCGCGCTGCGGTTCCGCGAGCGCTCCTGGCCGATGCGGATGCCCTCCGGGTTGTAGCCGTACGCCCCGAACGGCGAGGTGCCCGCGGTGCCGATCATCTTGCTTCCGCCCTGGTGCCGGCCTTTCTGCTCCGCGAGGCGCTTGCGGAACTCCTCCATGAGCTTCTCCCAGCCGCCCAGGGATTCGATCAGCGCCTTCTCCTCCGGCGACAGGTTGAGCTCCGCCTGCCGCAGCAGCCACTCGAGCGGGATGTCGACTTCCGCGCCGAGCAGCCTCTCGACGCCCTTGAAGTGCTCGCCGAACGCGCGGTCGAACTTGTCGTAGTTCGACTCGTCCTTCACCAGGGCGGTGCGGGCGAGATAGTAGAAGTCGTCGATCGAGGGCTCGATCACCCCCTTCTGCATCCCTTCCATCAGGGTCAGCCATTCCTTGATCGAGACCGGCACCTTGGCGGCCTTCAGCTTGAGGAAGAATCCGGTCAGCACGTTGCAAACGGATACAAAGGGTTACTGCCGAGCGTCGGCGGGTGCGCTAGCGTGGCCATTCCGACCCCGAGAACCGAGGAGTCGATCATGAGCACGAAAGCCTTGCGTCTTGCGGCCGCAGCGCTGCTCGCCGCCGCGGTGCCCGCAACGAGCTTCGCCGGCGGCGCGCGCGTCGGCGTCACGATCGGCATCGGCGTCCCCGTATACGCTCCGCCCCCGATCGTCCACTATCCGCCGCCGGTCGTTTACTACCCGCAGATCTACCACCGTCCGCCGGTGTATCACGCCTGGCCCCACCACCGTCATTTCCACCACGATCGGTTCCGCCATCACCGGTTCGGCGGGCACTTCCACGGGCACGGCCACTTTCACGGGCACAAGCACTTCCGCGAACCCGGCCATCATCGGGGACACGCCGGTCGGCACGGCTGGCGTTGAGGCCGGGCTCGACCCAGGCGCTCCGGTTCACCGTGCGGCAGGACGTGCACGGCCGTGCTACCGGTTCTGCCGCGCCATGAAGATCAACCGCTCGAACAGATGCACGTCCTGCTCGTTCTTTAGCAGCGCCCCATGGAGCGGCGGGATGACGGTCTTGCGCTCCTTCGACCGGAGCGCCTCGGGCGGGATGTCCTCGGCGAGCAGGAGCTTCAGCCAGTCGAGCAGCTCCGAGGTCGAGGGCTTCTTCTTCAGCCCCGGCACCTCGCGCAGCTCGAAGAACACCTCGAGCGCCTCGCGGAGCAGGCCCTTCTTGAGGCCCGGGAAGTGCACGGCGACGATCGCCTCCATCGTCTCCTTGTCCGGGAACCGGATGTAGTGGAAGAAGCACCGGCGCAGGAACGCGTCGGGCAGCTCCTTCTCGTTGTTCGAGGTGATGAAGACGATCGGGCGGTGCCGCGCCTTGACGAGCTCGCGCGTCTCGTAGACGTAGAACTCCATCCGGTCGAGCTCGCGCAGCAGGTCGTTCGGGAACTCGATGTCGGCCTTGTCGACCTCGTCGATGAGCAGCACCACCGGCCGATCCGAGGTGAACGCCTGCCAGAGCATCCCTTTCACGATGTAGTTGGCGATGTCGTGCACGCGCGGGTCGCCGAGCTGGGAGTCGCGCAGCCGGCTGACGGCGTCGTACTCGTACAGCCCCTGCATCGCCTTGGTCGTGGACTTGATGTGCCACTCGAGCAGCGGCAGCCCGAGCGACTCGGCCACCTCGATCGCGAGCCGCGTCTTGCCGGTGCCCGGCTCGCCCTTGACGAGCAGCGGCCGCTGGAGCGTGATCGCGGCGTTCACGGCGAGCTTGAGATCGTCGGTCGCGACGTAGGTGGGCGAGCCTTGAAAGCGCATGCAGGGTTTCCGGGGGCGGGTTCGGGCGATTATAACCGTGCGCCTCGCTCCCCCGTTGCTGCGCGCACGGCCCGCGGCGAGAATGCGCGCCACGATGCGGATCCTGCCGTGGCTCTTCGCGCTCCTCGTCGCGCCCGCCACGGCGCGCGACGGGGCGCTCGTTGCGGTCGACGTCGGCCACTTCCTCGCCGAGCCGGGCGCGGCGAGCGCCCGCGGGCGGCCGGAGTTCGAGTTCAACCGCGCGCTCGCGCTCGAGCTGCGCGACGCCCTCGAGGCGCAGGGCCACCGCGTCCGGCTCATCGGCGCTGACGGCGACATGAACGTGCTTTCCCGGCGCACGGCCGCGGCGCGCGGCGCGAGCCTTTTCCTCTCAGTACACCACGACTCGGTGCAGCCGCACTACCTCGAGACGTGGGAATACGAGGGCGAGACTCGCTGGTTCAGCGACCGCTTCGCGGCCTTCTCGCTGTTCGTCTCGCGGCGCAATCCCCATCTCGCCGCGAGCCTCGCCTGCGCGTCGGCGGTCGGCGCCCGGCTGCGGGCGGCGGGGTTCGAGCCCTCGCTTTATCACGCCGAGCCGATCCCCGGCGAATCGAAGCCCTTCGCCGATCGGCTGAACGGCGTGCACTACTTCGACAACCTGGTCGTCCTGCACTCCGCGACCCAGCCCGCGGTGCTGCTCGAGGGCGGCGTGATCGTCAACCGCGCCGAGGAGCTGCGCCTGCGCGAGCCGGCGACGCGGCGACGCATCGCCGGTGCGGCGGCGGCGGGGGTGCGCGACTGTCTCGCGGCGCACGGCAAGCTTTGACCGCCGGTTTCCGTCTCGGGTAGAATCGCGCGGCTTTCCCGCGGGACCTTTCCTTCCGTTCAAGCGAGCACGCACGATGACAACGAGAACGATTCTAGGGGCGGCGCTTCTCGCCCTTGCCGCCGCGGCGCAGGCGCAAGGGGAGGTGAAAGGCGACGTCGAGCGGGCGAAGGACAAGATCTCGCTCTGCATCGGCTGCCACGGCATCCCCGACTACCGTACGGCGTACCCGGAGGTGTACCGGGTGCCGATGATCGCGGGCCAGACCCCGGCCTACATCGTCAAGGCGCTCGCCGCTTACAAGGCCGGCGAGCGCACCCATCCGAGCATGCGCGCGATCGCGCGCAGCCTGTCGGACCAGGACATGGCCGACATCGCCGTGTACTACGGCACGGCCGCGAAATGAGGGCCGCCATGCGGATCCTCCTGACGCTTGCCGCGGCCGCGGCGCTCGCCGCGCCGGCCGCGGCGCAGGACAAGCCGAAGTCGCTGGCGGACAATCTGAAGGTCTGCACGCCGTGCCACGGCGCCGACGGCAACACGCCGCTGCAGGCGGATTTCCCGAAGCTCGGGGGGCAGCACTACGATTACCTGCTCCACTCCCTCAAGTCCTACAAGTCCGGGGCGCGCAAGAATCCGATCATGCAGCCGCAGGCCCAGGCCCTGTCGACGCGGGAGATGGAGGAGCTCGCCGCGTACTACGCCGGTCAGAAGAGCACGCTGTTCGTCATTCCGCTCCACCGCCTCGCGCGGGACGAGCGCTAGCCCCGGCCCGCCTCCCGCGGCGCCACGCGCAGCGCGTTTCCCCGGGGGCGGCTCACTGCCGCCGCAGACACTCCAGGTAGGCCTCCCCGTCGGGAACGGCGCGCGCCGCCTGCGCCCGCCAGACGACCTCGCCCAGGCACTCGAGCGCGACGTGCAGGACGTCGTGCCGGTCGCCGCGCCGCGCGAGCAGCCGCTCGAACTCGGCCCGGATGCCGGGCGGCTGGTCGATCGCGAGCTGCTCCTCGATCGCGACGTGCAGGCTCATGTGCAAGAACGGATTCGTCCGCCCGTCCTCGGGCAGGTAGTCGCGCTCGAGGAACCGGTCGGGATCGTCGAGGACGTGGTGGTACTCGGGGTGGAGGAGCATCACCTCGACCGCGACCGTCTCGAGGCCGGCGAGCGGCTGCCCCTCCCGGAACTTCCGCCAGGCGTCGAAGAAGAACTGCCGGGCCTGGTCGCGCGACGGATTGAACATCAGGGTCCCCGCGTCTTCTGCCGATACTCGCACAAGTCGCGGATCGGGCACTGCGGGCAATCGGGCCGGCGCGCCTTGCACACGTAGCGGCCGTGCAGGATCAGCCAGTGATGCGCGTCCTTCCGATACGCTGCGGGGACGAACTTCAGCAACCGCTCTTCGACCTCGCGCGGCGTTTCCCCAGGCGCGAGGCCGGTGCGGTTCGCGACCCGGAAGATGTGGGTGTCGACGGCGATCGTGTCCTGCCCGAAGGCGGTGTTGAGGACCACGTTGGCGGTCTTCCGACCCACGCCCGGGAGCTGCTCGAGCGCCTCCCGCGTCGGCGGCACTTCCCCGCCGTGTCGCTCGACGATCAGGCGGCTCGCCTCCAGGATGTGCTTCGCCTTGTTCCGGTAGAGCCCGATCGTGCGGATGTGGGGAACGAGGCCGTCGAGGCCGAGCGCGAGCATCCGCTGCGGAGTATCGGCGACCTTGAACAGCTCGGCGGTCGCGAGGTTCACGCTCCGGTCGGTGGCCTGCGCCGAGAGGATCACCGCGACCAGCAGCTCGTAGGGGGTGCGGTACTCGAGCTCGGTCGTCGGCTTCGGGTTGGCCCGGGCGAGGCGCGCGAAGATCTCGCCGCGCTTGCTCGGGTTCATCGCTTGCGACCGTGCGCCGCCCGCCGCGCACGTGCGCGTTCGAGCGCCGCCTCGACCGCAGCGCGCTTGGCGGCGACCGGCGCGAGGTCCGGGCCGGGCTGCGCCGCGCGCGCTGCGCGTGCGGGGCGGCGCGCACGGCGCGCCTGATGGCGAGCGTGGCGCTCGCGCGCGGCGTCGGCGCGGCCCTCGTCCCAGACCGCGTCGGTGCCGGTGGCCGGCACCATCGCGATGCAGTCGACCGGGCACGGCGCGACGCACAGCTCGCACCCGGTGCACAGCTCGGTGAGGACGGTGTGCATCTGCTGCTGCGCGCCGATGATGGCGTCGACCGGGCACGCGTCGATGCAGAGGGTGCAGCCGATGCAGCGGGCCTCGTCGACGAGCGCGACGTGGCGGGGCCGCTCGACGCCGCACGCCGGGTCGAGCGGCCGGTAGGGCCGGCCCGTCAGCGCCGCGAGCCTCCGGATCCCGTCGTCGCCGCCGGGCGGACAGCGATTGATCTCCGCCTCGCCGCGCGCGACCGCGCGGGCGTACGGCCGGCACGCGGGGTAGCCGCACTTCGTGCACTGGGTCTGCGGCAGCGCGCGATCGATCCCGGCTTCGAGCTGTGCGAGGCGCTCCGCGTTCACGGCCATCCCCCGCTCATGCCGCGCGGGCGGCGGGCGCCGCCAGCCCGTCCACGATCTGCTGCACGAGCGCCGGCCCGCGGTAGACGAGACCGGTGTACACCTGCACTAGGCTCGCCCCGGCGTCGAGCTTCTCGCGCGCGTCCGCGGCGTCCATGATCCCCCCGACGCCGATCACCGGGATCCGGCCGTTGAGTGCGGCGCCGAGCGCGCGGATCGCGGCGGTGGCGAGCGGACGGAGCGGCGCCCCCGACAGCCCGCCCGCCTCGTCGGCATGCGCCAGCCCCTCGACGCCCTTGCGGGACACGGTGGTGTTCGTGGCGATCGCGGCGTCGATCCCGTGGTCGAGCAGCGCGCGCGCGATCGCGGCGATCTCCTCGGGGTCGAGGTCGGGCGCGATCTTGACTGCGAACGGGACGCGACGCTTGTGGCTGCGGGCGAGCCGGTCGCGCGCGCCCGCGAGCGCCGCGAGGAGCGCCCCGAGGCTCGCCGCCTGCTGCAGCTCGCGGAGGCCGCGCGTGTTCGGCGAGGAGACGTTGACCGTCACATAGCTCGCCAGCGGGTAGACCTGCTCCAGGCACGCGACGTAGTCCTCCGCCGCCCGCTCGACCGGCGTGTCGAAGTTCTTGCCGATGTTGACGCCGAGGATCCCGTCGTAGCGCGCGCGGCGCACGTTCTCCACCAGGCGCGCCACGCCGGCGCTGTTGAAGCCCATGCGATTGATGATCGCTTCGCGCTCGACGATGCGGAACATGCGGGGGCGCGGATTGCCGGGCTGCGGGCGCGGCGTGACCGTGCCCACCTCGAGGAAGCCGAAGCCGAACGCGGCTAGCGCATCGATGAACTCGCCGTCCTTGTCGAGCCCGGCCGCCAGTCCGACCGGGTTGGGAAAGTCGAGCCCCATCGCCCGCACCGGCCGGCCGGCGAGCGCCCGGCCGGGGGCGCGCGCGAGCCCGAGGCGATGGAAGAGCCGGAACGACGGGAGCGCGAGCCCGTGCGCGGTCTCCGGATCGATGTGGAAGAGGAGCGGGCGCGCGAGCTCGTACAGCATGGCCCGCCAGTCTAACCGCGGCCCGCGGGCGCCGGCGTCAGCCTTCGATCTCGGCGTCGGCGAGCCGCCGCCACGCGTTGTCGACCAGGCCCTCGATCGGCCGGAAGCGGGCCTTGTAGGCCATCTTGCGGCTGTCGCGGATCCAGTAGCCGAGGTAGAGGTGCGGCAGCCCGAGCGAGCGGCACTGCTCGATCTGCCAGAGGATGTTGAACGTGCCGAGGCTCGACCCCGGCAGCTCCGGGTCGAAGAACGTGTACACCGAGGACAGGCCGTCGGAGAGGACGTCGACGATGCTCACCATGACGAGCTTCGACTCGTCGCGGAACTCGACCAGCCGGGTGTTCACCCGGCTCTGCAGCAGGAAGTGCGAGTACTGGTCGCGGCTGTCCTGGTCCATGCCGCCGCCGGCGTGGCGCGCCGCCTGGTAGCGGAGGTAGAGCGCGTAGTGCTCGACGCGGAACCGCAGGCCGAGCGCGGTGGCCTGGAGGCGCTCGTGCTTCTTCGCCGCCCGCCGCTGGTAGCGGGAGGCCTCGAACCCGCGCACCGGGATCCGCACCGGGACGCAGGCGCGGCACGCGTCGCAATAGGGCCGGTAGGTGAAGATCCCGCTGCGGCGGAAGCCGAGCCGCACGAGCTCGCCGTAGAGGTCGTTGCCGATGAGATGCGACGGCGTCGCGACCTGCGACCGCGCCATCTTCCCCGGCAGGTAGCTGCACGGGTAGGGCGCGGTCACATAGAACTGCAGGACCGCATGCGGGAGGTCGTTCAGCTGCGACATGCTTCGATCTTCGCGCTCCGCTCCGCCGCCGGGGACCAGCGGCCCGGCGGCCGCGGGTAGTCTACCAAGTCCTTGAGCCGGCGGGCGAACTCCGCGCGCGGGATCTCCCGCGCGCCGAAGCGCTCGAGGTGCGGGGTGTGCATCTGGCAGTCGATCAGGAGGTAGCCCTCGGCGGTGAGCAGCGCGACGAGGTGGACGAACGCGATCTTGGACGCGTCGCGGCTGCGCGCGAACATCGACTCGCCGAAGAAGGCACGGCCGAGCGCGACGCCGTACAGCCCGCCCGCGAGCGCGCCGTCGACCCAGGTCTCCACCGAGTGCGCGTAGCCGAGCTCGTGCAGCCGGCGGTACCCGGCCCGCATCTCGGCGCTGAGCCACGTGCCGGGCTGGTTCGGCCGCGGCGCGGCGCAGCCGCGCACCACGTCCTCGAAGGCGGTGTCGAAGCGCACCTCGTAGGACTTGTTCCGCAGGGTCTTGGCGAGCGAGCGCGCGATCCGCAGCTCGTGCGGGAACAGCACCATCCGCGGGTCCGGGCTCCACCACAGGATCGGATCGCCCTCCGAGTACCAGGGGAAGATCCCGCGCCGGTAGGCGTCGAGCAGCCGCCGCGGCGAGAGATCACCACCGACGGCGAGCAGGCCGTTCGGCTCTTCCAGCGCAGACGCGAGGGACGGGAAGGGGGTGTCGACGCCGAGCCAGGCGATCATGAGCGGGGGATGGGGGACGGGGGAAGGGGAGAGGGGGGACCGGCGGCCGTGGGTCCGCTCCATTCCCCATTCCTCATCCCCCATCGCGCGTCAGCACTTGACCTGCTGCTTGCAGTAGCGTTCGAGCGCGTCGACCACGCAGCTGCCCTCGACCGCCGCCTTCGCGCGGCCATTGTGCTCCAGGGCGAGGCGGAACTCGAACTTCGTGAAGAAGTCGTCGAACATCTCGCCGCCGAGCGTGCCGACCGCGTACAGCTCGTCCGCCGCGCGGTCGTAGTCGAGCAGGATCGCCGCGAGCGGTTGCGGCGCCGGACCGGCGACGACGCGGCCGCCTTCGGCCGGGTCGTACTGGCTGTGCTCGGAGCAGCAGTGGATGACCTGAGCGTGCCGATTGCCGGGCGTCCGTTCGGCGCGGTAGGCGATGAAGCTGATGTCGCGCGTCGGATAGGTCAGCCGGTGGGCGCAGATCGCCGAATACGCCACGACGCCCCCGTTCGCGCCGGTGCCCCCGCTCCACTCGTACACGCGATTGTCGACCGTCGCGAGACGCGCGCTCGTCTTGGTCGGTTTGCCGAGATTGAGGAGGAAGCAGGGCGTTCCGGCGTACGGGTAGTGGAAGATCAGGTTGCGGCCGACCGGGAGCTGCCGGGACTTGATCGGCCCGCCGCCCGCCGCGACGAGCCGCGCGCGGCCGTAGAAGCGCGGCTGCGCTGTCCCTTGCGCCCAGGCTTGCCCGAGCAGCTCCGGAATCGAGGCGGCGGCGCCCACCAAACCGCACGCGCGGACGAAATCCCTGCGATGCATGGAGGCCTCTGTTCGACCGGAAGCTAGCGACGCCCTCCGCCGCTGTCAATGCCCGCCGCCGCGGGGCGCCGGGTCGGCCTGGAGCTCGGGCGGCGGGACAGGCCTCCGTGGCTGCCCGAGCGGCGGCGCCGATCTAGCGGGCGCGGCGTCCCGCCGGCCGGAGCGCCGCCGCCGCCGCGGGGGGTCAGACGCGGGGGGTCAGAGGTTGTAGCCCTTCTCGTTGTGCAGGACGGTGTCGAGCCCCTCCGTTTCCTCGTCCGGCGCGACGCGCATGCCGGCGACGGCGTCGCAGATCTTGAGCAGGACGTACGTGATCACGCCCGCCCAGATCGCCGTGGCGGCGATGCCGGCAAGCTGCACCAGAACCTGGCCGCCCATGGTCTGTCCCTCGGCGTAGCCGACGCCGCCGAGCGCGCTCGCGGCGAACACTCCGGTGAGCGCGGTGCCGAGCGTCCCGCCCACCCCGTGCACCGGGAAGACGTCGAGCGAGTCGTCCACCCGCAGGGCACGCTTCATGTAGTTCGTAGCGAAGAAGCACAGCACTCCCGCGGCGGCGCCGATCGCCAGCGCCCCCAGCGGACCGACGAACCCCGAGGCCGGCGTGATCGTGCCGAGCCCCGCCACCATCCCGGTCGCGATGCCGAGCACCGAGGGCTTGCCGTAGCGCGCCCACTCGCACACCATCCAGGCGAACGCCCCGGTGGCGGCGCCGATGTGGGTCACGAGCATGGCCATGCCGGCGGCGCCGTCGGCCGCGAGCGCGCTGCCGGCATTGAACCCGAACCAGCCCACCCACAGCATGCAGGCGCCCGCGACCGAAAGCCCGAGGTTGTGCGGCGGCATGGGCGTTTCGGGAAAGCCGTGGCGCCGGCCGAGGACCAGCGCGGCGACGAGCGCCGCGATGCCCGCGTTCAAGTGCACCACGGTGCCGCCGGCGAAGTCCATGAGCCCCAGCTTCGCGAGCCAGCCGTCGCCCCACACCCAATGCGCGATCGGCGCGTAGACGAAGAGCACCCACAGCAGCGAGAACAGCAGCATCCCGGAGAACTTCACGCGCTCGGCGTAGCCGCCGATCACCAGCGCCGGAGTGATGATCGCGAAGGTGAGCTGGAACATCGCGAAGACGGTTTCCGGGATCGTGCCCTTCACCGTCTTGACCTCGACGCCGGAGAGGAACGACTTGGCGAGCCCGCCCCACCACGCGTTCGCAGCGCCGCCGTCGCCGAACGCGATGCTGTAGCCGACCACCACCCACGCCAGCGTGACGACGCAGGTGATCGAAAAGCACTGCATGAGGATCGAAAGCACGTTCTTCGCGCGCACGAGTCCGGCGTAGAACAGCGCGAGCCCGGGGAGCGTCATGAACAGAACCAGCACCGAGGCGGTGATCATCCACGCCGTGTTCGCGGCATCGAGCTTGGGCGGATCGGCGGCGAGCGCAAGCGGGGCGTGCAGCAGCAGCAGGGCGAGCAGGCAGCTCTTGCAGTTCGGTGTGGCCATGAGCGGGTCTCCTCCGGTCGAGCTTCGTCTTATGGGGCCGCCGCGGCGCGCATCGCGACTCGCGACGGGCCGGCGCTGCAATGCCCCCGGCGGGTGCATTGGCGCGCCAATCTACTCCGCCGAGGGCGAAAACACAAAAGCCGGCGCGTGCCGCGGCCGGGGGGCAGCCGGCCTGCGGCAGCGTCCCCCGGCGGGACGCGGTCACCGGACCGGCAGGATCTCGCCGGCGTGGAAGGAGAAGCCGCCGGCCTTCAGGTCGGCGTAGTAGTGGCGCAGCGTCGCGGACACCGTCCGGAACGCGAGCTCCTGCCACGGAATCCCCGTCTCGTGGAAGAGCCGCACGTCGAGGCTCTCGGCGCCGGGCCCGAAGTCGAGGTCGAGCAGCCGCGCGCGGTAGAAGATGTGCACCTGGTCCACGTGCGGGACCGAGAGCACCGCGAACATCTCGGCGAGCTCGACCCGCGCCCGCGCCTCCTCGAGCGTCTCCCGCTGCGCCGCCTGCGCCACCGTCTCGCCGTTCTCCATGAAGCCCGCGGGCAGGGTCCACAACCCGTAGCGCGGCTCGATCGCGCGCCGGCAGAGCAGCACCTGCCCTTCCCACTCCGGGATGCAGCCGATCACCATGCGCGGGTTCTGATAGTGGATGGTCTGGCAGGCGTCGCAGACGTGCCGCGGGAGGTTGTCGCCGGCCGGCACCCGGAGCACGACGGGCGCGCCGCAGTTGGAGCAGAACTTCATCGCGGGTCGGATCACCGAACCGGTAATGATACGCGGCGCGCGCTCGCGCTCAACGCGGGACGCGCGGCGGCGCGACGCGCGCGCTCAGCCGAGGAGCGCCGGCAGCTCGGCGAGCGAGCGGAGCTCGTGGTCGGGCGGGGCGCCGAGCCCGTCCACGGGCGCGCCGGCGCGGTTCACCCAGAACGTGCGAAACCCGAACGACTTCGCGCCGGCGGCGTCCCAGCAGTTCGACGACACGAACCCGATCGCGGCGGCCGGCACGCCGAGGCGGTCGACGGCGAGCCCGTACACCTGCGGCGTCGGCTTGTAGATCTTCAGCTCGTCGACGCTGAGGACCTCCCCGATCAGCCCGCCGAGGCCGCTGTTCGCCACGACGTCCCGCAGCATCGCCGGCGCGCCGTTCGACAGGATCGCGAGCTTGATCCCGGCGAGCTTGCGCAGCGCCTCCTTCACCTCCGGGAACGTCGCCAGGTTCAGGTAGGCGTGCATCAGCCGGTCGCGCTTCGCATCGTCGTAAGGCAGCTGCAACGCCGCGCAGGCGTAGCGCAGGCCCGCTTCGGTGACGCGCGCGAAATCCTCGTAGCGCCCCATCAGGCTGCGGAGCCAGGTGTATTCGAGCTGCTTCGTGCGCCAGACCTGCGACAGCTGCGCGCCCTTGCCGGGCCACAGCTCGTCGCACAGCGCGACGACGGAGTGGACGTCGAAGAGGGTGCCATAGGCGTCGAAGACGAGCGCCGAGGGGCGGGCGGGCATGGGGTCCTCCGAGAGGGAGCCGATATACTCGGGCGAGATCCGTCATTACACCACGGGTGGAGCGTTGACCGCCGAGCCGCCGCCGCGCCTCGCCGCGCGCATCGCGCTTGCGTGCGTCGCGCTGCTGTGCGCGGCGCCGGGCGCCCTCGGCATTCACCTCGTTCCGCTGACCACCTTCTACGAGGAGTGGCTCGCGGCGGCGTTCGGGACCGCGGCCTGTGCGGCGCTGCTCGTCGGTTCGCGCGCGCAGCCGATCGCGGTGCCGGCCACCGCGCTGCCGCTCATCGGGTTTCTCGGCGTCCTCGGGCTGCAGCTCGCGCTCGGGCGCACCGCCTATGCGCAACAGGTCACGCTGGCGATGCTGTACGTGCTCTTCGCGATCGCCATGCTCTGGTGCGGGTTGCAGCTCCGCGCCGCGGCCGGTGCGGCGCGGGCGGCGGCCGTCGTGGCGGCCGCGCTGGTCGTCGGCGGCGCGCTCAACGCGGCCGCGGCGGTCCTGCAGTCCTACGCCCCCGGATCGGCGCTCGGCGCATTCGCGCTGCCGCTCGCGAGCCCGCGGGCGTCCGGCAACCTCGGCCAGGCGAACCTGCTCGCCGACCAGCTCGCAGTCGCCGGGGTATCGCTCGTCTATCTGCACGCCCGGGGCACGGTGCGCATCCTGCCGGCGGCGGCGATCGGGCTCCTGCTCGCGGCCGGCATGACGCTGTGCGGATCGCGCAGCGTCTGGATCTACGCGGCATGGGTGCTCGCATGGGCGCTGTATGCGCACCGGGCGACGCAGGCGCCGCACTATCGCACCGCGGCGTGGGCGGTCGCGGCCGCGGTCGGCGCGCTGGTCGCGCTCGCGTTCGCGCTGCCGCCGAGCGCGGCGCCGGCGGCCCAGGCGGCGGCACCCGAGGCGACCGCGGTCGCCTCGGGGCTCGGCCGGCTCGCGACGACGGGCATCGACGCCGGGTCGGAGGGATTGCGGCGGTATTTCCTCGAGCAGGCGTGGCTGATGTTCCGGAGCGCGCCGGCGCTCGGCGTCGGCGTCGGCGGGTTCCCGTTCGCCTTCCTCGAGCAGGGCGCGCGGTTCGCGGAGCTCGGCATCCCCGGGCAGGAGCGCAACGCCCACAACCTCGTCGCGCACCTCGCGGCCGAGACCGGCATCGCCGGCGCGGCGTGCGTGCTGGCCGCGCTCGTGCTGTGGCTGTGGGGGGCGCTCGCCGCACCGCTCGATCGCGAGCGGTGGTGGATCATCGGTGCGGTCGGCGTGGTGCTGCTCCACAGCCTGGTCGAGTACCCCTTGTGGTACGCGCACTTCCTCGGGCCGTTCGCGCTGCTCGTCGGGCTCGGCGAGGCGCGGGCGTTCGCGCCGCGCAATCGGCGCCTCGCCATCGCCACCGCGGCGGCGGTCGTGGTCCTCGGCGCGGCGGTGCTCGGCTCGCTCTGGCGCGGCTACGGCGAGCTGCGCCGCTGGATCTATCTCGTCCCGGAGCAGGCGCTGAACGATCCCGCCGTCGTCCGCCGCCAGGCCGAAGCGGTGGAGCGGCTGCATCCGACGCTGCTCGGCCCGTACGTCGAGCTCGCGCTCGCCAGCACCCTGCGGATGGACGGCGCGAACCTCGCGGCGAAGCTCGAGCTCAACGGCCGCGTGCTGCGGTTCGCGCCGATCGCTCCGGTCGTGTTCCGGCAGATCGTCCTGCTCGCCGCCGCCGGCCGGAACGCCGAGGCGACGCGGCTGCTCGACGCCGCCGCGGTGTTGCATCCGAACGACCTCGACGCCTTCGCGGCCGACGTCGAACGGCTCGCCGCGGGCGGCCTGGACCTCGCGGCGCTCGCCCGGCACCTGGGGGAGATTCGCACCAAGGCGAGGGGGAAAAGCTGACGTTCGCCCGCCACCGCGCGTTGCCCAAGGGGGGGAAAGGGTCTATGGTGTCGCGCCATTCGACAGGCGGCATGGGGGCAGGGTGGGCAGACCGGAGAAGATCCGGCTCGGCGAGACGCTGGTCCAGCAGAAGCTGATCTCGCAGGAGCAGCTCAAGTTCGCGCTCGACGAGCAGCGCCGGAGCGGGCGTAAGCTCGGCCGGATCCTGGTCGAGAACGCATTCGTCACCGAGGACCAGATCAGCGAGGGCCTCGCGCGCCAGTTCAACATCCCGTACGTCAACCTGAAGTTCTACAACCTGGTGCCCGAGATCGCGCGCCGGCTGCCCGAGACGCACGCCCGCCGCCATCGCGCGCTCGTGCTCGAGGAGCGCAAGCACGGCTACCTCGTCGGCATGAGCGATCCGAGTGACCTCTTCGCCTACGACGAGATCGCGCGCGCGCTCAAGCGCGAGATCGAGCTGGCGGTGGTGAACGAGGCGCTCGTCCTGCAGACGCTCGACCGCGTCTATCGGCGGACCGAGGAGATCACGGGCCTCGCCCGCGAGCTCGAGCAGGACATCGGCGAGGCGTACATCGATTTCCGCACCCTCGGCGCCGGCGTGAGCGTCGAGGAGGCGCCGGTCGTGCGCCTGCTGCAGACGCTGTTCGAGGACGCGACCCAGGTCCGCGCCTCCGACATCCACGTCGAGCCGCAGGAGCGCCGGGTGCAGATCCGCTTCCGCATCGACGGGCTCCTCATCCTGCAGACCGAGGCCGACGTCAAGATCGGGCCGGCGCTCGTGCAGCGCCTGAAGCTGATGGCCGGCCTCGACATCTCCGAGAAGCGCCTGCCGCAGGACGGCCGGTTCAACGTGCGCGTGCGCGACCAGCAGGTCGACGTGCGGATGTCCACCATGCCGGTCGGCTACGGCGAGTCGGTGGTGCTGCGCCTGCTCAACCAGTCGACGGGGCCGCGCGGCCTGGACCACCTCGGCATGCCGCCGGAGCTCCTGCCCCGCGTGCGCGCGCTGTGCGAGCGCGCGAGCGGGATGATCCTGGTCACCGGCCCCACCGGCAGCGGCAAGACCACCACGCTCTACGCGGCGCTCTCCGGGATCAACACCATCGAGAAGAAGATCGTCACGGTCGAGGACCCGATCGAGTACCGGATCCCCGGGGTGGCCCAGGTGCAGGTGAGCGAGAAGATCGAGCTCAGCTTCGGACGGGTGCTGCGCTCGGTGCTGCGGCACGACCCGAACGTGATCCTGGTCGGCGAGATCCGCGATCACGAGACCGCGCAGATCGCCCTGCGGGCGGCGATCACCGGCCACCTGGTGTTCTCGACGCTGCACACGCGCGACGCCGCCAGCACGCCGCTGCGCCTGATCGACATGGGCGCCCCGTCGTACATGGTTGCGACCTCGCTGCAGGCGGTGCTCGCGCAGCGCCTGGTGCGCGTCAACTGCGAGAGCTGCGCCGAGGGCTACGAGCCGGCGGCCCAGGAGCGCGCCTGGCTCGACGCGAGCGGCGAGACCCTGTGGGCGAAGGCGGCGTTCATGCGCGGCCGCGGGTGCTCGCATTGCAACGGCACCGGCTATCAGGGCCGGACCGGGATCTACGAGATGCTGGAGATGGATCCGGAGCTGGTCGATCTCGTCAACCACAACGACCCCGCCGGCTTCATGCGCTCGGCGCACGAGCGGCTCGCCGGCAAGACCCTGCGGTCGCACGCGCTCGCGCTGGCCGGTCTCGGGCGCACGACGGTCGCGGAGGTGATGCGCGTGGCGAGCGAGGTGGAGGACTAGGTTGCCGACGTTCGCGTACAAGGGCCGCAACCCGCGCGGCGAGGTCGTGCAGGGCCGCCTCGAGGGCTCCGACTCGGGGGCCGTCGCCGACCAGCTGTTCAACACCGGCATCACGCCGGTCGAGATCCGCACCGCCGGGACGGGCGGCGAGATTCGCTTCGAGGACCTGTTCGCCCGGCTGCGCGAGCGGGTCGCCACCCTCGACCTGATGATCCTCAGCCGCCAGCTGCACACGCTGCTGCGCGCCGGGGTGCCGATCCTGCGCGCGCTCTCCGGGCTGCAGGACTCGGCGACCAACCCGGCGCTCGCCCGCGTGCTGCTCGACCTGCGCGTGAGCCTCGACAGCGGGCGCGAGCTCTCGGCCGCGATGCGGCGCAACCCGCAGGTGTTCTCGCCGTTCTACGTCGCGATGGTGCGCGTCGGCGAGATGACCGGCCGGCTGGAGGACGTGTTCCTGCGCCTCGCGCAGCACCTCGACTTCGAGCTCGAGATGCGCTCGCGCGTGAAGTCGGCGCTGCGCTACCCCGCGTTCGTCGTGGGGGCGATGATCATGGCGGTCCTGATCGTGAACCTGTTCGTGATCCCGGTGTTCGCGAAGATGTACGAGGGTTTCGGCGCCGAGCTGCCGCTGCTGACCCGGCTCCTGATCGGGTTCTCGAACTTCACCGTCGCGTACTGGCCGCTCGGCGTCGTCGGCGCCGTCGCCGCGTGGGGCGGCTTCAAGCTCTGGGTCGCGACGCCGCGCGGCCGCTATCTCTTCGATCGGGCGAAGCTGCGCATCCCGATCGCCGGGAAGATCATCACCAAGGCGACGCTCGCGCGCTTCGCGCGCAGCTTCGCGCTGTCGGTGCGCAGCGGCGTGCCGCTGGTGCAGGCGCTCTCGGTGGTCGCCCGGGTGGTCGAGAACGAGTACATCGGCAGCCGCATCGAGCAGATGCGCGACGGCGTGGAGCGCGGCGAGTCGATCCTGCGCACCGCCGTGACCGCGGGCGTCTTCTCGCCGGTGGTGCTGCAGATGGTGGCGGTCGGGGAGGAGACCGGCACGATCGACGAGCTGATGCTCGAGATCGCGGCGATGTACGAGCGCGACGTCGAGTACGACCTCAAGAACCTCGCCTCGCAGATCGAGCCGATCCTGATCATCTGCCTCGCCATCCTCGTGCTCCTGCTCGCGCTCGGCGTGCTGATGCCGATCTGGGGGCTCGGAAAGGCGATGATCGGCAGGGGCGCGTGAGCGCGGTGCGCGCGCGTGCCCCCGGGGGCGCCGGCTTCAGCCTGGTCGAGCTGGTCGTTGCCGTCACGGTTATCGCCGTGCTCGCGGCGGTCCTGCTGGGCTACGTCGTCGAATACACCGAACGGGCGGAGAAGGCCGCGATGGAGCAGGTCACGGCCGCCGTCCGCGCCGGTCTCCACCTGCGGGTCGCCGGCCTGATCGCGCGCAACGCCGACGGCGAGATCCCGAAGCTCGCCGAGCAGAATCCCATGGACTGGCTGTCCGACCGGCCGCACACGTACGTGGGCGCTTTCGACGGCGTTGCGCCCGCGAACCTGGCGCCGCCGGGCAGCTGGTACTTCGATCTCCGCGCGAAGCAGCTCGCCTACCGCGTGATCCGCGCCCGGCACCTCGAGGCGCCGCGCAACCCGGAGACCGAGCTGCGCTTCAAGGTGTTCGTCGAGCAGGGGACCCTTCCGGGCGGGGAGCTGCTCGCCGAGCCGATGCGCGGCATCCGGCGGGCCGAGTTCGCGCCGGTCGCGCCGTATCGCTGGTTCGCCGGCGAGTAGCGTGACATCCGCCACCCGCCGCGCCCGAACCCGGGCGCAATCCCCACTGCTGGCGCAGTTGTTGCTGCTAGCTCCCGCGGAGCCTCACGATCTGAGCCTTAGTTCCTGAGGTTGCAGGGAAACGTGGTTTAGGATCGCGGCGCTTTTGAGGGGCGGTCGGCGGCGAGTTGCCGCGGGACGCCAGTGAATTGACGAACTGCGGACACCACCAGTGAACGAGAAGACGACGCTTGGCCGGGCCGCTCAGCGAAAAGGACTCATCGACGTGAAAAAGCAGTCTGGCTTTACTCTGATTGAACTGGTCGCGGTGATCGTGATTCTCGCCATCCTGGCGGTGGTCGCGGTCCCGCAATTCGTCGACCTCCGCGTGCAGGCGGCGAACTCCTCGGCCGCAGGCATCGGCGGCGCGATCGCCTCGGCGACCTCGCTCAACTATGCGCGCGGCGTCGCCGGCGCCGGTGCCTCGACGGTGACCGGCTGCAGCACCGCGCAGCTCGAAGCGCTGCTCGCCGGCGGAGCCATCCCGAGCGGCGGCGGCGTGACCTACACGATCGGCGGCCCCGCGGGCCCGATCGCGTCCGCGGCGACCGCGACGTGCACCATCACCCCCGGCGGCAGCGTGACCGGGACCGCGCAGAACTTCACGATCATCGGCTGCGCCAACGGCACCTGCAGCTGATCGGATGGGGCCTCGGCTCGAGGCCTCGCCGAACGAAGGGGAACGGGTCCGCGCCCGCGGGCCGTTCCCCTTCGCATTTCGGGGACCGGGTTCCGCCGCGCAAGGTTTGGCCCGGTCTTTGCGGCATTCCTGTGAGGGTGGTTCATGATTTGCGCCTTAGTTCCTGATTCTTACTGGGAAACCGGTGCTAGGATCAGGTGCGTTCGGCGCCGGAAGTGGCCGATCGGTGTCCACCGCCGGTCGCTCGATGACGGAATGCTGACAGTGGTTTCGGACGGGGTGCAGGGGCCCCGACAGACAAGGAGAAGCGCGCATGAAGAAGCAATCGGGCTTTACGCTGATCGAGCTGATCGCGGTGATCGTGATCCTCGCGATCCTCGCGGTCGTCGCGGTGCCGCAGTTCGTCGACCTCCGCGTGCAGGCGGCCAATGCCACCGCGGCCGGCGTGGGGGGCGCAATCGCCTCGGGCACGGCGCTCAATTACGCGCGCGGCGTGGCGGCCGGCGCGGGCGCGTCCACCGTCACGGGCTGCGATTCGGGCCAGTTGCAGGCGTTGCTGGCGGGCGGCGTGCTGCCGATCGGCGGCAGCATCACCGGCTACACGCTCGGCGGCCCGGCGGCGGGCAGCATCGCCTCCGGCGCGACGGCGACCTGCACGATCACGGCGAACGGCGTCGGCGGCACCGGGCCGCAGAACTTCACGATCATCGGCTGCGCCACCGCGAGCTGCGGCTGACCGCCGCGCGGCGCCGACGTGCGCGCGTAGGAGCCTTCGCGCGCCGGCGCGCCGTCCGCGGGGCGAGCGACAGGGGAGGGGACGTGCGCGCGACGAGCGGCCGTTCCCTCTTCGCCTTTCCCGGCCGGCGCGCCGTGCCGCAGCGCGGGTTCACGCTGACCGAGCTCGTCGCGATCATGGTCATCGCGGCGATTCTCGCCATCACCGCGCTGAGCGTGCTCGACCGGCGCACCTTCGACACCGCGGCGTTCACCGACCAGACCCAGGTGCAGCTCGCCTACGCCCAGAAGGTCGCGGTGGCGGCGCGGCGCACCGTGACCGTCGCGATCGCCGGCAACACGGTCTCGCTCACCATGTGCGCCGACGCCGGGTGCGGCAGCACGCTGCCGGTGCCGGCGCCGACCGGCGAGCCGAACTTCGACCGGTCGGCGCCCGCGGGCGTGACGATCGGGCCGGCGACGACGTTCGCGTTCGACGCGCTCGGCGGCACCAGCCTCGCCGCGAACCTCACGCTGACGATCACCGGCGACGTCGCGCGGACGCTCACCGTCGAGGCGGTCACGGGCTATGTCCACCGCTAGCCCGAGCGCGCGCGCGCGCGGCTTCACGCTCGCCGAGCTGCTGCTGCTGATCATCGTCCTCGCGATCGCGCTCGGCGGAATCCTGATCGTGTTCAACACCGCCGTCGTCGGCAGCCCGGAGCCGATGGTCCGCAAGCAGGCGATGGCGGCGGCCGAGTCGATGCTGGAGGAGATCCTGCTGCAGCCGTTCGCGGCGGGCGGCTGGAGCGGCGCGCCGACGCAGGCGAACCGCCAGAGCTTCGACGACGTGCGCGACTACGCCGGCTTCGCGACGACCGGCATCTACGCGATCGACGGCGTCGCGCCCATCGCCGGGCTCGAGGCCTACAACCTGGCGGTCGGCGTGGCCGGCGCCGCCCTCGCGTCGGTCGCAGCGGCCGATTCGCTGCGGGTGACGGTGACCGTCGTCGGGCCGCGCATCACTTATGTGCTCGAAGGCTACAAGCTCAGCTACCCGTGACCGGCGCGGCGCGGCGGGCGTCACGCTCATCGAGCTCGTCGTCGCGCTGACGGTGCTCGCGATCATCGCCGCGGTGGCGGCGATCGCGCTGCGCGACCCGGTGCGCGCCTACACCGACGCGAAGCGGCGCGCCGAGCTCACCGATATCGCCGACACCGCGATGCGGCGCACGGCGCGGGACATCCGCCTCGCCCTGCCGAACAGCCTCCGCGTGACCGGCGCCGACCCGGTCTACCTCGAGCTGCTGCTCACGAAGACCGGCGGCCGCTATCGCGCGCAGGCCGACGGCGCGGGCGCCGGCGACGTGCTCGACTTCACCGCGACCGACACGACGTTCGACACGCTCGGGCCGATGACGGCGCTCGCCGGACAGGCGGTCGCGGCGAACGACATCCTCGTGGTCCACAACCTGTTCTCGGACCCGGCGGTCACCACCTCGAACGCCTACACCTACAACCAGGCGGCGCAGAGCTGCACGCCCGCGACGCCGAGCTCGCAGAGCTGCAATACCGCGACCATCTCCGGCACCGCGGCCGGCGCGCTTCCTAACGAGACGCGGATCAACTTCGCCTCGCGGCGGTTTCCGCTCGAGTCGTCGGGCAACCGCTTCCACGTGGTCGCCGGGCCGGGACCGGTGACCTACGTATGCGACCCCGGGCCGGTCGACGCGAGCGGCGACGGCACCGGGACGCTGACCCGCGTCTCGAACTACACCATCGCGCTGGCGCAGCCGACGGGCGTCTTTCCCGGCGCGCCCGTCACCTCGCTCCTCGCGCGCTACGTCACCGCCTGCGAGATCACCTACAACCCGCTCGTGCTCACCCAGAGCTACGGGCTGGTCTCGATGCGGCTCGTGCTCACCCGCGCCAACGAGAGCGTGAACCTCTACCATGAAGTGCACGTCAGCAACCTGCCCTGAGCGCGGGTCCGCGCGGACGAGCCGCGGATTCGCCGCGATCGTGGCGATCTTCATCCTGGTGGTGCTCGCCGCGCTGGGCGTCGTGCTCGTCACCATCTCGAGCGCGCAGCACCGCGAGTCGGCCTTCGACTCGCTCGGGCTGCAGGCCTACCAGTCGGCCCGCGCCGGCATCGAGTTCGGCCTGCACCAGGCGCTGCGCAACGCGAGCTGCGCCGCCGCCACGTCGTTCGCGATGCCCGGCGCGCTGTCGGCGTTCACGGTCCGGGTCGAGTGCGCGAGCACCGCGCACACCGAGGTCGCGTCGACGGTCAACGTCTACCAGATCACCGCGACGGCGTGCAATCGGCCGGTCTGTCCGGGCACCGCCGATGCGACCTACGTCGAGCGGCAGCTCCGCGTCGTCGCCGGGAGCACTGCGCCGTGACGCGCGGCATCGCATCCCGGCTGCCACGCGGATCGGTAGCGGCGCTGCGGTTCGGTCGCGCGCTGGTCCTGCTGGTGTCGCTCGCGTTTGCCGCGACGGCATCCTTCGCGGCGGTGACGTTCCGTTCCGCGGACTCCGCGAGCGCGGCAGCCACCGCCGGCGTCACCTATGTGAACGCCGGGGCCGTCGACAGCAGCAACGGCGGGAACATTGCCCCCGGCTATCCGGCCGGCTGGCAAGCGGGTGACCTGCTGCTGTGCGTCGTCGAGACCAAGGACAACGTCGCGCTGTCGATGCCCGCCGGATGGGCGGTGCTCTCCTCGGCCACCAGCGGCGGCACGCATCAGGCCGCGATCTTCTGGAAGTTCGCCGCGACCGGCGACAACACCACGCCGACCGTCACGCACAGCGGCGGGAACACGATCATCGCCCAGATCATCGGGTTCCGCGGCGTCGACAGCGCTACGCCCTTCGACGTCGCCAACAGCTTCACCGTTTCGGGGGCCGACCTGACCACGGAAGCCGGCGCGATCACGACGGTCACTCCGAACACCATGCTCGTCTTCACCGCGCACATGGCCGACAACCACACCGGCATCGGCGCGCCGGCCGGCAGCACGCCCTGGACCCAGGCCTTCTTCAGCGCGACCAGCAGCGGCACCGATGCCTCGATCGCGGCGTACTACGGGCTGCGGGCGAGCGCCGGCAACCAACCGGCCGTCACGGCGACGCGCACGGGCGCGGCCAACGCGATCAGCCACGGCGCCCAGATCGCGCTGCGTCCGGCTCCCGACGGCCTGACGATCAACAAGCCGCCCGGCACCGTCGCCGGCGACGTGATGATCGCCTCGGTGGCCGTCACCTTGAGCACGATCACCATCGCGCCTCCCACGGGCTGGATGCCGATCCGGGAGGTCGTCCAGGGCAGCGCGACCTCGAGCCGGCTCGCGACCTTTTACCGCATCGCGGGGCCGGCCGAGCCGGCGAGCTATACCTGGACGTTCTCCGGCGGAGCGCACAGCGGCGCGGTCGGCGGGATCCTGACCTTCAGCGGCGTGGACAACTCGACGCCGATCGACGACGAGCTGGGCAACGCCACCGCGAGCTCCATCAGCCACACCGCGCCCGCCGTCACCACTACGCAGCCCGAGGCGATGCTCGTCACCATCCACGAGCTCACGAGCTCGCGCACCTGGACGTTCCCTGGAGGGATGACCGAGGCGGTCGATGTCGCCTCGCTCGCGCCCAACAACGCGAGCGGCATCTCGATGGAGATCAACTACGAGGCCCGTCCGGCAGCCGGCGGCACCGGCACGCGGACCGCCTCGGCCGGCGGGAACGCGGACAGCGGCGCGACCCAATCGGTCGCGCTCCGGCCGGCGCCCCTGATCTGCTTCACCGACGACTTCAACCGGGCGAACGGCCCGCCCGGCGCGAACTGGGTCGTCTCGAACAGCAGCGGCTCGTTCGGCAATCCGGTCATCTTCAGCAACCGTCTGCGCCTGACCAACGCGTCCGGCGACGTCGCGACGCTCGCGACGCTGCAGCGCATCTTCCCCGGGGCCGGGAACCGGATCGAGGTGGAGTTCGATCACTTCGCCTACGGCGGCAGCGGCGCCGACGGGATCACGCTGACCTTCTCCGACCGGGCGGTCGCTCCGGTGGCTGGCGCCTACGGCGGCTCGCTCGGCTACGCGCAGAAGACGATCGCCGGCGGCGCGCCCGCGAACATCCCCGGATTCGCCGGCGGCTGGCTGGGCGTCGGCATCGACGAGTTCGGCAACTTCTCCAACCCCACCGAGGGGCGCATCACCGGGCCGGGTTTCCGGGTCGACTCGGTCGCGGTGCGCGGCTCGGGCGCCGGCCTCGGCGGCTACCTCTACCACGCCGGGACCGCCGCCAACCTGAATCCGCAGGTGGACAACAACGGGTCGGCGTCACCGCCGCATCGCTATCGCGTCATCGTCGACCATTCCAACAACACCAACGCTTTCGTGTCGATCGAGCGCGATACCGGCGCGGGCTACGTCATGCTGGTCGCGCCCTACGACGCCAAGGCCCAGGCGGGGCAGGCCGCGGTGCCGACCGAATGGACGCTCTCCTACACCGGCTCCACCGGCGGCAGCACCAACATCCACGAGATCGACAACCTGCGGATCTGCGCGACCTCGCAGTTCCCGATCACCGCCCTCGACCACTTCGCGATCAACATCGGGGCGGCCTCCGCGAGCACGTGCAGCCCGAAGAACATCACGATCACCGCCCAGGACGCGTCCAACGCCACGGTCACGAACTACACCGGGACCATCAACATCACGACCTCGAGCAACCACGGTGACTGGGCGATCGTCACCGGCGGCGGCGTCCTGAACAACGGCGCCGCCAACGACGGCGCCGCGAGCTACACTTTCGCGGCGGGCGACAACGGCGTCGTGACGCTCGCGCTCACCAACCATCACGCCGACGATCTCACCGTCTCGGTCGTCGACCCCACGCTGCCCTCGTCGCTGCGCACCTCGGCGACGATCCAGTTCCGCGACAACGCGTTCGTGGTCACGGTGACCGATCCGCTCGGCAACGTCCCGGTCGCGGGGCGCGATCACGCGCTGAACATCGCGATGTGGCGGCGCGACCCGTCGACCGGCAACTGCGCGATCGCGACCGGCTACGCGGGCAACAAGAACCTCAAGGCGTGGCTCACGCTCGACCCGAGCCATCCGGGCGGCGCCGCCGCGCCGAGCATCAACGGCGTGACGCTGCCGGCGGCCGTGCCGGGGGCGAACAACCTCCCGAACCTCAACTTCGTCGCCGGGCAATACGCTTTCAACCTGGCGAGCACCGACGTCGGGAAGTACGTCCTCAACTTCCGCGACGACAGCGGCACCTTCGCGACCGGCGTCGCCATCAACGGTTCCTCGCCCACGCTCACCACACGCCCGTTCGGGCTGCACGCGACCGTGACCGGGAATCCGGGCGCCACCACACCGGGCGGCGCGGTGTTCACCGCGGCCGGGAGCGACTTCGCCGGGACGGTGCGCGGCGTCCGGTATCAGAGCGCGGACGACGCGAACGGCGACGGCATCCCCGACGCCGGCGCCGACCTCAGCAACAACCTCACGACGGCGTCCTACGCCTGGACGACCGCGCTCGCCGCCGCCGCCCCCTACACGCCCGCGGCCGGCGTGCTCGGCACGCTCGCGAACGGGACGATCGCGCCGGCGAGCTTCAGCGGCGGGCAGGCGAGCCCCGCGAACCTGCGCTACAGCGAAGTCGGCAGCTTCACCCTCCGGGCGTCGGCCACGGACTTCCTCAATACCGCCGGGGTGAGCCTCACCGACAACGGCGGCTTCGTGGTCGGGCGCTTCCGCCCGTTCGACTTTGCCGTGGCGTACAACACGCCAGCGTTCACCACCTACTGCGGCACCGGCGCGAGCGGCTTCACCTACATCGGGCAGGGGTTCACCTACGCGACCGCGCCGGTGATGACCGTCACCGCGCGCAACGCGCAAGGCGCGACGACGCAGAACTACGGCGCGGCCGGAGGCTGGTTCAAGCTCACGAACTCGACCCTGAATGGCCGGACCTACACCGCCGCCACCGGCACCCTCGACACCGGCGGACTGCCGCTGCCGGCGGTCGATCCGGCGATCGTCAACAACGGCAACGGGACGGCGACCCTCACGTTCGGCGCCGGCAGCGGGCTCGCCTTCACCCGCTCGACCCCGGTCGCGCCGTTCGACGCCGAGATCAGCCTGGCGATCAACGTCACCGACAACGAAGCCTCCTTCGCCGGCAACCCGGCGCGGTTCGGCACCGCGGCGCCCGGCGGCGGGATCGCGTTCACGCAGAGCAAGCGGATGGTGTTCGGGCAGCTGCGGCTGCTCAACGCGATCGGGTCGGAGCGCATCCCGCTGCCGGTGCGGATGCGCCTCGAGTACTGGAACGGCACCGGGTTCGTCGTGAACACGAACGACGGCTGCACGACGCTGCCGCGCTCGAGCATCGTGATGTCGAACTACCAGCTGAACCTCGCCGCCTGCGAGACCGCGTTCCCGGGCGCGCCCGACCCGATCCCGTTCACGAACGGCGCGGCGATGCCGGCGCTCGCCGCGCCGGGCGCGAACAACAACGGCAGCGTCGATCTGCGGGTCGAGCTCGGCGCGGTCGCCGGCCAGTACTGCCCGGCGGTCGGCGGCGGGCAGGCGGGAACGTCGAGCGCGGGGCGCAGCTATCTGCAGGGGCGCTGGACCGGTGGGAGCTACGACCAGGACCCGACGGCGCGGGCCGCCTTCGGGATCTATGGGACCGATAAAACTCCCAATCAATTCATCTATTTCCGCGAGAACCACTGACCCGTGCGCGGCTGCGGCGGGACGCTTGCGCGCCGCGTGGCCGGCACCCGGTCGGGGTACCGCAAGATGGGGGAATATTCATTGACAACAATGAGTTATTGTTCTAATTTCAAGTCGCATTTCAAAACGTATCCGCAAAGGGGGTAGGGCGTTGCGCTGGTTCCAGAAGGCGCGCAAGGAGCCGGGGTGGATGGCGATCGGGGTGGAGGCCGGGGAGCTCGGCGTCGTCCACGGGCAGTACGCGCCCGCCGCCAAGCCGCAGGTCCACCAGTACGCGGTGCGCGCGATCGACGACGAGCAGTCCGGCCTCGAGCGCACCGGGCGCGAGCTCGGCCTCGGGCGCTACGACTGCGCGACGCTCCTCAACCCCGGCGACTACCAGATCGTCCTGGTCGACGCGCCGAACGTGCCGCGCGACGAGCTGCGGACCGCGATCCGCTGGCGGGTGAAGGACCTGCTCGACTTCCACATCGACGACGCCACGCTCGACGTCCTCGACATTCCGGTCCCGAAGGACACGCCGGCGCGCAACCACACGATGTACGCGGTCGCCGCCCGGAACGAGGTGATCGAGGCGCGGATCCAGCGCTTCCAGGATGCGTCGATCCCGCTGTCGGTGATCGACATCCCCGAGACCGCGCAGCGGAACATCGCGGCGCTCTACGAGGAGCCGGAGCGCGGGGTCGCCGCGCTCTACTTCGACGATCGGGGCGGCCTGTTCACGATCAACTATCAGACCGAGCTGTATCTCGCGCGCCGCTTCGAGATCCACCTCGGCGACGTCGCCAGCGCGGACGAGCGCGTGCGCGACGAGACCCGGGCGCGGGTGCTGCTCGAGCTGCAGCGCTCGTTCGACCACTTCGAGCGCCAGTTCCGCTCGGTCGCCATCGCCAGGCTGCTCCTCGCGCCGACGCCGGTGGAGACCGGGCTCGCCGAGTACCTGCGGACGAGCTTCGACTTTCCGGTCCAGGCGATCGACCTGAACGACGTGATGAGCTTCGCCGGGGGCGCGGTCGAGGCGCGGCTGCAGTGGCGGCTGTTCCACCTGGCGGGCGCCACCCTGCGGCACGAGGCGAGGGTGCTGTGAGCCAGCCGGGCCGCCCCAAGGGCGAACCCCGAGCGCGACGCGCGAGGGGACTGCAATGAGCCAGCAGCTCAACCTCTTCAACCCGGTCTTCCTGCGGCAGCGGAAGTACTTCTCCGCGCGGACGATGGTGCAGGCGCTCGCGATCGTGGTGGTCGTGCTGGTCGGGCTGTACGCGTTCGAGCGCGTGCAGGTGGCGCGGATCGGAGCGCGGCTCGCCGAAGCGGAGCGGCAGTTCAACGAGGCGCAGCAGCAGCTCACGCAGTACGGCGCGGACGCGCGGCGCGCGCCGAGCAGGTTGCTCGACGACGAGATCGCGCGCACCGAGGCGCAGGTGAAGGCGCAGGAGGAGCTGCTCGAGAACCTCGCGAGCGGCGCGCTCGGGAACACCGCCGGCTTCTCCGGCTACCTCACCGCGCTCGCGCGCCAGTCGCTCGCGGGCGTCTGGCTGACCGGTTTCGCCGCGAGCGGAGCCGACGGTCCGCTCGCGATCCAGGGGCGCCTGCTGCGGCCCGAGCTGCTGCCGGCCTACATCCGGCGGCTGAACCGCGAGGAGGCGCTGCGCGGCCGGGCGTTCTCCGAGGTGAAGCTGGTGGCGCGGGAGGAGAAGCCGGCGCCCGGGTCGGCCGCGCCGCCGACGCCGACGCGCTACGTCGAGTTCACGCTCGCCGCGCCGAAGAGCGGAGAGGCGAAGTGAGGCAGCTCTGGCAAAAGTGGTCGGAGCGGATCGACGCGATGTCGCTGCGCGAGCGCGCGATCGTCTTCGCGGCCGCGGCCGCCGCGCTCATCTTCCTGCCCTACACGCTCGCGATCAAGCCGGCGTTCGAGGACGAGCGCCGGCTCGCGCGCCAGCTCGCGCAGAAGCAGGCCGACACCCGACTGCTCCAGGAGCAGGTGCAGCGGATGCTCGGCGCTCGGACCCAGGACCCGGACGCGCCGAAGCGCGCGAAGCTGGCGGCGCTGAAGGCGCGCCTCGCCGAGATCGACACCCGCCTCGCCGAGAAGCAGAGCGAGCTCGTCCCGCCGGACCGGATTCCCGGCCTGCTCGAGGAGATGTTGCGCCGCGACCGCAGGCTCGAGCTCGTCGATCTGCGCACGCTGCCCGCGACGCCGCTCTTCGGCGAGAAGGACGACCGCGCCGCCGCGGCGACCGCGGCGCGCGCCGGGCTGCGCGTCTATCGGCACGGCGTCGAGCTGACGGTGCGCGGCGGCTACTTCGACCTGCTGCGCTACCTGAGCGAGCTCGAGCGGCTGCCGCTGCGCATGTTCTGGGGCCGCGTCGAGCTCGCCGCCACCGATTACCCGGCGATCACGATGAAGCTCACCGTCTACACCCTCAGCCTCCAGCGTTCATGGCTCGTCGTATGAAGCTCGGCGTCCCGGCGATTGCGGCGGCCGCGACGCTGTGGGCGGCGCCGGCCGCGCCGCAACCGCTCGCCGACCCGATGCGCCCCCCGATCCTGAGCGCGCCCGCCGCCAGCACCGGGCGCTCCGGTCCGCAGCTCCAGGCGGTCCTGATCCGACCGGAGCTGCGCGAGGCGGTGATCGACGGGCAGCCGGTCGGCGTCGGGACGCGCGTCGGCGACGCTCGGGTCGCGCGCATCACCGAGACCGAGGTCCTGCTGCGGGACGAGAGCGGCGGGGCGCGGGTGCTGCGGCTCCTGCCGCAGGTCGAAAAGAAGATGGCCGCGCCGGCGCAGCCGGGCGCCGCGGCGGCCCAAGGAAGGGAGCGGACGCGATGATCCGACCACTCACGGCGCTCGCCACGGCGCTTGCGCTCGCCGCCTGCACGGTGCCGCCGCGACCGGCGGTGATCGACAAGGCCATCGTCGACGAGCTGAACGCGGCCGCCGCCGCGAAGCCGAAGCCGCCGCGCGATGCGGCCGTCGAAGGGGCGCTCCTGCCGCCGCTGCGGCTCGAGCTGCCGAAGGTCGAGGCGCGCGAGCTCGAGGCGCGGTTCGACCTGTCGGTCAACAACGCCCCGGCGCCGCAGGTCTTCCTCGCGATCGTGTCGGGCACCCGCTACAGCATGCTGCTGCATCCGGAAGTCGCGGGGACGATCTCGGTCAACCTCAAGGACGTGACGGTCCGCGAGGCGCTCGACAGCCTGCGCGAGCTCTACGGCTACGAGTACCGCATCGAGGGCACGCGGATCTTCGTGCAGTCGGCGGCGCTGCAGACGCGCGTGTTCCGGGTGAACTATCTGGTCGGACAGCGCCTCGGGCGGAGCGAGGTGCGCGTCATCTCCGGCTCGGTGTCGGATGCCCCGACCACGGCCGCGCCGGGAACGCCCGGCGCCACTGCCGCCGCCCAGACCGCCGGGGGCGTCGCCGCGGCGGGGGTGCCCGGCGCGCCCGGGCAGGCGGCCGGCGTCGCGCGGGTCACCGACTCGAGCCGCATCCAGACCTCGACGCGGAGCGACTTCTGGAAGGACCTCGAGGACACGCTGAAGCTCATCGTCGGCGCCGAGGCGGGCAAGCACGTCGTGGTGAACGGGCAGGCGGGGGTCATCGTGGTGCGCGGCATGCCGGCCGACATGCGCCACGTCGAGCAATACCTGCGGGCGATCAAGCTCTCGGTCGAGCGCCAGGTGATGATCGAGGCGAAGATCGTCGAGGTCACGCTCGCCGACGCGTTCCAGGCCGGGATCAACTGGGCGGCGTTCCCGAGCAAGCATGCATCGTTCGGCGTGCTCGGCCAGAACACGACGCTCCGCACCGCCGGGACGCTCACCAACCCGAACCTGACCGCGAGTCCCTCGACCCGCACGATCACGAGCGGCTCGGCGGCCGGCTCGATCCTCGAACAGATCGCCGGCGGCACCACCGCCAACCTGCCCGGCGCGGGGCTCTTCGGGCTCGCCTTCCAGACGAGCAACTTCGCCGCGCTGATCGAGTTCCTCGAGTCGCAGGGCAGCGTCCAGGTGCTCTCGAGCCCGCGCATCGCCACGCTGAACAACCAGAAGGCGGTTCTCAAGGTCGGCACCGACCAGTTCTTCATCACCAACGTGAGCAGCGGCACGACGACCACCGCGGGCGTCGTCGGCGGCGTGACGAACACCTTCCCGACGTTGACGCTGCAGCCGTTCTTCTCGGGGGTGGCGCTCGACATCACGCCGCAGATCGACGACAGCGCGAACGTGATCCTCCACATCCATCCGTCGGTGAGCCTCGTGACCCAGGAGGAGCGCCAGATCAACCTCGGCGCGGTGTTCGGCGGCGAGGTGACGCTGCCGACGGCGCGCAGCTCGGTGAGCGAGACCGACAGCGTGGTGAAGGTGGCCGACGGCAACATCGTGGCGATCGGCGGCCTGATGAAGGTCGAGTCGGCGGACCGGCGCAGCGGCGTTCCGGGAACGCAGGACGTGCCGGTGCTCAACTACCTGCTCGGCCGGCGGGCGCGGGTCGCGGCCAAGACCGAGCTCGTCATCCTGCTGAAGCCGACGATCATCCAGGGCGAGTCCGACCCGGCGGACATCGCCCGGACCCGCGACCGGGTGCTCGAGCTCGGCAATCCCCCGCTCTCGGTGCCGGGACCGCTGCCGAGCGAGAAGCGGGAGGAGAAATGATCTACCTCGAGCACTTCGGCCTGCGCGAGCGGCCGTTCGGGATCACGCCCGACACGAGCTTCTTCTGCTCCTGCCGCAGCCATCAGGAAGGGCTGAACACGCTCGCCTTCGCGGCCACGAACGGCGAGGGCTTCATCAAGATCACCGGCGAGGTGGGGACCGGCAAGACGCTGCTCTGCCGCAAGTTCCTCGCCACCCTCGGCCCGAAATGGGTCACCGCCTACATCCCCAACCCGAACGTCTCGCCGCGCACGCTGCTCTTCACGCTCGCCGGCGAGCTCGGCTGCGCCCCGGAGAGCCATCTCGACGAGCACCTGCTGATGGAGCTGATCAACGCGCGGCTCGTCGGCATCGCCGACGCCGGCGAGCACGCGCTCGTCTGCATCGACGAGGCGCAGGCGATGCCGGTGAAGACGCTCGAGACGGTCCGCCTGCTCACGAATCTCGAGACCGAGAAGCGCAAGCTCATGCAGGTGGTGCTGTTCGGGCAGCCCGAGCTCGACGGCAAGCTCGCCCGGCCGGAGATCCGCCAGCTCCGCCAGCGGATCACCTTCGAGCATCGCCTCGCGCCGCTCACGCGCGCCGAGACCGAGCACTACCTCGCGCACCGCATGATCGTCGCCGGCTACGCCGGCGGCGGGGTCCTCTCGCGGGCGGCGGCGCGCGTCGTCTATCGCGCGAGCGGCGGCGTGCCGCGGCTCGTGAACATCCTGGCGCACAAGGCGCTGATGCTCGCCTACGGCCGCGGCGTGCGACACGTCCGCTGGAGCGACGCGCGGGCCGCGGTGCGCGACACGCCGGCGGCGGCGGCGCCGCGGCGCGCGCTCGCGTGGCTCGGGCTGGTCGGCGTCGCGGGCCTCTGCGTCGGGGCGGGCACGCTGCTGGGGTGGCTGCAGTGAGCGTCGTCAACCGGATGCTGCGCGATCTCGACCGCCGCCAGGCGGGCGCCGATCACCGGGTGTTCGCGCAGCAGCTGCGCCCAGTGGACGAGCGGGGGCGCGGGCGGTGGATCGCCATCGCGATCGGGGTCGCGGTGCTCGCCGCGGGCGCGGCCGCTTTTTACGTCGTTTCCAAGCTCGCGCGCGGCCCGAGCGTCGCGGCCGTCGCGCCGCCGCCGGTCGCCGCGGCGACGCCGGCGCCACCGGCAGCACCCGCTCCGGCGCAGGCCCTGGCGAGCGCGGCCCTCGCTCCGGACGCAGCGCCGGCCCGTCGGCAGGAGACGCCCCCGCCAGCGGTCGAGCCGGCGCGGCGGGAGCCGCCACCGGCCGCGGAGCCGCGAGCCGACACGAGCCCGGCAAAGCGCTCCGGATCGTCCGCGCCGGCGGCTGCGCGGGACGAGCGGGCCGCCGCGCCCGCGCAGGTCGCGCCGAAGACCGCAGCGGCGTCGACGCCTTCCCGAAGCGACGCGGCGCCGCTCGAAACCGCCCCCGCGGCGCCGCTGCAACCCGTCGCGTCGGCGCCGGCGCCGGAGCCGAGCCCCCCGAAGATCGACAAGCGATTCCGGGACAGCCCGGCCACCGCCGAAGGCGAGTTCCGGCGCGCCGCCGCGCTCCTCGATCGCGGACGCCTGGCCGAGGCCAGGACGGCGCTCCGCGCGAGCCTCGCGCTCGAGCCCGGGCACGAGGCGGCGCGTCAGACCCTCGCCGCGCTGCTGATCGAGGCGGGTGAGACGGAGGCGGCGGAGCGGGTGCTCGAGGAGGGCCTGCGCCTCAACCCCGCGCAGGCCAACTTCGCGATCGTCGTCGCCCGGCTGCGGGTCAACCGCGGCGACGCTGCGGGCGCCCTCGCGATCCTGCACGACCACGGCGCCACGGCGGCCGCGGTTCCGGAGTACCGGGCGTTCGTCGGCGCGCTGCTGCAGCGGCTCGGGCGTCACTCGGAGGCGATCGCGGAGTACGAGGCCGCGCTCAAGCTCGCGCCCGGCGTCGGCGCCTGGTGGATCGGGCTCGGTCTCGCGCAGGAGTCCGCGGAGCGCCCCAAGGACGCGGCGGAGGCGTTCCGGCGCGCCAAGGCGTCCGGAACGCTGTCGACGGAGCTCGCCGAGTTCGTCGAGCGGAAGCTCGCCGTGTCCGCGCGCTAGCGCGCGCTCGTCACGGGAGCGTGCGCAACGCCGCCGCGAGCGTGAGCTCCGGCCGGCGGCGCTTGTCGACGCGGATCTCGTGGGTCGGCTCGACCGTGCCGTCCTCGTTCGCCGTCTCCAGCCGCACGGTGAAGCCCCACAGGTACGCGAGGTGCTTCATCACGTCCTTGAACATCGGATGGAGTGGCCGGCGCTCGGCGCGGTAGTGGCGGAGCGTCATGGAGCGATCGCCGCCGACGTCGACGTTCACGACCTGCACGTTCGGCTCGCGCTCGGTGAGCGCGTACTGGCGGGCGAGCGCCTCCCGCACCTCGCGGTAGCCCTCGTCGTTGTGGATCGCGCCGACCCGCAGGTTCGGCAGCTCGTCGTCGTCGAGCAGGCAGAACAGGCGCAGCTCGCGGATGACCTTCGGCGAGAGGAACTGCTGGATAAAGCTCTCGTCCTTGAAGTTGCGCATCGCGAAGTCGAGCGTCTTCACCCAGTCGGCGCCGGCGATGTCCGGGAACCAGCGGCGGTCCTCGTCGGTCGGCTCCTCGCAGATGCGGCGGATGTCGCGGTACATGGCGAAGCCGAGCGCGTACGGGTTGACGCCGCCGTAGTACGGGCTGTCGAAGCCCGGCTGGGTGAGGACGTTGGTGTGCGAATGCAGCACCTCGAGGAGGAAGCTGTCGGCGAGCAGGCCCTCGTCGTACAGCGTCTGCATGATGGTGTAGTGCCAGAACGTCGCCCAGCCCTCGTTCATCACCTGCGTCTGGCGCTGCGGGTAGAAGTACTGGGCGAGCTTGCGGACGATCCGCGCCATCTCGCGCTGCCACGGGTCGAGCAGCGGCGCGTGCTTCTCGAGGAAGTAGAGCAGGTTCTCCTGCGGCTCCGACGGAAAGCGCTGCTCGAACGCCTCGGCGTCGGGGTCGCCGGAGCGCGGCAGGGTGCGCCACAGGAGGTTCACCTGCTGCTGCAGGTGCTCCTCGCGCTCCTTCAGCCGGAGGCGTTCCTGCGCGAGGGTGCGCTTGGGCGGGCGCTTGTAGCGGTCGACGCCGAAGTTCGCGAGCGAGTGACAGGCGTCCAGGACCCGCTCCACCTCCTCCTCGCCGTGGCGCTGCTCGCACTCGGCGATGTACTGCTTGGAGAACAGCAGATAGTCGACGATCGCGTCGGGCTGCGTCCAGGTGCGGAACAGATAGTTGCCCTTGAAGAACGAGTTGTGTCCGTAGCAGGCGTGGGCGACGACGAGCGCCTGCATCGGCATCGTGTTCTCCTCGAGGAGGTACGCGATGCAGGGGTTGGAGTTGATGACGATCTCGTACGCGAGCCCCATGGCGCCGCGCTTGTAGATCTGCTCGGTCGCGAGGAAGCGCTTCCCGAACGACCAGTGGTGGTAGCCGATCGGCATGCCGTTGGACGCGTACGCGTCCATCATCTGCTCGGCGCTGATGATCTCGATCTGGTTCGGATAGGTGTCGAGCCCGAACCGCTCGGCGACCCGGGCGATCTCGCGGTCGTAGCGCTCGACGAGGTCGAAGCGCCACTCGGAGCCCGACGGGAGCGGCTCCCGGTGGCGGCGCCGCGGCCCGACACCCGACGCCTCGTCGAACGGTCTCGGCCCTTCGGCGAGGGGCGCGCCCGCAGGCCCGCGCTTCACGGTGGGTTTCAGCGGCGGTCTCATGCGCTCGGCCTCCGCACGGCCGTTCCGCGGCGCGCGCAGCGATGTCGGCGTCCAGCCGCAACTCGACTGGGTCGCATCCCCGTAAATGCGGCCCCTGCTCCCTGTCTCATGCGGCTGCCTTCTCCTTCTTGGCGAACAGCTCGCGCAGCACCGGATAGATGTCGGTGCGGTCGCGGATCCGCCCCAGCGCGAGGTTCGGGCGCGCGGCCTTCGCCTGCTCGTAGTGGACCCAGAGGTTCTGCGGCTCCCCGGTCGTGATCTCGACGTAGGTGAAGTACTGGACCTTGGGCAGCAGGTCGTTCACCAGCAGCTCGAGGCAGCGCGGCGAATCGCCCTCCCAGTTGTCGCCGTCGGAGGCCTGCGCGATGTAGATGTTCCACTGGTCGAGCGGGAAGCGCTCCTTGATCTCCCCGAGCGCGGCCGCGAGCGCGCTCGACACCACCGTGCCGCCGGTCTCGGTCGAGTGGAAGAACTCGTCTTCGTCGACGACCTTCGCGGTCGTGTGGTGGCGGATGAAGACGATCTCGATGCGCTCGTAGTGCCGCTTGAGGAACAGGTGCAGGAGGATGAAGAACCGCTTCGCGAGATCCTTGCGGGTCTCGTCCATCGACCCCGACACGTCCATGATGCAGAACATCACCGCCTGCGCGATCGGCAGCGGTTGGACGATCCGGTTGCGGAACCGCAGGTCGAAGGTGTCGATGAACGGCACCGCCGCGATCTTCCGGCGCAGCTGCTCGAGCTCGGCGAGCGCCGCGACGACCCGGGAATCGTTCGGATCGGCCGCCTCGCCGCCGAGCGCCTCGAGCTCGAGCTCGAGCGCGCGCAGGCGCGCCGCGTAGGGGCCCTGGAACGCGATCCGCCGGGCGAGCGACTCGCGCATCGTGCGGACGACCGCGAGGTTGGACGGCGTCCCGTCGGTGCGGTAGCCGGCGCGGATGCGCTGGTGATGCGTGATCGAGGCGAGCTGCGTCTTGATGAGATCGGGCAGCGCCATGTCCTCGAAGAAGAAATCGAGGAACTCCTCGCGCGAGAGCCGGAACCGGAACGCGTCTTCGCCCTCGCCGTCGTCCGAGGCGGCGCCCCCCGACCCGCGCCCGCCCGCCGGCGGGCGGGCGATCTCGTCGCCGGTGACGAACTCCTTGTTCCCCGGGAGGACCGCCTGGCGCCGGCCGCCGGCGCCGTGCTGGAAGGTCGGCTCGTTCAGGTCGCGCGCCGGGATCGAGATGCTCGCGTCGCGGTCGGCTTCGGCGATCTTGCGGCCGGCGATCGCGCGCGCCACCGCCTCGCGCACCTGCGCGCGGTAGCGCTTCAGGAAGCGCTGCGCGTTCACCGCGCTCTTGTGGCGCGGGTTCTCGCGGCGGTCGATGATCTCGCTCATTGGACTACCCTCGCGGCTCCGCGCTCGGAATTCGCCCTTGGCGCGGCCCGGCGGGCTCAGGGGCGAGCCTATCAAAGGTCGGCATGCGACGCTCCAGCGGCCTTCCCGGCGCCCGACCGGCGCCGGGCGGCGCGCTCAGGAGGACTTGCGCACCCGCAGGTACCACTCCACGAGCAGGCGGACCTGCTTCGGCGTGTAGCCCTTGGCGACCATGCGGTCGACGAAGTTCTGGTGCTTCTTGCGCTCCTCTTCCGAGGCCTTGGCGTTGAACGAGATGACCGGCAGCAGGTCCTCGGTGGTCGAGAACATCTTCTTCTCGATCACCGTGCGCAGCTTCTCGTAGCTCGTCCACGACGGGTTCTTGCCCTGGTTCGCCGCGCGCGCCCGCAGCACGAAGTTCACGATCTCGTGGCGGAAGTCCTTCGGGTTCGAGATGCCGGCCGGCTTCTCGATCTTCTCCAGCTCGTCGTTCAGCGCGGCGCGGTCGAGGATCTCGCCGGTGTTCGGGTCGCGGTACTCCTGGTCCTGGATCCACAGGTCGGCGAAGGTCACGTAGCGGTCGAAGATGTTCTGGCCGTACTCGGAGTAGGACTCGAGGTACGCGGTCTGGATCTCCTTGCCGATGAACTCGACGTAAGGCGTCGCGAGATACTCCTTGACGTACGAAAGGTATCTCTTCTCGCTGTCCGCGGGGAACTGCTCGCGCTCGATCTGCTGCTCGAGGACGTACAGCAGGTGTACGGGGTTCGCCGCGATCTCGCTGTGGTCGAAGTTGAAGACCTTCGACAGCACCTTGTAGGCGAACCGCGTCGACAGCCCCGTCATGCCCTCGTCGACGCCGGCGAAGTCGCGATACTCCTGCATCGACTTCGCCTTGGGGTCGATGTCCTTCAGGTTCTCGCCGTCGTAGACGCGCATCTTCGAGAAGATCGGCGAGTTCTCCGGCTCCTTGAGCCGGGTGAGCGCGGCGAACTGCGCCATCATCTTGAGCGTGCCGGGCGCGCATGGCGCATGCGCGAGCGAGGAGTTCTTGAGCAGCTTCTCGTAGATCTTGATCTCCTCGGAGACCCGCAGGCAGTACGGGACCTTCACGATGTACACGCGGTCGATGAACGCCTCGTTGTTCTTGTTGTTCTTGAAGGTCTGCCATTCGGCCTCGTTCGAGTGAGCGAGAACGATCCCGTCGAAGGGGATCGCGCCGAAGCCCTCGGTGCCCTTGTAGTTGCCCTCTTGGGTGGCGGTGAGGAGCGGATGCAGGACCTTGATCGGCGCCTTGAACATCTCGACGAACTCGAGCAGGCCCTGGTTGGCGCGGCAGAGGCCCCCGGAGTAGCTGTAGGCGTCGGGGTCGTCCTGCGCGTACTGCTCGAGCTTGCGGATGTCGAGCTTGCCGGTGAGCGAGGAGATGTCCTGGTTGTTCTCGTCGCCCGGCTCGGTCTTGCAGATCGCGATCTGCGCGAGCGTCGACGGGCGCAGCTTCACCACCCGGAACTTCGACAGGTCGCCGCCGTACTCGCGCAGGCGCTTGACCGTCCACGGCGACGGGATCTGGTTCAGATAGCGCCGCGGGATGCCGTACTCGTCCTCGAGCGTCGGGCCGTCGTCCGCGGGCGAGAACAGCCCGAGCGGGGTCTCGTTTATCGGCGAGCCCTTCAGCGCGTAGAACGGCATCTGCTCCATGAGGTGCTTGAGCTCCTCGGCGAGCGAGCTCTTGCCGCCGCCCGGGGGGCCGAGCAGGTAGAGGATTTGCTTCCGCTCCTCGAGCGCCTGCGCGGCGTGCTTGAAGTAGGCGACGATCTGCTCGATCGTCTCCTCCAGCCCGTAGAAGTCCTTGAACGCGGGGAAGACCTTGATGACCTTGTTCGAGAAGATGCGCGACAGCCGCGGGTCGTTCCGGGTATCGATCATCTCGGGCTCGCCGATCGCCATGAGCATCCGCTCGGCGGCGGTGGAATAGGCGGCGGGATTCGACTTGCAGAGCTCGAGATATTCCTGGAGGGTGTACTCCTCCTCCATGCGGCTCTCGAAGCGCGCCTGGAAGCGCGACAGCACCCCGCCGCGAGTCTCGTGCGCGCGTTCCGTGCCGTGCCGCTGCGCGACGCTCGGCGTCGCTTCGCCGAACGCGGAGAAGACTTGCTTCGGGTTACCTTCCATGCGAACCTCCGCTCGCCGGGAACGTGCGCCGAGTATCGGCCCCACGTTCCCTGCTGGTGTAGGAACTTATAGCGATTTTCGGGCCAGACCCGCCTCTAAGACAAGGCGCGTGTGGCAAAGTTGCGACGGCTCCGGCCCTCAACGCGCGACCCGGCGCGCGCGCTGACGCGTCGCTCAACCTCTCGCAGCGCGCGCGCATGACCGACGAATTCGACCCGCGCCTCGTGCAGCGGCTGCGGCACGCGCAGCGCGTCGTCGCGCTCACCGGCGCGGGCATCTCCGCCGAGAGCGGAATCCCCGCATTCCGTGACGCACAAACCGGACTGTGGGCGCGGTTCCGGCCCGAGGAGCTCGCCACGCCCGAGGCGTTTCGCCGCGACCCGCAGCTCGTCTGGGACTGGTACGAGTGGCGCCGGGGCCTGGTCGCGGATGCCGCGCCCAACGCCGGCCACCGGGCGCTCGCGCGGCTGGAAGCGCTCGCGCCCGACTTCCTGCTGGTCACCCAGAACGTCGACGGGCTGCACCAGCGCGCGGGGTCGCGCGCGATCGTCGAGCTGCACGGCAATATCCACCGCAACAAGTGCTTCGCCGAGGCGGTTGTCGTTGCCGAGCGACAGGCTGCCGGGGAGCGCCCGCCGCGCTGCCCGCGGTGCGGCGCGCCGCTGCGGCCCGATGTCGTCTGGTTCGGCGAAACGCTTCCCGCGCAGGCACTTGCGGACGCCGAGGCGGCCGCGACGCGGTGCGATGTGCTGCTCTCGATCGGGACCTCGGCGGCGGTGTTCCCGGCCGCGCAGCTGCCGGTCACGGCGCTGCAATCCGGAGCGATGGTGGTAGAGATCAACAAGGATCCGACGCCACTGAGTGCGGTTGCGACCTTTAGCTTACTCGGACGCGCGGGCGACCTGCTGCCGCGCCTGCTGGACGCGACTTGGCCCGGTTAGCACTCCGATGGCTCAAGTGCTAACCGGGTGAGGAGGGGAGATTGGATCGCTACCAAGAGCTCTATCGGAGCTACCGCTGGCAGGTCCCGGAGCGTTTCAACATCGCGGCCGCCTGCTGCCGGCGGCACGCCGCGGACCGGTATCGCTTCTGCATGTACTGGGAGGACGAGTCCGGCGCCACCTCGGCGTGGACCTACTGGGATCTCCTGCAGCGGGCGAACCAGCTCTCCAACGCGCTCGCCGCGCTCGGGGTGGGGCGCGGCGATCGCGTCGGCATCATCCTGCCGCAGCGCCCCGAGACGGCGATCGCTCACGTCGCCTGCTATCAGATGGGCGCGATCGCGATGCCGCTGTCGATCCTCTTCGGCCCGGACGCGCTCGAGTACCGGCTCCAGAACAGCGAGACGATGGCGGTCCTCGTCGATCCCGCCTCGCTCGCCAACCTCGCGCCGATCCGCGACCGCCTGCCCGACCTCAAGCACGTGATCGGCGTCGCCGGTGCCGCGGAAGCCTGGGTGCTCGGCTGGGAGCGGCTGCTCGAGCAAGCGTCGCGGCGCTTCGACCCGGTCGACACGGCGGCCGAGGATCCGGCGCTGCTCATCTACACCAGCGGCACGACCGGGCCGCCGAAGGGCGCGCTCAAGCCGCAGCGCGTGCTGATCGGCAACCTGCCGGGGTTCAGCTACTCGCACGACGTCTTTCCGCAGGCGGGCGACCTCTTCTGGTCGCCCGCCGACTGGGCCTGGACCGGCGGGCTCATGGACGCGCTGCTGCCGACGATGTACTACGGCTATCCGATCCTCGGCTACCGCGGGCGCTTCGACCCGGAGAAGGCGTTTCATCTGTGCGAGAAGTACGGGGTGCGCAACTCGTTCCTCTTCCCGACCGCGCTCAAGATGATGATGAAGGCGGTCCCCGAGCCGCGCCGGCGCTACGACCTCGGCCTCCGCTCGATCATGAGCGCCGGCGAGGCGGTGGGCGAGACCGTGTTCGCGTGGAG